>Ga0187894_10003963_pt1 | contig 16180 bp, 11 predicted proteins | sample GBC1701081metaG_FD_136650 | JGI IMG/M metagenome (GOLD analysis project Ga0187894, IMG submission 136650) | White microbial mat communities from a lava cave in the Kipuka Kanohina Cave System on the Island of Hawaii, USA - GBC170108-1 metaG ... | reverse complement strand
TGACTGAGTTCGTCGAGGTATTCGGGAACCAACGCCCTGACGAGCCTGTGGCTGAGCGGGTCGTATTTCGGCTTGCCCGATTTCTTTTCTTCCTCGTCGTCATCGCCGTCCGGCTGCATCGCGGCGCGGATCGTATCCACCCAACTGTCAATCAGCCCGCCGAAGCCCTGCGCGACAAGTCCTTTCAGGTCGTACTGATTTTCGTTCCACCAGCTCGCGATCACGCCGTCCACCTTCCACGTGTCGAGCATACCGAGCGGCGTCATTGTCTGGTTGAACGTCGTCAGCAATTCATTGCGCGTCTTCATCAGCAGACGTTCGACCGGAAGCTGCGCGATCTGGCCCTGATGCTGCCGCCACCATTCGAGCATCGTCCGGCGCACCAGTTCCTCTTTGCCCTTTACGCCCTGGTTCGATTCAACGGCGGTTTTGATGTCGCGCCGCTCGGCCAGCGAAGCGTGAAAGTCGAAATACCCGGTGGCCGGTTGATCCTGGCTGTTTCGCGATTCACGCGCCACGAAAACGCCGGACGGGTCGAAGCCGTGAGCGGTGAACAGTTCGCGTTGCGCTTCGATTTCAGGCTGCGGCGCGCCGCCAAGAATGTGGGCGCGCACGTCGTGCGGTTCCGGCGGCGGCGCGTTGTCCACATACCGCCGGACGTTGCAGTTGTAATCCTCACCGGCAAGCTCGTCGCGCTCAACCACGCGCGCGTAACCGGGGATGGACTCGAAGCGATGAAACGTCGAAGCGATCTTCTGAATGTGTTCGGGCCGCAGGTAATTCTGCGCCCGCCCCTGCGCGTATTCCGCATCGGCGTTGATGAACAGCGTCTTGCCGCGGCGTTCGGGCGGTTTGCCTGACACGCCGCCCTTGCGCGTCCGCATCACCAGAATGCAGGCTGGAATGCCGGTGCCGTAAAATAGATTGGGCGGCAGACTGATGATCGCCTCCAGTTCGTCCTCATCAATGAAGCTCTGGCGGATTGTTTTCTCATCGCCGCCGCGAAACAGCACGCCATGCGGCATCACCGTCGCCATCATTCCGCCCTCAAACAACACCGACAGCATATGCTGCGCGAACATCAAATCCGCTTTCTTGCCAGTGGCCGGCGCGTAGTGGCGAAACCGGTTCTTATACTGCATAGCTTTGGGGGAGTAGTTCTGGCTGAAAGGCGGGTTGCTGATGACGCGATCAAAGCGCATCAATTCTCCATCGTGAATGTGCTGAGGGTCGGTGAGCACGTCGCCGCTCTGGATATCGGCCTTTTTAATGCCGTGCAGAATTAAGTTCATTTTGCAGATCGCCCAAACGCCGCCATTTTCATCCTGCCCGTAGAGGCTCAGATTTTCCGCGTCGCCGCCGTGCTCTTCAACGTACTGCTTCGACAAGATCAGCATGCCGCCGGAGCCTACACAGGGGTCGTAAATCCGCATGCGCGGTCGCGGCTGGAGGATTTCCACCATCAGCCGGACAACGTCACGCGGCGTGTAAAACTCCCCGCCTTTCTTTCCGGCTGAATCCGCGAACTGTTTGATCAGAAATTCATACGCCGCGCCGAGCAGATCGGGAAACTCGAAGTCTTCATCGCGCAGCCGCCGCTTGTTGAAATGCCTGATGAGTTGGCGCAGCTTGTCATCCGTCAGTTTGGTCTTGCCGACTTCGCGTTTGAAGTTGATATGCCGCAGCACACCACTTAGGGAATCGGCATTCGCTCTTTCCAAATTGAGCAGCGCCATATTGAGTAGATCACCGACATCATCTTGATGCTGATTCCTGACAACATGATCCCAGCGGGACATTTCGGGCACAAAAAAAACATCGGTGTAAAACTGCGGCAGGATCACACGTTGGGCAATCTCGGCATCCGTCCATCCCGCCGCTTCTTTCTCCGCGACCAGCCGCTCACGACGCTCGGCGAACACGTCCGAGGCGCGCTTGAGAAACAGCATTCCGAAGATGTACTCCTTGAATTCGGAGGCGTCCATCTTCCCACGCAGAATGTCGGCGGCTTTGTAAAGATGGCGTTCGAGTTGAGGAAGGGTAAGTTTGCTCATCCTGTAGATTCTGATAGTGTCAGATACCAGAAGCCCTTCGGGCGCAAACGAAGAGAGCAGGCGTCGGAGCCTGCTCTGAATCGTCGATTCGATTGGTGGCGGTGTCCGGACTCGAACCGGAGACCTAGGGGTTATGAATCCCTCGCTCTAACCAACTGAGCTACACCGCCAAGAGAATTTCTGGTTTTCTATGACCGTGTTCCTTATCTTGCCAAAACGAAGGCCGCCAATTTAGCACAGGCCTATGTTTCAAACAAATGCGGCAAACACCTCGTTTGCCAGCACTATGCCCTCGCGCGAAACCTTCAACCTGTTTTCGCCTAGTTCGATCAACCCGGCTTCACGCAACCGCTCGATCTCGCCTCGGTAGCGTTCCAGAGTGTTCACGCCGAAACGCCGCTGGTGTTCTTCCAGATCAACGCCGTCTTTCAACCGCAATCGTAAAAACAGATTCTCGCTCTGCCGGTCGTCTTCATCGAGTTCGATCCGCTCCGCTACAGGCGACTGGCCGCTTTCGACCTTCGCCAGATATTCGTGGATATTGCGCGTGTTCGACCACCGTGTTTGGCCATCGTAACCCGCGGCTGAAACTCCGAAGGCCCAGTAGGGCGCGCCCGTCCAGTATTTCAGGTTGTGTCGCGACTCGAAGCGGGGGCGCGCCCAGTTGGAGATTTCGTAATGCTCGAAACCTCGTCGTTCAGCCTCATCCATGAGCGCGAAATACATCGCGACCGTTAGCTCTTCGTCAATCGCGCGCAACTCGCCGCGATTGATCCGGTGCAGCAGCGGCGCGTCTTGGTAAAGTTCGAGCAGATAGACCGAGAGATGATCCGGCTCGAGCGCGAAGGCCTCTTCAAGATTACGCCGCCACGTCTCCATCTTCTGTTCCGGCAACCCGGCGATCAGGTCAATACTGACGTTGGCGAATCCCGCGGCGCGCGCCATTCGCACGGCCTCGCGCGCCTCTTCGGCCGAATGCGCGCGACCGATCATCCGCAATTCGCCGTCGTCGAACGACTGCGCGCCGAAACTCAGCCGGTTGACGCCCGCCGAACGCAATTCTTCGAGATAATTCTGAGAAACCGATCCGGGGTTGGCCTCCGCCGTAATCTCGGAATCGGGCGCAACATCGAACGTTCGGTGGCAGGCTTCAATCAGGCTTGAAATCTGCTCGATGGTCAATGTCGTCGGAGTTCCGCCGCCGAAATAGATCGTGTCCACTCGCCGCATGGCGGGGTCGGTTGAGACGTCGGCGCGCTCGATCTCTGCGCGCGCGGCGGCGGTGTAGCGCCGCGCCAGTTCCGATTCGTAGCCGCCGGTTGCGAAATTGCAATAGTGACAGCGCGTCGCGCAGAACGGGATGTGAATGTAGATGCCTGCAAGCGCGTTCAGCATGGGATGATCATAACCTATTTCCGATAATGTTTTATGGTAGCCAGAGACGGTGAAGCGTATAAAACATTGTTAGAAACATCAGCCAGAGTGAGCCAAGGAGGCTAACGATCAAATGCGCGGAACGCCTGGCTCCCCAATCGGCCAGCAGGAAGACTAAAGGGAAAGCCAGCAGGCAGTGCCTTGGCAGCCCCATATATGACCACGGAGTTCCAGTCGAGTACGAGAAGCTAACGATGATCACCACAACGGCGAAAAGCAGGTAGGAGATTCTCATCCTCCATAACTGTCTGGCGCCCAGGATCAACACTAAGACGTAGAAAGAGCCGGCCAGCAGATCAATCGCATTGGTTGCGCTGAAGGCCCGGATCGCGATTGATAGCGCCTGCCACGGCGGAATGAAGCTCTGGTCGGTGACCACTTGAGTCGCGCTTTGGCTGATCAGTAGCCCGTAGATCAACGACCTCGGTTGCCGCCAATTAAACGAAACGTCGGACAGCGCGGCGGCGCGGTAGATCAACCACGCCAGCATAGACGCGGGGACCAACAATAAATTCAAAGCTTTTACCCAGTGTTTTCTGGCGCCGCGCAAAGTTCCCCCTGCCCATTGCCAGAATTCAATAGCCAGCGGGAGAAGAAGGAAGATTCCCTGCTGCCGAGTCAAAACGGCCAGACCACCCGCCAGACCCGCCGCAAACCAGCGACCTTCTCTGGCTCCGATCAAACAGAGAGTTGAGCAAAGCAGGAAGAGCGGCTCGGTATACGGCGCGAACAAGATAAACGCCGTGGGCATCATCAAGAAATAAAAGGGGACGCGCTGAGCCGAACGCTCCGTCAGATCGAATCTCGCCAGCCGCTCCAGACTGACGAGGAAGAGAACGGCGCAAATATTACTGACGATAAATAAGCCCAGTAGTTCATTGCCACCCGTCAATAATCCCGCCAACTTCCCAAGGTACGGATAAAGCGGATGAAAAGAGGATGTCCCGTCTTCAGCCCGGTACCCACGCTCGGCGATTTTCAGAAAGTGCTCGACATCCCAGCGGTTCCATGGCTCAAGAAAAACTCTTGTCAACCACTTTCCGAATGGAGCGCTGGGGGGCCAAACCGCGACCTGCTTTTCGAGCGGTGAATGTGGAAGGTTGACTGAACAGAGCAACACCCAAAGCGAAAGCCCTATGCGTGTAATCAACCAGAAGGGGACTATCCTTCGCCAACCGGAGTTGTAAGCCGGATCGGGTTCATGGAGGTCGACGACGAGTGGTTTAGAGTGTTCCGATTCTGGTTTCATCGTCAGGTTCTACTCGGACACCAATGACGCCTCGCCGGGCAGGCGCGACAATTGGCGCATCAGCCAGAAGATGATCAGCGCGCCCAAGGTCGGAATCAGACTGAGCAGCCCGACAGCGAACGAAACCGGCGCATCAGGCTGAACGCCAAGTTCGTTGGAGGAAATGTTGGGCGCCGCGGAAAAAGAGAATATAAAATTCTCGAGCGAAATGTTTGGAATCAACAAGATCAGAACTGCGATTGCGCACAACAGCGTTTGCTGGCGAGGGAACCGAAGGTCGCGCAGCCTGTGGATAGTCACAGCCAGTGGGAGCGCCAGGAGTATCAAATAATGCGGCCAGGTGAGCGGGCTTACCAGTAAACAAACGCAGATCATTATCCCGTATGCGAAATCAAAATTCATAGTTCCGCCCGCTTTGCCATATCTGTCGGCTTTTATAGCCGCCGCCAGACCCAGAATGAGCGCCGCGCCAGTCAGAAGAAGAGAACTGATTACGGCCAGACGCAAAGAGAAGAATATAGGTGGAGCGTTCACTCCGGTCAGGACTGGAGACCACGTCCCCGAAAATGCGCGCCAGCCGACGCTCCACAACGACAGATTCTGCGCGTAGGCTCGATACAGGATCGCTGTGGATGGTCCGGCGTCAATATAGTAATTGGCCACGACTCGCCATCCTATCGCGACTGCCGCAATCAGGTTGGTAACCGCGAAAACTGCAAGAGCCATAACTGCGCTCAACCATCGCCGGCGAAGGGCCATAAAGAGGGCAAGCGGCCAGAAGATCAGCTTGAGAGCGATCGCCACGCCCAGCAGCGCGCCACCCGCCACTTGCCGGTCGTTGCGTAAGTTCAACCATGCTCCGACGATCAAGAGCAACAGGACGGTATTGATCTGGCCCAGAATCAGGTCTTCCCAGACGTGCGCCCAGCCTAGAGTGGCCCAGATTATGAGAAGGGCAAGGAGCGGGTTGGCTGAGACGTTGAATCCACGGAGCAGTATAAATATAGAAGCCGCCAGGCAAAGAATCTCCACCAGGAACCAGATACTGGCGGCCCGCGCATAGCTCAAAAAAGCAAAAGGCAAAGAGAAGATCGCCAAGCCGGGTGTATGCGGCGTGGGATGCGGAAACACCCACGTTGCTCCGGTCTGGAAACGTTCGTTCAAAGCGGGCAGAGGTTGATAAGGATTCATACCCTCCAGTACCGCTTTGGCCAGGAGATATTCCGGGAGGAAGTCTTTACGAGTAATGTTTTCAGGTTTGAGCGATCTGAACGCCAATTGAAAGCCGCTGAAACCAGAGAGTAAAGCGAGCAGCAGTAATGGCAATTTTAAGCGGCGCGAGAGAGTCATTGAGTCAGTGTCCTTTTTCGTCTTAGACGTTTGATCGCATGCGAGATTATCCAGATCAGTAGGGCGCCCCAGGCCGCCAATGAAATCGCTCGCGCAATACGTTGCGAGGCTTGCCTGACCTCGTAATCGAGTGTCAGCCGATGCGCGCCCGCGGGGAGGTCAACCAACATCAGCCCGCTGCCTTGCTCGACATTGATTTTGATCTCGCGGCCGTCGAGTCTCGCCACCCAATGAGGGTAATGATAAGTATCGATCCGCGCGCGCAGAGGCTCTTCATTTTCAATCAGAAATTCGCGGTGAGCTATGTTGAGTTTCTGTGAAATGACGCGACCACGCCCCGAAACGGTTGAAATACCACCCGGTTGGTTGGCGGGCGGGTAAAGATAGAGATCCGATCCGGGCGGGCGAAAATAGATTTGATTCGCGGCGTAAGGAGTATGCTTCAGATCGTTTTCGTTGTTCAGCCTCCGCGCTTCTTCAAGCGTAATGAGAGAAGCGCCGGACGCGATGAAAAGATCGGAGACCTGGGCGCGGGTGACGCCTGGTTCATCGAGCCGCGTCAGCATAACCGTGAAACCCAAGTTGAAGATCACAACCCAGGTCAAGAACGCCGAGATTCTTATTCGCGATTTTGGATTCAGCGTCGGCCAGGTTTCGATGACCGTCGCGGCGAGCAACCCGCATCCGAGCGCCACCAGAGGCTGAAAGCGCCACGGGAATTGAATAAATTTCAATCCTGGCAAATAACGCCATAGCGCTCCCGAAACCGGCAGCGAAATGAGCAGGCCGAACGCCGCTAGCGCCAGCCCGAACCATGCGGCGGCAATCATCTGGCTCGGCGCTTTTTGTGGAGAAAGAATTTTTCGACGCGTCAAATAGAGTGGGCAGAGTAGGCCGAGCAGTAAAGCCATCAGTGTTTGCCCGAGTGTGATCAGGCTGGCGGCATAATTGACATCGGCCCAGGACTGCCGGTACACGCTGTTGTCGGGCGATTTCGCAAACAGGAAGTAGTTACGGTAGTTCTGTTGAACCGTTTGCAGTCCGATTTGCGCCCAACCGGATTCAACCCATTGCGGCCATAAAAAAAACGCTGTGAGCGCGAGCGTGACGACGCTCGCCCCGGCAAGACGCGCAATACCGCGCCAGCCGGAACTCGGCAGATAGATCAGGACCATCAGGCCAATAGACAGCGCGCATAGATAGGTCGTAATCGCATGAGTCAAAATGAGCGCGCTGAAACTCACCGCGAAGATCGCGAGACCGCGCGCGCGCCGCTCTCCGCTCAGCAGAAGATTCGCGCCGAACAACGAAAGTGGAAGTAAACTCAGCGCCACACCGTTGGCGATGAACGCCCGGTGCAGCGCGATCAACGTGTAGGCGGGTAGCAGAACGTAGATCAAGGAACAAATCAGACTCTGGCTGCGACTGAAAAAATTTCTGGCGAAAATATATGAGGTGGCCTGCGCGATAATCAGGGTGAGCAGGGAAACGGCTTTGAGCGAGGCGAGGGCGTCAGTCCCGAGCAGTTTCATGATCGCCACGCTCAGCAGGTAACTGAGCGGCGGGTAGAAAGTAAAGAGCGCGTCACCACGTCCCCCATCCAACAGTCCGGCCCACCTGGGCAGCGCCTCGCCTTCGGAAAAGCTGCGCTCAAAAGATCGCGTAATATAATAATGAAGCGGCAGATCCCCCTGAACGCCGAAGGCGGGGTGGGTTATCCGGGAGAAGGTCAGCAGCGCGCCAACTAAAATCCAGGTCGCGAAGAGCAGGGACGCATATTTGAACGACAATACTTTTGAGTTTGAGAAGCTGTGAGTTGATTCCTTGTGATCCATCTGCCCGGAGATCTATGAGCGCGATTATGTTTGGGGGCCGGATTATGCGCGATTTTGTTCGGAGCCGGATAATGTCACAAATCAAAACCGAAGGCCAATTGATGTGAACATCGTCTGTGGAAAGCCGCGATCGCCAGTTTACGGATTTTTTCGGAGAGCGAATTTCCCCTTGCTCAATCATGAGATTGTGGCTAGAATGCGCGCGCATTCTTGCTGCTTGTAATTGTTGATCAGGCTCCGCATAATCTTGCAGCGCCATACGATCTTTTAAGCGTCAACAATTCTGCCCCCCGAAATACAATACAAAATCCTATACTTGTTGAAGCGCCTGTTAGGGGAGGTAGCGCCTGCGGGATAAGAATTGATGTTCATTGTTCTTACCTGCAAGGTGTTTTGTTGTCGGTCGTATGTCAAATTATCGCCTGATTATCGCCAGATTATCGGAAGATCACCAATGAAAAGCAGTAGGTAGGCTATAACCATCTTCACCCTAGGTCACTTGTTGCTTCAACGGATCAACCGCATTGAATCTCCCAGGTTATATCCGCGCAGCCAAGAGGCCTGAGTTCAAACAAAAACTTAGGCAAATCGGAGGAAATCATGATCAGAAGGTTCATTAACGATGAACAAGGGCAGGATGTCGTCGAATATTCGTTGTTGTTGGTTTTGATCGGCGCCGCGGCGCTTTTCGTGCTGACAGCGATGGGGAAAAGCATTGGCGACATTTTCAGTAAAATCAATGTGAAGCTGACGTCTGCCAACAGCGCTATTTCTTCATAGGCCATTTCGTAGTTAAATACGAGCAAAGCCAATCCTGGTCGCCACTTCGTCTTCGATTTTGAGAAGGCCGCGGTTACCCGCAGAGTTACCATTATTTGATTTGGCCGCCGCAACGTTGCCCTTTAGCGCTCATTGAGCCTGATATCGAGCGGCTGAACGCTATAAATAGTATTGGACCCCAGATAGACGCGCCTCACCGAATGGCATTCCATGTTCCAGTAGCTGCGCTTTAAGTTAGCTACATCTTTCGGCTTATATTGAGACCTATTTGATAGCTTGTTGTTACCGTCAAGCGCTCCATTTCGTCACCTCTAAGTAGCGTTAGGATCATCGTTTTAATATGGCGCCCGATGATCCTATTGCTATCTTTTCCAACAGATGTCATTACATTGTGCGGAATCAGGCTCAGGGAGAAATGGGATTGCAGAGCGAGGTCTTTGTAGGATTGCTCACGGCGTTCGTCGTCGCAGTTTCGGTTTTTGACATACGTGAACGTCGCATTCCCAATCTTCTTGTCTTTCCCGCTGCGCTGACTGGGTTGACACTGAATACAGTTCCGCGTGGCTGGGAAGGATTTGGGTTTGGATTGAAGGGCTTGGCCGCAGGATTTGCATTACTCTTTATTCCTTACTTGGTCGGAGGGATGAAGGCCGGTGATGTGAAATTTCTGGCGGCGATAGGCGCCTTCACAGGCTCGACTGATGTTATCAGGGCGCTGCTCGCGACTCTGCTTTGTTATCCATTGCTCGCGGTGGTCGCCGTGATCAAGGAGAGAAAATTCAGACTCACTTGGTTGAGATTTCGCCGGGTTCTCCTCAATTTTTTGGGTTTCTTCGCCCCCGGTTTAAGGCTATATGCGCTTCGACTTGAAGGACAAGACGATGAAAGCATACCTTCGGCAACGACGCCTTTCGGGGTTGCGATTGCCGCCGGGGCGTTAATAGCGGTTTACACAAACTTCTTGCGGTAGAAGTTGACGCTAGTGGATGATTCCAGAAATTATCCACTCCCCATGGCCTAACCGCTGGTTTGTATTTTTCCGTCCCACATTTTCCTGTTTGAGGTTTTTATCAACAGGAAAATGTGGGACAGGATCCCTCGCTTCTCAAGAGAGGCTCACTATGAAAACGCTTAAGGGGTACCCTCATAAGTACCATTGGACAATTACGCGGAGAAGCGAGCAGGGACAATCATTCCTTGAGTTTGCGATGATTGTGCCGGTTCTGTTCATTATGCTCCTGGGAGTCACGATTATAGCGCGGGGGTTCAACCTGCTGATGGTATTGCAAGGAGCGGCGTACGAAGGCGCGAGGGTATGGGCTAAGGACCCGGTGGGTGGCGATTACACCCGTTGCTCGCCACCGGCTTGCGATCCGAATTCCGGTTCGAACAACTTTGAGACGAATGTGATTCCTGTCGTGCGCCAATATGTCACTAACAACGGATTTGACGGCTCCAGGGTCCTCTTCTTCGCTAAAGATCAGCGTGGGTACAATAACGCCTTAGATGTCTTCGGCAATGACCCGCAAAAGGTTCAAATAACTTTGCTCTACCCATACCAGTTGCCGGTGGGATTCTTCGCGACCAATTTCCAGGAGATTATGGTCAGCGCAAGGTGCGTCATGAAACGCGGTGGCTAGGGGGCGGGAACCTTCGTAATCCCCGAGTTGCAGGAGGTGTGATGGACGAGAGACTTAAACATATTACAAAAGTTACAAAAGCGCGAAGCGCTGGCGGTTTCCGCAGGCGTTTAGCCAGGCCAGGGGAATGTGGTCAGGCGATGGTGGAGATGGCGTTCGTTCTTCCTATCTTCCTCGTTTTTGTTTTCGCCATCATGGAAATGGGGCGAGCCTGGGGCGCCAAACAATCCCTGACGAACGCCGCGCGGGAAGGCGCACGTATCCTGGCTCTGCCATACGGCGCAGGGTTGCCTTACGCGTCGGAAGATGAGGTGAAGGACGCCGCCCGTAACGCGGTTAAAGCCTTAATGAACAGTTCGGGCACTCCGGTGGCGGCGACCACTCAGATCATGCTGGTAAGGATCACCCCGGGACCCAATGGAATTTACGATCACACTCTGCCTAACGATGATGTTATAGAGCAGAACTACACTGGCGGAAAGCGCGGCGAGCGAGTCGGAGTTAGGATCACATATCTTTTTGAAACGCCGGCCCCGATACTTCTGGGAATGTTCGATAGCGGCGCTGGTTCGTCGGCGGAAATCAATATGGGTGTGAGCTGTTATATGGAGCACGAATAGCGCCAAACTTGTCAATCAGTTTGCTGATGAGCATGAAAGTCCCGGCGTGCAGAGACACTCAAAGGAGTTAATGAAATGAACAGACGCTTCCTGCTGGCTCTTGCCGGCGCGATCTTCTTCGGATTGCTCGCGATTATGGCGGCGAAAAATTATTTGAGCGCCAGAGTCAACAAAGAGATCGCCCAGACTGAGACCAACGTCGTAATTGCGAAGACCGAAATCCAGCGCGGAACCAAGATCGGGCCTGAGCACATTGTCATTGAGCGATACCCGAAGAGGCTTCTTCCCGAAGGCGCGATGGCCAGAAAGGATGAAGTGATCGGCCGAGTGGCCTTCATAGATGTCCCGGCCAAGACGCTGATCCTCGATAAGCAATTGGCGGGGCTGGGCGCGCAGCCAGGATTGTCAGGAATAACGACGCCCGGCATGCGTTCGGTCTCGGTTCGCGTTGACGAATCGAGCGGCGTGGCCGGTTTCGTCGCCCCGGAGACTTACGTTGACGTGATCGCGATCATGCAGCCGCAACTCGACGGCGCAAAGCAGGTCTCAAAAGTGATCCTGCAGAAGGTCAAAGTCCTGGCCGGTGGTCAGAAGATGGAGACTAAGAGCGATGGCAAGGCGGCTCTGGTCAACACTGTGACTCTTGAAGTAACACCCGCGCAGGCCGAGAAATTGAAGCTCGCCGAATCCGAAGGCCGGTTGCAGCTTTCTATCCGCAACGGGATTGATCAAATAATCGAAAAGACTCCGGGCGCGACGAAACGCGACGTGCTGAATGACATTGCGCTGGAGAACCGCGCGCGCGAAGGCACACGCGACGGATCCGGCGGGTCGCCGAGAGCGGGGCCGGCTCCCCCGCCGATCACCCTCAACGTAAACCCCAATCAGCCGGCGACAACGACGCCGACCGTGAGGATCATCTCGCGCGAGAAATCAATTGAACTGATCGAAGGCCCCAAACGGACCCGGGTTGAAATGGTGCCTTAAAATCGAAGGCGCCGAACGCGCCCAGTTTTGAAATAGCCCCCTTAAAGTTGAAAGCCCAGAGGCCTTCAGCCCAAAGGCCTTCAGGAGGATTTATGAATGCTCGACTCCACCCAATCCTGCGATGCGCTTCTTTCCTGATTGTCGTATTCGCCGTGAGCGTGTGCGCGATCGCTCAGGAAAGGGCGACTCTGCAGGCGTCGTTCGCCAATAACGCGCAGCCGATAAAAATTGACGTCCAGGTCGGCCAATCACGCGTGATTGATTTCGATCAGGATATTGATCGCGTCGCCAGCTCCGACCCAAAGGTCGTCGAAACCCATCCGATCTCGTTCAGACAGGTTTTAATCAACGGTCTGCAATTCGGACAGGTCAACCTGGTCGCATGGTCGAAACCGCAGATAAAAGGCGAAGCGTCGCGGATGCTGGTCTTCGACATCTACGTCCAGGTCAACCTTTCGCTGATTGACAATCAGATCAAGATTCTGTTCCCGAAAGAGAACATCCAGCTCAGCCAGGCGAACAACTCGGTGGTGCTCTCTGGCACCGTGACCAGACCTGAATTATCCGAGCAGGCGCAAAAGATCATCGAGGCCGCCGGGTTGAAGGTCACGAACCTGCTCAAATCGCCAGTCATGGACGCGGCGCAGGTACAGTTGCAGATTCGCGTGGCCGAGGTGAACCGGGCTGTTCTGCGTGAACTCAGCACCGCTTATGGCGTGCTCAATTCGGCGTTGCCGACCTTCATCTCCGCAGCCGGCCCAGCGGCGTTCGGCTCTTACACCGTGACCGATGAGATTATCAGAAACGCGTCCGGAGGACTCGCAGGCACAATCAGGAGGGAGAATCTGGCAGTCACGCCAAGTTCGGCCCTGAACATCTTTCTCGGCAATTCAAACAACAGCGCCATCACACAGACGTTTATCCGCGCGCTCAACTCGCGGGGCGCGTTGCGCGCATTGGCCGAGCCGAATTTGATTGCGATGCATGGCCAGAAGGCCAGCTTCCTGGCCGGAGGCGAGTTCCCGATTCCGATCATCCAGTCGGTCAGCTCAGGACAAACGGCGATCACCGTGATCTTCAAGACGTTTGGCGTGAAGCTCGAGTTCACGCCTACGATCATTGACGAAAACCACATTCGTCTCGAACTGGAGCCGGAAGTGTCGAGCCTCGATTTCGCCTCCGGCGTGACGTTGCAGAGCATCATCATTCCCGGCCTCAGAGTGCGCCGCGCCAAGACTATGCTGGAGTTGCGTGACGGACAGAGCTTCGCGCTCGCGGGGTTGATTGATAATCGCGAACAGGTCAATCTCTCGAAGATCCCGCTTTTGGGAGACATCCCCGTGCTTGGTGAATTGTTCAAGAGCCGTAGCTTCCAGCGTAATGAGACGGAGTTGTTGTTCCTGGCGACCGTCAAGATAGTCGAACCTCTCAATCCCGACCAACTGCCGCGACTGCCCGGAGTCAGCGAGCTGAAACCTGTTGGAACGGCGAATCCCGCCGGCGCCACTCCGTCAAGCTCGATAGAAGGCCAATCGGGCCACTCGGTTCCGCAGAAATCCGGCGAACAGGTTCCCGAAGGCGATAACAAGACCAAATCGGAACAGCCAGCCACGAATAAGACTGACACGAACAAGGTTAATAACGGCGCGGCTGAGAACCTGACGTCGAAACTGGATGCTACGGCAGGGCTGGTTGGCCCGAACGGGCCAAGTGGTTCGGATGCGCGTCCTCAGAAAGCTGAAAACGCGCAGCCGCCAAAGCCTGATGCGCCGAAGCCTGACGCAAAGGATCAAAAGCCGCCACGGAGCGGTGACAAACCCTAATCGTTATTAGTTGTCTCACCGCTTGTGACAGCCCTTTCCTCAGGGGGCTGTGGTTTCAGTGAGCGTCATCGAAAATGCGCTTCAAAACATCAAAGATGGAGGTAAGAGATGAAACGCATCCGCGCACTCCCCGATCCCACCCGAGATTTCTCCCGTCGCCGTCAATTCCAGCGCCAGCAGAGAGGCGCGATCATGCTGTTATTGACGGTGGTGATTCTTGGCCTGATTGGAATGATGGCCCTGTCGATTGACTTGGGGTTTCTGTTCAGCAGGAGCGCTCTGCTCCAAAACGGGATTAACGCTGCGGCGTTGGCGGCAGGCGCGGGCTTGCGTGTGACGGTCGAGGCCGACCCGGGGGCGCCGGAACAGAAGAATATTGCGCTTGCGTTTGCCCGCCGGTACGCCGGTGAAAATCAGAGCGATATTGACATTGAGCCAGAGGACGTAATCATTGACGTAGTCAACGACCTTCCGACGGTACAGGTCAAAACCTCTACTCCGGCGCCGATGTTTTTTGCTGGGTTATTTGGGTTCGACAGCATCGATATGAATGCGACAGCGACAGCCTCGCTGCTCCCGGTTGACGGCGGAACCGGAACGATAGGGACGACAGGAGTCAGACATGGCGGGTGCTGGCGTCCGCTGTTTTTGCCCGACACGTTTTATGACTCGAGCAACAGGGCGCAGATAGTTGGTGATAATACTTTCGGGACGACTCGCCTGCCCAACCAGCCCGGTGATTATTACCATTCGCGGTTCGCCGCCGGCGCGCGCAACACCTTTCCATTCGTTGACCCTGTTGCGGGCGCGCCTTCCCTTGTCACAGGCCTTCGTGACACTCAATTGAGCGCCGAGGCCACACAGGGGCAGACGATAATGGGGTATGGGGCGGGATCAGGGGAGGACCCCATCACTTTCAGACGCGATTTTTATTTCATCGCCAACTTTTCAGGGTTGCCGTCGGTGAAGGTTAACGACCGAACGGTGCGCGACCAGGCCAGTTTCGGATACTGTGGCAAGATACGCGTCGGCGATGAGATTCCGGTCTATCCTATAAACAATCCGGTCAGGCGCGATGAGGCGAGGCTGGGGCTTCTTGATCTGCAAGCAAATACGATAAACGGTGATCGGATCGAAGTCGTCGAAGAGTCGATGTTTCGCTACGTCAAAAGCGCCAGCTATCCCGTTCCAAACACTCATGGCGCGATCATTCCGGTGTTGTTCTACGACCCGATGCTGGCGAATAACGTGAATGGGATAACGACGCTGAGAGTTACCAATATCGGGTTGTTCTTTTTGAAGGAAATTACGGTAGACAGCGATCTTAAGGGATATTTTGTGCGTGAGATCATCGCGGGCGGAACCCCGATTGATCCGATTAACCTGGATAATAGGAACGATGATAGTTTCAGACGACGCTGGCTGCCGATGTCGGTTCAGTTACTTAGGTAGACAAAACGGCAAGATCAGGTCGACCTGGCTTATCCGAAGCCCCTTGAAATTGTTGATAGTTTATCCGGGCGTTTTCGATGGAGTTTCCCCCCTACTGAGACTATAATTCCCCCTTCACTGGCCTTTACTCCCGTAATGGATTCGCTCAACTGCTTTCAACTCCTGGCTTGGTGTTCGCGGGTTGGGCAATATCCATTGCCGGGCGCTTGGCCAGCGCGAGTTGTAATTCCATCAGGCGTCAAGCCGCAAGAGTCAAATTCAGGATTTAAGTTGTAAGGAACCGAAATCAGTGTCTAAAGCGATTTCTGTAGTCGTCATCGGCCGGAGTTTGAATCAGCAAGAGCGGATGCGCCTCCGCAGCGCAAGCCAGACTCCGCTGGCTATCGTGGCGGAACTGCCCACCGCTCCGCAGGTGCTGGACGAACTGAACCGGCTGCGTCCGCAAGCGGCGATCGTCTTGCTCAACGGCGAGTTGAACCACTCGTTTCAGCTCGTCGAGCGGATTCATCAGGAATTGCCGGATACGGCGGTGATCTGTTCGTCGGAGGATAATTCGCCTGACGTCATACTCCAATCCTTCCGATCGGGCGCGACCGAGTTCCTGCGGCAGCCGTTGGTCGAAGCTGAAATCGCGTCGGTCTTTGCAAAGATTGAACAGACGGTCACGAAACCTGAAGAGTCTCATGGGCGCGTCATCGCCGTTTACGCCAGCAAAGGCGGGTGCGGGACGACGTTTGTGACGGCCAATCTGGCGGCGAGTCTGGCGCGGCTTTCGCGCAAACGCGCCTGTGTTGTTGACCTGAATTTCCAGGCGGGCGATCAGCCTCTCTATTTGGGGCTGGAGCCGAATTATTCGATTCACGACATCGTCAGGAACTTCGACCGTCTGGACGACCAGTTGATCGCCAGCTACCTGACGCCGAGATCGAAGTATCTGGCGCTGCTCGCCGCGCCGA
>Ga0187894_10003962_pt1 | contig 16180 bp, 26 predicted proteins | sample GBC1701081metaG_FD_136650 | JGI IMG/M metagenome (GOLD analysis project Ga0187894, IMG submission 136650) | White microbial mat communities from a lava cave in the Kipuka Kanohina Cave System on the Island of Hawaii, USA - GBC170108-1 metaG ... | reverse complement strand
GATGCCGTACAGCTCGTCGTAAGCTCCCATGCCGTACTCTCTATACCGCGCTCGGTGACCCTTCACTGGAGGGCGGTCGTATAGGACCCGTGGCCAGGTCGCGCAAGCCACCGAAGAGGAGAACGCCGGCGTCGGGCCACCCCCACCGTGGGCCGATCCCGACGCGGCCGTGCCCGAGTATGTCGTCGACGACGGCGTTACGAGCCGGCCCATCCACGTCCTCGACGAGCGGGCCTTCATGCAGGAGGTGGCCGACCGGATCAACGCGTTCATCAGGACGTATCCTCGCGAGGCGAGGCGCGTCCTCTCGGCCTTCATCCCCTACGAGCACGAGCTGGCCGAACTCCACGCGGCAGCCACGGGCGGGGACCGGCCCCCGGGAGCCACGGTGGGCGGGCTGATCGCGGCGGTCCTCCAGACGCACCACGGGACGGGCTACTACCTCCGGCCCGTGATGGCCCCCGACGGAGAGCGGGGAACCATCGTCGTGAGGGTCGAGATCGCGAGGCAGGACGAGCAGGGCGAGCAGGATTAGAGTATAGCTTGGGCATGGCGCGCCGACCTGCGGCCCCCCGGATCCTCATCGAGAGGCCCTCATCGCCTTTCTGGAGACGATCCTGACCGAGGCAGCTTGCCGTGGACGTAGCTGTCGCCGAGGTTGAGCCACAGGGTCCCGTCGTCCCTGAGCACCCTTGACCTCGCGGAACTGACCTCGCGGAACACGTCGACGAGAGCCGTCACGTAGTCGTCGGGCGCCTTCTCGAGCCCGATCTGCCCGGCAGCCCCGTAATCGCGAGATCGGCCCGGGGTAGAAGGACCAAGGGAGACCCTCATGACCGTACGTCCGTTCGGCATCACGCGCGAGCTCGCGCAGCTGCTCAGCAAGATGCTCGGGAAAAAGTGCAGCGCCCTTCAGTTCCTGCGCGAGTTCCTACAGAACTGGACTCAAGATGACGTGCTGAAGGCCCTCAGTACCGAGGCCCTGTCGGCCCTGTGCGCCACGCCCACGACGGCTCTGATCGCCATCCGGTCCGTGCTTGAGCGCAAGCGCAAGGACCTCCTGCAAGCAGCGCGGGAGGACGGGACCGAAGACGGTGCAGGTTCTGAGGAGGACGTGGCAGACGCGAGATCCTGATTCGTGTAGAATCAGAACATGGGCGTCTTCCGCCGGCTGTGGTCCCTGCTGTTCCCGCCTGCCGCGGAGGCCAAGCGGCACCCTGGCGTCGTTCACGACGGGAGGACCGAGATCTCGAGGCCGGGGCGCGGGGCGAACCCTCACCTGCTCTCGTGGCTCGTCTACGCGGACCACCTCGACCGGCTGACCCGCGACGGCCACGCTAAGTCGCCCGCCGCCGACCAGGTGCGGACGCGCCTGTCCTTCCACTGGCGCTTCATGTCCGCCGAGGAGCGCGAGGAGGCCCTCACGGCTCGGGCCATGCTCTCGTCGAGGGTGGCAGCCCACGCGGCCGAAGCCCTCTCCGATGAGGCGAGGAAGACGGCCGAGATGCTGCGCAGGGCCGACGACGCGGCGAGGCAGGCGGACAACGTCATCAGAATGCGGAGGCGAGCATGAGGGCGTTCGTGCTCGCCCTGCCGCTCGTGTCGTGCGACTCGGGCACCAGTGACGGCCCTGGGATCTGATGCGGACCGTGACCATCGTCAGGAAACCCGTCGAGGGCAACGTCGCGGCCAACGTGCTCGTCCACGGCTGCGGGTCGCTCCGCATCGACGCGTGCAGACTCCCCGTGTCCGCCGAGGACCGCGAGGCCATCGCGCGCGCGGGAGGTTGGGCTCGAGCCGGGTGGGTCAGACCGACGCGCGGCCGTTCCGTGTACGGTGGTGGCAAGGGAATACGCGAGGAAGGGACCGAGGGCCGCGACGAGCAGTACCACGAGCTGGGCAGGTGGCCCGCGAACGTGGTCCTGCATGGCGAGGACGTGGGGATCGATCTGGCATCGGCATCGAGGTACTTCAAGAGGGTGCGGTGATGCGAGTCGTGACCGTCACCCGCAAGCCGATCCTGGAGGGTGCCGTCGGGACGAACGTCATGACGTGGCAGTGCGGCGCGCTACACGTGGACGCGTGCAGGATCGCCGCCCCGGAAGGATCGCCCGCCGCCGCGAGGAGGGCCTCAGCCAGGAAATCAGGCAAGGCCCCGATGGCCGAACGCATCTTCGGGACGAGCATCGCAGCCGAGACCCAGGCCATCGGCAAGCTGGGACGACGAGGAAGCGCCGAGGTCTACATGGCCGAGCGTCCATCCGAGCATCTCGGCAGGTGGCCAGCCAACGTGCTGCTCGACGGCGAGCCCGCAACGGCCAGTCTCGACGAGCAGAGCGGATCTCTCCAGTCACCCGCGACGTACGTCCGACGGACCGCCGGCGAGGACGCCTTCGCCAGATCGGTCTACGGATCGGGCAAGATCCAGCCGGAGGTGCAGCCCGGGTACGGCGACCAGGGCGGCGCGTCGAGATTCTTCCGTCGCCTCCGCTGCTCGGTATCGTCTGCGGCGATGAAGGCACCCTTCACCGACGAGCAAGTGGCGGCGATCAGGAGATGGCAGGAGGATCCGAGGGTCCACCCGCTTACGTGCGGGAACGACAGGTGCGGGGCCGATCTCGAGGTGGACCGCGACGGGCTGCGGTGCCCGCGGTGCGACTACACGCAGCCCTGGGCGCCGGACGTCTGCGCGATGCACTGATCCCGAAGATCTGACGGGTATGGTGGCTCGGCGGTCGGAACCGCCACAGACCACAGGAGACAGACATGCCACAGACTATCACCGTGCTCACCGAGGGACATGCCCACGACGTCGTGCTGCGGGCCTACAGGGCCTCGCAGGCGACCAGGACGACCGAGCCCGAGATCACGTCGCCCCCCGTCGCCTCTCGACGCCGCCCCGACGAGCCATGGATCGTCCGGGGCTTCCCGGTGATCCGGGCCGACTGATCATCGCGAGTCCGGCTGGCGAGTCCGGCTGGCCATTGATCTCCCGAGCGGGTAGAACGAGTGGGCCACGATGCAGTCGTTCGACTTCATCATCGGAGAGACGTCAGAGCGCCCCGTGAAGATGGACGCCCTGACGCTCGTGGACACCCGCCTGCTCGGGTGCTGCAACAGCGGCGGAGGCAAGAGCTGGATGCTCCGGGCCCTCGTCGAGCAGGTGGGGTCCAGGATCCCGACCATCGTCCTGGATCCCGAGGGAGAGTTCGCCACGCTCCGCGAGCGCCTTGACATGGTGCTCGTTGGCAGCGACGGGGACGTCGATCCCGATCCGAGATCGGCCGCGCTCCTGTGTCGCAAGCTCGTGGAGCTGCGGCTCTCCGCTGTGGTCGATCTCTACGACCTGCGCCTCGATCAGCGACGGGCCTTCGTGCGGACGTTTATCGAGGCCCTCATCGACCTCCCACGCAAGCTGTGGGGCCCGACCCTGGTCGTGCTCGACGAGGCCCACAAGTTCGCGCCCGAGAAGGGATCGGGGCAGGCCGAGAGCACCGACGCCGTGATATCGCTGATGAGCCAGGGCCGCAAGCGGGGCTACGGCGGGATCCTCGTCACCCAGCGGCTCTCCAAGCTCCACAAGGACGCCGTCGGCGAGTGCAACAACGTGATGATCGGCCGGTGCGTACAGGACGTCGACATCAAGCGCTCGGGAGACCTCCTCGGCATGTCCGCTCAGGATCGCGGGCTCCTTCGCTCGCTGCGGCCCGGAGAGTTCCACGGGTTCGGGCCCGCGTTCACGCACGACGGCATCGTCCTGTTCCGCACCCGGAAATGCGACACGACGCATCCCGACGCACGGACCAGGCACAGGATCAAGCCGCCGGCTCCGTCGAAGGCCATCCTCGACGTCCTCCCCGAGCTCGCCGACCTGCCCGCGCGGGCGGCCGAGGAGCGGGCGACCCTGGAGGCCGCGACCGCGGAGGTCGAGAGGCTCACCAGGGAGCTGGCCAAGGCACGCCAAGCGAGGCCCGTCCAGGCCGCTCCCGCGACCGTCGACCGCGCCCAGGTGCGCGCCGTCGCGAAGACCGTGGGAGACCGGTGGCGCGAGGCTGTCCGGTCCAGGGACGAGAGGTGGCGAGAGATCCTCAGGACGAGGGACGAGAGGTGGCGCTCCGCGGTCCACGACGTCCTCGAGCCCGTCGTCGGCCAGATCGAGAAGGGAGCGAGGCTCAAGGACATCGATCTTGCCCTCCCCGTACTCGACCTGTCGCCCGAGGAGATCGCCAAGATGGAGGCGCTCATCGCCACTCCGCCTCCGCCCACGAAGAAGCTGCGGGAGCTGATGGGCGGGAACAACGGCCGAGCCGCGCCGAGTCCACGCGCAGAGGTGTCTGGCGACCTGTCGCCCTCGGCGAGCAAGATCCTCGCCGCCCTCGCGCAGTTCGACGACGGCCTCACCCTGCGCAGGCTCGGCACCATCACCGGCCTGGCGATGCGGGGCGGATCCTTCAACAAGACGATGGCCATGCTGCGGGAGAACGCGTACGTGGAGGGCGGCAGGGGCGAGCCGCTCAGGATCACCGCGGCGGGCAGGGCCGTCGTCGGAGAGCCCGAGCCGCTTCCCACGGGGCCGGCGCTGCTCGATCACTGGAGAGCCAAGCTGCGCAACAGGTCGGCCGAGACGATCTTCGACGCCTTCGTGCAGCACGGGGAGCTGTCTCTCCACGAGCTCGGCGAGGTCACGGGCCTCGCCACTCGCGGAGGCAGCTTCAACAAGGCCATGGCCAGGATCCGCGCGATGGGCCTCGTCCAGGGCCGCGGCAGGATGAGGCTCGACCCCGAGCTGATGGAGCACGCCCGTGGATGAGCAGCTCGTCGTGTTCGTGGACCATACTCAGGAACTTGGGTAAACTTGGGTTCCTGATTCGAGGCTTTGCCGACGTCTCTTCAAGGGAGATGCTCCGGTAGTGAGCCTCCGGCCTGACGGTACAGGCGCGTTGGATCTGAGTCCTGCGGAACTGTCCCCGGCCCTACGGGCCAAGTATCGCCTCCGCAGCAACTCCCCCACGTCGCGATAGTGATCCTCGAGACCAACCTGTTCATCCTCGGAACGTCCGAGCAGGTTGATCCCTCCCACCACATCAGCGTGAGAACGTCTACCGCACGAGCGACAGACGAAGTCGACTCCTGATCGGTTCCGTCGTGAAACGTAACCGCAGGACGGACACATCTGGGACGTGTACGCCGGGTTCACCTTCAAGGTGGGCGCCTTCGTCTCCAAGTTATGGGCTAAAGCCCTGTAGGCAAACCTCTTCTGACCTCGACAACTACATGCACGGAGCCCTGCTGATCAAGGCGTGGAACGCCTTCGTCCGGAACCAGTCCGTGAAGCAGCTCCGGTTCAACGCCAAGGAGAGCTGGCCCCGTCTCGTCGGGAAACCGAAGCCGGTGCTCTGAGGACGCCGTGGCGAGACATCGAAGGCTCGGAACCAAGCCGAAGGGCAGGTGCGTCGCCGTCTGCGGCGACACGACCGCCGAGGTCGTGGCGACCAGACGGCGACTCACGATCACCCTGGAACGCGATGACGAGGAGCGAGTCCACCAGATCGTGATGACCGGACCCAGAGACGGGGATCTCCAGGCCATCGCCGGGAGGTTCGCCGCAGCGGCGGCCCTCGGGTTCCAGCAGATCCGTCCGTGGCCCACCGACGAGCAGGTCGACGAGTGGGCCGCGAGCGGGATGTTCGGCCCCATCGCTGCAGGTAGCAACTGACGGGGTAGAACGGGACGGATGAAGCCCAAGCACCTCAGCATCCGTGTCGAGCAGTGCCTATCCCTGTCCAAGGCGTCCAACTGCCCGCGCCGCAAGTTCGGCGCACTTCTCCTCGATCCCGAACGCAACGTCGTCCTCATGGACGGCTACAACGGAGGACCGCGCGGCGGGGGCGATCTCTGTGGAGGCGACGTGTGTCTTCGCGAGACCATGAAGGTCGAGAGCGGCACGCGGGTCGAGATCGGCTGTCACCACGCCGAGATGAACGTGATCTGCAACGCGGCAGCGAGCGGCGTCGCCACGAGAGGTGCGTGGCTCATCGTCAACGGCGAGCCGTGTCCCATGTGCGCCAAGCTGATCCACCACGCCGGCATCGCGCGCGTAATCGTGGTCGATGGCGGGTACCGGGGAGAGAACGGAGTCGCCTACTTGGAGACCCACGGAGTCGAGGTCCAGAGGATCGACGGACCGAAGGATCCACGTGGGCCCAGGTCACCGTCGAGCACGGAACAGTCCTCCGAGACTGGGTAGAACCCGCATGGATCGACTGGACGAGGTGCTCCACGAACTCGCCGCTGAGCGCCTAGCCCACGCCGCCACGCGCGAGGAACTGGCGACCGCACGGAGAGACTTGGCGGACCTTTCCAGGATCCTCGACTCGCCGCAGACCAGCGACTTCCTCGCAGCGGTCCCGCTCGAGGGCGCCCACCAGCGGAAGAGATGGGGCGAGCGGCACGACAACATCAAGGAGCCGCAGGACTGGTACTGGCTGCTCGGGTGGCTCGCGGGCAAGGCCGTGCACGCGGCCACGACGGGCGACGTCGAGAAGGCCCGGCATCACACGATCTCCAGCGCCGCCGTGCTCCTCAATTGGCACCGACACCTCTCGATGGACGGCGACCAGACCTTGGAGTAGGAAGAACGCATGCCCCTCCACTTTCCCAACGACCACGCCGACCAGGCAGCCCGCGACTTCCCTGCACCGCGCCCGATGATCCGCGGCGTCTCCCTACCTCCCGACGTCCTCGCCGTCACGTGCGACGCCGACGAGGCCGGGGACGGGCGGTGCCGCGAGATGCTCGCAGTCGCCTCCAAGATCGCGAGAGCAGTCGGAACCGACGCGAGCGTGCGGACCGATACCGTCACGCTCTCGGTGACGCTCGTGGGAGACAGCGTGGTCGGCGTGGCCGTGACGAACGGCTCCCCGTTCACGAAGTCGGCGAGACGGTGGAGCCGCAAGCTGGCCCGCAGGGTGTAGAGGCAAGAGAGATCCACGATGAGCCTGCGAGAAGAACTCCAGAGCACCATCAACCGGCACAGCGCCGAGCACGGGAGCAACACCCCCGACTTCATCCTGGCGCAGTACCTGACGAGCTGTCTCGCGGCCTTCGACGAGGCCGTGAACGCGCGCGAGAAGTGGTACGGCCGCGAGCCGAGGTTCCCGTACGGGCCCGGGCCGTTCGAGGTGTCTCGGTAACCCTTCGCGAGACGGGAGTTCTATCCCGCTCTCGCCCAGGTGACAATCCCTACCTGTCCGACCGGACAGGTAGGAGACGGCGCGGGTGTCGAGGGACCTGTCCTCGCGACCAGTAGACGGCCGCCACGTTCTCGGCATAAGTGGACACGATGAAAACCATCTCCGCAGCTCTCGCCCTGTCCCTCGTCCCCTCGTGCGTCGCCGACGAGGAGAACCCGCACTTCCGCGTCCACGAAGTCGGGGAGCTGGAGATCGTCGCCAGCTTCTCCGCCGCCGCGTTCGAGACCCCCGAGTCCGTCGCCCTCGACCACGACAACGACGCCTACGTCTCCATGGCCCTGACCGGCGAGCTCAGGAAGGTCGGGCACGACGGATCGCAGGAGACCCACGCCGTCATCCCGCTCGGGCCTCCCGAGCTCTGCCAGGGACCGTTCCCCGGCATCCTGGGCGCCCTGGCCATCGACGTGCTCGGCAACCTCTACGTCGGCGCCAACGCCTGCGACCCGTCGAACCGCGGCGTGTGGCGCGTGCGGCCGAACGGAAAGACCACCCTCCTCGCGCCCACGCCGGCGACCTCGCTCGCGAACGGCATCGCCGTGATGCTCGGCCGCGTCTACGTGGCCGACAGCGCGTCGCCGACGGTCTGGACCGCCGCTACGTGGAAGGTCGGCGCGCCCGTCGAGGCGTGGACGACCGATCCGCTCCTCGCCGACCCGGACCCGACGGACCTCGTGCCCGGAGCGAACGGGCTCCAGTTCTACCTCGACGAGGTCCTCGTCGCGAACGCCGCGACGCACTCGCTCGTGGCCATCCCCTTCGACGTCGACGGCCTCTCCCTCGAGCCGGGACCCGCCTACGTGAAGTACGGGCCAGCCGAGATGAACCCCGAGCACGAGCTGCCGCCCGACTTCCCCGGCTGCGACGACTTCGCGCTCGACATCGTGGGCCGCATCTACTGCACGACAGACCCGTTCCAGACGGTCGCGAGGATCGACACGGATGGCACCGTCGAGATCCTGCTCGACGCGAGCGACGGGATCGACGGCCCGACCGCCGCCGCGTTCGGTCGCGGTCAGGAGAGGAAGACGGTCTACGTCACGAGCGCCGCGTTCCCGTTCTTCCCCGGGACCGGCGCCGGACCGAGCCTCGCCCGGTTCGACGTCGAGATCGGCGGCTACCCGCTCAGGTAGCCATCGTAAACGGCGCCGGAGCGCGTAGAAACGGGGATGCCCAGGCTGCCCCCCGAGACCGTCGCCCGCCGAAACCTCCAAGCCCGAGGCCGAGAAGCCGCCGAGGAGATCCTCCTCCCGCTCCTGAGGTCCACCGTCAGCTTCCCCGGGTGGCTGCTGGACATCGCGTGGGAGCACGGCCTCGACGACCTTCGTCTCCGCGACGTCTGGTGCAAAGACGGTGCAAGGCGGACCGCGAGGAGGGGACCTTTGCCTCGTGACCCGCAGGCTTCCGAGACGATGTCCGGCCCCTCGGCTTCCGAGATTCTGGCCCAGATCGCACGACGGGACGGCGCTACCACCCGCGAGATGGCCCGCGTGTTCAAAATGTCAGCGAACCCCGTCAGGATCCGGCTTCGCACGCTCATCCACGAGGGACTCATCCGACGCGTGGGCACCACGAAAGACACGAAGTACATGTTGACCGCGCACGGCCTGGAGCGCCTAAAGACATCGACCGACCCAGGACGCCCGTCGATCCGCCGCTGGCTCGCCGAGAACTGCGAGACCCATGCCTCCTCGCGAACTCCGTCCCGGGATCTCTACCGGGACTACAAGGCGTGGTGCCGAGCCCACGACGTCTCGCCCGAGACCATGAACGCGTTCGGGCGGGCCCTGGGAGCTGAGGGTCTTGCCACGCGCCGCACGAACACGCACAATGATCGCGTGGGTGTCCGACTGCGAACCCGGGCACGTCGACGCGGACGTTGACTAGGGACCTCGACCCGGCTCCGTGTAGAAACGCCGCGGACCCCGTACGGGCACAGATGCGACGCCTCCCCGTCCTGTGCCCGCAAGAGTACGTCGGCGTGGCCGAGATGCGGGCCGTGCCCTGCAACCGATGCACCGCGGGCTGGGGCCGCGAGGAGCAGAGGTGCACGATCTCCGTGGGGTGCGAGCACCTGCCGACGGTCGAGCCTCGCGAGGTCCCCGACTGCCCGATCCAGGACCGCTGCCAGCACCAGGCCCAGAGCGAGGGCCCGTGCTCCGTCCGCGCCCGCGGGATGATCTGCGAGTCCGCCCTCGTCCTCGCGGGAATCCCCGACCAGGACGCCCACCCGCTCGCCTTCAATGCACAGCTCGCGTGATCGGGTGTAAAACGACCGGGGACGTCCGTACGAGGGCCGCGATGAAGATCACCTGCATGTTCGGACAGCGACGGAGCGACCCAGACGTGATCGAGCTGATGGTCGCATGGGACGAGTACTGCCTCGACGAGAACCCCGAGGGATTCGCGGAGGCGTGCGAGACCGCGAAGCGCTCGTGGGGCGACGACATGCTCGCGGAGCGCGAGGTCGAGATCGTCGTCGACGAGAGGAAGATCCGCGGCCTCTTCGGGACCGCGACGATCTCAGGCGACGTCGTGACGGAGAAGCCCGCGGAGCCCGAGAAGCTGTTCGTCGTGCGCATGTACGACCGCCACGACAACCAGTGGGTCGACGTGTCCAAGGCCCTGCCGCGCGAGCACGCCGACCGCATCTGGGACGAGAAGACGGGAGGCGGGAAGCACAACGCCACCAGCGCGGACGTGCCCTACTACGACATCTTCCCCTCCGACACGAGAATGGTCTTCTCCGGGGGCTTCGGCGAGAGCTAGGATTCCGCGCATGCCGCACATGGATCCCGTGGAGCTGGAGGCTCACCAGGATCGTCAGGGACGCGTACGCGAGCCTCGTCGAGCGCTGAGGGTGACGCCCCGAGGCGAGGAGGCCCAAGAGGCGATGCGTCGAGAAGTGGCAGCTCGGATGACGGACGATCCGCTGAGCATCTGGCACGACCTCGACGCGGAGGACAGATACTGGCTGCGCCGCGTCTGCGAGGGACACTGTCCCGAGATCGCCCAGGACGCGTCGTGACCCTGCGAGACCGCTGGCTCCCACGGCGCCAGGACCGTCCGCAAGGCCGTCGACCGCGTCACGGTAAGGTCGACGAAGGACGCACCATGAGAGTCTGGATCCGAGACACGCAGTGGAGGAGAGCGGCTCGCCGAGCCAGGAACACCGCGACGAGGCTCCGCAGGAGGCTCTACCTGGGACGGGACGCCCAGACCGGCGAGTACATCGCCGTCACCTACGAGCGCCACCGACCGGGCCACGGGACCATCCCCGCGTCGCGGCTCGATCCCAAGTTCGGCATGCCGCCCATCCCCCCGCGCGGAGACCCGTGGGAGAAGAACCTCGTGGCCGAGGGCCGCGACTACTGGAATCTCGGCCGGACTACCCGGTGGCAGTGGAACGACAGGCACAGGGGACCGTGACCCCGTCGGCCGTCAGGCTCGACACGAGCTACCCACCCCTCGTCGACACCTTCGACCGCACGGAGCGAGAAGCGGCAGGGAGATGCACGAGGTCCTCCTCGCCGACTGCGACGTCCTCGTCGCCCATGGTTGGGCCCGCCGTGTCGAGGCACGAAACGCGCCTCGCCCGAGAACACCGACGGCGCCGTATCAAGAAGAATCTCCTGAAGCGATGGGAACGCCGCTCGGCCCCCGAACCCGGCATCTGGCGCGTCGAGTTCCACGTCGCGCCCAGATGCGAAGACCCCGGCCGAGCTGTGTAAGATCCCCGCGGCCCCCGTACAGGGGGCCGATCCATGAGTCGCGCGAGGAACGAGGACCTCCGAGCCTGGTGCACGGAGAGGGGCGGGACCACTAGCCCGGCACGCGTGCGCGATCTCCTGCGGAGGAGCGTCCTCTGGGCGCGGGGACGCGAGCGTGGACGACTCGTCTGACCCGTGGAGGATCCCCGCAGGGGCCAGGGAGGAGATCCCCGTCGCCGACGGGAGCATGAGCCTGCTCCCGTGGACGTTGGAGGAGTTCCAGACCAAGCCGCGCACCCCGAGCTTCGTCGGGACGACCCTGGCCAGGATGGGAATCCCGCCGGACATGCTCGACCGCATCATCCAGAGGAACCCGAGCCTGCGAGGGATCGTCTACGGGTACGCCGCGGAGGAGCACCTCGGGATGCGGCTCGAGCGAGACCTTCGTGTCGCCCGGTCCCCGGTCAAGCCCGACGACGCTGAAGTTCGACAGCCTCGTCCACCTGGTGGCGTACCCGGACAGACCGTTCCGCGTCGAGAGCAAGTCACCGCAGACGAAGAACGTCGTGCGCACCGCAAACCGGGAGAACCCGGTCCTCTTCTCCGTCAAGGCGGGCGTCGACGGAAGCACGAAGAACGACAAGAACGTCATGGACGAGGACGGCGAGTGGCAGGTCGTCAACACGTCCCTCATCCCGTTCACGCAGTTCGACATCCTCGCCGTGCCCCTCTTCCTGGTCTCTGGGTCGTGGGACGACTGGGCGTTCGCGAGGGTCCAGGACCTCCAGTCGTCGGACGACAGGGATCTCGTGCACCGCCGAATCAGGATGATCAAGGCCATCCAGGAGGTGGTCTGCGAGTTCCACCCCGCAACCGGGATACTCCTCCCCCGCCCACCGTTCTTCCGCAGCCTGTTCGCCGTGGCCGAACGGATCGTCCGCGAGGCCCCCGCCGAGCCCGCCGAGCCGTCAGATCTGTCGGCTCCCGGCTGGAGACGCTGCAAGCGTCGGGTGCCCGTCTCCGAGTGGCGTGAGGCGACCCCGGGCGAGATGGTGGAGACGTCCGAAGGCCCCGTCGCCGCCGCGTGGCCCCGCAACGTGATCGTCAGCGAGGAGGGAACGACCCTCCTCCTCGATCGCAGGACGTTCAACGACCTCTACGACGTCCTGCCCGACCGCAAGAACGACCGCGCGGAACAGGACGAAGAGGACGAACACACGGCACACCTGCGGGCCCTCCTGGACGGCGCCGGCGAGGAGTAGTTCCGAGGTTGCCAGTCGGACAACGCGTTCGCGAGGCTGGCGAACCGACCCCGAGCCCACTGGATCTCGAAAAATCGCCTCTCGGCGGCGTCCCCGCAGAGGGGGTACAAGACACGTCCAAGGAGGACCACCGCCCCCATGTCCAGGAAGACGTCCATGCAAGACCCCCGCGTCCCCCCGCCCGGAACGGTGCTCCAGAAGCGAGACCGACAGGGCGCCGTCCGCTGCGAGTGTACCGTCGAGACCGACGGCGTCCGCTACCGGGACGCGCTCTTCCCCTCCCTGTCCGCCGCAGCTATGGCAGCCGCCCGAGACCTGGGACTCGGCTCCAAGACACAGAACGGCTTCGCCTTCTGGGGACTCGGCCGGAGGTCCAAGGACACGACGGCTACCCCTCCCGACGCGCCAGGGCCCGCAGCACCGAGACCCTGACCGGCGACTCCAGGTAGGGCACGGCCTCCAGCACCCGGTCCCACGTGTCCGGGTCAGGACTCAGAGCGAACGGCCTCCAGCAGCTCGACCCGCTCGCCCTCGGTCAGGAAGGGCGCCCCGGCCGCGAGAGACACGAAGGCCGACTGCCCGCCCGCCAGCTCCGACGAGACCCACCGCAGGGCCGGGAGACAGGACCGCCCCAGACCGCCCAGGAGACGCACGGCGAGGTCCAGTCGGTCCGCCGTTGCCTCCCGGACCCGGTACCCCTCCAGCGCTGCCCTGAGCACGCACAGAGGATCGTGGGCGGCCCCGCTCGGGCTCGTCCCACTCGACCCCTCGAGTGAACACGCGCACGAAGGCGTCGACCGCGAACAGGATCCGGGCAGAGACCAGAGGACATCCGACCCCGATCTACCCGGAACCGTCGTGGATCTCCGCCATGCGAGCGGCGAAGAGCGCGGCGACCTCAAGAACACGCCCAAGGTCGTGAGCGGCGAAGAGCAGGGCGATGAGGCGCTCCCCGGGGCCCGCGGCGAACGCCCCGCTCGACCGGGCCGTCCAGGCCGTCCTCGGGCCGACGTGTCCGTCTCGCAGGGTGTCCACGGGGCCATGGGCCCCGTCGTAGTACGCGATGCCCTCACTCCCCAAAATCTACCCCTCTAGGGTGCTAAAGGGTTCCTCCAGTCAGCGACAGCGTCGAGAACACGACCGCAGAGAACAACCAATCTCCCCAGAGGCCGAGCGACACGTCAATGTGGAGTTTGCAGGGGGACCAAGGGGCACCTTGGGTCAGGTGAAGTCGGGGCGCGTCGAGGGCGAAGAACACGTCGAGTAGCTCTCCGCAGAAGGACTCAGGACACGAGTGACGTCGCCCCCGCACTTGGTGCCTCCCGCGCCGCCAGGCGACCGAGAAACCGTCTTACCGGGGGCGTTGCGGCTGGGTTGCGGCTGGTTCGGATCCTGGTCCTGAATGGGTCTCGCGTGGCGATTCTCGGAGGGCCGAGGTGCGCACTCCCTCCTTGCGCCCGATCTTCGGCCTGTGCTAGAGGGGCATGCAGTGCCCTGTTGCGCCGTGATCAGGAAAGGGGTTCATCAGGACCCGTCGACTATCAAGCCCTGGCGCATGAAGGGACGACTTCGCGACCTCCAAAACCCGAAACCCGGTCGGGTTCGCGGATCCGGGTCTTGTTTTCGCCCGAAGAAGTCCGTAGAAGGAACACGCGCATTCCGTGAAACGTGTTTTCGGACTCCGGACGGGGAGTACGGAGACGCCAGCCAAGGGGAGAAACTCGATGCTCCAGACACTCGACACGACCTCTCCCGCGATGACGCTGTGGACGCGGTACGAGCACGGGAACCGCCCCGTGCGGGTGTTCCGCGACGGCGACGAGACGCGCTACGTGGTCGACGACGACGACGCTGGGCCCCGCGAGTTCGGGTCGGCGCGGCAGATGATCGCGAGCCTCTACGGGCGCGACCTGCACGTTCCCTTCGACCGCTACTTCAGGATCGGGCGCTACCGGCGGGCGGGGCGGGCGAGCGGGACGGCGGACCTCCTGACTCTCCTGGACGTCGACGGCCCGGGCTGGAGCACGCCGATCACGGTCCACCACGTGGTGCGGGAGGCGGACCCAGTGCTAGACGGAGCTCGCTCGACAGAGATGGCGGTGGCTCAGGGAGTTTCAGAACTCCTTGAGAACTCGGATGCAGGCACTCGAGAGGTTTGCGGGGAGGAGCAAAGTCCCCCGGACCCCGTTGTGGAGGAGCTTCTGCGCGCGCTGGGGGAGGATATCCGTGCCCAGGGCAGGATTCCTCTCTCGCCCGAGGTGGAACGTGAGCTCGATGCCGTGCTGGCGCGGGAGCTGGACAGGATCGAGGGGGTGGTGGGGATCGAGCTCGGCGGGGCGTCGCAGCGGAGCGGGTCGAGGACGCGGGCGGACGAGGTGAGGCGTCTGCTATGGAAGGGCTTCGCGGGGAAGATGCTCTCGCGAGGCTACGACCCCGAGGACGTGCTGCAGGAGGTGTATCGCGGGCTCCTGGTGCGGAACCGGGGGAAGTGTCCGTGGGATGCTCGCAAGAGCACGTTCGGACACTATTGCCATCTCGTCATCGGCTGCGTGCTCATCAACTACCATCGCAAGGTGACGCGGAGGACCGACTACGGGGCGATCTCCATCGACCGCGATGGCGGGGGGGAGGACCGGGCCGACTCGGGCGTGTTCGGATCCCGTCAGATCTGGGAGGGGACGGACATCGGCGACCGTCTGGCGCTGGAGCGCGTCGCGAGGTACCTGGACGCGCTCGCCGAGGACCTGCCCGACGCGGCTCTCGGTCGGGCGATCCTTCCCCTTCTCGCGGCCGGGCACACGCGACAGGAGATCGCCCGGATCACGGGGGCGCGGTCGCCGCTGGTGTCCCGAGCTCTGGCGTGGCTTCGGGAGCGAGTCGCCGAGTGGGCCGTGGATGGCGGCATGGCGCCTCTCGTCCCGGCGAAGTACCTTTCCTGAGGGGGGTTTCAGGCCCCTCGGTGCCGGCGAAGTATCTCGTGGTGCGTGTTGGAGGGGAGTTAGCGACGCCCTTCGCCGACGCTTGACGGTCGTGTCACGTAGTTCTGGGGAGGCTCTCCTCCACCTGGCGTCCGCAGAGCCACCATGCGTCGAGCGAGGCGCGGCACGGGACGCAGAGGTCCGGTGCCGGGTCGTCGCTCCAGGCTTCCTCGGGGCCTTCCGGGCCGAGGCTGACCTTGCGTGTGTCGAGGGGACGCCGGCAGCGCCGGCATGCTGGTCTGGGGACGAGGTGGAGCGGCACGGGGACACGTACGAGGGCCTGACTGCTTCTACACGACTCCATGGGCACCCAAACACCCTGGACACCGCGGCGACGAGATCCTAGTGCCCGCAAGGGCTTCGTGAGACTCCTCCAGGAGCGGGTGGCGGAGACGCTCTGCTCGACCTTTAGCGCTGGGTCGGCGTACAGGACGTGGCCCGGAACCTCGTGACGAAAGGCCGTCGCCGCCCCGCGACGCCCGCCCTAAAGAGGCCCCGTCGCGACCTCTACCGGTGAGACGTCCGCTACTACCTGTGCGGGGCCACGACCTCCCGCCCGAGTGCAACGCCCGCCGTCTACACAGACAAGGACCAGATGACGAACCCGGAAAACCAAGAAACCCGACTTCCTGTCCCCCTGAGGGGTTCTAAACTCCCCTGGAGACCCTGCAACCCCGACCAGGCCGCCGCCCTGCGCCCGGGAGACACATGGCGAGCCGATCTCGGCCTCCTCTCCCTGTCCATCGACCTCCCTCCGACCGACCTCTGGAACGGCCCGGACGGCCACTACGACCTCTGGCTCTGGTCCGACCACGAGTCCCTCGCCTCGTGGAGCTTCCCCCGACTCGACCTCGCCTGCGCCGCGGCCGAGGCCGTCGCCGACTCCCTCCTCGCCCTGGACGCCCAGATCGGGAGATTGCAGTCTGGTGGGACGCTCGGGTGACGGGGTCATGCTGCCCTCCCGTGATTCGGTCTACGTG
>Ga0187894_10003960_pt1 | contig 16193 bp, 9 predicted proteins | sample GBC1701081metaG_FD_136650 | JGI IMG/M metagenome (GOLD analysis project Ga0187894, IMG submission 136650) | White microbial mat communities from a lava cave in the Kipuka Kanohina Cave System on the Island of Hawaii, USA - GBC170108-1 metaG ... | reverse complement strand
GCGGCGTTGCGCAAGCTGGTCGAGAAGGACCCGCCGGCCATGGTGCTGCTGGACTTGAGGCTGCCCGGCGGCGAGGACGGCTTCGCCCTGGCACGCTGGCTGCGCGAGCGCAGCGGCAAGCTGGGCATCATCATGGTGACGGCCAGCGGCGACACCATCAACCGCGTGGTCGGCCTGGAGACCGGCGCCGACGACTATATCGCCAAGCCGTTCGAGCCGCGCGAGCTCCTGGCCCGGGTCAAGGCGCTGCTGCGCCGGGTCGGCGGGCCGCAGCAGTCGTCCCGCACGCCGCGCGTGCGCATTGGCCGCTGCATGCTGGACCTGGAGGCGCGCACGCTCACCTCGCTGTCTGGCGAGGACGTGCCGCTGCGGTCGGGCGAGTTCGAGCTGCTGAAGCTGCTGGCCGAGAACCCCAACCGGGCGCTCACCCGCGACTGGCTGCTGGAGACCATCAGCCACCGCGAGATGGACGTGTTCGACCGCGCCATCGACATCCGCATCCTGCGCCTGCGCCGCAAGGTCGAGGTCGACCCGGCCCGCCCGACGTCGATCCGCACCGTGCGCGGCGCCGGCTACATGTTCGTCCCGCCCGACGACTGATGGTGCCCGAAGGGGCGGCGCGACCGCAGCGTGATGCTGGGAACAGAGCCTCGCTGGCTTCGTACCCGAGTTCGGAATCTCGATCATAAAGACGACGTCCGTTTCCCGTCCGGACCCTCACCCTCATTGGGTCGAGCGCCCCCCGCCACGTGGCGTCGGGTGCTGCTCTCATTGACGCACGCCCTCGTCCACAGCGCGGGTAGGGCCGCAAAAACCAGCCGCGGTAATCGATTGTCCGCCGAGGACCGCCGATCGCTCTTCGCCGGCGGAAATCACGCCCACCTCACGCCCGGCCTTACGGCGAGGCCTACGTCGAGGGACGAGAAAGGTCAGGTCGATGCGTTTCCGAAACCGGAGGTGCGACATGCTATCGATCTCTCCAGCTACCGTGCAGCTTGTTCAACTCGCCGACATGAAGTTCGAGGATCGGCGCGAAAAGGTGAAGAAGCATCCATTTGGAAAGGAGCGGCCGGTCGAGCACAGGCGCCACCCCCGTTCGGGGATCGATGCGATCGTTCTTCATGCGATGGGGTTCAACCGGACCCGAAACCGCGCCAGCAAGTACGACGGCATCAATGCTCATTTCGCGGTGCTGCGGACGGGGGAGGTCCTCTATCTGCACGACATCGAGGAGTATCTCAACGCAGCCCACGACTTCAACCGGCGGTCGATTTCGATCGAGTTTGCCGGCAATCCGCCCGACGAGGACGGCAGGGTCTACAAGCCCAGGAAGTTCGGCCTGCATATCCCGACCGTCGAGCAGATTCTCAACGGGCGCAAGCTCGTCCGCGCACTGGCGTTGTCGCCGACGCTGAACGTGCGATACATCTACGGCCACAAGCAGTCCTGCGACCGCAAGATCTGTCCCGGGCCCCATGTCTGGTATAACGTCGGCCGGTGGGCACAATTGACGCTCGGGCTGAGTGATGGCGGCGCCGGGTACAAGACCGCGAACGAATATGCCATCGGCAGAGCCATTCCGGTCGAATGGAATGATCCACAATTCGCTGTTTTCTAGCGTGCAGGCACCGCTCGTGGCCGCCGGGGTCAGGCCGCAGTGCGGGTGCCGGCGTACACCGGGCGCCCGCGCCATGAAGGTATCTAGCGCGCCTACCCGGCGTGTGCCGCGAGGATGCGGCGGACGGCGGACGGGTCGAACGGCTTTTCCAGCAGGCGGTCGGCCGGAATGGAGGCCCCGTCGGTCGCCAGCACGTCGCCGGTGACGAAATAGACCGCGTCCCTGAGCTTCGGCCGATGCGCGGCGACCCAGTCAGCCAGTCCGCGCCCGTCCAGCCCCGGCATGCGCAGGTCGGCGAACATCAGGTCGTACTCGTTCCGCTTGAGGCGCTGGATCGCCGACTTGCCGTCATCGGCACGGTCGACCCGCCATCCGGCGGCTTCGGCGATCTCGGTCAGGAGCACGGCGATCTCGACCTCGTCATCGACCACGAGGGCGCGGCGCCGCGTCGCCCTTTTCGCGACCGGGACCTCGACGGCCGCCGTCTCGGGTCCGCCGGCCGCGATCGCCGCCAGCTCGATGACGAAGCGCGCACCGCCCAGCGGGCTCGCCTCGCACACGATGCTGCCGCCATGGGCCGTGATGATCGAACGCGAGACGGCCAGCCCGACGCCGGTGCCGTGGCCGACCTGCTTGGTGGTGAAGAAGGGATCGAAGATGCGCTCGCGCAGCTCCTCCGGCACGCCATTGCCGGAATCGTCGAACGTGACCGAGCAGCCGCCCGAGCGCGTGCGGCGCACGGCGATGCGGATCTGGCGCCGCCCGGGGCGGGCTCGAAGCACCTGCTGGGCGTTGACCAGCAGGTTGGCGAACACCTGGTGCAGCTGGTCCGGGTCGCCGTGCACCAGCGGCACTTTCTTGTCGGCCTCGATGCGCACCGTGATGCCGTCCGCGTTGAGGCCGTAGTCGACCAGGCGCAACGCCGTGCGGCAGACCTCGGCGATGTCCGTCGGCCGGCGCGACGGCGGCTGCTGCCGTGCCATGGCCAGGAACGTCTTGACCACGCTGGCGCTGCGCGCCGCCGCCTCGCGCACCCTGGCGGCGCGGCGCGCCAGCGGGCCGTCGCCGGCCTCCTCGGCCAGCATGGTGGCCTGGCCGAGCACGATCGCCAGCGGATTGTTCAGCTCATGGGCCACCGAGGCCAGCAGCGAGCCCATGGCCGCCAACGTCTGCGACTGGTGCAATGCCTGGCGCTGGCGGGCCAGCTCGGCTTCAGCCGTGCGGCGTTCCGTGATGTCGCGCAGATGCGCCGTGAACAGGCGCCGTTCGGGCAGGCGTACCTCCGTCACGGTCAGCTCGACCGGAAACACCTCGCCGCCGCGGCGCATCGCCTCGATCTCGATCCGCCGGCCGATGATGCGGGCTTCACCGGTTGCGATATAGCGAACGAAGCCGTCGTGGTGCGCCGTGCGGTGCTGCGGCGGGACAATGACGTCCGCCAGGCCCTTGCCGATCACCGCGGCGCGGGTGTAGCCGAACGTCTGCTCGGCGGCGGCGTTGAACTCGACGATCGCGCCGGCCTCGTCGATGGCGACGATACAGTCCAGCGCGTTGTCGACCACGGCGGATTTCAGGTGCTCGTTCTCCGCCGCCTTCAGCTCCATCTTCATGATCTCGGTCAGATCCTGGATGAAGCCGAAGCCGCCCAGCATCGTGCCGTCGGCGTCGTGGAACGGTGCGTAGTTGCGCATGACGTAGCGTCGGCCGGTCGGGTAGTCGATCCAGGCCGCCGACGTGACGCCACCGCCGTCGCGCGACCGGTCCGCGAGCGGCTTGATCGCCTCCCAGGCACGCGGACCCAGCGACTCCGACACATGCCGTCCGACCGCTTCCGCTGCGGTCTTGCCGACCAGCACCAGCGCCGCAGGATTGGCGTAGAGCAGATGATAGTCCGGCGTCAGCACGATCAGGCCGATCGGGCAGACGTCCAGGATGGTGCGCGCGCGCGGCGACAGCGGCACAACGGTGCGCCACAGCTTCGCGAACCCTCTGGGCGGGCCGGATGGACGTTTCACTCGCCCTCCGGCACCAGCATGTAGCCTTCGCTGCGCACCGTGCGCAGCACGCGCGGGTGGCGGGGATCGGTCTCCAGCTTCTTGCGCAGCCGCGCGATGCGGATGTCGATCGAGCGGTCGAACGGATCCCACCGCTTGTGGTGGGCAAGCTCGATCAACTGGTCGCGGTTCAGCACCCGCCGTGCGTTGTTCAGCAGCGCCTGCAGCAGGTCGAACTCCATGCTGGTGATCGGCACGCTCTCGCCGTGCTCGTCGAACAGCTTGCGCAGATCGAGATCGACAATGCAGCGGCCGACGCGCTGGCGGCCGATCGCGCGGCCGCTCTTGGCGACGGGACTCATCGTCCGCCGCAACACGCTCTTCACCCGGGCCTTGAGTTCGATCAGGTCGAACGGCTTGGCCAGGTAGTCGTCGGCGCCCATCTCGAGGCCGACGACGCGGTCGATCACGGCGACCGCGGCGGTCAGCATCAGGATGGCGCAGTGCTCCTCGCTGCGCAGCCAGCGGGTCAGCGACAGCCCGTCTTCGCCCGGCATGTTGACGTCGAGCACCACGAGGTCGGGACGGAACGCCGGGACCAGGCGGCGCAGCGCCGCGCCGTTCTCCGCGATCTGCACGGTGTAGTCCTGCGCTGTCAGGTACTCCTGCACCATGTCGCGCAGGCCAGGCTCGTCGTCGCACACGACGATGCGAGCGCGTTCCATAGGCAATCCCCCCTTCGTCTGGTGAACAGCGCAGGCCTCGATGGTATTTGGTCGGTACATCCTTGTCACTGCTCCCGCGGATGGTCGCAGGCCGGCTCACTGCCGCCGCCACGCTGCCTTCGGCACCTCCGGCGTGAGCTCGATGGCAATCACGCCGGGGCCGATATCAGGGTCGTCCGTACCGTCTACAACATGGCTCTCTCCCCCGGACTGATCGTGACGGCAGCGGGATGGCCGTCCGTCGATGCCCGGGAATATACCAGCGCGACTCTCCTGCCGGATGTCGCGGCGCGCGCGATCTTGTTTCAATTGCTGACGGAAAATGGCCATTGGAGAAACCAACGATACAGAACGGCTTTTCCGCGTAGCGTCGTGGATACACGGGGTCGTTAAAGAACCGCCTCACGACGGACGGCGCCGCGCCGCCGGACACCACGAGGAGACACGGACGATGGCTCAGAAGGAAATCCCCTACTACAACCTTGACGCCGCTGTCGGGCCGAACTGCCCGAACGTCACCACCGACGTCATGCTGGTGCAGTTCTTCCTGCATCAGATCTATTCGTTCCCCGGCAAGGACAACAAGCCGGCCGGGCCGAAGATCAAGATCGACGGCCAGTTCGGCCCGGTCACGGCAAGCTGGATCAAGCACTTCCAGAACGAGGTGAAGATGAAAGGCAAGTCGATCCAGGCCGACGGCCGGGTCGATCCTGCCAAGGGCGCGCAGTTCACCGCGTCATCGATCTCCAACACCCACTACACGATCTCGTTCCTGAACTTCAACCATTGCTCCCGCTACCGGCAGGACCACAATCATCTCGAGAAGCACCCGCTGATCCCGGGCGCGCTCAAGACCCAGCCGGGCAACGCCGAACCGAAGGCGCCCGGCGCGTAACGGCAGCCGACGTCGATCCCAGGTCGCCACCTCCCCAACGCAGTTGGGGAGGTGCCCCGAAGGGGCGGAGGGGCGCCCATGTGGTCTCTCCAGCAAGGCTCTCCGAGCCTGGATCAGGAGGACGCGGAAGATTCCAGCGCGGCCTCGACCAGACGCCATTCGGCGGTGATACGGCTTACCTGCACTGCACGGCGGTCACCCCGGCCCTCGCGCGCTGTCTCCTCGAGTGCCTCGGCGAGGTTGCCCAGGGCGGCGGCGCCGGCGGCGCGCGCGATCCCTTTCAGCGTGTGCGCCGTTTCGGCCGCCGCGGCCAGGTCGCCCGCCGCCGATTGCGCTTCCAGCTTGGCGACGAGTTGCGCCCCGCTGTCCCGGAAGCGCCCCAGCATGCGGGTGATCAACGTCGGGTTGTCGCCGAACAGGTCGCTCCAGGCGTCGCGGTCGATCGGCGCCGCCGGCGCGTCCGCGGCGGGCACGGCCAGCCAGCGGTCGAGCGCGGCACGCAGCCGGTCCAGGGTCAGCGGCTTGGTCAGGTAGTCGTCCATCCCGGCGGCGAGGCAGCGCTCCGCCTCGCCCTTCAGCGCGTTGGCCGTCAGCGCCACGATCGGCGTGCGCATCCCGTCGCCGCGCCCGGCCTCCTCGGTGCGAATCTGCCGGGTCAGCTCGAAGCCGTCCATGTCGGGCATGTGGATATCGGTCAGCACCAGCGCGTAGCCGCCGTTGCGCCAGCGCGGCAGCGCCTCGACACCGCTGCGCGCCAGGTCGACCGCGACGCCGAGGATGTCGAGCTGCTCGGCCAGCACCTCCAGGTTGACGTCGTAGTCGTCGACCGCCAGCACGCGGCCCGCGAGGCGGGCCTCGCCGGCATCCGCCGCGGTCATCTGCGCCGGGGCGGGACGCGGCTGTTCCTGTCGCCCGGCCGCATCGGCTTCGACGGTCAGGGTTGCGGTAAAGACCGAACCCTTGCCCGGCGTGCTGCTCACCGTCACGTCGCCGCCCATGAACTGCGTCAGCCGGCGCACGATCGACAGGCCCAGCCCCGTGCCGCCGAAGCGGCGCGTGGTCGAGCTGTCGGCCTGGGCGAACGGCTGGAACAGCCGCGATATCTGCTCGCCGTCCATGCCGATGCCGGTGTCGCTCACCGACAGGCAAAGCGTCACGGTGCCGTCGGCGGCGCCGGTTGCCTGCGCTGACACGCGCACGCTGCCGACCTCGGTGAACTTGATGGCATTGCCGACCAGATTGAACAGGATCTGGCGCACGCGCGTGGCATCGCCGACCAGCGCATCGAGGCTGTCGGCAGCGACCGAGGCCGACAGGTCGAGGCCCTTGCGGCCGGCCTGAACGCGCAGCGTCTCGACCGTGCCCTCGACCAGCGGCCGCAGACCGAAGGGCGCGCGTTCGAGCTCCATGCGGCCGGCCTCGATCTTGGAGAAGTCGAGCACGTCGTCGATGATCCGCAGCAACGCCGTGGCCGACGTGCGCACGGTGCCGACCAGGCGCCGCTGCCGCTCGCTCAGCTGCTCGCGTTCCATCAACTCGGCCGAGCCCAGGACGCCGTTCAGCGGCGTGCGGATCTCGTGGCTCATGGTGGCGAGGAACGTCGACTTCGCCTGGTTGGCCGTCTCGGCCTCGTCGCGGGCGTGCTCCAGGTCTGCCTCGCGTTGCCGCTGCGCAGTGACGTCGGAGAGCATGGACACCAGGCCGCCGTCGCTGGTGCGCCGGTTGCGGAAATGAGCCCAGCGGCCGCCTTTCGTCGGGATGACAACGTCCGCGTTGCCTGACCGGAACAGCACCATCATGCGGCGCAGCAGCTCCTCGCCGTAGCCCGGCGGTGCCATGCTGTGCCCGGCTGCGATGTAGTCGCGGAAGCCGTCCTCGAATTTCTCGCCCGGTGCCACCGCCCGCGGCACGTGCTGCATGCGCTCCCGGTACGCGGCGTTGCTCACCACCAGGCGTTCGTCGGCGTCGTGCAGCACGAACGGCTCGTTCAGGGCTTCGATGGCGTCCAGCAGGTGTCGGCGCGCCCGGGCGGCTTCCGAGCTGGCCGTCTCGGCCGTATCGCGTGCCTGCTCGGCGGCCGCCTTGGCGCGAGCAAGCTCGGCCTCGCGCGTCTTGAGGTCGGTGATGTCGCTCAGGGTCAGCACGGTGTTGCCCAGCGGCGTGCGCGACGCCGCGTAGCGTCCCCATCGGTCGTTCGGCAGCCCGCCTTCGAACGGCCCGGTGGGATTGGCCAGCTCGCGACGCCACCAGCCGATCCAGCGCTCGCCGTGCTCGCCCTCGGTGATGTTCGTGGCCGCGCCGCGGCGCACGATCTCGCGCAGCACGTCCTCCAGCGTCGTGCCGTGCCGGTGTATGCTTTCGACGCCCGGCAGCGCCGAGGCGAAGGCGGCGTTGACCTGCATCAGGCGCAGATCGGGGTCCATGACCACGACGCCGACCGGCAACGCCGCCAGCGCATCGCCAAGCTCGGCCCGGGCCTGCTCGGCCTGGGCCCGGGCTTCGGCGAGCTCTGCCTCGCGGCGCTTGGCGTCGGTCAGATCGGTGATCAGGGTCGCCACGCCGCCATCGCTCGTGGCGGATTTCGAGACACGCACCCACCCGCCGCCGGCGCTCTCCATCTCGCGCTCGCCGCGGGTGCGGTGCGTCGCCAAGACCGCCTCGTACCAGCTCTCCTCGCGGGTTGGCAGGCCCGGTGCCGGGGGCACCGCGCGCAGCACGTCCATGTAGGCCACGCCCGGCCGGGCTACCCCCGGCGGCAGGCCCATGTAGGTCGCATAGGCGTGGTTGCTGGTGATCAGCCGGTCGTCGGCGTCGTACAGCGCGAATCCCGTCGGCAGGGCACGGATCGCGTCATCGAGCCGGCGCGTCGCCTGTTCGGCCGCCTCGCGCGCCGCCTCGGCTTCGGTGCGTGCCGCCTCTGCTTCGTTGCGCGCCGAGGCCAAATTTTCGGCCAGCGCCTCGTTGGCGAGCTCGCGCGCGATGACGCGGCGCAGCGCGTTTTCCTGCCGTCGCCCGAAATAGGGCAGGGAGACGACGATGAGCAGGACGCCCGCCATGGCCGTGACGTCACCGACGATGCTGCGGTGGATGGCCACCACGGGCAACCACGGCACGACCAGCGCGAGCGCGAACGCGAGGTTGGCCGGCGCGTGGTGCGAACGGGTGGTCCAGTTGGCGAACAGGAACATGACCGCTGTCAGGCTCCAGGCGACCTGGGCGCCATGGTTGTCGAAATACGCGGTGGCGATGCCGACCACGCACCACACAAGGCCCAGCGCGGTGTAGTAGACCGTGATGTCAATACCGAATCGCTGTGCTGCGCGCTCGTCGGCGATCGACAGGCCGGACTTGATCAGGCGCGGCAGCCAGGCGAGCAGCGCCAGGCGTGCCGCGACCAGCCCTGATGTGACCCAGATCGGCGCCGTCGGTGCCAGGTAGATCACGGCGATGGCCCACAGCACGGTCGGGGCATAGCGGCCCGGCGACATCCTCTCGGCGATCTGGCGCCGCAGCGCGACGGTGACGCGCGGATCGTCGGGCGCCAGCGCCTCTGTCGGCGGCGCGGCGGTAACCGCGGGCGGTGCAGCCCCGTGCATGATCGACACCCTCCAAACGACCCATCATGCTCAGGTCAGGTTTCGCGAGCGTATCGCGGCGAGAGGGAATTGTTGCGTGTGTTTCGCGGCGAGGGGGTGGAGGCGACCTGTGCCTTGATCAGGCGGGTGCGGGCACTCACGCAATTAGAGCGTATCCCGTGCGCGAAGCGCCGGATCATGAGCCGGCTGGAAACCAGCGCACCCGGAAGGCGATTCCGTCAAAACGAAAACTGCGGTAGTGAAACGAGCATCCGTCCGGGCAAACCATGAAGCGCCGCACGGATGTCCAACGCCGCCCTCAGGCCGCCACCTCCCGCTCCAGGGCTGCTTCGATCTGGCCCCACTCGGCGGCGACAAGATCGGCCTGCGCCGCGCAACGCGCGCGCTCGCCGTCGTGCGCCGTCTGCTCCAGCACGGCGGCCATATCGCCCAAGGTAACCACACCGACGGCTCGCGCGGCGGCCTTGAGCTTGTGTGCCGTATCGGCGAGAGCCCCCAGGTCTCCGGACGCCGATTGTGCCGCGAGATCGGTTATCAGTTGAATGCCGCTGTTGCGAAAGCGTGCCAGCATGCGCTTGATCAGCACCGGATTGTCGCCGAACAGTCCGCCCAGCGCCGTGCGGTCGATCGGGTCCGGCAAGGGAGCCGCCTCGGCCGGAGCTGCCATCCAGCGGTCCAGCGCCGCGCGCAGCCGGTCCAGGGTCAGCGGCTTGGTCAGGTAGTCGTCCATGCCGGCGGCCAGGCAGCGTTCGGCCTCACCCCTCAGGGCATTGGCCGTCAGCGCAACGATCGGCGTGCGGGCCCCGTCGCCGCGTCCGGCTTCCTCGGTGCGGATCTGCCGGGTCAGCTCGAAGCCGTCCATGTCGGGCATGTGGATGTCGGTCAGCACCAGTGCATAGTTGCCGCTGCGCCATTGCGGCAAGGCCTCGACACCGCTGCGCGCCAGGTCGACCCCGACACCCAGGATGTCGAGCTGGCCGGACAATACCTCCAGGTTGACATCGTAATCGTCGACCGCCAGCACCCGGCCGCGGCGGCTTGCGTCCGCAGGGGCGGCGGCCGTTGCCGGCACGGCGGGCCGCGTCTGGTTGCGCAGGGCATCGGCATCCACCGCGACCGCCAGGGCAGCGGTGAAGGTCGAGCCTCTGCCCCGCTCGCTCTCGACCGTGACGTCGCCACCCATGAGCTGCGCCAGGCGACGCACGATCGACAGGCCAAGGCCGGTGCCGCCGAAGCGGCGCGTGGTCGAGCTGTCGGCCTGGGCGAAGGGCTGGAACAGGCGCGCGACCTGCTCACCGTTCATGCCGATGCCGGTGTCGCGCACCGACAGGCTGAGGGTGACCGGCTTGCCGCCGCCGCCGGTCGCGCCGGCGGAGACGCGCACGTTGCCGACCTCGGTGAACTTGATGGCGTTGCCGATCAGGTTGAACAGGATCTGGCGCACCCGCGTGGCGTCGCCGATCAGGGCGTCGGGCGTGTCCGGCTCGACGACGGCGGTGAGGCCCAGGCCCTTGCGTTCGGCGGGCACGCGCAGCGTTTCGACCGTGCCGTCGATCAGCGCCCGCAGTCCGAACGGGGCGTGCTCCAGCTCCATGCGGCCGGCCTCGATCTTGGAGAAGTCGAGCACGTCGTCGATAATGCGCAGCAGCGCCGTCGCCGACGTGCGGACCGTGCCGACCAGCCGGCTCTGACGCTCGCTCAGCGCCTCGCGCTCCAGCAGCTCGGCCGAGCCCAGCACGCCGTTCATGGGCGTGCGGATCTCGTGGCTCATGGTGGCCAGGAACGTCGACTTCGCCTGGTTCGCGGCCTCGGCTTCCGTCTGCGCGCGCTGGGCCTTCAGCTCGCTCTGTTTCAGCCCTGTCACGTCGCGCTGCACCATCAGGGTTTCGCCGGTGGCGAGCGGCGTGACCTGGTACTCGATGAACCGGCCATCGCGCAGTTGCCGCAGGTCGCGTGTTCCCCCCGGCTCGCGCATGGTACGCAGGCGCGTTTCAATGGCAGCCTCGACCTGCTCCGGGGAGAGATCGCCCCAGTCGCCCCGCGCCGCCTGGTGGGCCAGCGTGTCGCGCAACGGTTGGTTCACGATCATCTCGCGCGTCAGGTCATGGAAGGCGAGGATCGAATCATTGACGAAGGCCCAACGGCCATCCTTGTCGTACAGCGCCACGCCGTCGTTCATGTTCTCGACGACGGCATCGACCAGCGCCCGGGTGCTCATGGCGTCGGCGCGCGCCGCTTCGGCTGAATCGCGCGCCTGCTCGGCCATTTCCTTCGCCTTGGCCAGTTCCGTCTCGCGCGCCTTGAGCGTGGTGATGTCGCTGGTGCTCAGGACAACGTTGCCCAGCCGGGATCGGCGGCCGGCGTAGCGCATCCAGCGCCCGTCGGGCAGCTCGATGTCCATGGGTTGCCTCGGATCGGTCAGTTCACGGTGCCACCAGGCGAGCCAGCGCCGGCCGCTCTCCCCCTCCGTGACATCCTTCACCGCGCCGATGCGGATCGCCTCGCGCAGCACGTCGTCAAGCGGCGTGCCGGGCGTCTGGATATTGTCGACACCCGACAGCATCGAGGCCATCTCGTCGTTGGCGACGACGATGCGCGCCTGCGGGTCGATAACCGCGACGCCGACCGGCAGCGCTGCCAGGGCATCTCCCAGCTCCGCCCGCGCGCGCTCGGCCTCGCGGCGCGCCGTCGTCATGCCTTCAACCGCCTGGGCATAGCTGATGTCGCGCGCGATGTTGCGCCGCTCGGTCTGCGCCGTGCGGCGGCCCAGGAACTGGATCGTGACAAGGCAGACGAAGCCGGCGACGAACAGGGCGTCATGCAACGGGCTGCGGTTGATCGCCAGGACCGGGACCATCGGCAGGAACAGCATGCCGGGGAACGCCAGCATCGCCGGCGGATGAAACGAACGCGTCGGCAGCGAGCCGATCACCAGAAGGGCCCCCATCAGCGACCACATCGCCAGCGGACCGTCGGCGTTGTACGCCGCCGCAAGCCCGCCGATTGTCGCCCACATGCCGCCGATCGCGGCGGAGTAGAGCGTGTATTCGCGAGCAAGGCGTTTGACCGTTGCCAGATCCGGAATGACCCTGGTGGTGCGGACGAAGCGTACGAGCCACCACAACGTCGCGGCATAGAGTGCCAGCAGCCCGGCCGGGATCCACCAGGGCACCACGCTGGCGAGGTACAACGCACACAGCGCCCACATCACGATCGGGCCGTAGAGCATGCCGGCCGCGGCGCTGAACGCGCGCCGTGCCAGCTCCATGGTGACGCGAGGGTCGTCCAGCGGGACGGCCGCCGCGGGCGGCGCTGCTGTGACGGTTATCGGCGCTTCTGGCATGTCGGCTCTTCGAAGCCTATGTGAGGGGATCAACGGGACGCGGGGCGCGGCAGTGCGGCTTCGACCTGGCGCCATTCGGCGGCGATGCCGCTCACCTGCGCCGGCCAGCAGTCGCTTCCTCCGTCGCGCGCCGCCTGCTCGAGCGCCGCGGCAAGGTTGCCCAGGGCGGTGGCGCCGGCGGTGCGCGCTGCACCTTTCAGCTTGTGCGCCGTCTCGGCCACCGCGGCCGCGTCGCCGGCCGCCGACTGGGCGTCGAGCTCGGCCATGAGCTGCGTGCCGCTGTCGCGGAAGCGCGCCAGCATGCGTGCGATCACGGCCGGGTTGTTGCCGAACAGGCTCCCCAGGGCGGTGGCATCGATCGGCGCTGCCGGCGGCGGCCGCGTTGCCGCCAGCCAGCGGTCGAGCGCGGCACGCAGCCGGTCGAGGGTCAGCGGCTTGGTCAGGTAGTCGTCCATGCCGGCGGCGAGGCAGCGCTCGGCCTCGCCCTTCAGCGCGTTGGCGGTGAGCGCCACGATCGGCGTACGCCTGCGGTCGGGATTGCCGGCTTCCTCGGTGCGGATCTGTCGCGTCAGCTCGAAGCCGTCCATGTCGGGCATATGGATGTCGGTGAGCACCAGTGCGTAATTCCCTTCGCGCCAGCGCGTCAACGCTTCGATGCCGTCACGCGCCATGTCGGCCTCGATGCCAAGCAGGGCGAGCTGGTCGGCCAGCACTTCCAGGTTGATGTCGTAGTCGTCGACCGCCAGCACCCTGCCGGCGGGACGTCCGGCATCCTCGGCAACGGTGGGCGCGGTGGCGGACGGAGCCTGGTCGCGCACGTCAACAGCAACGACTTCGACGGCGAGCGTGGCGGTGAAGGTCGAGCCCTTGCCCGGTTCGCTTGCGACCGTGACATCGCCGCCCATGAGCTGCGCCAGCCGGCGCACGATGCTGAGGCCCAGCCCGGTGCCGCCGAAGCGGCGCGTGGTCGAGCTGTCGGCCTGGGCGAAGGGCTGGAACAGGCGCGCGACATGCTCGGTGCTCATGCCGATGCCGGTGTCGGCTACCGAGAGCGTCAGTGTCCGCGCCGGGCCGTTGCCGGAAACGCAATGCGCGGTCACGCGCACGCCGCCGACCTCGGTGAACTTGATGGCGTTACCGATTAGATTGAACAGGATCTGACGCAGCCGCGTGGCATCGCCGACCAGTGCGTCAGGGCACTCGGCGACGACGGTTGCCGACAGGTCGAGGCCCTTGCGGCCGGCCTGCACGCGCACCGCCTCGACCGTGCCCTCGACCAGGGCCCGCAGCGCGAAAGGTGCCCGCTCCAGCTCCATGCGCCCGGCTTCGATCTTGGAGAAGTCGAGCACGTCGTCGATGATGCGCAAGAGCGCCGTCGCCGACGTGCGCACCGTGCCGACCAGCCGGCGCTGCCGTTCGCTCAGCGCCTCGCGCTCAAGCAGCTCGGCCGATCCCAGCACGCCGTTCATGGGCGTGCGGATCTCGTGGCTCATGGTGGCGAGGAACGTCGATTTGGCCTGGTTTGCCGCCTCGGCTTCGCGGCGTGCGGCCTCGGCCGCATCGCGCGCCCGTTCGGCGGCGTCGCGGGCCGCCTCGGCCTCGTTGCGGGCCACTGCCAGGCTCTGGGCCAGCGCCTCGGTCGCCAGCTCGCGCGCGACGGTGCGTCGGTGCAGCGCCTCGTTGCGCCGCGCGAACACCGGCAGCGTGAGCACGACCAGCAGCATGCAGCCGATTGCCGTGACGTCACCCACCGTGCTGCGGTGGATCGCCAGGAACGGCAGCAGCGGCACCACCATCGTCAGCATGAAGGCCAGACCCGCGGGCGCATGCATCGAGCGGCTGGGCCAGGAGCTGATCAGGAAAAGCACCGCCGTCAGGCTCCAGGCGATCTGCGCGCCCGAGTTCTCCAAATGCGTCGCGGCGATGCCCACCAGCCCCCAGCCGGCGCCGCGGGCGGCATTGTAGAGGGTGAATGCGCGGCCGAACCGCCGGGCAGCTTCCACGTCGGCGACCGCCCGGCCGACGACCACCAGCCGTTCCAGCCACACCAGGACGGAAAACCAGAACGCGACCAAACCGGCCGTGACCCAGATCGGCGCGGTCGTCGCCAGGTAGACCACGCCGACGCTCCACAGCGCAGTGGCGGCATAGCGGTACGGCGCCATCTTGTCGGCCAGGCGGCGCATCAGCGCGACGGTCACGCGCGGGTCGTCGGGCGCAAGCGTCTCGGCCGACGGCGCAGGCGTAAAGGCGGGCGAAATCGGCCCGGGCATGATCGGCGTCCTCAAACAGCCCATCCTGCCGAGCACCGGTTTCGCCGTCGTTTCGCGAGCGCCTCGTTTTGTTGCGTGTGTTTCGCGGCGTCGGGAGCGCGCCGCTCCAGTGGCGCACCGGCCCGGAGGGCCGGCTCATGAGGCTTCGAGTCGAAAGACGATGGGGCGTACTACGCCGGGGACCTGTCAAACCGAACTGACAGCCACATTGTCCCGATGCTTTATCAGGACAATCGGATGCTGGTCCTCGGCGGCGGGTTGCGTCCAGGCTGACGGGGTGAACGCGCACCTTGTCCTGTGCCATCTCTTAATGGCGGGCTGCCTGTGCGGCAAAACTGATCGGCGGAAGTGCAATGAAGGCCTACCCATTCGTCACCGTGGACGTGTTCACCGAGGAGCGCTTCGGCGGTAACCCACTTGCCGTCTTTCCCGATGCGCGCGGCCTGTCGGATGCGCAGATGCAGGCGCTCGCCGCCGAGTTCAATCTCAGCGAGACCACCTTCGTGCTGCCGCCGGATGACCCGGCGCACACCGCGCGCGTGCGCATCTTCAACCGCACCCACGAGATGTCCTTCGCCGGTCACCCTAATGTCGGCACGGGTTACGTGCTGGCCATGCAGGGACGTGACAAGGACGGCAAACTGCGGTTCGAGGAGATCTCCGGGCTGGTGGAGATCAAGGTCGACCGGGACGGTGCCGGCGTGGTGACGGGCGCCACTATCGCGGCGCCTCAGCCGCTGTCGCTGGGCGTTCGGCTATCGCCCGAGGACGTTGCGGCGTGCGCCGGCCTGCTGCCGGCCGACGTGATCACGGCCGGTCATTCGCCCATGCAGGCGTCGGTCGGCTTTCCGGTCATGTTGGCGGAGGTGTCTGCGGCGGCGCTTGCCCATGCAGTGCCCAACCTCGCCGAGTTCCGTCGCGTGCTGGCGCAGTGCCCGGCGCTGGATGGACAGTTGGTGCTCTATGTCTACACCCGCGATGGCGCGCGGGTCCGGGCCCGCATGTTCTCGCCGCCGGCTGGGACCTGGGAAGATCCGGCCACGGGTGGCGCCGCCGCTCCGCTCGCCGCGTTGCTGCTGTCGCTCACTGCAGAGACGAACGCCTCATACGACGTCGTGCAGGGCGTCGAGATGGGCCGCCCCAGCCTGCTGCGTGCCACCGCCCGGCGCATCGATGAGAGCATCTGCGCCACCGTGGGTGGCGGGTGCGTTCCCGTGCTGCGCGGCGAGGCACAGGTGTGACGCAACGAGCGCTCCCGGCGAGCGCTCTCCTCGCGGCCCCGAGTCGCTACCGGTCGCTCACCGCCGGCTCATCGCCACGTGACGTACGCCGACGATCTGGCCCAGGCAGTTGCCGACATGCTGCGCTGCGTCGGCATCCAGCCCCTCGACCTGCAGGTCCACGCTCAGCGTGTCGGCGACGCCCTGCGCGTCGCGCTCGACGCAGCGGCTGGCGTGCACGGCCAGCGGTACCAGCCCGCGCTTCGCGACGAACTCGAGCACGCGTGGCAGCAGGCCGGGCGAGGGATCAGCGCTGACGCCGTAGCACCATACCGGCGCGTCGAGCGCGCGCGGCGTCGCGGCGCGGACATGCTCGGGTGCGGCGAAATGACGGAACGAAACGGGAGAAGAAGTGGACGGCTCAGCGGCCGTGACGGCAGACATGGAAGCGCTCCTTGGACGGACGAACGAAAAAGCCTTCGACCCGGACCCGGTGAGGGGCCGGGCGGCTAATTCGCCGACCGATGAG
>Ga0187894_10003959_pt1 | contig 16198 bp, 15 predicted proteins | sample GBC1701081metaG_FD_136650 | JGI IMG/M metagenome (GOLD analysis project Ga0187894, IMG submission 136650) | White microbial mat communities from a lava cave in the Kipuka Kanohina Cave System on the Island of Hawaii, USA - GBC170108-1 metaG ... | reverse complement strand
GGCGACACCTACTTCATCTTCAACCCGGGCCGCATTGGCCCCGGAACGACTGAAGAAGCTGCTTGCGCTGGTGACCCAGCGACTGGCCGCGCTCCTCAGTGCTTTGGCCGCGCTCAGCGTTTCTACCGCGCGATCGAGTTCTCCGCGAACAAGCGATTTACGAATAACTTCCAGTTCATCGCTTCTTACGTGTTCTCGAGCTTGATCGGAAACTACGAAGGCCTCTTCCGTAACGACAACGGACAGTCTGACCCGAACATCACTTCGCTGTTCGACCTTCAGAGCCTGCTCGCTAACACTTACGGACGTTTGCCGAACGACCGGCCGCATCAGTTCAAGTTCAACGGCAGCTATCGCACGCCGTGGAGACTCCTGATCAGCGGAAACTTCTATGCGCAGTCAGGTGTGCCGTTCAACCAGCTGATTCCGCATCCGATCTATGGCAACAACGAAGGCTTCGCCGTCACGCGCGGAACCGCAATCGTTCCGACCGTTTCGGCCGTTGATCCTGGCTTCCCGAACACCGTCGACAGCATCGGTAGCAACCGAACGCCAACGACGATGAATCTCGACCTGGGTGTTTACTATCCGATCCGCGTGGGTGAGGGTAAAGAGCTCCGTCTGACTGGCGATTGGTTCAACGTATTCAATAGCCAGCGCGCCGTGACTCTCGACCAGACCTTCTCGATCAATAGCGGCGTCGCGGGCGTTGCGCCAGTGGTGAATCCTTTCTGGGGTTCCGCATTGCTGGTGCAAGCTCCGTCAGCGTTTAGATTCGGCGCCAAGTTCACCTTCTAGTACTTAGCTTCCGTTAAAGGCAGTAGTACTTAGCTTCCGTTAAAGGCAGTAGCCTGGCGGTTAAATGGGGAGAGGCGCCGACAAGCGCTTCTCCCCGCTTTCTTTTAGAGTTCGGTTTTTAGCCTTGATCTTCGTGCGCTCCAGGAGTTAAATCTGCAAACCTCAAGAGATCTTCAAGGAGGTTTTCCAAATGCCACGTCTGATGTCTCGCCGCGGCCGCGCTGAAGTCTATTTCTTAATTGCAATCATTTGCGTGTTGCTCTTGCCTCTCGCGGCTTCCGGACAGGGAAATGGTAGAGCTTCTACCGGTAACGGTGGCATTCACATCATTCAGGGCTACGTCTTCTTTCCTTCCGGCCGGCGCGCTGAAGGAACAATCGTCGTGAGGCTGCAACCGATGAATGGTGGTGAGATCACCGTTATTCCTGACAGCAGCGGAGCCTTCGTTTTCAGTTCGTTAACGCCTGGCAATTATACGGTAGTGGTTAACGCCGGCGACGACTATGAGATCGCGCGCGACGGTGTTTACATCGATTCGGACCTTAACCTCTCGCGTGGCGGCATGCGCGTTCCCTCTGCTTCACGCCGTTACACGGTGATGATTCACCTGCAAGAGAAGCGTGGTGCTACGGTCAAACCTGGGGTAGTGAACGCGGCGCTGGCTTCAGTGCCCGAGAAAGCTCGGAAGGCATTTGAAAAAGGATTGGAGCACGCGCGTGCAGGCGATCCGGCAAAAGCTGCAGAGAGCCTGAAGGAAGCCATCGCGCTCCACCCGAATTTTCCACTCGCGCTCAACGAACTCGGCGTGCAGTATCTGAAGCTCGGTCACAAGGAAAAAGCGATCGAGACGCTCAGAGAGGCCGTGAAACTGAACCCTGAAGCTTACGGTCCGCGGCTGAACCTGGGAATCGCTTTGCTCGAAGCGAAGAAGTTTCTTGAAGCAGAGGAGCAACTGCGCCAAGCCTTAAAGCTCAATTCTTCGTTGCCGACGGGGCATATGTACCTTGGTTTGTGCCTGGTTCGCCTTAGTCGCTATGACGAAGCGGAGAAGGAGTTGTTGGCCGCGATTGAGGGGAGCGGCAACCAGTTGGCAATGGCTCAGTATTACCTCGGTGGGATTTACTGGAAGAAAGAACAGTATCCAAAGGCCATCGAAGCGCTGGAAGCCTACCTGAAGTTGACGCCCAACGCGCAGGACGCCGAGCGAGTGCGAGCTACAATCAAGGACTTCCGCAGTCGCACTCCTTAGTTAGTTTGACACATAGAAAGGAAAGCAATCATTATCATGCCCAGCTCCTACACTCGTTTACCCCGATTCAATTTATTCAGGGTCGCTCTCGTTATCTGCCTTGCGTTGTCGGCTGCGTTATCAGTCTACTCCCAGGGAGTGATGCCAGGTAGTTCACGCGGCCCGACTACCGGCAGCGGCAACAACACGATCCAGGGCCGTGTTCATTTCCCTTCCGGCCAGTCTACCGGCACGGTAAAAGTCAGCCTGGAGAGCACTAGCTCGTTTGGCGCGTCATCATCCACTGCCACTGATCAGGACGGAACATTTCGTTTCCGCGGACTCGAGCCCGGCAGTTACACGGTAGTTGTGGATGCGGGCGACCAGTACGAAAAGGCCCGTGAACCGGTGATCATCGATATCGAATCCCGGGGACGCATGGTGCAGGTCGCAGTTCAACTGCACTTGAAAGTCGACGCGTCCAATCCCGCGTTTGCCGGCGTGCCTGAGAAGGCGCTGAATCTTTATCAAAAAGGAACTGCCGCCGCGAAGAAAGGCGATAGCAAAGCAGCCGCCCAGTTTTTCAGTGACGCCGTTGCGGCTTATCCAAACTTTCCCATCGCGCTTAGTGACCTGGGCTTCCAGTACATGAAGCTCAACCAGATGGATAAGGCCGCTGAGACTTACGAAGCACTGCTCAAACTCAAACCGGCAGATCCGATGGCCCATCTCAATCTCGGCATCGCTCGCTACAATCAAAAGAAGTTTGAAGACGCCGAGACGCACCTGCGCAAAGCGCTGGAGTTGAAGAGCGCTGGCCCAATGGCCCATTACTACCTCGGCCTGACGCTGGTTAGCCTGAAGCGGCACAACGAGGCGCTACCCGAGTTTGAGGCGACCGTCGCGAACGGCGGTGAGAATATCGCGCTGGCGCACCGTTATCTCGGCGGGCTCTACATGAGCGCGAACAAGAACCAGCAAGCCGCGGACGAATTGGAGAAGTATTTGAAGTTGGATCCGAAGGCGCCGGATGCGGAACGGATCAAAGGAACGATCAAGGATTTGAGAAACAAGCAGTAATTAGCTGCGTTTGAGATCCAGCAGGTGGCCGAGTTTCTCTTTCTTGGTGCGCAGGTAACCGGCTGCGTCTTCCGTAGCGTCTACCTCAATCGAAACGCGCTCGACGATTTTCAGCCCCGACTCTTCGAGCGCGCGTAGTTTCAACGGATTATTGGAAATTACTTTCACTTTGCACAAGCCGAGGTCGTAGAGGATCTCCGCACACTGTTTGTACTCGCGCAAATCGACCTCCAGCCCGAGCCTCACGTTGGCTTCGACGGTATCGGCGCCCTGGTCCTGAAGTGCGTAAGCCCGAATCTTGTTGACGATCCCGATGCCGCGTCCTTCCTGTTGCTGGTAGACGATCGCGCCCCGGCCTTCCTGGTTGATCATTTGCATCGTCTGGTGCAACTGGCGTCCACAGTCACACTTGGTCGAACCAAAGACGTCGCCCGTCAGACACTGCGAGTGAATCCGGACCAACGTGGGCACATCGCGCTCCATCTCGCCTTTAAAGAGGACCACAAACTCCTCGTCGGTGGTCAGCGAGCGATAAGCCGCGATGCGAAAGTCGCCCCATTCGGTGGGCAAATTGGCGACCGCCACGCGCTCGACGGTTCCCGTTTGGACCTCGTCGCAACAGGTCCCGACAGCCGATTCTTGTGATGTCTGTATTTCCATGGCTGCTTCCAGCAGGCTTGTCAGAGTAAAATTGGGTTGGGCAATTATAAAAGGAAGAGATAAGCCCCACAAGCGAACCCATGACAGGTGGCTACGACGATACCGATTCTCCGACCCAGGTTGGAGAAGTTTCAATCACAGAAGACTCCGTCACGACGGAACGGCGGCCCGTGCTCGTCGCCCTGGGCGGAGAACTGCTCGCCACGCCCATACCGCTCGAACGGCCGGAAGTCACGCTGGGCCGCGCGCTCGACGCGCATGTCCGTTTGAACGACGCGAAGGCCTCCCGGCTCCACGCGTGTATCAGCACGGAAGTCGATCCCGATTCAGGCACGACCGTCTTCAAGGTCAAGGACCTGAATTCCACGAACGGCACGCTGCTCAACGGACGTCCAGTTAACGAAGCGGTGTTGAATCATGGCGACAAGATACTCGTCGGCAACCAACTCTTCCGTTTTGAGCTCCTCGACGAAATCGATCGGGCGTTTCAACAGCAAATACATCGTCTCATCGGTCACGACGAGTTGACCGGTCTGCTGACCAGCAAGTCGTTCTTCACTGAATTGAGACGCGAAGCAGCGCGCGCCGAAGAGTTGTCGCATCCTTTCTGCGTGCTGATGATGGACCTCGATCATTTCAAAGCCGTCAACGATAACTACGGCCACCTGGTCGGCAATCGAACGTTGCAGGATGTGGGCGTGATCATCAAGTCGGCCTTGCGTTCGGGTGACGTGGCAGCGCGTTTTGGCGGCGAGGAGTTTGCCGCGTTTCTGCTCGACGCCGATTACCTGCAAGGATTGGTCGCGGCTGAGCGCGTTCGTCGCGGCGTCGAACAGTCGTTGTTCACGGCGGCGCCTGAAGCGGCGAATGCTACTGCGGCGAGTTTTCATCTCACGGTGAGCATTGGCGTGGCTTGCTTTCCCGATGACGCACGCGACCCGATCCGGCTGGTCGAGCTGGCAGATTCGGCGCTCTATCGCGCCAAGCGAAACGGGCGCAACGTGACCTGCGCCTACCGCCACTCGCTGGCGCAGAACGAAGGCCCGTTGCGGCCGAGACGGGACTGAACCAGAAAGGCAGTGAGAGAGCAGTCCATGCCATTACTGCTTTGTGCTTCTTGTGCCTCTTTGTGGCACCTTTTGCAACAAAGGAAGGCCACCGACGTGTAAACGTTTCTGATGACCTCATTTGCGATTACTTCAACGAGCCGTGTATCCTTTTTCGCCGTGAATAGCGATCTCAATCTGGCGTCCAAGCCATTTAGTAATCGCCTGCTACCGTGGGCGCTAACGGCTATCATCCTGTTTGTCTCGGTTATCGGGCTTGTGGTGGTAGTGCGGCTGACGACCGTCGCCAACAGCCAGGCGCAAGCGTTGCAGTTGGATATCAATAACCTGCGGCAGAAGGAACAAGGACTCCTAAAAAACGCCGAAGCAGTCAAGAACCAGCTCACTCCCGAACAACAGCAGGCTGTCCCAGCGGCGCATCAGTTGGTCGACCGCAGAAAGTTTTCGTGGTCGAGATTACTCGTCGACCTCGAGGCTTCACTGCCGCCGAACGTGCGAGTGTCGCGAATCGCTGTGCGTGACGTAACCACCCAGGCTAATCAGACAGTCGCGGAGCTCGAACTGGCCGTGTTTGCGAAGAACCCTTCCACAATCAGCGACATGATCTCGGCAATGCAGGAGGAAGGCGTTTTTCTCGCTGAGCTGCGGGCGCAAACGTTGCAGAAGGGGCGTGGCGAAAGCGGAACAGAGTATGAGTTGTATGTCATCTACCGCCCGCGTTCGAGTTATTCGAATGACAGCGTCGCCGAAATGACCGGAGCCGCCGCTGGAAACGAGGTGTCGAGATGAGCACAGAACTAACCACCGTACCTCGATCTCAATACAAGCAGCGGCTGAGCACGTTTGTACAATCTCGGCGCGGCAAGATGTTTGGCGTCGCTGAAGTGGCTGCGTTAGCCGTCAGTAGTCTCGTGCTGCTGCTCGTCGTGCTCAGCTATCTCTATTTCGTGGTGCCGTCGCGTTTGCGCGTCTCGTCGCTTACCGAAGATAAGTCGCGGCTGCAAACTAATCTGCGTACGCTGGAGGGGGTCGTAAGCAAAGAGCAGAACACGAAAGATCAGGTCGATAAGATTGCGGCGAGTCTCGGTGAGTTTGAGACGGGCTACTTGTTGCCCGCCGATCAGGGACGCCTTGATCTCTATGACGAGCTCAACCAGATGATCGTCAAGAACAATCTGCGCAATACTTCAGGGCCCACCTACACGCCGCTCGATCCGGCCGGAACAAAGGCAACCGCCGGCAAGTCAGTCACCACCAAGTGGCAGAGTTTCTATCCGGGCATCGCCGTGATGGTTACGGTCGAGGGACAATATCAGGACATTCGCCGCTTCGTCCGTGATATTGAACGAAGCAAACAGTTCGTCGTTATCAATCAGGTGGAATTGCAACGCGCTAATCAAAACAACGCGCCTGCCTCAGCCGATGAACCTGCTTCCGGCACGAGCGGCTCGCTCATCAGCCTGCAATTGAACCTGGCGACCTACTTCCAGCGTGACAACGCAACCAGCACTGGCGGCCAGCCTCAGGAATAACCACCATGCAAGCAATTGATCTAACCAAACCCGGCGAGAAGAAGAAGTTGATTTGGGCGGCCATTCTGGGGGTTGTCGCTCTGATTTTTTTGTGGTGGGTATTGTTTGGATTTGGCGGTAGCAGTAATTCCAATACGCCGCGCGCCGCAGCCTCGCCGACGCCGGCGCGAAACACTCGGCCGGCAGGAACACAGCAAGCCGCTCAAACTGTGTCGCCTGATGTGGCCAATTTGGCGCTGTTTGCGCCGATCAATTACGAGCCGTCTGCTTACAACGCACCGGAAGCCAAGCGAAACATCTTTACCTACTACGTGTCGCCACGGCCGCCGGATCAGGTCGTTCAGGAACCGACGCCCTCGCCGACACCGCCTCCACCGCTGCTGCTTGCTTCAGTGTCTCCCTCGAATGTCTACGCGCGGAGTGCGGATTTCAAATTGGAGGTCACAGGCGACAAGTTTACGCCGGCAACAAAGATCTACTTTGACTCGCGAGAGCTCCCGACTACTTACATCAGCCCGCAGCAACTCTCGGCCAACGTCGGGACAGCGCTGATTGCCGCACCGGGTTCACGCACCGTGGTCGTTCGCACTCCTGACAACAGTCTCTACTCGGCGCCGGTCATGTTGAGTATTGCAGCTCCGCCGACTCCTAATTATCTCTACGTCGGCATCATCAGTCCGAACAATCGAGTGGACGACGTCGCTATCGTTCAGGACAGAGGCAACAAGAACATCATGAACGTTCATCGTGGCGACGTGCTGAGCGGAAGGTTTCGTGTCACCAGTATCTCGGATAAAGAGCTGGTCATGATGGACACGACTCTGAGGATCCAGCACAAGCTCACGATGACTGAAGGCGAGAGGAACACGGGCAATCCTTTGACTCGACCGACGCCGCGAGTTGAGTCTGAAGATGATGAACCTTGAGGCAATGACCGACCACAATATGTGCGGGTCGAGCTTGATGCGTTCGCAGCGAGGCTCGAGCGGCGATCTGAGTGCGAAGAGACGATCTGAGGGCGGCTATACCCTCGTTGCGTTGCTCGCGTTGATGACCGTTCTCGCTTTGTTCGCCATGGCCTTAGCGCCTCGAGTGCAGCAACAAGCACAGCGTGAAAGAGAGAAGGAAGCGATCTTTCGCGGTGAGCAAGTCGCCGATGCAATTCGTCAGTACTACAATTACACCACGGCGATAAAACGTCTCCAGGGCGAACAGGCATTACCATCTTCAATTGAAGACTTGCTTGATGGACTGCCGAAACCAGGTGGATCGAAGAGCCTGCAAATCCTTCGCGCATCAGCCGCACGCGATCCATTAACGCTCGACGGCGAGTGGCGTTTTGTTCGTCCACGCTCGCAGGCGTTGATTGAGTTTCAGCAATCGATTATGTTCTACACAGGCAACTTCGTGCCCCAGCCGCGTGACCAACAAATGGTGCAGCTACAACAGTTTGCAGTTCCTCCGATCGTCAGCGCTATCAATCTCGGTACCCGTCCGACGCAGGGGAATCCATCTACTGCGGATGATGTTTCGAGTGGTCCATTCATCGGTGTTGCGAGTCGCAGTAAGAATGATTCAGTAATCACTTACTATGGTATCGAGCGTCACGATCAATGGATCTTCACTCCGTTGTTCCGCAACTAGAGTTGGACCATCGCAAAGTTTTAGATTCCTTCTTCATCTCTTCTCTCTTACGCTCCCGTTGCGGAGTTGGACCATCACCCTGTTAGTGATCGAGGGCAGCGATTCGAGCGAGCGCGAGTCTCCTCGATCGCGCGATGGCCCCACTGCAAGACGCCCTCAGCGCGCGCTCAACACGCGAAAAAATATTTTAGTGATCGAGTAATAAGTTATTGACATTGGAGATATTTGCGTTTATATAGCAAGATGTTGTGCGCCGTTTACTCTAGCCCACAAGAGAGAACTAAGCACAGTATCTTGTGGTCATGAAGAAACAAAAACTAATCTCGAAAGAAGGAGCACAGAGAAGCTATGGCAACTAAAAAAGGTGGAAAGAAAGCAGCGAAGAAGGGCACCAAGAAGGCCGCAAAGAAGGGCACGAAGAAAGCCCCAGCAAAGAAGAGATAACTCGAACCAGCAGGTCACAGCACGTACCTTCCACTGGCGCACACAAACATCTGAGGCCCGCGGGGCCTTACAAAAGAAACGACGAGACCTTCAAGCGAAGCTCGTCGTTTCTTTTTGTTGTTGTTCAGTAGCTCTCGTTTATCGCCAATCCGGTGGCTCTAACTTCGATGGGACATACTCGTAAGTCTGATCGCCGAGGCGGTCGTTAGTCAGGGCGAGACTCTGATCGACCTGCCGGTGCACTAATCGTCTGAATTCCATTTCTTCACTCGAGTCTCGAAATACTCGCTTCGGCACCACGGTCATCACCATCCTCCCGGGTGCGTCGTACACGAGGACGTACAGAGATTTGTTTTCGAGTACTTGCTTGTAGAGTCTCCACGCCAGCTTTGAATCGATCTGATGAGTCTTGAGTGCGATGCCTTCTTCCGAGAACGTTGAAGCAATCACAGCCTCAAGCGCGCTTCGTTTATCTCACCACCAAGGCCGATCGCGTCTATACCGATTGGTCGTTTCAACCCTCCGATTGCCTCGTGTTTGGTCCGGAAACGCGCGGCCTGCCGGAAGATCTGCTGCGCGAGAATTGGGACAACTGTCTCAGGATTCCCCTGTTCAATCCCAACGTGCGCAGCTTGAATCTGGCCACCGCGGTCGGTATCGTGCTCTACGAAGCACTGAGACAAACGACCACGGGGTGAATAGCTTTAACTCTGCTGATGTCCGAACGGAAAAACATACGTAATATCGCAATCATTGCGCACGTCGATCACGGCAAGACCACGCTCGTCGACGCGATGCTCCGCCAGTCAGGCACCTTCCGCGAAAATGAACAGGTCCGCGAACGCGTGATGGATTCCATGGATCTCGAACGCGAACGCGGTATCACCATCATGGCGAAGAACACCGCCGTTCGTTACCGCGACGTGAAAATCAACATCGTCGACACGCCGGGTCACGCGGACTTCGGGGGCGAAGTCGAGCGCGTGCTGAAGATGGTCGACGGCGTGATGCTCTTGGTCGATGCGGCTGAAGGTTGTTTGCCGCAAACACGTTTTGTTTTGCGCAAAGCACTCGAAGCGCGCCTGCCCGCGATCGCCGTGGTCAACAAGATCGATCGTAGCGATGCTCGCCCCGCGGAAGTGGTGAACGAGATTTACGAGCTCTTTCTCGACCTCGACGCCACCGACGAACAGATCGAGTTTCCGATTCTCTACGCCGTCTCGCGCGACGGCACTGCCAGGCACAAGCTCGACGATCATTCCAACAACCTGCAACCGTTGTTCGATCAGATCGTCGAAACGATCCCGCCGCCGCGTGAGGTCCGCGCCGACTCGCTCCAGTTGCTCGTCGCGAATCTTGATTACAACGACTACGTCGGCCGGCTGGCGATCGGGCGCATCTTCTCGGGCGAGATCAAAGTCGGCGACCAGATCGCGGTCGTAAAACCGGATCGCACCTCGCACAAAACGAAGGTCTCGCAGCTCTACGTGTTTGAAGGTCTGAAACGTGAGCCTGTCGATAAGGCGAGCTTCGGCGAGATCGTCGCGCTCGCCGGCATTGAAAACATCAACATCGGCGACACCATCACTTCGGTCGACAATCCTCATCCACTGCCTTCCATCGCCGTCGACGAACCGACGATTGCGATGATTTTCGGCGTCAACAACTCGCCGTTTGCCGGGCGCGAAGGCAAGTTCGTTACGTCGCGCCAGCTCAAGGAACGTCTCGATAAGGAGATCCTGGGCAACGTTGCGATCAGAGTTGAAGACACTGAATCGCCGGATCAATTCAAAGTGTCGGGACGCGGTGAACTTCAACTGGCGATTCTGATCGAGATGATGCGTCGTGAGGGTTACGAGCTTCAGGTATCGAAGCCCGAAGCCATCACGCGCAAGGTCGACGGTCAGGTGCTGGAATCCATCGAAGCAGTCGTAGTGGATTGTCCGGACGAGTTCATCGGCGTGGTTACCGAAGCGCTCGGCCGCCGCAAGGGACAGATGACCAGGATGATCAATCACGGCACCGGACGCGTGCGGCTCGAGTTTGAAGCGCCGTCGCGAGGCTTGATTGGTTTTCGCAACGAGTTTCTGACGGAGACAAAAGGAACGGGTTTACTCAACACGATGTTTCTGCGATGGGGTGAGTGGCAGGGAGCAATGCGCGGACGCTCCACCGGTTCGCTCGTCGCCGATCGCACCGGAGACACGACGACCTACGCGCTTTTCAACTTGCAGGAACGCGGCATGTTGTTCGCGCGACCGGGCACGAAAGTTTACGAAGGAATGATCATCGGCGAGAACGCGCGCGCTGTCGATCTCGACGTAAACGCCGTCAAGGAAAAGAAGCTTACGAACATGCGCGCCTCGACTGCCGACGAAGCGATGCGCCTGGTACCGCCAAAGGAACTTTCGTTGGAACAAGCGCTGGAGTTCATCGCGGATGATGAACTGGTCGAAGTGACGCCACAGACGATCAGGTTGCGCAAGCGCGTGTTGCCGGCAAACCAGCGGCCGAAGAAGAAAGAGTCGGTCGAGTAGCACATGCGAGGTTCTTTTCGCCTTCCGCCGGTTTATCCGATCACCGACACTCAAATTTCAGGTTTGTCACACGCGGAACAGATCGCGTTGTTCGCCGCGGGCGGCGCGACTCTGGTGCAGCTTCGCGAGAAGCGTGCCGCCCCTCTGAAGTTTTACGAAGAGGCGAAAGCGGCGCTGGCGGTTGCGAACGAGCGCGGCCTGCAACTAATCATCAACGATCGCGTCGATATCGCTCTTGCCGTTGGCGCCGGTGGGGTGCATTTGGGCCAGGACGATTTGCCGGCAGAGGCAGCGCGCCGTTTGCTGGGCGACGACGCAATCATCGGGTGTTCAACTCACTCAGTCGCCCAGGCACTGGCAGCCAGCAGTTTGCCAATCGATTACCTCGCCGTCGGTCCAATCTTCCGAACCGGCACCAAAGAAAACCCGGATCCGGTGGTGGGACTGGACGGCCTTCGAACAGTTCGCGAAGCTGCCGGCTCCATTCCGCTTGTCGCCATCGGCGGCATCACGCCGGCAAATGGTCTCGAAGTGCTTCAGGCTGGCGCTGATTCAGTAGCAATGATCAGCGGGCTTTGGTCCCAACCCGGGGTTTTGAGTTCAACCTTTAGGCTGTCGCCTCCCACAAGCTAAAGCTTGAACTGGCTTGGGCGAAAAGTCTGAAGAGCATCTATGACGACTTTTCGGGCAAAGCCGCTTGAACCCAAAACCGAACCCTGCAGCCAATATTATTTGCTTGCGTTTATCATCGTTATGCGCGAGAATCGCCGACGGTTACGCGGGATCCAGGAACCCGCCGCAACCGCCCACCTCTCAGCGGCGACTCATCATTTTGGTCATCAACTCCGGAGTTCTGAGCTAAATGAGCTTCTTCGATCTACCTCCGATAATCGAGCGAATGTTGCTCGTTTCCGACAAGATCAGCGACCTGAACTTCTCGGTCGGACAGGTGCCCCAAGTCGAAATCAACGGCAAACTCACGCCCGTCCAACCCCTCGGGATGCAGAAGCTCTCCCCGTATCAGACCGAAATCATCGCCATGACGCTCATGCATGGCCACCTGGATGCGGCCGAAAAACTGGCCCGCACCGGCACCGCCGACCTGAGCTATTCGTTGCCATCGCGGGCGCGTTTTCGCGTGAATATCTTCCAGCAACGCGGCGTCTACTCGATCGTCATGCGTGTGATTCCGACCGAGATTCCCACGCTCAAATCGCTTGGCTTGCCGCCGCAATTGGCAGACATCGCCGAACTGCGCAACGGCCTCGTGCTGGTCACTGGTCCAACCGGCTCGGGCAAGAGCTCGACCCAGGCCGCGATTATCGACATCATCAACGATAAAAAGCAGTACCACATTGTCACGATCGAAGACCCGATCGAGTACCTGCATCTGCACAAGCGCTCGACGATCAATCAGCGCGAGGTCGGTCACGACACCCGCGACTTTCCGTCCGCGTTGCGCGCCACGTTGCGCCAGGCGCCCAAGGTGATCCTGATCGGCGAAATGCGAGACTTCGAAACCACGGAAATCGCCCTGGAAGCAGCCGAGACCGGACACCTCGTGCTTTCGACACTGCACACGATCGATGCTTCGAAGACTGTCGATCGCATCATCGGTCTCTATCCGAAGAACGAAGAGCCGGTAATCAGAACGCGTCTCGCGCAGACTTTCCGTTACATCGTGTCGCAGCGCTTGATTTCGAAAGCTGACGGTTCGGGCCGCATCGCGGCAGTGGAGATTCTGCGGTCGAGCCCGCGCACCCGCGAGTACATCGAAGCGGGCGAAGTCGAAGGCAAGTCGTTGCTCGACGCAATGCGCGATGGCAAGCTCGACGGCATGCAGGATTTCGACACGGTTATCAAGGAACTGATCGAATCAAACATCGTGTCGCTCGAAGACGGGCTCGCATTCGCCACCAACCAAAACAACTTGCTCCTGTCGCTCAAGGGCATGACCGCCGCGGAAGACTTCATTCGCCGCGAAGTCGATCACATGCCGGCCAACGCTTTTTCCGACTCCGGCTCTATGCTCGGCCTGATTGAATAACTCTCGTTGCTTGCCATGATCATCGTTTGCCCCAAATGTTCGACGCGTCTTCAGGTAGACCAGGAGAAGTCGCCCAATCGTCCGTTCAACGTTCGTTGTCCGAAGTGCAACAGCACGATCAGTTCGGGTGGCGCCAGTCCGGCACTGGAGCAGAGCGCGTTGGCAGTCGGTGGGTCACCCTCAACCGACCATCCACGTTTTGAACAAGCAACTGCGCGCGCTTACCAGCCGCTGACGGAACAAGCACAGACCGCTGCGACTTCCAATGACACGCTCCAGATGCTGGCGGAGTTGCTGGCGAAAAGCGCCGGCCGGGACAATGAGAACTCAGGTGCGCGTCCGGCGTGGGACAAGCGTAAAGCATTGATCTGTTCTTCCGAGCCTGTGCGTGAGCCCGTCGCGCAAAAGTTGACCGACAGCGGCTATCAGGTTTTTGTGGCTGAGGACACACGTCAGGCGGTCGAAACGATGCGTTCGAAAAAGATGGACGTCGTGTTGCTCGACCCGCAGTTTGATCCTGCCGAGCAAGGTTCTGCATTCGTTGTGCGTGAGGTGAATGTCTTACGACCGGCGCAACGGCGCCGTCTCTTCTTCGTTCTCTTGTCGCCCTCAATGCGCACGATGGACGCGCATGCAGCCTTTCTTAACAACGTGAACACGATCGTCAACCTCAACGATCTCGACGATCTGGATCGTGTCATGGACATCGCCCTCCGCGAGTTCAACGAACTCTACCGCGAATTCTATACAGCATCTGGTCTCACAGCGTTGTAGTTCTCCCCTTTGTAGTTCTCCCTAGTCACTGGCATTATTTTGTGGCGATGACAGCGACTCAGGCAGCACATCACGACCACGGTTCCGTGCCCCATCACGCTCACGGACTGCACCGTTCGTCTGCCAACTGGCGGCGGTTGAGCCTGGTCCTGTGTCTGACGCTGCTCTACATGATCGCCGAAGCGATTGGCGCGTGGTGGACCGGCTCGCTGGCGCTGCTTGCTGATGCGGGCCACATGTTCACTGACGTTGCTGCACTGGCGCTGGCGTTGACCGCCGTGTGGTTTGGATCGCGTCCAGCTACCTCCAAAAAGACATTCGGTTATTACCGGCTGGAGATAATCGCCGCGTTGGTTAACGGCGTCGCGCTTGTCGTCATTTCGCTTTTCATCTTTTACGGAGCTTACGAACGTTGGCTGGAACCGCCGGTGGTGCGCAGTGGACCGATGATCGCGGTAGCTGCCGGCGGTCTCGCCGTTAATTTGATCTGCGCCTGGATACTGCACAGCCACGACGAGATCGATCTCAACATCCGCGGTGCGTGGATGCACGTGATGGGCGACGCGCTCGGTTCGGTGGCCGCGATTCTCGCCGGCGTTTGCATGTGGTTGTTTGGCTGGTATGCGGCGGACGCGGTGTTCAGCGTTATTATCAGTTTATTGATCATATGGGGCTCGGTGCGATTGATACGGGAGTCGACGAACGTGCTGCTGGAGGGCACGCCGGCGCACATCAATCTGGCGGCGGTTGAGGATGCGATCCTGGCGACTGCGGGTGTCTCTGATGTTCACGACCTGCACATCTGGACCATCACTTCCGGACGCGAGGCTTTGAGCGCGCACGTGATTCACGCTGACAGCATTTCGCAGGCGGCGTTGTTGCGAGAGTTGCGCACGAAGCTGCACGACCGGTTTGGCGTGGACCATCTGACGATTCAGATGGAGACCTCGGATTTCGAAGACGAGACGTTTCACTTTTGTCACGCGGGCACTGCGTGTTTTCGTTCGCCAAGAAATTAAGCCCGGGATGGAACTGAGTCTTTTGTTGACACTCGATCTCCGCGAGCAGGCGGCCTTGCAAGCCGCGCTGGTCACTCACGGCGCGCCCGATGCGCTGGTGACGCTCGCCCTGACTGGAGCCTGCCGCATCCGCTCGATGGAAGAAGCGCGGCAATTGCGCAGATGGCTGGCAGAAGCACGCACCGCAGGCGATGCGGATTTTGCCGCACTGCACGTCATTGAGAGAGCGCTGATCGACTTCGGCCTTTAACTCACATGAGCAACGAGATCCAACTCCCGTATGGACGCACTGCGATAACGTTCAGTTGGGGTGCGGATCGGTTCTCGGTTGTCTCAGACGACTCGATCTCCGAAAACCCGTTAACAGACCTTGAAATAGGTAGCACGCTCGACTCGCCGATCCACTCGCCACCACTCGACGAGATTGTAGACAGCAGCGATTCCGTTTTGATTGTCGTGTCGGATGCGACGCGTCCTACGGCGAGCGCGCAGGTAGTTAACCTGCTGGTGCGGCGTCTGGTGCAAGCCGGTGTTTCGCCGGCGCAAATGGCCGTGATTTTTGCGACCGGAATTCATCGCCCGGTGGCCGAGCAGGAGCAGCTTGAACTACTGACTCCGTTTATCGTGCAGCGCCTTCAGGTGCTTCAGCACGATGCTTACGATCCATCAAAATTGATCTCGTTCGGCGCGACGGAGGGCGGTGTCGAGGTTGAGCTCAATAGTGCGTTACAACGATACTCCCGCGTGCTTCTCACCGGCGGCATTAACTTTCACTACTTCGCAGGATTCACTGGCGGCCGCAAGTCGATCTGCCCGGGTCTCGCTTCCGCTCAGACGATCAAAGCCACGCATATGCTCGCGCTGGACTTCGAAACCGGCAGTCGCAAAGCGGGCGTCGGGACCGGACTACTTGATGGCAATGCGGTACACGAGGAATGCGAACGAATCGCCGAGCTGGTGGAGCCGGCGTTTGGCATCAACACGATCGTTGACCAGACGAAACGTGCGGTGCAGTTGTTTTGTGGCGACTGGCGCCTCGCGCATCGCGCCGCGTGTGAACACTACCTGGACCATCATTCGGTTCAGCTTCCGGAAAAACGCGACGTCGTGATTGTGAGTTCCGGCGGTTCTCCTTACGACATCAATTTGATTCAGGCACACAAGGCACTCGACATGGCGAGTCAGGCCTGCAAGGATGGAGGCACGATCGTCTTGCTCGCCGAGTGCAGCGACGGCTTGGGTCGTCCGGATTTTCTGAAGTGGTTTGAGTCCCGGGATTCACGCGCGCTCGCCGAGCGATTGCGAAACGAGTATGAGGTCAACGGGCAAACGGCTTGGGCCTTGCTTACTAAGGCGGAGCGCTTTCGC
>Ga0187894_10003958_pt1 | contig 16200 bp, 14 predicted proteins | sample GBC1701081metaG_FD_136650 | JGI IMG/M metagenome (GOLD analysis project Ga0187894, IMG submission 136650) | White microbial mat communities from a lava cave in the Kipuka Kanohina Cave System on the Island of Hawaii, USA - GBC170108-1 metaG ... | reverse complement strand
CACGCAGACCGACACGCAGACCGACACACAGACCGACACACGCAAGCGACACCAAGGAGGAGACACTCATGAGAAAGCGCGATTTCCTGAAAGCCGGCGCCGCCGCCGGGCTGGCGCTGCCCGCCGTCGCGGCCGCGCAGACCGGTCCGACCTACACCTGGAAGATGGCGACCGCGTGGCCGGGCGGACCGCTGATGGACATCGGCGCGAAGGCCTTCGCCGAGAAGATGGAGATGTTCTCGGGCGGGCGCTTCAAGATCCAGACCTTCCCCGGCGGCGCGCTCGGCAACGCGCTCAAGGTGCCCGAGACGGTGAAGAACGGGGTGGCCGAGTGCGGGCACACCTGGATCGGCTACGACTGGGGCAAGGACCCGACCACGGTGCTCTTTGGCGGCTACGCCGGCTCGTTCGACACCGAGCGGATGCTGCACTGGATCTACGAGGCGGGCGGCCTCGAGCTGCAGCGCCAGTTCCGCGACGACACCGAAGGCGTCTACTCGACGGTGCTATTCATCCGCACCGCGGAGGTGTTCCTGCACTCGCGCAAGCCGGTCAAGACGCTCGCGGACCTCAAGGGGCTGAAGCTCCGCACTGCCGGCGCCTGGCTCGAGATGGCGAAGGAGCTCGGCGCCGCGCCGGTGACCACCGCCGGCGGCGACGTGTATCCGATGCTCGAGCGCGGCGCGATCGACGCGACCGAGTGGGGCACGCTGTGGGAGAACATCTCCCCCGGCTTCTACAAGGTCGCGAAGTACCTCATCTACCCGGGCGTGCACCAGCCCACCGCGCCCTTCGAGCTGGTGATCAACAAGGACGCGTGGAACAAGCTCTCGCCGGCCGACAAGCGCCTGGTCGAGACGGTGGCGAAGCTCGTGACCTTCGAGTCGTGGCTCAAGATCGGCCAGGAGGACGCGAAGTCGCTCGACTTCTACAAGAAGGCCGGGAACACGATCATCGAGCTCGATCCCGAGGTGCAGTTCGCGGGCCGCAAGATCGGGGTCGAATGGGCCGACCGGGTGGCGAAGGAGGGGAAGTATCCCTGGTTCGCCAAGGTGCTCAAGAACCAGCAGGAGTTCGAGACGCAGTGGAAGGGGTCCGAGGGCTGGCGCAAGGTCAAAGTGCGCGACTGACTCCGGCGCGGGCACACGGGCGGGGCGCGCCGCGCGCGCCCCGCTTTTTTGTTCCGCCGAGCGCGACGACGGGATACCGGGGCGGTGGACGCTTTCATCCGCATCATCGAACGCATCACGACGAGCGTCGGCATCATGGCATCGTTCGCCATCGTGCCGCTCGTGCTGGCGACCTGCTACGAGGTGCTCGCGCGCTATCTCTTCGCCGCGCCGACCATCTGGGCCTACGAGATCGGCTACGTCCTCACCGGCTCGCACTTCCTGCTCGGGATGGCGTTCGCGCTCGCGGTCGGCGCGCACATCCGCATCGACATCTTCAGCGGGCGGTTCGCCCCGCGCACCCGCGCGGTCATCGATCTCGCCGCCTACGCGGTGATGCTGCCGCTGCTCGTGTGGCTCTCGTACGCGCTCTTCCAGCACCTCGCGACCGGGTACCTCCGCGCCGAGCGCAGCGGCCAGTCGGCGATGAACCTGCCGGTGTGGCCGTTCCGGGTCGTGTTCTTCGTCGCGTTCACCCTGCTCGCGCTGCAGGTGCTCGCCGAGATCGCGAAGGCGGTCCGGACCTTGCGCGCCGCGGCCCGGTAGATGGACACCCTGCCGTTCCTCATGCTGCCGGTCGCCTTCGTCCTGATGTTCCTCGGCGTGCAGGTCGCGTTCGCGATGATGATCACCGCGGTGCTGTTCGGTCTCGCGATCTTCGGCAACCGCGTCATCTTCCAGTTCATCGAGAAGATCGAGGACATCTCGTCGAACTTCGTGTTCGCGGCGGTGCCGCTCTTCGTCTTCATGGGCGCGATGCTCGAGAAGTCGGGCATCGCCGACAAGCTGTTCGAGGCGATCCACATCTGGACGCGGCGCCTGCCCGGCGGGCTCGCGATCGCGACCGTCACGATGTGCATCTTCTTCGCCGCCTCTTCGGGCGTGATCGGCGCCACCGAGTCGGTGGTCGGGCTCCTCACCATCCCGATCATGCTGCGCTACGGCTACGACAAGCCGCTCATCTCCGGCACGATCTGCGCCGGCGGGTCGCTCGGCACGATCATCCCGCCGTCGGTGGTGGCCGTGGTGATGGGGCCGCTCGCGAACCAGTCGGTGGGCGATCTCATGTACGGGATGGTGCTCCCGGGCCTGATCATGGGCGCGCTCTACCTCGTCTACATCCTCGTCCTGTGCGCGCTTCGCCCCGAGGCGGGGCCGCGCATCCCGCCCGAGCCGGGCGAGCCGGGCCTCGGCGCGAAGCTCTGGATCACGACGCGCAACATGGTGCCGCCGGTGCTGATGATCTTCGCCGTGCTCGGCTCGATCCTCCTCGGGTGGGCCTCGCCGACCGAGGCTGCGGCGGTCGGCGCGCTCTCCTCGGTGCTGCTCACGCTGCTCTACCGCCACTTCACCTGGGGCGGGCTGTACGAGGCGCTGATCAAGACGCTCAAGATCACCACGATGATCATGACCGTGCTGCTCGCGGGGACGCTCTTCACCGGCGTCTTCATCGGCGGCGGCGGGATCAACACCGCGAGCCAGCTGATCGCGAAGCTGGCACTCGCGCCGTGGATGCTGCTCGCCATGATGATGCTGATCATCTTCGTCGCCGGTTTCTTCCTCGACTGGATCTCGATCGTCCTCATCTTCGTGCCGCTGTTTACCCCGCTCGTGATCCAGGCGGGCTTCGACCCGGTCTGGTTCTGCGTGCTGTTCCTCGTCATGATCCAGACGAGCTACCTCACCCCGCCGATGGCGCCGGCGATCTTCTACCTGCGCGCGGTCGCGCCGCCGGAGATCACGATCGGCCACATGTACCGCGGGGTGGTGCCGTTCATCGCGCTCCAGTGCCTGACCCTGGTCGTCGTGATCGTCTATCCGCGGCTCGTGACCTGGCTGCCGGGCGTGATGCTGCAGTTCCGCTAGGGATCGACACCGGCGTGCAGGACGCCCAATCCGTGCTCACCCGAAAGGAGCGCTCATGACCCCCGAACAGGTTCTCGCCATTCCGCCGCGGGCGCTGACGCAGGCGCAGCGCGAGTTCTACTTCCGCGAGGGCTACCTCCTCCTCGAGAAGATCGTCGGCGACGAATGGCTCGGCCGGCTTCGCGCCGCGACCGAAGAGCTGGTGGAGCGCTCGCGCAAGGTCACGAAGTCCGACAAGATCTTCGACCTCGAGGCGGCGCACCGCGCGGATGCGCCGCGCCTGCGCCGGGTGTCGAATCCGGTCGAGCACCACCCGGTGTTCTGGGAGTACGTCACCCGCTCGCCCCTCGGCGACATCGTGGCCGACCTCGTCGGGCCCGACGTGAAGTTCCACCACTCGAAGCTCAACTACAAGTGGGCGCAGGGCGGCGAGGAGGTGAAGTGGCACTACGACATCAGCTTCTGGCCGCACACCAACTACTCGCCGCTGACCGTCGGCACCTACCTCTACGACTGCGGCATGGACAACGGCCCGCTCGGCGTCCTGCCGCGCAGCCACGAGCTCGACCCGATGCTGTCGCAATACGACGACCGGGGCGGCTGGACCGGCTGCCTCGGCGATGCGGACGTGGCGAAGCTCGACGTGGCGCGGACCGTCTATCTCACCGGGCCCGCCGGCTCGCTCACGATCCACAATTGCCGCATGCTGCACTCCTCGCCGCGGAACATGTCCGACACCGGCCGGCCGCTGCTGCTCAACACCCTCACGTCGGCCGACGCGTTTCCCTACACCGTGAACCCGATCCGGCCCAAGCACGACCAGACGGTCATCCGCGGCAAGCGCGCCGCGTGGGCGCACCACGACCCGCGGCCCTGCCTGCTGCCGCCGGACTGGTCGGGCGGGTACACGTCGATCTTCGCGCTCCAGCAGGGCGAGGAGGAGAAAACTGCCGCCGGCGCGGTGTGACGCCATGGACCGCGCCGAGCAGAAGCGCCGGGCCGGGGCCTTCCGCGCGCTGCATCGCGGGCCGCGCATCCTCCTGCTCGGCAACGTCTGGGACGTCGCGAGCGCGGTCGTGTTCGAGCGGGCGGGCTTCGCCGCGCTCGGCACCACGAGCGCGGGCATTGCTTACGCGCACGGTTACCCTGACGACGAAAGCATGCCGCGCGAGGCGATGCTCGAGGCGGTGCGGGCGATCGCCGGGCGGGTGAGCGTTCCGGTCAGCGCGGACATGCTGGCGGGCTACGGCGCGACGCCCGAAGCCGTCGCGGACACTTGCGCTCGCGTGCTCGACGCCGGCGCGATCGGGGTGAACCTGGAGGACACGGCTACCGGCGGCACCCCGGCGCTCGCGGACGCCGCGCTCCAGTGCGAGAAGCTGCGCGCGGTGCGGGCGATGGCGGACGCGGCAGGGCTGCCGCTCGTGATCAACGCCCGCACCGACAGCTACTGGCTCAAGCTCGGCGACGCCGCGACCAGTCTGCGCGTTTCGATCGAGCGCGCGAACGCCTACCGCGCGGCCGGCGCGGACTGCCTGTTCGTGCCCGGTGCGCTCGATCGCGCAACGATCCGGACGCTCGTCCGCGAGATCGACGGCCCGTTGAACATCCTCGCGCTGCCCGGCTGCCCGCCGGTCACGGAGCTCGAACAGCTCGGCGTGCGGCGGGTCTCGCAGGGCTCCGGCCCCGCGCGCGCCGCGCTCAGGACGGCGCAGTCGATCGCGCGCGAGCTGCTCGACCGCGGGACCTATTCGGGCTACCACGACGCGGCGGTGTCGTATCCCGACGCGAACGCGCTGTTCGGGCGCTGATCACGCGCTGAACGGGCCCGCAGCGCGCTCGGGCCGGCCGACACTGCGCCGACCCCGGAGCGCTACAGCGCGAGCAGGTAATGCATCCCGCATCAGACGTCAATCGGGCGGCGGGCCGCGCGCTGCGGCGCCCGCGAGACCGAAGGCCGCCAGGCCCGACCCGAGACAGATCGGCACCGCTGCCCACAGCCATTCCCCGGCCCCGGTGGCGAGATGAGCGACTACGGCAGCGACGCCGCTCGCGGCGCCGATCCCGATGACGGCCAGCGCCCCTCCGGCACTGACCACTCCCCGGCCGCCGAGTCTCCGGCCGACGATCGGCCCCAGGACGAGCGGCACGAGCGCGAGCTGCGCACAGCCGACGGCGAGCAGCGCGGCGAGGAACGTGTCGCTCGCGAGACTGATCCGGAAAAACGCGTCGGCGACGCAGAACCCGACCGCGACCGCGAGGCCGAGGCCGCCGCCCGCAAGGAGCGTGAGCCGAGCCGCCGATTCCTCCTGCGCGGGCTGCCCGGGTCGCGCTGCGAGCTCCGGCCGGAGCGCCGGCAGCACGTCGTAGCGGAAGGTGCACAGGCTCGCCGAGCACAGCGTGCTCATCGTCGAAAGCACGACCGCGGAGACGCAGATGAGCAGCAGCGCGAGCGCGATCCGGGTGATCTCGTCGTCGGCGGAGGCGAGCTGCGCGACGACCGTCTGCACGGCGTCCACGCCGCCCGGCGTCTCGAGGGCACCGACGGCGATGGCGCCGAGCATGCAGATCAGGAGCCATGCGAGGACGCTCTCCACGGCGGCCATCCGGAAGACGCCGCGCAGCCTGGCCGAATCCCCACCCGGCTCGCCGCCGCCCGCCTCCCTGCGGAGCGCCGCGAGCCCCTGCCAGTTCGCGCTGTCGACGAGCGGATAGAGCAGAGGCAGGAGGAATAGGGCGACGAGTCCCACGCCGGGCACGCGCGTGCCGGCCTGCAGGGCGGCGGCAGCGTCGTCCACGACGCGCGGCAGTCCGGCGGCGTGGAGGTCCAGCGCCGCGACGGCGACGGCGAGGACCAGCAGCACCGACACGCTCGGGTTGAGGATCTTCGCGGTCCGGCTGAGCAGCCGGGCGAGCGCCGATTCGAAGATGGGATCGGCGATGGCAGCAGCCGCGGGTTCGGCGTCGGAAGCGAGGACCGGACTTGCGTCGGGAGCGAGGACGGGCTCGGCACCGGGAACGGCGGCAGGCGCGACTGCCCGGAGCCGCTCGGTGTCGACGTACTTCGAGCGCCGGTAGACGAGCAGGATCACGCCGCAGACCGCGACGAGCACGACCGCGAGCGTGCCGTGCGGCGGCATCGGCGTGAGCGCGGAGAGGTGCAGGTAGAGGAGCAGCGCGGCGGTTCCGAAGAGGCCGAGATAGAGCAGGCCGAGCTGCAGCTGGGCCGAGTGCATCACCCCCGAGCGGCCGGCGAGCAGCGCGGGCAGCACCGTCCACAGCGGCGCGCCGAGCACCAGCGCGTAGACCGCCGGCGCGGCCCCCGGCAGCATCGGCTTGAGGAACGCGGCCAGGGCGAGCGCTTCGCCGACGAGCAGACCGTAGAGTGCGAACAGCGTCAGGCTCGCCGCCAGCACCCGCACCCGCGGATCGCCGCCGTGCTGCCGCGCGATGAACGCGTGGACCGTGACCGACCCGTCGCGGCCGAGCGCATCGTCCAGGAACTCGACGAGCGGCCGGCGGAGGAGATCGATCAGCCAGATCCCCAGCCCGGCGGCTGCGGCGGCGATCAGGGCCGGTAAGAGATCGCCGCTCGCGCCCCAGGCGAAGAGCGGACCGAACGCGGCCATCCGGAGCCCGTACGCGATCGAGGCGTTGCGGACGACCTCCGGTCGCGTCGGTTGCGACGCGACGAAAACGTCCTGCGCCCGCCCGCCGCCCGGATCGCGCAGCAGCCAGACCGGCACGAACGCGATGCCGAGCGCGAGCGCGAGGGGAAGCAGGGTGCCGAGCGACATCGGTCGTCGTCAGCGCCGCGACACGCGGCGAGCCGCCGCGCCGCCGCCGGGGCGGATCGCGGGAACGGGTACGATAGGCATCGGTTTGGCGGTGAAGAACAACGGGGTCCGTCGCGGACGGCGATGGTGCACCAGCCCGCGCGATCGCGGGCGCCGGCCGGCGGGAGCTTCGAGGTGGTCCGAGTGCGTGGAGTTCGCTATCCGGTCGGTTTGAGCGCGGGCCTGAGATGGGCGGCGGCGATCGCACTCCTCTGGTGCGGTTGCGCGCACGCCGAAACCCGGGTGTACCTCCTGCGCGGCTGGTTCGGCATCTTCTCCACCGGCATGGACACCATGGCCGAAGAGCTCCGCGGCAAGGGCATCAATGCCGACGCGATCGGGCACCTCTCCTGGCGCGCAACCGTGAGGACGGTCGTCAGGGAGCGCTCGGCCGGCAAGACCGGCCGGCTGGTGCTCGTCGGCCACTCGCAGGGCGGCAACAACATCATCGACATCGCCCGCGAGCTCGAGGCGCACAAGATCCCGGTCGACCTGCTGATCACGCTCGCGCCGTACGGGCAGGACCCGGTCCCGTCCAACGTCGTGCGCGCGGTCAATTACTACCAGTCCGGCGGCTGGGGCGCGCCCCTCACCGCCGACCCCGGCTTCAAGGGCCAGCTCACCAACGTGGATCTCGGGAGCGACCTCGGCATCGTCCACGTCAACATCGACAAGAACGCGAAAGTCCAGGCGGAGATCGTGGGCGCGATCGCCGCGCTGGCGAAATGAGGCGCGGCTGAGGTCGGCCTTCGGGTCACGCTAGCGGCGGCCCCAGAGCCGGCCGGTGGCGATCGCCGCCCCTTCGGCCATCGCGGCGAGCTTCGCAAGACAGATCTCCGGATCGACCAGCCCGTCGCCGGCGAAGGTCGAGAACCCGCAGTCCGAGCCCGCCATCACCCGTTCGCGCCCGACGATGTCGGCGAAGCGGACGAGCCGCTCGGCGACGAGCGCCGGGTGCTCGACGTAGTTGGAGGTCGACTGGATCACGCCGGGCACGAGGATCCGGTCGTCGGGGATCTCGCGCCGCCGCTCGGCGAACACCGCCCACTCGTGCGCGTGGCGCGGGTTCGCCGCTTCGAACAGCAGCGCCTGCGCGTTCGCCTTCATCACGATGCCGAAGAGCCGCTCGAGCGGGATGTCGCGGTGGTGCGGGCCCTCGTAGTTGCCCCAGCAGAGGTGGAGGCGGACGCGGTCTGGGGGAATGCCGTCGAGCGCGTGGTTCAGCGCCTCGACCTGGGCCGCGGCATGGCGGAGGAACTCGTCCTCCGTGGCGGCCTTGTAGGTCACGTGGCGGCCCATCGCGAGATCGGGGCAGTCGACCTGGAGCACGAAGCCCGCGCCGACGATCGCGCGGTACTCGTCGCGCATCGCCTCGGCCAGCGCCTCGAGGTACGCGCCTTGCGTCGGGTAGTGCCGGTTCGGCTGGAACACCGCGATTACGCCCGGCGAGGCGGCGTTCAGGAACCCCTCGGTCGCGCCGCTGCCGGCGAGCGCCGCCCGGAATCGCGCGAGATCCGCCTCGAGCGGCGCGCGATCCTTGACCGCGACCGCACCGGTGCAGCACGGCCGGGCGAGCTTCACCGCGCCGGCGCGACGCGCCATCAGCTTGCGGAAATAGCCGGGGAAGTCCTCCAGGTCCGCACCGCGCATCGCCGGGCTGTCGCCGGAAAACCCGCTGAGCCGGTCCTTGATGTATGTGGCGTAGCTCGGCTTCGACTGCTCGCCGTCGCTCACGACATCGACGCCCGCGGCGACCTGCTCGCGCACGATCCCGGCGACCGCGTCGCCCATGACGGCGTCGAACGCCGCGCGGTCGTACGGCTCGCCGGCTTCTTTCTTCGCCAGCAGGTCGACGACGGCTTGCGGTCGCGGCAGCGAGCCGACGTGGGTGACCAGGATCCGGTCGCCGCCCGCTCGCATGCCTCAGCCCTTCACCGCCCCCGCCGTCAACCCGGTGATGATCTGCTTCGCCGCGACGAACGTGAACACGAGCGGCGGCAGCGCGATCAGCACGCCCGCGGCCATGATCTTGCCCCACTCGACGCCGGTGTCGGTGATGTAGTTCGAGATCGACGCCGGCAGCGTGCGGGTGTAGCGGTTGGTGAGGATGAACGACAGGATGAACTCGTTCCACGCGAGGCGGAAGGTGAAGATCGCCGCCGCGGCGAGACCGGGCTTCACGAGCGGCAGGATGATCCGCCAGAACACCTCGAACGGCCCGCAGCCGTCGATCGCCGCCGCCTCCTCGAGCTCCTCCGGCACCTGCTCGATGAAGCCGTACATCAGCCAGATCGTGAACGGCAGGTTGAGCGCGGTGTAGACCAGCACGACGCCGGAGCGCGAGTCGACGATCCCCCACGCGCTCCAGATCACGAACACCGGCACCGCCAGCACCGCCGGCGGCACGGTGCGGAGCACGAGCGTGCCGTAGGAGAGCGGCGAGCGGCCGAGGAAGCGGAACCGCGCGAGCGCGTACGCGCACATCGTCCCGAGCGCGAGCGTCAGCACGGTCGAGGCGAGCGAGATCGCGACGCTGTTGCCGAGGTAGCGGCCGATGTGGCCGTCGCGGATCACCGACTCGTAGTTCGCGAGCGTCGGCACGAAGAGCCACGACCAGCGCGGATCGAAGATCTGGGTCTCGGTGCGCACGGAAGTCATCACGAGGATGACGACCGGCGCCAGGCACAGCGCCGACAGCGCGACGAGCGCCGCGTAGTGCAGGACCGCGTTCGTGCGCGCCACGGCGCTACCCCTCGTCCCTGCGCTTCAGCGGATTGGCGACCGTCAGCACGCACAGCGACAGCACGGTGACGAGCGCGAGCAGCAGCACCGACAGCGCCGAGGCGTAACCGAGCTTCTGGCTCACGAACGCCGCCTTGTAGATGTGGAGCGAGAACAGCTCGGTCGCCTGGCCCGGACCGCCGAAGGTCATGACGTAGATCACCTCCAGCCCGCGGAACGCGTCGATCATGCGCATCAGCAGCGTCACCAGCAGGATCGGCTTGATGAGCGGCAGCTTGACGAGGAAGGTCGTCTGGCGCCAGCTCGCGCCGTCGATCTTCGCCGCCTCGACGAGCGAAGCGTCCATGCCCTGCAGCGCGGCGAGCGCCATGATGAAGACGAACGGCGTCCACTGCCACACGTCGGTCACCACGATCGCGAGGAACGCTAGCCCCGGCTCGGCGAGCCAGGCCTGTGGCGCGAGCCCGAGCCAGCGCAGCAGGTGGTTGATCGGGCCGAAGCTCGCATCGAACAGGTAGCGCCAGATCAGGCCGACGCAGATCGGGGCGATCATCATCGGCAGCACGAACACGGTGCGGAACGCGCGCATGCCGCGCACCGGCTTTTCCAGCAGCAGCGCGAGCGCGATGCCGAGCACCATCTCCACCGTCACCGCGATCACGACGAATGCGAGGGTGACGCCGACCGAAGTCCAGACCTGCGGCTGCGCGAGCATCTCGCGGAAAGCGTCCAGCCCCGCCCACCGCGCGGTCGCCCACGGCGTGCCCATCCCCCAGTCGTACAGCGACAGGTGGAACGCCTCGACGATCGGGTAGGCGAGCCCGGCGATCATCACCGCGACCGCCGGGGCGATGTACGCGTACGGGACGAAGCGCGCCAGGCGCGCGGCGCCGGACATGCTGGCGGGAGCGGGCTGCGGGGGCCGGCCGGCCCCCGCTTCAGCCGCTCAACCCTTGAGCCACCCGCCCTTGCGCACGACGTCCTCCGCCGCCGGCACCATCGCCGTCAGCGCCTCCTTCGGCGCCTTCTTGCCGGTGATGACGTCGGCGAGCCCGATGCCGAGGATCTGCTGGCTGACGTGGTCCCACTCCGGGATCAGCGGCCGCCAGTCGACGTTGGCGATCTTGAGCGCCTGCTTCAGCACCGGGAACTCGATCGCGTACTTCTTCTGCGCCTCGGGGTTGTCGAGGGTCGACCAGCGCGAGGCGTTGCCGCCGAGCAGCGCCACCTTCACGTCGTTCTGCTTGTTCGTCATCCACTGGATGAAGAGGAACGCCGCCTCCTTGTTCTTCGCGTTCTTCGGGATCGACATGCCGAAGCCGCCGGTCTGCGCCGAATGCTTCACCGCCTTCGGGTGGATCGTGTAGCCGACCTTGCCCGCGACGCGCGACTTCGCCGGGTCCTGCGCCGGGCCGAACACCGAGATCGAGTCGAGGTAGAACGCCGCCTGGCCCTGGAGGAACGCGTTCTGCATCTCGCCGAAGCCGTAGCTCGGGATCCCGGGCGGGCCGGTGTCGACGATCTGCTTCAGCACCTCCGCCGCCTTGACGCCGCCCTCGCGGTGGAACGCGGCGCGCCAGTTCGAGTCGTACACCTCGCCGCCGTGCGGCGTCAGGTGCAGCAGCCACGCGGCGGTGACCTGGTGGCCGGTCTGGCCGCGCGAGGTGAGGCCGCCCATCCCCGGCTCCTTGTCCTTGATCATCCGGCACGCGGCGAGGAGCTCGTCGTAGGTCGCCGGCGGCTTGAGCTTGTATTTCTCGAGGATGTCGGCGCGATAGGCGAGGACGCCGGTCTCCGACCCGTAGGGCACGCAGTAGAACTTCGCGCCCGGTCCGGGGAGGTACATCTTCGGCCCGCCCACGAGCCCGACGTTCTCGTAGTAGGGCGTGATGATGTCCTTGATGTCGTACGCCGGATCGGCGAGCGCGGCGTTGCCGAAGTAGGGCTCGAGCGGCTCGAGGAAGTTCTTCGCCACGTACTCGGTCTTCCAGAACACCACCACTACGACGACGTCGTAGTCGCCCTGGGGCTTGCCCATCTCGAGCACCTGCTTGTCCTTCATCCGCAGGTACTGCATCTTGTCGCGCTCGACCTTGATGCCGGTCTCCTGGGTGAATTCGGCGAAGAGCTTCTCCGCCTGGTCGTAGTGCGGATGCGCCGGGTAGTGCACGACGATGGTCGAGCCGCGGTACTTGGCGTAGCGGTCCTGCGCGCGCGCGGTGCGGACGAACGGGAACTGCAGGCCGGCCGCGGCGGCGGCGCCGGCACCGAGTGCCTTGAGTGCTGCTCTCCTTCTCATGGGATCCTCCTTGGTGATGGTCGTGGGGGTCGGTTACTCGCGATCGACGATGCGCTGGGCGAGCGCGGCGCCTTCGTGGGTCCAGAACTCGGGGTCGGCCTCGCGGATGCGCTTCGCCGCGTTCAGCATGTGCCGCGCGGCCGCGCGCCGCGCGGCGGCGGGGTCGCCCTTCGCGATCGCATCGAGCACCGCGGCGTGCTCTTCCTTCACCTGCCGCGCGAAATCGTCGCGGCGCGCCTCGTTCGCCCGCGTCACGCGCGTCGCGCCGTGCAGGAACTGGCCGAGGAACTCGAGCACCGCGAGGTAGTACGGGTTGCCGGTCGCCTCCGCGATCGCGCGGTGGAAGCGCACGTCCTCGTCGACGCCGTCGCCGCCGGCGGCGACCGCGCGGTCGACGTCCGCCAGCGACTGCCTCATCCGGGCGAGGTCCTTCGCGGTCCGCCGCTCGGCGGCGATCGCGGCGGCCTCCGCCTCGATCGCGCGCCGGAGCTCCACCACCTGGATCACCGCGGTCGCCGAGCGGCCGGTCTGCGGGTCGAGGCGCAGCGCCCGCACCGGCGCGGTCTGCACGAACACGCCGCTGCCCTGGCGCGAGTCGAGCAGCCCCTCGGACTTGAGCCGTGAGATCGCCTCGCGCACGACCGTACGGCTGACGCCGAGCGCTTCGGCGAGCTGCGCCTCCGCGGGCAGCCGCGCCCCCGGCGCGAACTGGCCCTGCGCCACGCGCTCGCGCAGCACCGTGGCGACCTGGTCGGAGAGCTTCGGCGTCGCGCCGAGCATCGGCAGGCGGGCGGGATCGGCCAGGTCGCTCATGTCGCCCTCGGCAGGGTCTGGCACTCCTCGAAGATGCGCGCGCCGCAGCGCGCACACCGGTCGCGGTCGAGCGTCTGGAAGATCGTCTTGATCGCCCGGTACTTGGTCTCGTACACGTTCGCCTCCCCGATCACGGCGAGGTGGCCGGTGCGCTCGAGGCGTTCCCGGATCGGCGGCCGCAGGCCGTGCAGGTAGAGGCCGCCGCCTTCCGCGCGTCGCCGGCGCGCCTCGGCCGCGAGTGCTTCGCCCCCCGCCAGGTCGACGTAGTTGACGCCCTTGCACAGCATCAGCAGGTGCTTCTGGCCCGGGTGCTCCGCCCGCAGGGCGTCGAACACCTGCTCCGCGTGATCGACCGCGCCGAAGTACAGCCCGCCTTCGAGCCGCACCAGCTTGAGCTGCGGGCACTCGTCGAGACCGGTCTGGACCTCGACCGATTTGCGCGTCTCGGCGAGCGGGTCGGGCACCACCGGCACGAACCGCGGCTGCGAGGTCCGGTAGACGTAGATGCCGAGCGAGAGCAGCACGCCGAAGAGGATCGCGACCTCGAGGTTCATGAGGAGCGTCGCGGCGACCGTCACGCCGAGCACCACCGCCTCGCCGCCGCCGGCGCCGGCGATGTGGCGCATCTGCTGCAGGTCGACCAGCCGCCACGCGATCAGGACCAGCACGCCGGCCATCGCCGCGTAGGGCAGGTAGGCGACGAGCGGCGCCACGGCGAGGACGATCAGCGCCAGGAACCCGGCCGCGGCGATGGCCGCGAGCGGCGAGCGCGCGCCGGCCTCGTAGTTCGCCATCGAGCGGTTGAACGAGCCGCACGACGGGAAGCCGGAGAAGAAGCTCGCCGCGAGGTTGGAAAGACCCTGGCCGACGAACTCGCGGTTCGCGTCGAGCCGCTGGCCGGAGCGGACCGCAATCGACCGCGCGACCGAGATCGACTCGATCAGGCAGAGCGCGGTGACCGCGACCGCGACGCCGACGATCGGCTGGACGAGGTCGAGCCGGAGCGCGGGGTAGGAAAGCGGCGGCAGCGCGCCGGGCAGCGCGCCGAGCGTCCGGATGCCGGTCACGTCCCGGCCGATCGCCGCGTCGAGGGCGTAAGCGGCGAGGCTGCCGGCGATCACCGCCACCAGCGGATAGGGCACCCGCTGCACGAATCGCTGCGCGGCGAGTCCGGCCGCGATCGTGATCGCGGCGACGAGCGTCGGGTAGACGTTGATCGCGGCGAGATGCGTCAGGAAGTACTGCCAGGTGTTGAGGAACGCGCCGCGCGGGATCGCCAGCCCGAACGCCTCGCCGAGCTGGCTGGTCACGATCAGGATGCCGACGCCGGTCGAGAACGCCACCACGACGGTGTGCGAGATGAAGTTCGCCACCGCGCCGAGCCGGAAAAGGCCGATCGCGAGGAGCGCGGCGCCGACGATGAACGCGAGCGTGAGCACCGCCTGCACGTACTCCGGCGAGCCGGGCGCGACGATCGGCGACAGGGTGGCGAAGACGACGAGCGAGATCGCGTTGGTCGGCCCCGAAATCGAGTGCCACGACGAGCCGAAGAGCGCGGCGACCGCGGTCGGCAGCATCGCGCAGTAGAGGCCGTACTCCGGCGGCATGCCGAGGAGCGTCGCGTACGCGATGCCCTGCGGCAGCACCACGATCGAGCCGATCAGCCCGGCGAGGAGGTCGGCGCGGAGCGTCTCCGGCGTGATGTCCGGCCACCCGCGGGTGAGCCAGCCGATCGGTCCGGAGGGCGCCATGGCTAGGCCGGGAACCTGGCGCGCAGCGCCGCGACTTCGCCCGGTGTGAGCGGACGGACTTTCTCGCCGCGCAGCAGGAGGAAGAGCTTCGCCGTCGCCTCCAGCTCCTCGACCGCGTCGGCCGCCGCCGCGAGCGTGCTGCCGGCGACGACCGGGCCGTGGTTGGCGAGCAGCACCGCGTGATGCTTCCCGGCGAAGCCGCGCACCGCCTCGGCGAGGGCGAGGTCGCCCGGCGCGTAGTAGGGCACGAGCGGCAGCCGGCCGATGCGCATCACGTAGTAGGCGGTGAGCGGCGGCAGCACGTCGCCCGCGTCGACGTCGGCGAGCACCGACACCGCGACCGAGTGGGTCGAGTGCAGGTGCACCACCGCACCGTTCTGCGCGCGCTCCTGGTACATCGCGAGGTGGAGGAAGCTCTCCTTCGACGGCGGGTCGCCCGCGAGGAGTCGGCCCTGCCAGTCGAGCTTCGACAGCCGCGCCGGGTCGAGCCGGCCGAGGTTCGAGCCGGTGGGGGTGAGGAGCCAGCCGTCGTCGAGCTTCGCGCTGAGGTTGCCGGTCGAGCCGTGCGTGAGGCCGCGCTCGTAGATCGAGCGGCCGAGGAGCGCGATCTCTTCGCGGAGCTGCGCTTCGGTCACGACGACCGCTCCAGCGCCTTCTCGAAGAAGTCGGGCGCGCCGAAGTTGCCGCTCTTCAGCGCGAGCGCGATGCGCGGCTCCGTTCCGAGGCTCGCCGTCCACGGCACGCCGGGATCGATCTGCGGCCCGATCGCGAGCGCCTGCACGCCGAGTGATTTCACCACCGCGCCGGAGGTTTCGCCGCCGGCGACCACCAGCCGCCGCACGCCGCTCGCGACGATCCGCCGGGCCACCAGCGCGAGCGCGTCCTCGATCAGGGTCGCGGCGCGCGCGGCGCCGAATTTCGCCTGCACCGCGGCGACCTCGGCCGGCCCGGCCGTCGAGTAGACGAGGAAGGGCTTGCCGGCCTCGAGCGCGGGCGCGATCGCGCCGAGCGCCTTCGCCGCGAGGCGGGCGGGATCGGGATCGGCGACCGGATCGAGCGCGTGCGCCGGGTGGCGCCCGGCCATGCGCGCGACCTGCTCGCGCGTCGCCGCCGAGCAGCTGCCGGCGAGCACCGCGGGCTTGCCGCCCGCCGCCGGGAGCGCGGCCGCGTCCGCGCGCGGCTGCATCAGCCCGGCGGCGAAGAAGTTCTGCGGCAGCCCGAGCGCGATCCCGGAGCCGGCGGTCACGAGCGCGAGGCCGGCGCACGCCGCGCCGATCGCCATCAGGTCCTCGTCGGCGAGCGCGTCGACCACCGCGTAGGTGGTGCCGGCGGTGCGCAGCTCGTCGAAGCGCGCGCCGATCGCGGCCGCGCCGCGGCGGACGACGCGGTGCCCGGCGAGCCCGACCGCGCGCTTCGTCTGGCGCGCGAGCACGCGCACGAGGCTCGCGTCGGTCATCGGCGTGAGCGGATGGTCCTTCATCGGCGAGTCCGACAGCAGCACGTCGCCGACGAAGAGGTGACCGTTGCAGATCGTGCGGCCGTTCTCCGGAAACGCCGGGCAGGCGATGGTGAAGTCCGCGCCGAGCGCGTCGAGCAGCGCGTCGGCGACCGGGCCGATGTTGCCCGCCGGGGTGGAGTCGAACGTCGAGCAGTACTTGAAGTAGATCTGCCGCGCGCCCGCGCCGCGCAGCCAATCGAGCGCGGCGAGCGACTGCGACACCGCT
>Ga0187894_10003957_pt1 | contig 16204 bp, 14 predicted proteins | sample GBC1701081metaG_FD_136650 | JGI IMG/M metagenome (GOLD analysis project Ga0187894, IMG submission 136650) | White microbial mat communities from a lava cave in the Kipuka Kanohina Cave System on the Island of Hawaii, USA - GBC170108-1 metaG ... | reverse complement strand
TCGAGCCGCTGGTGCGCCGCGTGCTCGACAAGCGCTGGACGCCGCCGAAATAGCCGCGGCGTGCCTCGGCGCGTCCAACGTCAGCGGTCGAGCCAGGCGGCCATCAGGCGGCCGCCGTAGTCGTTCCCGAGGTTGGGCGCGAAGTTTCGCACGTGCGCGTCCCAGGCCGCGACCACTCGCGCCGCCGGTCCGTAGAGGTAGTACACCTGCTCGGCCAGGTATCGCTGGATGTCCCAGAGGATCTCGCGGCGCTTCGCCGCGTCGAACGTCCGGCGCTGAAGGCGGATCATCTCGGTGAGCTTTGGATCGTCGACCCCCGACGCATTGGGTTGCTGGCCCGGAAGGTAGAAGGCTGCGAGATACGGATCGGGGAACAGCTGTCCCCCGCGCGTCGAGAGCATGAGGCGGTCGAACTTCCCGAATATCGCGCTGCTCATGAAGGCGCCCGGCTCCTTCAGCCTGAGATCGGCCTGGATGCCAGCCGCCTTCCATTGCGCGACGTACGCCTGCACGCCGTCCAGCCAGTCGGAGCCGAACGACGCGGTCTCGAGCGGCACCTTGAGTCCCCCCGCGTATCCCGCCTCGGCAAGCAGGCGCTCCGCGCCGGCACGATCGTGCTCGTAGAGGCGCCGCCCCTCCGCCGAGAGCTGATCGGCGGGAATCGACCAGTCGACGAGCGCCGGCGGAATGGCCGGGCTCGGCACGCCGTGTCCGAGCGCGATCGGATTGGCGGCGAGCACCTCTCGCCAGCTGGTGGCCAGCGCAAGCGCGCGCCGAGCGCGGACGTCCTTGAACGGCTCGCGGTCGAGCTTCATGGCGCCGTACGCGCCCACGGCCCAGAGCATCTCGGCGGTCTGGAGGCCGGGCTTGCGCGCCCGGACGACGTCGAGGTCGACGCGCCGCACGACCATGCCGAGGTTCGGCGAGAAGTCGAACTGGCCGTTGAGCCAGCGCGCCAGCCGCGAGGAGGCGTCCGCCTCCATCCACGCCTCGATACCGTCCGCGCGGGGAAGGCCCGCCACGAAATAGTCTGGATGACGAACCCACACGAGGCGCGCGTTGCGCTCGTAGCGATCGAGCATCCAGGGCCCCGTGCCGATGCACGTCTCGTGGCGCTTGAGGTCGCCGTGCTGCTCGACGACCTCGCGCGCCACGATGCACGCGGTGGTCGAGGCCAGCGCGTCAAGGAGCCACGCGTCGGGCGCCTTGAGCGTGATACGCACCGTGTAGCGATCGAGCGCCTCGACCTTGTCGACGTCGTCGAGGAGGGCCCGGCTCGGATTGCCCACGACCCCGAGGAACCGGTCGTAGGTGTACTTGACGTCCTCCGCGGTCAGCTCGCGACCGTTGACGGGAGGCTTCGGATGCCACCTCACGCCCCGGCGCAGCTTGAAGACGTAGGTCGTGTCGGACGTCCGCGTCCAGGACTCGGCCAGGTCGCCTTCGATCGGGAACGTCCCGGGCCCCACGCCGGGTCCCGCTCGGTACTTCAAGAGCCGGCTGTGCGTGAAGGACAACGCGATGTTGGTCGCCCACTGGACGGTGAGGTGCGGATCGAAGTGTGGCGGGTCGCTGAGCCCGATGCGAAAGACTCCGCCGCGCCGGGGCGTGTCCGCATGGGCCGGACGCGCCGGCACGGCAGCCCCCGCCACCGCGAGGGCAACGCCTCCAGTGAGGAGCTGTCGGCGCGTGAGATCGGGACGCTCCGCCGTCATGTCAGCAGGCGACGGCCTCGTGCGCGCGGGCGACGGCTTCGTGCGCCCCTCGGGCCCGCATCACCGTGGCTCCGCAGCCCGTCCCGCCGCCCCTACAGCACCGAGCGCACGAGCCCGCCGTCGACGAGAATCGTCGTGCCCGTGATGTAGCTCGCCTTGCCCGAGGCCAGGAAGGCGACGAGATTCGCCATCTCTCTCGGCTCGCCGATCCGCCCCACCGCGGTCTCGGCGGCGCGCTGCGCGAGTGCGGCGTCCACGGTGATGCCCAGCTCCTTCGCGCGCGCGGTCACGTTCGAGAGCATGCGCTCGCTCAGGATCGAGCCGGGACACACGCTGTTGACGAGGATGCCGTCGCGGCCCACCTCGTCGGCCAGGCTCTTCGCGAAGGCCACCACGCCCATGCGCGTGGCGCCGGAGAGCGCGAGGTTCGGAATCGGCTGGTACACGGTGCTCGCCAGGACGTTGATGATGCGTCCGGCGCCGCTCCGCTTGAGGTGCGGGATAGCCTCGCGCGACATCCGGGCGAAGAACAGGAGCGATCGCTGCACCGCCGTCGCCCATTGTTCCTCGGTCGCGGTCGCCGCGCGCGCGAGCGGCGGCCCACCCGAGTTGTTCACGAGGATGTCGATCCGTCCAAACCGCTCGGCCGTCGCCGCGATCAGCCGTTCGATCGTGTCGGCTCGGTCCAGGTCGCCGGCGATCGCCAGTACCTCGACGCCGGTCTTGTCGCGGATCTCCTGAGCGGCCCGGTCCAGGTCGGCGTGCGTCCGACTACAGATTGCGATCCGGGCGCCCTCTTCCGCGAGCACCTCGGCGCACGCGCGCCCGAGCCCCTTGCTCGCGCCGCCCACGACCGCCACCTTGTCCTTGAGCCCCAGATCCATCGTCGCGCGCCTCCGTCGCGGGCTCGATACTCGGGTCGCGGCCGGAGCGTGTCAAGGCACGCCCTGGCGCGGCCGGTCCGGGCGCGGCGCGGACCTCGTCGGCCCACGTGGCGAATGTGGACTTGGCGGCGCGCGCTGACTATGATGGTCCCTGCTGAGGAGCGTTGCGTCCGGGCGTTGGGCCCGGTCAGGCTCAGCCAAATCAACGGCGCTCGTACAGGAACCTGTGCGGGCGCCTTCCGCTTTTTCTGGCCCCGCGCGTGCCTGCTGTGCGAGCCTCAGGAGGTCGGGGGTGCCCACCCCTCGCCAGAGGTGAGCACCGCCGGAAGAGGAGCCCTGCCATGAAGACTGCCGCAAAGCCTAGCACCCCCAACCACCACGTGGCCGACCTGTCCCTCGCCGACTGGGGCAGGAAGGAGATCGCCATCGCCGAAGGCGAGATGCCGGCGCTGATGGCGATCCGCGATGAGTACGCCGCGAGGAAGCCGCTCGCGGGGGCCCGCATCGCCGGCTCGCTGCACATGACGATCCAGACGGCGGTGCTGATCGAGACGCTCGAGGCGCTGGGCGCCCAGGTGCGCTGGGCGTCCTGCAACATCTTCTCGACGCAGGACCACGCCGCCGCGGCCATCGCCGCGGGCGGCACTCCCGTCTTCGCCTACAAGGGCGAGTCGCTCGAGGAATACTGGGAGTTCACCCACCGCATCTTCGAGTTCGCCGGCGGCGAGGGCCCGAACATGATCCTCGACGACGGCGGCGACGCCACGTTGCTCGTGCACCTGGGGGCGCGCGCCGAGAAGGACGCGGGCGTCATCGCGAATCCGGGCAGCGAGGAGGAGCGCCACCTCTTCGCGGCCATCGCCCGGCGGCTCGCGGAGAAGTCCGGCTGGTACTCCGACCTGGCGCGGGGCATCAAGGGCGTGACGGAGGAAACGACCACCGGCGTGCATCGGCTCTACCAGATGGCGAAGGACGGCCGCTTGCTCTTCCCGGCCATCAACGTGAACGACTCGGTCACGAAGTCGAAGTTCGACAACGTCTACGGTTGCCGCGAGTCCCTCGTGGACGGCATCAAGCGCGCCACCGACGTGATGGTAGCCGGCAAGGTCGCGGTGGTGTGCGGCTACGGCGAGGTGGGCAAGGGCTCCGCCCAGGCGCTCCGGGGCCTCCAGGCGCAGGTCTGGGTGACGGAGATCGATCCGATCTGCGCGCTGCAGGCGGCGATGGAGGGCTATCGCGTCGTGACCATGGACGACGCCGCCGACAAGGCCGACATCTTCGTGACCTGCACCGGCAACTACCGCGTGATCACCCGCGAGCACATGGCGCGGATGAAGAACAACGCCATCGTCTGCAACATCGGCCACTTCGACAACGAGATCGACGTGGCCGGGCTGCGCGAGGGATGCACGTGGGAGAACATCAAGCCCCAGGTGGACCACGTCATCTTCCCCGACGGCAAGCGCATCATCCTGCTGGCCGAGGGGCGGCTGGTCAACCTGGGCTGTGCGACGGGGCATCCGAGCTACGTGATGAGCTCCTCGTTCGCCAACCAGGTGCTCGCGCAGATCGAGCTGTACACCAATCCCGGGAAGTACGCCGTCGGGGTCCACATCCTGCCCAAGCACCTCGACGAGAAGGTCGCGCGCCTGCAGCTCGCCAAGCTCGGCGCGACGCTCACCGAGCTTTCCGACGAGCAGGCGGGCTACATCGGCGTATCCAAGGACGGCCCCTACAAGCCCGACCACTACCGGTACTAGGGCGCGAGGCGTCCGGCGGCGCCGGGACAGCGCGCCGCCGGACGCCGTGCCGCCGCCAGCGGAGGTGTGAGCGATGCCTGAACAGCAGAGCGGCTCGACCCTCTTCAAGACCGAGGACTGGCTGGCGGTCTGGCTCGGCTTTCTCATCATCGTGCTCGTCCTCGCCGGGCTCAGGCCCGACTTGCCCAGCTTCCGGTGGACGAGCGGCGCGGGATTCTCGAACGCGGCGGCCGCGAGCAAGCCGGCGATCGAGAGCCTGATCATGACCGCGGATGCCCGCGGCGAGCCGTCGCTCGGAACGGCGGCGGTGGCGCTCAAGAGCGCCATCGACGCGGGCGATCGGAGCGCCGTGGCCGCCGCGGCGCGCGGGCTGGGCGACGCCGCCAGCGTCGCCAAGGATGCCGGCCTCAAGAAACGGGCCGGCGACATCGCCAAGGAGGTCGGCGGCGCGGCGAGCGCATCCGTCGGCCGCGTCTTCGCGGCCGAGAACATCAGACGCTCCGTCGTGATCGGCCTCGCCTACCTGATCCTGGCCGCGATCGGCGTCGCGCTCATGGGCGGGGCCGTCGGCAAGTTCATCGTCGGCTTCCCCGTCGTGTACGTGCTCGCCTGGCTCGCCCAGCTCATCGCGGGCAACTCGGGCGTCAACTACTGGGGGCTCGAGTACGTGATCTTTGCGCTGGCCATCGGCCTGTTCGTCTCCAACGTCCTCGGCGTCCCGGCCTGGCTCATGGAAGCCGTGCGCACCGAGTACTACATCAAGACGGGGCTGGTGATCCTCGGCGCCGGGATCCTCTTCTTCGAGATCGTCCAGGCGGGCGCCCTCGGGATCGTGCAGGCGCTGCTCGTCGTCGCCGCCGTCTGGTACGTGTGCTACTGGCTGTCCAAGCAGATGCGCGTCGACGACGAGTTCGCGGTGATGCTGTCCACCGCCGTCTCCATCTGCGGCGTGTCGGCGGCCATCGCCGCCTGCGGGGCGATCCAGGGCGACAAGAAGAAGCTCTCCTACGTCACCTCGCTGGTCCTCATCGTCGCAGTGCCGATGATGGTCTTGATGCCGTGGGCGGTGAAGGCGTTCTCGATCCCCGACGTCGTCGGCGGCGCGTGGCTCGGCGGCACGCTCGACACGAGCGGCTCCGTGGTCGCGGCGGGCGCGCTCATCAGCGAGCCCGCGATGAAGGCGGGCGTCATCGTCAAGTTCTCGCAGAACGTGCTCATCGGCGTCGCGGCGTTTCTCCTGTCGATCTGGTGGACGTTCAAGACGCGCGCCGACGGCGGACCGCGGCCGAGCGCCGGCGTGATCTGGGAACGCTTCCCGAAGTTCGTCCTCGGGTTCCTCGTCGCGTCGTTCGTCTTCTCGTTCCTGCTGGACGCGACGACGGTGGGGTCGACGAAGGGGCTGCTCGGCGGACTGCGGACGATCTGGTTCGCGCTCGCCTTCACGTGCATCGGGCTCGAGACGCGCTTCACCGAGCTCGTGTCAATGGAGGGGGGCCGGCCCGCGGGGGCCTTCCTGGCCGCCCAGGCCTTCAACGTCGTGTGGACGCTGCTCCTCGCCTACCTGCTCTTCGGCGGCGTGCTCGTGCCCGTGCCCGTGCTCAAATAGGAGCGCGAGGCACTCGCGAGGAGGACTCAGATGAAGATCGCGGTCGTGACTGGCACCAGCACCGGCATCGGGCTCGCCACCAGCCTTCACCTGGCCCGCCACGGGTATCGCGTGTTCGCGGGAATGCGCAACCTCGGCAAGGCCGATCCGCTGCGGAAGACCGCGGCGGAAGCCGGCCTGCCCGTGGACGTGATCGCCCTCGACGTGACGTCAGGGGCGTCGGTCGACGAGGCCGTCCGCGCCGTCACGGCCCATGGCCCGGTCGACGTGCTCGTCAACAACGCGGGAATCAGCGGCGCCACGCCGCTCGAGCTGACTCCCGAGGCCGAGCATCGCGCGATGTTCGAGACCAACTACTGGGGCGCGATTCGCTGCATCCAGGCGGTGCTGCCCGCGATGCGCGAGCGGCGAAGTGGCACGATCGTGAACGTGACGTCCGTGGCCGGCGTGATCGCGATTCCCAACCAGATCGCCTATTCCGCGTCCAAGTGGGCGCTCGAATGCGCGGGCGAGGCGCTCGCGCACGAGCTCACGCGCTTCGGCGTGCGCGTGGTCAACATCGAGCCCGGCGTCGTGCAGACCAGCATCTTCGAGAACTCGGCCGGGGCGACGCGCTACGACAAGACCTCGCCGTACCAGCCGCTGATGCGGCGCAACGGAAAATTCTACGCGGCGGGCTTTCGCAACCCGACCCACCCGGAGGACGTGGCCCGGGTCATCCTCGAGGCGATCACGACGCCCGAGTATCGACTGCGATGGCGGGTGGGCCAGGATGCGATCGGGTTTTCGGCCGGCCGCGCTCGGGTCGCCGACGAGACCTGGGTGGCCATGGGCGCGGACATGCCGGACGAGGAATACAACCGCCGCATGCGCGAGCACTTCGGCCTCGAGTTGCAGTAGGAGGGGGCCTCGAAGGCCCCGGGTGCCGCGCCAGAGGCGCTGGTGCCGGCGTGGTATCCTGCCCGACGATCCCCACGACGACGAGGAGGACGCCGCCATGCCCCCATATCGATCCCACCGGACCACTCAGGGTCGCACGCAGATGGCCGCGCGAGCGCTCTGGCGCGCCACCGGCACCGCCGAGGCGGATCTCGCCAAGCCCGTCGTCGCGATCGCCAACTCCTACACCCAGTTCGTGCCGGGCCACGTCCACCTGAAGCCGCTCGGCGATCTGGTGGCCCAGGAGATCTACAAGGCCGGCGCGGTGGCGAAGGAGTTTCACACGATCGCGGTCGACGACGGCATCGCGATGGGACACGAGGGCATGCTCTACAGCCTGCCGTCGCGCGAGCTGATCGCCGACGCGGTCGAGTACATGGTCAACGCCCACTGCGCCGACGCGCTCGTCTGCATCTCGAACTGCGACAAGATCACGCCGGGCATGCTCATGGCCGCGCTGCGCCTGAACCTGCCGACGATCTTCGTCTCGGGCGGACCCATGGAAGCCGGCAAGGTGGCGGGCACGGGGGCCATCATCGACGCGGTCGACGCGCTGGTGGCGGGCGGCAAGCGCGACGCGCCCGAAGATGAGTTGCTCGAGCTGGAGCGCGCGGCGTGTCCAACCTGCGGGTCCTGCGCGGGGATGTTCACCGCCAACTCGATGAACTGCCTGGTCGAGGCGCTCGGCCTCGCCTTGCCCGGCAACGGCAGCCTGCTCGCCACGCACGCACGGCGCGAGAGGCTGTTCCGCGACGCGGGCCGCCGCATCGTGGAGCTGACCCACCGGCACTACCTGAAGAACGATCACGAGGTGCTGCCCCGGGCCATCGCGACCCGCGCCGCCTTCGAGAACGCGATGTCGATGGACATCGCCATGGGCGGATCGACGAACACGATCCTGCATCTGCTCGCCGCGGCCTTCGAGGGCGACGTCCCGTTCGCGCTCGCGGACATCGACCGGCTCTCGCGCCGGATCCCGCATCTCTGCAAGGTGTCGCCGTCGACGACCCGATTTCACATGGAGGACGTGCATCGGGCCGGTGGCGTCATGGGCATCCTCGGCGAGCTCGGGCGGGCCGGCGTGCTCGACACCTCGGTGCGAAACGTCCTCGGCGAGACGCTCGCGGACACGCTCGCGCGCTGGGACGTCCGCGCTGCGCACGCCGACGAGGTACGCGACTTCTACCGCGCGGCGCCCGGCCGCCAGCCGAGTCTGCGCGCGTTCACGCAGAACGCGCACTACGACTCGCTCGACCTCGACCGCGCGGATGGCTGCATTCGAGACGTCGCACACGCGTACAGCAAGGACGGTGGCCTGGCCGTGCTGCACGGCAATCTGGCGCGCGAGGGGTGCATCGTGAAGACCGCTGGTGTCGATGCGACGCTGCTCAGCTTCCGGGGCCGCGCCCGCGTCTTCGAGAGCGAGAACGACACCGCCGCGGCCATCCAGCAAGGCGTCGTCAAGCCCGGCGACGTCGTCGTGGTCCGCTACGAGGGGCCGCGCGGCGGTCCCGGCATGCAGGAGATGCTGATGCCGACGAGCCTCATCAAGGCCGCCGGTCTTGCCACGAGCTGCGCCCTCGTCACCGATGGTCGGTTCTCGGGCGCCTCGTCCGGCCTCTCCGTCGGCCACGTGTCCCCGGAGGCGGCCGAGGGCGGGGAGATCGCGCTGGTCGCGGACGGCGACGAGATCCTGATCGACATCCCCGCGAGGACGATCAGCCTGCTCGTCGCGGAGGACGAGCTCGAGCGCCGGCGCGCGGCGATGCTGGCGCGCGGCGCGGCCGCGTGGTCGCCTCGCGCGCGAAAGCGCCAGGTCTCCCGCGCGCTCCGCGCGTACGCCGCCCTCGCCCGCAGCGCGTCGCACGGCGCCGTGCGCGATCCCTCGCTGGTGGAAGGGCCGACCCGCAGCTGAGGAGCCGGCCGCTGTCGAATCCGACGGACCCGGCGGTGGGCGTCCGGCCACCCGGTGCGCTCGTCGCACCGGACACGACCGGGCTCAACTTCTTCCGCGCGGATCCCTCGCTGGCCGATCTGCTGCAAATCTATCTGCCGGCGGCGCTCTGGCGTCACGTCGAGCCACATCTCGATCGCCTCGGCGCCCTCGCCGGCACCGAGCTGGACCACTGGGCGCGCCAGGCCGATCGGCACGTCCCCGTGCTCCACCACCGCGATCGTTTTGGCCGAGACGAACAGTGGATCGAGTACCACCCGGCCTACCGCGAGCTGGAACGAGTCGCCTACGGCGAGTTCGGCATTCACGCGATGTCCCATCGCGAGGGCAACTCCTCGGGCAATCTGGCACCGTGTACGTGTATCCAACCATCGGCATTGACACCGCAAGACAGGGTTGATTGAATGGCGTCGATGGGCGTCTACGATCAGATCAAGAAAGCGTTTCAGGACATCGTTGCGCCAGAGATTCACGCACTCCGCGGCGAGATCCGAGTGCTGGACCAGAGGATCATCGGGTTGGACCAGAAGATCGACGGCGTCGACGCAAGGCTCGCTGACAAGATCGTGGGACTCGACCACAACATCGACAGCGTTGACGCAAGACTCTCTGACAAGATCGCGGGACTCGACCAGAAAATCGACGGCGTCGATGCCCGCCTCTCCGACAAGATCGACGCGCTCGACAGCCGGCTCTCCGACAGGATCGAGACGCTCGACAGCCGGCTCACGACCAAGATCGACTCGCTCCGGACGGAGACCGTCTCGCTCAAGGGTGAGCTGATCGCTGAGATCCGGCGGCTCGACGTGCGGATCGACGGCGTGGACCGGGAACTGCGTACGGCGATCGACGTTCGCGAGCGCCTCGCGGCTCTGGAAGCGCGGCGGCCTGCCTGACGGTCCCGCCGGCGCGACACTGCTGCGCCAGCGCCCCTTCCCGTCAGCCAGGAAGACTAGCTCGGGTTCAGTCGGCTCCCTTCGGTCATCGGTGCGCTCGCCGCGGCCAGTCCCGTCTTCGCGTACTTCAGATCCCGGTACTCCCCTGACAGCACCGGCGGGTGCCGCGGCGCGCCCTGGGACGGCAGGCACTCGATCAGCGCGTCGTAGTTCGGGTGGTTGAAGAACGCGATGGACAGGCGCGGCCCGCTCGGTCCGGCGCCGAGCGGCGGATTCACGACGCGATGCATGTTCGACAGCCACCGATCGTTCGTCCAGCGCATCAGCAGGTCGCCGATGTTGACGACGAACGTGTCCGGAGTGGTCGGCACGTCGATCCACTGACCCGCGCGCGTCTGCACCTCGAGGCCGCCCGGCACATCCTCGCCGCTCAAGATCGTGAACCCGCCGTAGTCCGTGTGCGCGCTGGCCCGGAGCTGGCCGGGCACGGGCGGCGTCGCCTGGGCCGGGTAGTAGTTGAGCCGCATGGTTCCGATCGATCGATCGACCTTGTCGTCGAAAAACGACTCGCTCACGTCGAGCGCGAGCGCTGCCAGCCGCATGAGGGAGACGATGAGCCGGTCCATCGCCCGGTAGTACGCGATGGCCGCGGGCGCGAAGCCGACAGGCGCTGATGGCCAAAGATTGGGCGCGAAGTGCTGACGCCCGAGAGCGCTCGTGTAGTAGGGGTCGTCCGAGACATCCACCGGACCGACGTGGAAGAACTCCTTGAGGTCCGGCGGCGCCGCTTCGTCGTTGGCCCGCGAGAGGGTCTCGCCCCCCACCGGGTGATACCCGCGATTGGTGCCCGGGACCTGGTGCCGCGTCCTCAGCTTCTCGGCCGGCGAAAGGGAGAAGAATGCGTGCGCAGTCCCGCGCAGGTCATCCACGAGCGCGGGCGGCACGCCATGGCCTGCGATGGCGAAGAAGCCGATCTCGCGACAGGCCTCGTCGATGCGCGCCGCGACGTCCAGGCGCTCGACGCGCCCGCCACCGAATGCCGGCGCAAGGTCGATCACGGGAACTGACCTCATATTGCCTCCGCGAGCACGACGGCGACCACCAGTCGCATCAGAGCTGTTGTCCGAGCGCCGGCTTCGCCGGCGCAATCCGCATTTCGGGGGAGGGCCTGGGAGGGGCCATCCAGGCCCCCTCCCAACTTACAGCGTCGAGAACACCGAGCCGCCGTCGACGATCAGCGTCTGCCCCGACATGAACGCGCTGTCGTCGGAGGCGAGGAACACGACGGCGCCTTCGACGTCCTCGGGAAACGCCTCGCGCCGGAGCGCCCGCGCCTGCATCACGGCCGCGACCTGAAAACCGGTGATCTCCGGATTCGCCTGCACGCTGTCGCTCAGGATCAGCCCGGGCGCCACCGCGTTCACCGTGATGCCGCACGGGCCCAGCTCGCGCGCGAGCGCGCGCGTCATCGCGACGACCGCGCCCTTGGACGCGACGTAGTGAAGCAACATGGCGGTGCCCTTGGCGACGATGGCCGAGGCGACGTTGACGATGCGCCCGCTGCCCTGCGTGCGCATGACCGGAACGACGGCCCGCGCACAGTTCCAGACGCCTTTGACGTTCACGGCCATGACGCGGTCCCACTCGGCCTCGGGGATCGCGTCGAACGGCTGCGGCCTGAGCGTGGCGAAGACCGCCGCGTTGTTGACGAGCACGTCGATGCGGCCGAATCGCGCGGTCGTCGCCTCGACCATGGCGGCGACGCAGGCGGCGTCGCTCACGTCGGTCGGCACGCCCAGCACCCGCTCCGGCGGGCCCAGCTTCTCGGCCGCCGAGACCGGGTCGGCAATGTCCGCCACGACGACGCGCGCACCCTCGGCGAGAAGGCGCCGCGCGTACGCGAAGCCGATGCCAACCGCACCGCCAGTGATCACCGCAACCTTGTCCGCGAGCCGCATGTCGCCGCCGAGCTTAAACGCGCCACCGGGCGCGAGTCAACGCGACGCCAGCCGCCTAACCGAGCCGAACGCGAAGCCGACCACCCGGCCGTCTCGTCCTGGGGGCGGGCGGGAGGTGTTAGACTCGCCCCATGCGAATCCTCTACTCGCGCTGGGACGGGACGCAGCACCTCGCCGACCTCGACGCCAACGACCTGCTCGAGGCGATGTCGGATGACCTGGTCGCCGACGGCGACATCCGGCGGGCGCTCCAGCGCCTCTTCCAGCGCGGCGCCCAGATGCCCCAGGGGCGCATGCCGGGCCTGCAGGACCTCCTGAAGCAGCTCCGGCAGCGACGGCAGCAGCGGCTCGACCGGTACGACCTCGGCTCCTCGATCGACGACATCAAGAAGAAGGTGGACGAGATCCTGAAGACCGAGCGCGAGGGCATCGAGCGCCGCCGGGCCGACGCCCGCGAGCGAGCGGAGCGCGGTGAGATCCCCGAGGACGCGCGCCGGCAGCTCAACGAGATGGCGGCTCAGCGGGAAGCGCAGCTCGACCAGCTCCCGCCCGATGCGGCCGGCCAAATCCGGGGGCTGCAGAACTACGAGTTCATGGATCCCGAGGCCTGGCGGATGTTCCAGGAGCTGCTGCAGTCGCTCCGGCAGCAGATGTTGAAGCCGTTCATGCAGGGCATGCAACAGGCCCTCTCGAACATGAGCCCGCAAGACATGGAGCGCATGCGCGAGATGATCCAGGACCTGAACCGCATGCTCCGCGAGCGCGCGAACGGTGACGAGCCGGATTTCCAGGCGTTCAAGGACAAGTGGGGCCAGAATTTCCCGGGCGTCGAGACCCTCGACCAGCTCCTCGAGCAGATCGGCAAGCAGATGGCCCAGATGCAATCGCTCATGGAGAGCCTGACGCCGGGGCAGCGCCGCGACTTGCAAGAGATGATGCAATCGCTCCTGGCGAAGGACGAGCGGCTGGACGCCGCCCTGGCGCAGCTCGCGATGAACCTGGATCAGCTCATGCCGCTCGACGAGATGCGGCGGCGCTACGATTTCAAGGGCGACGACCCGCTCACCCTCCGCGAGGCGATGCGCCTCATGGAGGAACTGGCGCAGATGGAGCAGCTCGAGCGCCAGCTGCGCCGGGCGCAGGACCCGGCCAGCCTCGAACAGATCGATCCCGCCGAGGTGGAGAAGCTGCTGGGCGAGCAGGCCGCGCAGGACCTGAAGCGGCTGAGCGAGCTGACGAAGAAGCTCGAGGAGGCGGGGTATCTCGAGCAGATCGGCGATCGGCTGGAGCTGACCGCCCGCGCCATCCGCAAGATCGCCGACAAGGCGCTGCACGACGTGTTCGCGCATCTGAAGCGCGACCGGTTCGGCCGGCACGTGATCGACCATCGCGGGGCGGGCGGCGACCGCACCGACGAGGCCAAGCGCTACGAGTTCGGCGACCCGTTCCTGCTCGATCTCAAGGAGACGCTGATGAACGCGGTCGAGCGGCGCGGCGCCGGCACGCCCGTGCAGCTCGCGCCCGACGACTTCGAGGTGTTCCGCACCGAGCTGTTGACGCAGGCGGCCACGGTCGTGATGCTCGATCTCTCGCGCTCGATGATCTACAACGGCTGCTTCATGCCGGCCAAGAAGGTCGCGCTCGCGCTGCACGCGCTGATCCGCGGCCAGTTCCCGCGGGACCAGCTCCACATCGTCGGCTTCTCGCTCTATGCGCGCGAGTTCAAGGCGGACCAGCTCCCGGCGCTCGGACCGAGCGACTCCGCCGTGGGCACGAACATGCAAGCGGGATTCGTGCTCGCGCGCCAGCTCCTGTCGCGGCAGAAGTGCGCGAACAAGCAGATCATCATGATCACCGACGGCGAGCCGACGGCGCATCTCGAGAACGGCGAGGCGGAGTTCGCATATCCGCCGACGCCGCGGACGCTCCGGGAGACGTTGAAGGAAGTCCAGCGCTGCACGCGCGACGGCATCACCATCAACACGTTCATGCTCGAGCAGAGCGACATGCTCACCGCCTTCGTCGAGCAGATGACGCGCATCAACCGCGGGCGGGCGTTCTTCGCGACGCCGGAGCGGCTGGGCGAGTACGTGCTGGTGGACTACGTGTCGGCGAAACGCAAGTCGATCGCGTAGCGGGCCCGGCGGACCTCGCCACGTGCCGGCAATGCGCCGGGCGGGGGCGGCGGTGCGGGGCCTCCCCGCGGAACACGCCGCGTTGCGATCCGGCGCCATACTTGTGCTGTGGAGACCATTGCCATGAGCTCGTTGCTCGAGACCGTTGAGGTTGAGACTGGCGTTTCGCCTCGGGTTTCCGTTGTCTGGATGCATGGGTTGGGGGCTGACGGGCATGACTTCGAGCCCATCGTCCCTGAGATCGATCTGCCCGACGGGGTGGCCGTTCGGTTCGTGTTTCCTCATGCGCCCATGCGGCCTGTCACCGTCAATGGCGGGATGGTGATGCGCGCCTGGTACGACGTGATGATCGCGGGGGGACGGCGGATCGAGGACGAGCCTGGCGTGCGCGCGTCTCGGGAGCAGATCGCGGCGTTGATCGCTCGCGAGCAGCAGCGCGGCGTGCCGGCCGGCGCCATCTTCCTGTTCGGCTTCTCGCAGGGCGGCGCGATGGCGCTCCACACGGGGCTTCGGCACAAGGAGGGCCTCGGCGGGATCGCCGCGCTGTCGTGCTTCCTGCCACTCGCCGATCGTCTCGGCGCCGAGGTGAGCGCGGCAAATCGGGACATCCCGATCTTCATGGCCCACGGCACCCACGACCCGCTCATCCCGCTCGATCGTGGGGCGGAGGCGCGTGACCGCCTGGTGGCGCTGGGCTATCGCGTCGAATGGCACGAGTACCGGATGCCGCACTCGGTGTGCGCCGAGGAGATCGCCGACCTGTCGCACTGGTTCCGCCAGCGCCTTCCCGTGCCCGCGTAGCCCGACGCCGGGACGGGCGCGGCGCTGTGGCAGCCGGGCTTCGCGGCTAGTACATCGCGCGGCGGTCTCGGAGCGCCAGCCAGCCTCGCACGATGCGGTAGATCGCCCAGATCCCGGCGGCGAACCAGACCCCGAACGCGATCGGGATCCCGACGACCGTGACGAACACGAGGCCGCCGACCAGGCACCAGAGCGCCGTGAACCAGAACGTCCGGATCTGCCACCGGAAGTGCGACTCGAGGAGCGTGCCGCGCGCCTCGTCGCGCTTCACGTAGTTGATGATGACCGCGACGATCGACGGCAGGCCGAACACGAACGCGCCGACGATCGTCGCCGCCGTGAGCACGCCGATCAGGATGCTCAGGCTGTGGAGCGCGTAGACGAGGTGGGCCACGGTGTAGAGATTCGGGGTGGGCTCCGTCGCCGTGGCCATGGCTCACGCTACCATTCGGCGCAGAGGACGGTCAACGCGGCCAGCCCGACACGGCGCCGCGTGCCGGGCAACGCAGCCGGGCGGACACGGCAGGGCGCCAGGCGATTCAGCCGAGCCATTCGCGGCTCGCTTGAGTTGTCCGACCGCCGCCCGATACAATCCCTCCCGCGAGCGACTTGCGAGGAGGACCATCATGGCCATCGCCGTTCAATCGCCGACCATCCGGCCCGTTCATCCGCTCTTCGCCGCCGAGATCACCGGCGTGGATCTCACCCGGCCCATGGACGACGGCGTGTTCGAGCGCATCGCGCACGCCTTCGACGAGCACTCCGTGCTGGTCTTCCGCGGCCAGGCGCTCACCGACGAGCAGCAGATGGCCTTCAGCCGGCGCTTCGGCCCGCTCGAGACGACGGTCAGCACCCTGGGCAATGAGGACCGGCTCGGCGCGCACATCGTCGACCTCTCCAACACGGACGAGGAAGGCAAACTCATGGGCTGGGATGACCGGCGCATGCTCTATCAATCCGGGAACCAGCTCTGGCACAGCGACAGCTCGTTCAAGCCGGTGCCCGCGCACTCCTCGGCGTTGTCCGCGCGCGTGGTCCCGCCCGAGGGCGGCAACACCGAGTTCGCCAGCATGCGGGTCGCATACGAGGGTCTGCCGGACGAGCTGCGGCGACAGGTCGACGGCAAGATCGTCGTGCACAGCTTCGGCTTCTCGCGGAGCCTGATCGATCCTGGCATCGGCACCGAGGTCGGCCGCAACTACCCGCCCGTCCGCCACGCGCTCGTGCGCGCCAATCCGCGCAACGGCCGGAAGTCTCTCTACGTCGGATCGCACGCCTGGTACATCGAGGACATGGAGCTGGACGCGAGCCGCATCCTCATCGCCAGGCTCCTCGAGGCGGGAACGGCGCCCGATCGCGTGTACGCGCATCGCTGGCAGGTCGGCGATCTCGTCATGTGGGACAACCGGTGCGTGCTGCACCGGGGCCGGCCGTGGGACAGCGCGCGATACCAGCGGGTGATGCACCGGACGACGGTGGCCGGAGACGGGCCGACAGCGGAGCCGCCGTACGTTCACGAGCTGTCCGCGACCAGGGAATGAGGGCGGCCCCGCGCC
>Ga0187894_10003956_pt1 | contig 16206 bp, 13 predicted proteins | sample GBC1701081metaG_FD_136650 | JGI IMG/M metagenome (GOLD analysis project Ga0187894, IMG submission 136650) | White microbial mat communities from a lava cave in the Kipuka Kanohina Cave System on the Island of Hawaii, USA - GBC170108-1 metaG ... | reverse complement strand
CCCATAGTGCAGCTATGGGGAAATTAAACAGAGATTTTGAGCCGTTGAAAATGGCGACATAAAAATCAAACTGAAAAAGTATGTCGTTATCTTCGATAATTCCGATGCCGCGAATCATCAGTCGCACAATTAGCATTGTGGGCTACAAATATGAACACCATTTTCAACGGCTGGTTGATGACCTAATCAGTTACATATCGTTTAAGAAAGCAAAAGGCACAAGAGGTATTTTGAAAATCCTTCTTGTGCCTTTTCTGTTTTCTTGAGTGTTATTTTTTATTCGGGACTTTCCGAATAATCCTGCGAATTTTCATCGAAATTTACATATCTTTCCAAAGCTCTTATAACAAACTCAGGTGTTATCTGGCTCTTGTCCAGATTCTTGTCAAAATGGATGTTGAAGCGCGAACCGCTACGCAAAGCTTTTTCTTCAATGCGCTGGCGTTTAATTTCGCTCAATGCTTCGGCTTCGGCGCGATTGCGACGGTCTTGTTCGGCACGCAGAGATTGATAGTAATAAAGTTCTCTTTGAAGTCTTCTGCGTCTGTCTTTGTCCGTTTCGTTTCTCAGCCGTTTTTCCAGTTCGTATTCCTGCCAGTACTTGGGTGTTGTTTGCGGCGATACATATGCACTTTCATCGCCAGCAACACCGTAACCGCCGCCGCCCAATTGAAATTCAATATGATTACCTTTGATTTTTATTTTTGTAATCATTATCGCATCGCCTTTGTAAATCGAAGTTCCGTAATCGCGCAGGCGCGAAGAGTATTGCCCGAAATCAAATTGAACCTCTTTATTTGCGTAAACATTTACGCCGTCTTTTGTCGCGGGCATATCAATTTTCAAAAAGACTTCGCGCCCTTCAAAGTATTGTCTTAGTTCGGCTTCACTTTGGGCTGAAACAGAAACCGCGCTTAAAATTGTCAAAACGAATAAAATCAAAACTGTCTTAATGGTCAAGGGATTTCTCATAACTGTTAACAATGTTTCCTATTTTTACAAACCACTTTCGGTCATATTTTTTTATCAACTTTCTTTTGCGTTCTTTTTGAAACGCCTTCGTATTTTTTAGCAACTATCAGACCGAGAAATTTGAGCGTCAAAAACCGCAAACCTTAGACGAAATCGGTAAAAGTTTTGCTTTTGTTTTAACCATATCGAACGCGAGTTGCGGCGAAAAGGATTGAGCGTTAGAGTCTGCGGATTGCAGATTGCGGATTGCGGATTGCGGATTTAAGTCATTACATCTTACCCTGTGCAGACAAGTTTTTATAAAAAGGAATCAAACAAAATGAAAAAACTTTTGCCCCTTATTTTTGCGTTCGCAATTTGTTTATTGCCGCAAACAGCTTTTTCCTGGGACGACGCGGGACACAAAGTGGTCGCTTATATTGCTTGGGAAAACATGACGCCCGAAGCACGTACAAAGGCAATTGAGATTCTCTTATCCGCGCCCGAAGATTCCGGTTTGGCTTGGTTACTCCCGACGGACGGACGCTCTTTTGAAACGCGGCGCAGAGAATTTTTTGAGATTGCAAGCACTTGGTCAGACATTGTGCGCGACACCAAATCACCCAACCGGCGAACGAAATATCACAAAGGCGAGTGGCACTACACAAATTATTTCTGGAAACAGGTTGATGGCTTGCCTGTTGAAGTGTCCGAATTAAAGCCCGCGCAGACAAATATTGTCGAACGTCTTTTCTTTCTTCAAAACGCTATAACAACCGAAAGCACAAACCCGAAAGACAAAGCGATTTATCTTGCATGGATTTTGCATCTTGTCGGAGATATACATCAGCCACTGCATACGAGCGCAAGAGTTACAGACATCGAACCGAAAGGTGATTTAGGGGCTAATCTTTTTTACCTTGAGCCAAAAAAAGAAATACCTGAAGGAAGCCGCGAATTCAGATTGAATCTTCACGCATACTGGGACGGCATTCTTCGTTATGCCTTAAAACGTGGTGTCGAGGAATGCGACGGTGACTATATCGAAAAAGTTGGGGCAAAGTTGATAAAAGAATTCCCGCAAAAGAAATTCGCAAACATAATGAAGCAGGGAAGGTTTGACGGTTGGGCACAGGAAGGTTTCACAACAACACAAAAAGAAGTTTATCCCGCGATGCTAAAACGAGATGAACAGCCGTCGAAAAAATACGAACAGGCGGTTGTGAAAATTTCCGAACGGGCTATGGCTCTTGCGGGTTATAGATTGGCGCAGATGCTCAACGAGATTTTGAAATAGACGGGAGGTAAGTAAAGATGAAATCACACACGCGATATTTAACTTTTCGCGTACCCGAACGTATGGGTTTTGTGAATATCACGCGGGAGATAGAACGCGAAGTTCAGGCAAGCGGCGTTCATGAAGGTCTTTGTCTTGTAAACGCAATGCACATCACCGCAAGCGTTTTTATAAACGACGACGAACCTGGGTTACATGACGATTATAAAAGATGGCTTGAATGGCTTGCCCCGCACGACCCGTCGCCCGAACGCTATCACCATAACCGCACGGGCGAAGACAACGGCGACGCGCACCACAAACGCCAAATCATGGGGCGCGAAGTTATTGTTGCAGTTACGCGCGGCAAACTCGATTTCGGACCCTGGGAGCAAATTTTTTACGGCGAATTCGATGGACGTCGTGAAAAACGTGTGTTGGTGAAAATCATCGGCGAATAATTAAAGTTTTGAGTACCGACCTTAGTCGGCTATTTGCCAGAGAAGCCGACTAAAGCCGGTACTCAAAACTCTTTCTGAGGAGTTTTAATGAAACCAAACATTAAGTTAATAGTTCTCTTTTTGTCCTTTGTCGTAGTGGCTTCGTTGCTTTTTTTACGCAACTCATCGGAAACGAAAATTGTTTCTCAATCGCAACCACAACCGCAAACACAAACACAACAAGAAAGAGTTTTTAGTCCTGAAGAGCGTAAAACTATTTCTGAAAATTTTGGTCAACTGCCTTTACATTTTGAAGTCAATCAAGGGCAAACCGCGCAAGATGTTCGTTTTATTTCCCGTAGCGGGGCGCGTGCTCTTTTGCTAAAACAAAATGAAACCCAACTTGTTTTACCAAATAAAAAAAGCAAAAAACATGATGTCTTGAAAATGAAACTTGTTGGTGCAAATGATAACCCGACCGTCGAAGGTTTGGATGAATTAATTGGTCGCACAAACTATTTCACAGGCAACAGCGAAACGAAATGGCAGAAAGATATTCCAACGTACAAACGGGTAAAATACAGCAATGTTTATGACGGCGTGGATTTGGTTTACTACGGCAATCAACGCAAACTCGAATACGATTTTATCATCGCGCCAAACACAACTCCCGATGTCATAAAACTGAATTTTGAAAATGCAAAAGAAATTAGCCTTGATGCAAACGGCGATTTGATTTTGAAAGTCGGCAGCCACACAATCCGACAGCACGCACCCGTTACCTATCAGGAAATCAGTGGCAAACGAAAAGAGATTCAAAGCAATTACACGATAGCAAAAATAAAATCCGCAACCTACAATCCGCAATCCGCAATTGAAGTAGGCTTTGCTGTTGCTGACTACGATAAAACCGTACCGCTTATTATTGACCCTGTGATTTCTTTTTCGACTCTTCTAGGCGGAAGTGCGGGCGATGATTTTTTTACAATCGAAGCGGGGTTTAGCATCACATCTGACGCAAGCGGCAATGTTTATGTTGCGGGGATAACGCCTTCGGGAGACTTTCCGACGCTAAATCCAACTCAGGCAAACAGTGGCGGGAGTTACGATGCTTTTATCACAAAACTTAATCCTACTGGCACAACTCTACTTTACTCCACATTTTTTGGTGGCAACGATGAAGACAGAATTTACAGTATAGCTCTTGGTGCGACCAACGAGATATTTGTTGCCGGCTTTACATACTCGACAAACTTTCCGACGAAGACTCCTTTTCAGGCAAACAACAGAGGTCTCAATGACGGTTTTATAGCAAAGTTCACGGGCAGCGGGGAGTTAAGTTACTCGACCTACATCGGCGGCACCGGTCAGGATTCGGCAAACTTCATCAAAAACGAAGGAAGCAACATCGTTGCTTTTGCAGGCAGCACAAGTTCGGGAGATTTTCCTGTGATGAATGCCATTCAAGCAAACAACGCAGGAGGGACGGATTTCATTGCAGGCAAATTGAATCTAAGCAGCAACACTTTAATTTTCTCGACCTACCTTGGCGGCGCACTTAATGAGTCAATGATTTTTTCTGCGGGTGCGCTTGATTCATCGGGCAATATTTATGTCGGAGGCGTAAGCAATTCGTCTAATTATCCGACGACACCGAATGCTTTTCAAACTGAACATAATGGCTCTGATGATGTTGTTGTTACAAAGATAAACCCGACAGGAAACAGCCTTGTTTATTCAACCTATATTGGCGGAAATTTGATTGACAGCGCAGATGCTCTCGCAGTTGATTCAAACGGTAATGCACACGTCACGGGCTTCACACGCTCTGCAAATTATCCTTTGCGTAGGGCGATTCAAACCCAATTACGTGATGTGGATTCTTTTGTCACAAAACTAAATGCTTCGGGCAGTGAGATTGTTTATTCAACACTTCTTGGCGGTACAAATTTAGAGCGTGGTTCGGGCATCGCTACGGACGCGAACGGAAATTGTTATGTGACGGGGCGTTCCAATTCGGGCGATTTTCCGACAAGGCGTGCGTTACGTCCGCCGCGTGGTTTGGACGATGTTTTTATCTCGCGTTTTAATCGTGACGGCGCAATAGCCTTTTCAACTTTGCTTGGCGGAAGTAGTAACGATAACGCTTTCGGCATTTCCACAGATGCCAACAACAACGCTTATGTTACGGGACGTGCCACGATAAATTTCTTTACAACACCGGGCGCATTTCAACGAACGCTTGGCGGTCAGGCAGATGGTTTCGCCGCGAAAATCAATACGTCTGTTCGCAAAACAAAAAGTGATTTCGACGGCGACGGTAAAAGTGATTTATCGGTCTTTCGCCCAAGCACCGGAACTTGGTATGTATTTTACAGTTCTGACAGCACATTTCGCATTCAACCTTTCGGTGTGAACGGCGATATACCCGTCGCCGGCGATTACGACGGCGACAACAAAACGGACATCGCGGTCTTTCGTCCGTCCGAAGGAATCTGGTACATACTTAACAGTACAAACAACTCTTTTAATGCTTTGTATTGGGGCATCAGCACAGATAAACCCGTTCAGGGTGATTACGACAACGACGGCAAAACAGACGTAGCGGTTTATCGTCCTTCGAGCGGCGTCTGGTACATAATTCTGAGTTCAAACAATAGCCTGAGAACAAACTTTTTAGGTACGGCGAATGACAAACCCGTTCCATCTGATTTCGATGGAGACGGGGCAACGGACATCGCGGTCTTTCAACCAAGCAACGGCGTCTGGACAATCATCGGTTCATTTACAGGAGTTACCGCCAGACAATTTGGCATCAGTACGGACAGGCTTGTTCCGGCAGATTATGACGGCGACGGTTATGATGACATTTCGGTTTACCGTCCGTCGCAAGGGTTGTGGTACAGCTTGCGAAGCGCAACTAACAACTCTCAATCGGTTTTTCAATGGGGCGTAAACATAGATATACCGACTGCGGGTGACTACGACGGAGACGGCAAAGAAGACATTGCGGTCTTTCGCCCAAGCGACGGTAATTGGTACGTCACACGAAGTTCAAACGGTTCATACTTCGCCGCACCCTTTGGCGTGAACGGAGATATTCCGGTCGCTTCCGCATACATTCCGCAATAACGCCTTTTTTGAATAATGACAGACGTGCATGATAAGAAAACCAGAAGTTTCAACATGAGCCAAATCAAAGGCAAAGATACAAAGCCGGAGATGCTGGTCAGAAAGTTTCTTTTCGCAAAAGGTTTTCGTTACAAACTGCACGACAAAAAACTCGCGGGTAAACCGGACTTGGTTTTTCCAAAACTTAAAACAGTTGTTTTTATTCACGGCTGTTTCTGGCACGGACACGACAATTGCAGATATTTTGTGATACCGAAAACCCGAACAGACTGGTGGCTGGATAAAATAGGAAAAAACAAACAACGCGACACAGAGAACCTTCTGAGATTGAAAAAAGAAGGATGGAAAGTTATAACCATATTTGAATGCGAACTTAAACCGTTGCTACGAGAAAACTGTTAGCGAACAAGTTTTTATAGTATGCCAAAAAATCTTTGGACACGACACGAACTCATTGTTACATTAAATCTCTATTTCAAATTACCCTTCGGACAGCTTGACCATCGAACAAAAGAAGTTATTGAACTTGCAAACATTATTGGCAGAACACCCGGTTCTGTTGCAATGAGATTGAACAATTTTGCTCATGTTGACCCTTATCATAAACAACGTGGAATAATTGGATTGGCTAATGGAAGAAGACAGGTTGAGCCAATTTGGAATGAATTTATAAACAACAAATCTGAATTGCTTTTTGAAAGTGAAAGAATACTGGCAGAATATCAGCACAAAACAATTGAAACGAAATTTTCTGATATTTTGATAGGAATTGAAAATCTAAAAGGCAAGACAAAAATCAGAGCAATCAAAACGAGAGTCAATCAAAATGTTTTTCGCCAAATTGTTTTAGTGAATTACTCCAACAAATGTGCAATCACTGGAATAGACATTCCTGAAATACTTATTGCAAGTCATATAATCCCTTGGTCGCAGAGTGAAAACGAAAGACTAAACCCTGAAAATGGCATTTGCCTTTCTCCAACTTTTGACAAGTGTTTTGATAAAGGGTTTATCGGAATTGATGCTAATTACAAAATTCATTTGTCGGAAAAAATAAAAAGGCAAAACAAGAAACCATACTTTGAGAAAACATTCAAAAATTTAGAAGGAAGAAAAATACATTTGCCATTAAAGTATTTGCCTAAACGAGAATTCTTAGAGTATCACTTCACTAACATTTTCAAGTCATAAGATGGAAGACAGCTACGAAGAAATAAGTGAACTTAAAAGAATCAATAATTATTTGATTCAACTCGCTGGTGCTGGATTGGCAGCAGAAAGACAGAAGCACGAATTTCGTCGAATGCTTAATTCTTTGCGTGCATCTCTAAGGAAAATGAAAAAGCTATCTGAAGGCGCAGATAATAAAATACAAGCTGAAATTCAAAATCTAGAAAATATCGTTGAAGCCCTTGATTCATCGTTTCTTACGAGCGCAAAGGAAATCATAGTTAAAGGGTCTGGCATAGAAAAAGAGTTCGACTTAAAAACCGTTGTCAACAATTCGATAAAGCTTTTGGAACACCAACTTGACAAAACCAAAATCAAGGTTTTAGTTGCTGGAGAATCATTTAACGTAAAGATGTCAGAAGGCTCATTGATGCAAGTAATAACAAACATTATTTCAAACTCAATAGAAGCACTTAGTCAATCTTCAACAGAAAATAAAGAGATAAAAATCATCCTTCAACAACCTCAAAGAACAATGATGCTTTGTGATAACGGCGAGGGTGTCTCGCCAAAATATCAGGATAAAATATTTCAGCTTTTTTTCACTACAAGAGAAAATGAAGGTGGAAAAGGTATTGGGCTTCATTTAGTCAAAGAACTTCTTGAAAAAAGAAATTACTCAATAGCATTGGTTAATCCTTCTGAACACAAAGACTTACTAAACGGTGCTTGTTTCAAAATAACTTTTTAAGCAACATTACATTTCAACGATTCCATTCCTTCTTACACGCCTGATGCGGTAAGCAGGGACTCTGCTTTTGCCAGAGCGTCAATTGTTCAAGCGGGCGACATTGCTTTTATTCCTGATTATCACGGAATCTGTTATTGCGAACTCATAGGTTTGTTTCATTACGATTCTTCACATCTTTCCGGTGTTCAGACAAGACCATATCCGAAATCTCAGGTCAATAATCTGCCGCCCGAAAAGATTCAGGAACTGCTGAAACTCAAAGGCAATATGTATCTCGGACAACTGAGTGGTTATGAGGGAATTCGTGTTTACCTTGATGCAAACTCAAAAGTAGTTCTGCCGCGCAATATAGGTATTTTTGGAACAGTTGGTTCAGGCAAAACAAATTCATCACAGGTTTTGATTGAAGAAGCTTCTGCCGCAGGCTGGGCGGTTATCGTGCTTGATGTCGAAGGCGAATATATTTCGATGGACAAGCCGAATTCCGAAATCGAACACAACATCGGATTGAAAAAGAAAGCCGCGCAATATCAGATTACTCCCGAAGGTCTGGATAAATTTCAGGTTTATCATCCGGCAGGCACTGACAGCAAAAGACAGGACTCGCTTGAGTTCAGCATTCCGTTCGGAAGTTTGTCACCTTATGAACTTTCGGCGATTATGGGAATGAATGAAACACAGGAAGACAGGTTTATTGATTTGTGGGACAAACAGGTTGCTGACATCACAACAAAACCAGTCAGTCAGAAAACTCCTAAAAATCAGTGGAAAGCAATTGAAGAAAATCAGTTTCAGGAAGAGCCGGAATATCCTGATTTGACTATAAGGTCAATGCTTGCAGGGTTAGAAACGGAGTTACAGCAACAGAGAGGGTCATCAAGAGCATCATGGATTGTTGTAAAGAGACTGTTGAATCGTTTAAGGCGATTTGGCATTTTCGATTCGACCGATGATTTGATTGAAACTTCTGATTTGCTGAAACCGGGAAAACTAAGTGTGTTGGATTTGAGCAACTCTTATACGGTTCAGGTCAACAACATCGTAATCGCTTATCTGCTCCGCAAAATCTTCGACCAGAAAATCAAAAATCCCGATTTGCCGCCGACAATAATTTTTATTGAAGAAGCCCATACTTTTGTCAGCAAAGAAAACGCTTCAAAGATGGAGGCATTGCTTGACCGTCTGCGCGAAGTAACGAGACGCGGAAGAAAGCGTTGGCTTGGCTTATGTTTTATCTCACAGCAACCCTCACATCTGCCGGAAGAAATTTTTGAACTGTGCAACACGAAAATCATTCATCAGACAACAGGCAACAGAAACCTAAACGCCCTTAAAATTTCCGGCGGCAATGTGAACGAAGCAATCTGGGATGATGTGCCGACGTTGGGACAGGGCAGAAGCATAATCATCTCGCCGCAGTTTCAGCACCCGATTATGACCAATATGCGGATATGCAAAACCAACAGGGAACACACTGATTGATATGGCAAAACAGAAAAAATCTTTTGTTCCGAAAGCACGGTTGATTCAGATTCTCGGCGAGTATCTCATCAAGGACGCAACAGTTGGTTTGCTTGAATTGATAAAAAATTCTTACGATGCCGACGCGACTGTAGTTAGCATTGAAATATACCGCCTCAATCAGAAGGACGCGAAAATCATTATCCGCGACAATGGCTCGGGAATGGACGACGACACTTTTCTGAACAAGTGGATGAATCCGGCAACCGGACATAAAGAAAAGCAGAAAGAGAACAGAAAAAGAACAGAACTCGGAAGGTTGCCGCTTGGGGAAAAGGGCGTCGGACGGTTTGCTACTCAGCAAATCGGAAATCACTTAAAAATGATTTCCAAGGTTAAAACATCTCAGAAAGAGTTGGTTGCTGATATTAACTGGAAACTATTTGAAGACCACGAAAAGAATCTGTCAGAGGTTGAGGTTGAATACATTTACGAATCGGCTACGGAATTCAAGAGTAACGAATCAGGAACAATCCTTGAAATCAGTGACCTTAAATCAAAAAGATGGACTGAAGCGGATATTAAAAGAGTTTCCAATGCCCTCAAGAGAATGAAAAGTCCCTTTAAGGGAGCAAACGATTTTGAAGTAACATTACAATTCTTTGAGTGTCCGCCCGAATTTGAAAAATACGCCGACCTTGAACTGACCGATATTTTAGATAAAGCACATTACAAACTGTTTGGATTGGTAGATAACAATGGAGTTATGCAGTTTGAGTATGATTCAAATGTTCCTGACATTGAGAATTCTCATCGGGAGGGAGAAATTAATTTGACATTATTTGGAAAGAAGATAGAGGGACGTTTGAGTTGCGGAGGTTTTATAATAAATCTTCATCATTATTCCAAAGATGCTAAATTGTTACAAAAATCAGGAATACACAAAAAAGATATTGAAGAACTTTCAGGTGTAAGTGTCTATCGTGACGGTATCCGTATTTTGCCTTATGGAGAATCAGGTAATGATTGGCTGAAACTCGATAATCAAAGAATTCAAGAAACAGGTTTCATTGGCAACGATACAATTATCGGAATGGTTGAAATTAACCAAGTTGAAAATTTTGCGTTAAAGGATAAAACCAACCGTGAAGGGTTAATCGAAAATGAAGAATACCATCAGTTTGAGAAGTTGATTTTTAATGCAGTTAAATTTCTAAATAATGAAAAAAAACTAGATAAACCTAAGAAGCCAAAGAAAGTTATCAAACCCGAAATTGAAGTTGCTAAAAAGATTGACGACATGAAGGCGGTAATCAGTGATGTTGTCTCAACGGTCTCAAAAATCCCAGATGAGAGAGTTCAAAAATCAGCAGAAGAACTAAGAAAAGCAGAACTACAATTTGATGAAATTAAAAATCAGGTAGCTCAGACAGTAGAAGAATTTGAAACAACAAATAAACAACTCCTGAATCTTGCAGGAACTGGCTTGGCGGCAGAAAGATTCACCCATGAATTTGCAAGGCTGGTCTCAGGCGCAAACGCATCCCTCGAAAGATTGAAAAAGCAGATTGATTTAGCCAATGCAAAAGTAAAAAAAGAAGTTGACACAATCGGCGGAGTTTTGGAAGCACTTCGTAATGACATCAGGCTCTTGGGTCCGATGTTTTACATTAAAAGAGTTGCAAAAGAAAAAGAATTAAACATACGGCAGATTATTGACAACACTCTCTTATTACAGGAAAACGCCCTCAAAAAAGAAGGGATTGATGTAGCAGTTGAAGGCGAAACATTCACTGTAACAATGCGTGAAGGCTCATGTATGCAGGTGTTCAATAACCTCATTGACAATTCTGTTTACTGGCTTTCAAGAAAATCAGAAAACGACGATAAGAAAATTAAAATCATACTTGACCACAAAACAAACAGCATTTTTGTTTCTGATAGCGGACCAGGTGTCATATCAAGATACCGCGATAAAATTTTTGAACCTTTCTTTTCGATGAAAGGAGAAGACGGACGGGGACTCGGACTTTACATTATTAAAGAAATTCTTCAGGAAAAAAACTGGGATGTTATTCTCGTTAATCAGGAAGATTTCACAGGATTACTCAAAGGAGCAAGTTTTAAGATTATTTTCACCTCAGGTAAAGATTAGTATGAAACGAGTTTTAATTATTGATGATGACTGTTTTGAAAACGAAGAAGCAATTCGTGCTGGTTTTGAAGCAACGAATGTTGAAATTATCCTCTGCGAAGATAAAGATGAAGGGTTGAAATGGATAAAAAGCAAAGCATTATTTGATTGCATCGTTCTTGATTGGTATCTGGGCAAAGACAGTGAAGACAGTTTTGCAAGCCGATTGATTTTGAAAGAGCTGGAAAAGAATTATTACGCTCCGGTTTTAATTTATTCAGCACATTCAGAGAACTTCAGGGCAGAAAGAGATGAGAATAAATTCAGCTATCCGCCCAACCTGATACATGAAGTAGATAAAGATGGTTTTAATGATGTAAGCACAAAAGTAACGGAATGGCTCAATAACAATATAACTGCCAGACTCTCGAATATCTATTTTGAAAAAGTTTATGAGCAAATTCATAAAACATTTTGGAATTTGAATGAGATACCTCACGACAACATTGCATCTGTGTACAAGCATATTATTTTTGAAAAAGGGAACATTGATTGGGGTAGTGATTTCATTATTAACTGGCTCCTACAAAACCTTATTTCAGATGAGGGTTTCCGAATTGAAATTACTAGGTTAATCGAACAAATTCAAACAGAGCAACACCAAACAACGACAGAACAGAAACAGAAAATTCTGAATAAGATTATCTATTTCAAGTCAAATTCGCCATACGTAAGTAACAGCGATATTATTAAAATTCAAGTCGGGGAAAATATTTCATACGGCATCGTTATTTCACCCGATTGTGATTTGGCTCAGAGCAAAACCAAATATATTGAATTTATTGAGCTAAGAGAATTAAAAGAAGATTTAGGAAATTCAAAACTAAGAGAGCAAATAGCGAAAAACAATAGTGACAGCCATTTCTATTTTTTGAGTTTAGAGTTAGAAGAAAATTCTTTTACTGATTTAGTTGCAATCCTGAAATCAAAAAACAGAATTACCTGTTGCAACAATGATTCAGAAAAATATCCATGCGTAATTAATCGCATCAAATACTCTGAATCATTTCAGATTGATAAAACAAATTGTTCGGTTAGCTACGTTTGTTCTTTGCTTAGTCCATATAAGGCGGAATTTGCACACAAGAAATCTGCTCACGATAGCAGGGTTGGAATCCCAAGTGTTTACAAATATTTCAGCACGACTTAGCTAACAGAGTTATAAAACATTCCAGCCAAATCATCTTTTGGCTGGACGGTTTGCGTCAATAAATTTTGACGGGTCAATCCAGCCCTTTGTTTCTGCACTGTAACCTTGTCCCGCCGTGTTCCAGACGGGGCAATCCGCAAAACGAACTTCAAAATGTAAATGGCAATAGTAACGTCCGTTTGCGTTTCCGACAGTTCCGATTTTCTCACGCCGTTTTACTTCGCCGCTTTTTTTTGCGACGGATTCGAGATGTCCGTAAAGCGTCTGGACTTTTGTCCCGTCAATCAAAAGGTGTTCGATTATGACGACGTTTCCCCAACCCGCGCCCGCATCTTCGGCATAGACAATTACGCCGTTTGCCGAAGCATAAACAGGTTCACCACAATCGGTGTTTCCGCCCGTGTTAGCGTTCCAATCTTCGCCGAGGTGGTTGTTCTCCGTGAAGTCCTGCGCGTTGTACCATCCGTCTTTGTCTTTTGCTTCCGTGACAGTAGCCGTTTTTCCAATCGGGTAATCAAAACCGTCAGCGTAAGGAACGACTCTGTTTTGTGAAGGTGTTGTTTGCGGCTGTGCGTTTGTCGAGTTTTGCGATTTCGACACACAAGCGACAAACGAAAAGAGCAAGATGGCGCATAACACTTTGAGGCTTTGCGCGAAACATTTTCTTTGGTTATCGTGTCTGTTCATTTCAAACATGATAATCGAAATTATATGAGTAACGAACCAAATAAAATAATTTTTTCAATGGTCGGGGTCAGTAAGTTTTACGACAAGAAGCCCGTCCTAAAAGACATATATCTTTCATTTTTTTACGGCGCGAAAATCGGCGTGCTCGGGCTTAACGGTGCGGGCAAATCGTCGCTTCTTCGCGTCATTGCTGGCGTTGATAAAGAGATAAACGGAGAAGTCGTTTTTTCACACGGTTACAGCGTCGGCTTTCTCGAACAAGAGCCGCGACTTAACGAAAACAAGACCGTGCGCGAAGTTGTCGAAGAAGCTGTTCAGGAAACTGTAAATCTCTTGAAAGAGTTTGACGAGATAAATGAAAAGTTCGCCGAACCGATGGACGATGACGAGATGAACAAGTTGTTGGAACGTCAGGGTGAAGTCCAAGACAAACTCGATGCGGCGAATGCCTGGGATTTGGATTCGCGTCTTGAAATGGCAATGGACGCGCTGAGATGTCCGCCGTCCGATATGCCTGTAAAAGTTTTATCGGGCGGAGAAAAACGCCGCGTCGCGCTTTGTCGTTTGCTTTTGCAAAAACCCGACATTTTGTTGTTGGACGAACCTACAAACCACTTGGACGCCGAATCGGTCGCTTGGCTTGAACACCACTTGCAACAATACGAAGGCACAATCATTGCCGTCACACACGACAGATATTTTCTTGATAACGTAGCGGGCTGGATTCTGGAATTAGATCGCGGTGCGGGCATCCCTTGGAAAGGAAATTATTCTTCTTGGCTTGAACAAAAACAGGCGCGTCTTGCAAATGAAGAAAAGGCAGAAACAAAGCGGGTTAAGACTTTGGAGCGCGAACTTGAATGGATTCGCATGAGTCCGAAAGGTCGTCATGCGAAATCGAAAGCACGTATCAAAGCTTATGAATCAATGCTCGCACAGGAAAGCGAACAACGCTCGGAAGATTTGGAAATTTACATTCCGCCGGGTCCGCGCTTAGGGCAAACCGTTATCGAAGCTCAAAACGTCAGCAAAGGTTACGATGGCAAACTCTTGTTTGAAGATTTGGATTTCTCTTTGCCTCCGGGCGGAATCGTTGGCGTAATTGGTCCGAACGGCGCGGGCAAAACAACTTTGTTTCGTCTTATCACTGAACAAGACACACCCGACGGCGGCACATTCAAAACAGGCGAGACAGTAAAACTTGGCTATGTTGACCAATCACGTGATTCATTAAATGCGGACAAAACCATCTGGGAAGAAATCTCCGGTAGTGCAGATGTGATTACATTGGGGAACCGCGACATTCAATCACGGGCATATGTTGCGCGGTTTAATTTTTCGGGAACAGACCAGCAGAAAAAAGTCGGACTGCTTTCGGGCGGCGAACGAAACCGTGTTCACCTGGCAAAGATGTTAAAGTCTGGCGCAAACGTAATTTTGCTGGACGAACCTACGAATGATTTGGACGTAAACACAATGCGTGCGCTTGAAGAAGCTTTGGAAAACTTCGCAGGATGCGCCGTCGTCATCAGCCACGACCGCTGGTTTTTAGATAGAATAGCAACACATATTTTAGCGTTTGAAGGCGATTCAAAAGTCGTCTGGTTTGACGGCAATTATTCCGAATATGAAGCCGACAAAAAATCGCGTCTGGGCGCAGCGGCAGATCAACCACATCGAATTAAGTACAGACAATTGACTAGAGATTAAGAACAAAACAGAAAATGAGGACGAATAAATTGTGTGGGTCACAGACATCGTTAAATTTCGTAAAGTCAGAGGCTCTTATTGCAAAGGCGTCCTGACAAGACGGAAACCTGTATTTGTGTCTCTAGGTTCCCATTGCGAACTGCGAAATGACGGTTGTATCTGTTTTTTGTCGAAGCCCCAACTTCCGCCACGAATCACCTTATCCCTACCTGTTTCAGGTCCGGTCGGGTCTTTTACACCGTCAAGAAAGTCGAAAAAGAACCAATCACTAACATACTCAAATACATTCCCATACATATCAGACAAACCCCAATCGTTCGCCTTTTTTTTCCCTACTTCATGTGTCGTACCACCCGAGTTAGTAATAAACCAACCCATCTCTTCCAAATCACCTTCAAAATCACCACTCAGTCCTGCACGACACGCATATTCCCACTCCGCTTCGGTTGGAAGTCGATAAATGTAACCGTCTTTAATTTCATTCAATTTTGATATGAATTCTTGCACCTCTTCCCATGTTACATTCTCAACCGGACAATTCTTCCCACAACGTTTCAGGTAAGAAGGATTGCTGCCCATTATTGACTCCCACTCTCCTTGTGTCACCTCGTATCTACCCATCTCGAATCCACGAGTTAGGGTTACTTTATGCAATTTCAACTCTCCAACATGCCCACCATCTTTTGAACCCATTTCAAATGTACCTGGTGCAATATATACAAACTCCATTTTTGCTAACGGTAAATAAACTTCAGGCGGAACTGCATTGAAATAACTCTCCAAAGAACTTTTATCCTTATTAACAAGATTCTCAAGATGAGAGGTGTGTTGATAATTCTGTTTATCAATAGCTGCCGCAACTTTTTTCAAACTTGTTGGTGATGAAACGAGTTTTTGGCTTTTGATAATCCCATTGCCGTTTACCTGACTTACAGCAAAAGACACAGAACACAACAACAGAACAAAACTTAAAATTACCGACAATTCCTTTTTATATGAACTGTTTGGAAGATAATTTGTAAACATAGTTTCAAAACTCCTTTAGATATGTGTGACAGGTAAGTATCCCGTCGCAGTTGTTTGGCGTCCTAATTGTCGTTCATCAGATTTTAATTCATTAAACGTAATTGATTAGGTCATCAACCATCCGTTGAAAAGGGTGTTCATATTTGTAGCTCACAATGCTGATTGCGGGACTGAGGATTCGCGGCATCGGAGTTATCGAAGATAACGACATACTTTTTCAGTTTGATTTTTATGTCGCCATTTTCAACGGCTCAAAAT
>Ga0187894_10003955_pt1 | contig 16216 bp, 5 predicted proteins | sample GBC1701081metaG_FD_136650 | JGI IMG/M metagenome (GOLD analysis project Ga0187894, IMG submission 136650) | White microbial mat communities from a lava cave in the Kipuka Kanohina Cave System on the Island of Hawaii, USA - GBC170108-1 metaG ... | reverse complement strand
AATGAAGAATCCGAATATGAAGAAAACCGTCACGCCACACATCATCTTCCCGGACCTGCGGACGCTGCTGCTCGCCTGGCATCATTGCCTGAAGAATGGCGGCGAGGAAAAGCCCGCGCTATTCCCGCCGTCGGTGTTGCAAACGGCGGCGTGGGAGTGGGCGGCGCCGAAGGAAAGTTTGATCAACTTCAATCATCTGGCCACGCAGCACCGCTGGCAGTGGCGCGGAGAACAGGACAAGCCGGAGGGTGTGGAAGTAGCGTTGAAGAGCTGCATCGCGGGGTTTTGGGAGTACAGGGACCCGCTCAGATCCGCGCGGCGCGGGCAGAATCAGAATGATCCGCCGGTCACGCGGTATGCGCCGTTCGATCATGAGCGGGAATATTTGTTGGCCGCGCGCGACGAGGCGGAGGCCGCGCATCTGCTTCACGTGCTGACTGAGTTCGTCGTGCAGGGCATCCGAGCCGTGCCATTGGTACTGACTGGCGGCGACGAGTTCGAGTTCTTCTGGATGGTTACATCCGAGCAGCCTCCGCTGGCGGCGATGAGCGCCGCGGCGCGCGCCTGGTGGGGGCCGATCGGCGCCGGCCCGACCAGAATCTACAAGCAGTGGCCCTTCGATTTGGAAATAGCCGACGTCCTGTTGCATCGCATTCCCTGGGGAGCGCCGGAGGGATTCACGCTGCTCAGCAAGGACTCGCCGCACGTGCTCACGCTGCGGCGCGCCGGCGACGGACAGATTGAACGGGAGCTGATCGAAGTCGTAACGCTGCGCGCCGGCGATCTGAGCGAGGCCAGCGCCGCCTCGCCGCCGCTTCCCGGAAAGTTTGAAGTGAAGCTGAAGCTGCGCGAGCGTCCCGAACGTTACAAGCTGGCCGAGAGCATCAAGCAACTGGAGCGGGATATCGAGACCAAGCGCCGCCGGCTGGAACGGCTGAGTGAAGAGATATTGATCGAGGGCAAAGCGCATGACGCGCTGCCACAGCCATTGCTGCTCTATTACCCTGATGAGGACAGGCCCAAATCCGTCCCTTATCAACTGCAGCGTCTGTTGATCGAATGGACCGGCCAGACCGCGAAAGGCTATCCCGCCGATCTGGAGTCGCTGCGCTATCTGAAGCTCGGTACCGAGTCGTTCCCCCAAGGGTTGGATAATCATTTCCCGGAAGTCCACGTCCTGACGACCGCCGCCGCGCTGGACAAGCGCAAGGGGATTCCGGATGCGGGATTGAAGCTCCTGGATTACCGGCCAGAGGCGAGCGCCAGGGTGTGGTTCGATCTGCTGCCCGAATGGGCGGAGCATCATCTCTGCCTTTTCGTTCCGCATGAACTGCGCCTCAGTCTTTATCCGCAGTTCCGTCCGGGAGATTTCGCGGCTGAGAAACTGGGGCGCGCGCTGTTGGGCCAACCCGGCTACCGGGAGTATGCGCTTCTGCTCGTTCCCACGCCGAAAGGCGAGATCAGCGCATGCCGCATTCGCAAGGATCAATTCCGCCCTCTTGTCGAAGTTGTGGAATGGGAGTGCGGGTTGGAGACGGAGCCTTACGACCCGCGGATCATCGAGGACAAGATCGAAGAACGCCGGGACAGGTTCGTGTCGGAACTGGAGAATTCACTCTATCTGGCGGTCAAGGGGCTGGCGATGGCCCGCCTGTCCCGCAAAGATCAACAACTGCGCGAGAAACTGAAAGAAGAGACGGCGGAGCGGGAAAGAAGGCGGGAAGCGATAGACCGGCTCCACGAAGAACTCGAAGGGTTCGATCAACTGTGCGTCGAGGTGGAGAGCGTGATGAGTGGTCTGCGCCGGGAACAGGAAAGACTCGGCGACAAGATCACTTCGTCGCAGAAGAATGCGGCGGATTTACACAGCCTGGCGCTGGGCCACGAGCGGCTACTGAGGAAACTGGCCGACGCGGAAAGGAAACTGCGCGAGAGTCAAGATCGGCTTAGACGCTGGAGGGAGCGAGATCCAACCAATGGCGCCGGAGCGAAGCGGCAATAAAGATCGGAGTTTGGAGTACCGCCTTTAGGCGGAAGCGTTTGGTATCACGGAATAGGTCTGCGGCAGACGCTTCCGCCTAAAGGCGGTACTCCAAACCGATTTTCAAACCGATTTTCGGAGGAGGCGAGATGGAGCGATGGGGAGACATTGAAATTGATCGCGAGATTGCCGAGCAAAACGATCTGGCCGGCAAGCTTGTAGCCAGCGTGAAGCGGCTGCCTGACCCAGTCGCGGCGCGGCGGCGATCGGCGCGCCGTCTTGTTCAGACGTTGGATCCGGCGCCGTCGGAGATTCGATCTCTCACCGCGCGGCTGAAACCGTTCGATCGCCCCCCCCGCCGCCGGCGATGGCGGGCGAACCGCGAGACCTGGGCCAATTGGATCAAAACTTGCTGGCCAATCGCGCGGTTCGTCGTCCTGTGGACAGTGAGCAAAACAGTCCAGTTCTGCGTGGAGGTTGCGCTGTTCGCCCGCGACGTCGCGGAACTATCGATCGAAGCCGCAAGGCATACGTGGAAATGGCTGTCCGCCCGATTCTCCGCAATGCGCCGGATTTGGCGCGATCTGATCTCCCGCAAACGGCGAAGGTGAAGTTATGGCGAGCGCAAATGGCATTTTCAATCGGACGCAGGCAGTCACGCGCGCCGCGGAGTGGTTGCGCGACATGGCAATCGCCATGTCCAGAAACCCTATCGGGCGAAGCGCGCTGGTTGTCGCGGCGCTTTTCATCCTGTTGCGCGGCAATCCGTTTCAATTCTACTGGTCATACATCTTCGAGGGGCTGCGGATTTACGCGGTATGGCCATTGATCCTGCTCGGCGGATTGACGCTCTTTTCCCTGTTTGGGTATTTCCATCATCGGTCGTTCGGCCAGGCGATCTATTCCCCGGTCCGGGCGTTCCTCGCGGCCCTGCTCTTCGTTTTGATACTGCTGGACCTGCTGACCGCCTGGGCCGTTGATTGGCCTGTGTGGTGGTGCGTCGCCTCGCTCTTTTTGATGATGTTGATCGCCCTGGCCATCAATATCGGGCTGATCTCTTACTGGGAAAGCTGGCGCAGCCGCTGCAATGAAGCGGTGATCAGGCGCGTGCGTGACGCGCTTGAAGGCGCTGAGTTCAGCGATTACCTGCGCGGCCAATCTCGGCCCGACTGGGGTTCCGCGCATTGCCTGCGGATTGTCGAGGGGCATTACGCCCAGACCAGGGAAAATCTGCTGAACAACAAGGATGAAAAAAAGCTGGACTCTTTGCTGGAGGACTGTTTCCGCGCCGGCGAAACGTTGCTCGCTTACCTGGATCTCCGCTTTGCCGAAGAAGAGGGGCAGAAGAGGCGGCGTAAGCTGATCGCTCAAACCGCGCCCGAGATGGCCGCGATCTGCTTATGGCTTGCCGATCTGCGCGGCGCTCGCGAGAGCGTTGATTACTCCAGGATAGAGCAATGGATGACGCAGTTGCGCGATCTCGGGCCTGATTATCAATCCCACGCCGCCTTTCTCGATTTCGTCTTCAGGCTGGGCCAGGCGCCGGCGCGACCGTACGAAGAGACTGTGAGCCGCGCGATGAATCTTTTCGAGGGGGACGCGAGTGGCGCGGAGGCGCGGAAAGACCTGCCGGAGATTTGCGCTGACTCGTGGTTGGCCGTCTCGCCGGCCTACATGCCCCGGCAAAAAGGGCGCCCGGATCACCTGCCGCGGCAAATATCCATGGACGTGTGGCTGGCGATGCGCGAGGGCCAGGGGCGTGATGTGTTCGTCTCGCGGGACGGACGGGATGGAATTGGGATCGTCAAGATGTGGGCGCGGCGCCAACTCGCCGGGAATTACGCGGATTGGCGCGACCGTACGCGCAAAGAATGGAATCAGCCGCTGGACGAACGGGCGCGGCAGGCGCGGCAATTGGTCGAGCAGCAGGGCCGCGGCGCCGGCGTCTGGGCGCCGTTGGAACAGGAGACGCGGGAAATTCACAGTTGGCCCTACCTCTTCGTTTTCCAAACTCCCGAGGTGCGCAGGCTCTTGCTCACGCGGTCCTGCTTGATCACCGCGCTCATCGCTCTGGCGCTCATCGCGGTCAATCCCAGGCTGCCGTTCAATTGGGGATGGAACACGGTTGACCACGTGGCCGACCGCCGCGCATGGCATGAATACGACGACGCGGAAACGCGGGCGATGGCCGATTCGCAGAACCTGATCGCGCTGGCGACCGACGCGGGAATGGTCTTCATTGACAAACACAGCCGCGTGCCGCGAGTGAGGGACGAGGATGGCCCGGCGCTGGATGTGACGCGCGCGCCGGAGCCTGACGCCTTCCTGGCGCTCGCGGACAACGGCGCGATTACGAAGTGGTCGCCGCGCGCGTGGCGCGAACGCGCGCCGTGGCTGCCGGGCCCGAAGGATCCGGTCTGGCCCGCCGCATCATCCGGACGCCCGCCCCCGACGGCGCTCGCCAATCATCTGGACAGGGACGGCTGGCTGGTGGGCGTCGAAGGGCTGGGCGTGGCGCGTTATCGCTTCGGCGCGCTCGGCAATGGCAAAGCCTACCGCATGCGCTCCTGGCAACAGGGGGATCTGTTCAACACGCCGCTGCGCCGCATGCAGGTGACCGAAACGGGCGTCTGGGCGGCGCTCGACAACGGCGTGCGTTACGCGGCGCGCGACACGTTGAAAGAAGACCGCGGCCGCCGCCTGGATTCGTCCCGGATCAAACAGTTCGACGCCGATTACCAGGGAAATTACGCCGCCGCCGTGGAGGAGAACGGCAATTTGTGGATGTATCTTCCGGATGGCAAAGGCTGGAACGGACCTTATTTTGGGCGGTCCGGAACGCCGCTGCGGTCGGCCGCCGATGTGGCGGTCGCGCGTCTGGTGGGCTCGACGGCGTGGCTGGGCACAAGCTACGGCCTGTTCGCCTACGACTTGCGGCGGCGGCAAATGCATTCGGTCGTGCAGAACGCGGCGATCAGCCAGATCGTCGCCGCGGCGACCTCGCCCGTGGTGATGGCGGCCAGCGACAGAGGGCTGTTTCTGCTCAGCCATTCCGGAGGCGTCTATTCAGCCAAACTGCTGGACGCCGGGCGGGTTGATTCGCTGAGCCTCAGCCCCGATGCGTCGCTGTGTCTTTATCGCCGCCAATCATCGGAGTCTCACGGCGCCTACGAATTGCGCAGCCTGCAATCTCCATTCGACAAAAACTCCGAATTGCTGGCGGGCGCCCAGGGTTGGAAGCCGCTACAGGCTCGGGATGAAGTTCTCGCCATCAAACAACTCGGTCAGCGGACTCTCTTTGTGACTTCGGCGGGGAGCTTTTTGTACGATCCGGCCAAGCGCCTGTACCAGGATTGCTCGGTCTCTCTGTTCGCACACGAAGCCGACGGGAAAAAGAAGGAGACCGAACAACCCCTGCTTACCTTCAGCGACGCCGTCCTCGAGACTCAACAGGTCTTGAGCGTCGCCGACGATAACCCGCAGGTCTTCTCGCCCGGCGAGAACAAATGGAGGAGCCTTGACCCGTGGCGCCTGACCCAGCCCAGACAGATTCTCGGTTCGACAGCCGGAATCTTCGGCCTGGGCAGGTCGGGAGACATTTATCGTTACGAACAGTTCCCGACCAAGCCTAAGAGCTATCTGTTTGGAGCCTCGGGGGCGCTGCAAAGGCAACCGCTCGCGACCAATCGCGTGAGCGGCGATCTGGTGTTGGATGGTAACGCGTGGAAGCTGGCGCTGCTGCACGGCGGTTCGGCGACGACCTATGACAGCGCCACAGGCGTCGTCTCCGAGATGTCTTTGCCGTCCGCCGATGTGACGCAGGCGCGTTGGAACGCCGGGCGCTGGTTCTACCTGCTTGGCAGCAAGCGGATTGTGGGTGAAAGGGGGGAGGAGTTGTTCGGCGGCGGCAGTCTGCCGTTCGCGCCGGAGAGCGCGACGATGATTGCGCGGAACCGGGACGGTTCGATCACCGTGGGCGGCCCCGGAGGTCACATCGCCAGGTACCAATGGTCCAATGCTTCGTGGGCGACTGTCGGGCCCGGGCCTGTCCCATCGGGCGGCGCCGTGGAGACGATCAGGGAAACGTACGCGGGGACGGTGGCGCAAACCTCCGGCGCCGAGTTCTACCTGGCCGGCGGTCAATCCTGGATTCGTCTGCCGTCATACCGGCGCTGGGCCATGGGCGAATCAACCTCCGGGTTCTGGACGTTCGATCAGCATAGCGTTATTCGTTACACGCCCAATACCGCCGGGGGCGAGGCTCAACAGAGGCGCTTCAGCGGCGGCGCGGGCATCCGCGCCTTCACATCCAGCGCGGCCTTCATCTGGCAGAGCGATGCGCGCACGTCCGTCTTCTTCACCAACAGCGCGCGCGCCGGCGTCTACAACTCGGCGACCGATGAGTGGGGGGAGTTTCAAATCAACGGCCTCTCCGCTCCATCGCGCTTCTTCATCGCCGGCGGCTGCGTGATCGCGCTGGACGGCGACGAGGTTTTGCGAATCTCCTGGATCAACGGCGCGCTCAGAGCGGATGTCTTGGGCGGTCTGCCACGGAATGCCGCGGTCCGCGTGGACGGCGTAACGTTGCGAATGGCCTTTACCGAAAGCAACGATCTGAAGCTGCGAATCTGGAGCAATGTTTGCACGGGCAGTTACGTCGAATACTCGCGCTCGGTCGCCAGGGCGCCGTCTGAATTTGATCCGAGCAGAGTCGTTTACGCCGAAGCCGAGGGGCCATCCACCCTGCTGCTTGTTGATCAGGCAGGCGCCGCAATGATCTACGATTGGGTCACCGGCGTCTGGCAATTGAGGCGCGGCGCCGAGCCGGGACAGACGGTCTATGGCCTGGTCCCCGGCGGCGGTCAGAAAGCCACGATGCTGGTGCTGGAGACCGCGCAGAACACATACCTGAGCGTGAGCCTGTTGAAACCGCCGTATGGAACGATCGCCGTTCCAATCAACTCGCCCGAACGGTCCGGACTGACGCGCCCGAGCGACGGCGAATTGCTGGACGAGAACAATATTCGCATCGTCCGATCCAGCGACTGGACGGGTTACGCCGTACGCGCCAGCGACGGCTGGCGCACGCTGCGCCCGCGAGCGGGCGGATTCGACGAAGACACGGCTCAGAGCGTGGCGATCTCCAACACCGGCCAGTTGTGGGTTCTGCAAATGGGCCAGTTGTCGCTGTTCGAGTCCGTAACGGATAAAGGCAGATTGTTCCTTGCATTGACCGCGCAGACAGTCCCTTTGGGCTGGTATCCCACGACGATCAACGAAGTTTTGAACCACCCGCGGGTCGCTGGCCTGGGCCTGATGCAAACGGGCGGCGGCGAAACGATGGCGGCGCATGATTTCGGCGGCCGCCAGCTTTGCTGGGCCAGGCGACACGACGGTTCTCTGGACGCGTTCTGGCGCAACGCTTCGAGCGGCGCGCGGGAAGCGTTGCGGGTCTGGGGATCGGAATCGTGCGGCGACCGCCTGGCCAGCCAGTGCGTGCAAGACATCGCCATCGCCGACGGGCGGTTGCTGCTTTCGACGGAACTCGGGTTGATGGAGCGCAATCCGGACACTTACGCCTTGCAAAGCATCCATCCGCGATTCAGAGGCGCGCGCTTCGTTTACGCCGACGGCGGGTCGCGCGTGCTGCTGAAGATGGGCGAAAGGATCGACTACGAGTGGCAGGCCGGCGGGCCGACGCCCGCGGCTCGGAGAGAGGCGGATTCGGAGGTCAGGATCGTCTCAGGCCCCTGGGTGTGGCGGCGAACGGCGCAGGGCGCGGTGAGCGTATTCTCGGAGCGGACGGGCCGGCCGCGCCGGTCGCGTCCTGCCGGCGGCGGATGGAGATTCGACGACGACATAGCGACGGCGCTCTTTAGAGATCAGGGTCTGGTGATTGGGACCGAAGACGGCTTCTGGACTTACGACGCGCTGCGCGGGCGAGGCGACGCGGCGTCAGGACCGCCGAACGACGCGTGGAGCGTTTCGCATCCCGCCGTCAGGATCGCTTACCAGGGAGGCAATCTGAGTTTCCATCCTTTCGACGGCGACTCGCGCCCGGCTTTCGAGCAGGGCCGCTTCTTCTTCGATAACGCCGAACAGTTCTGCAGCCTGGACGACTATCTCTACACCTACGTTCCCGGCCGCGGCGTCTTCCGCCGCAAGGCTGACAACCCGTTGGTAATTGACGGCGCGTGGCCGATCCCGGCCGGACTCGCCGCCGGGGAAGAGTACATCCTGGACACCGTCTCCAATCGGGTGCGGTTGAGAGTGCGGAACAGAACGGTCTTCGTACTCGATCCCGGCCGGGAGAACACACAAGCCTGGGAGAGCGCGGAGATCAGCGCCGAGCGCGATGAGAACGCCGTCGGCCCCGTGGTGTGGCGCGCGGAAGCGGGGCGAAGACCGCGCTATGAGCCGTTCCTCGCCTCCGGCGGCCGGACGAAGCTGAACCGGTGGTGGAGCGGCAATCGTTTCGCCTGGGACGACATATCATCCGCCGGTCTGTTGGACGGCGCGAACGCCGTCCTGATCACTGCCGCGGGCCCCATGGCCGTGACGATCGATGGCTCCAGCCTTCGGACGCGGGAGATTTGGCCGCTGCCCGGCGTGACGCATGTCGGCGAGGCGCGCGAGGATGGGCGGCTGATTGGCCTGGCGCTGCGCGGAGAAACGCTGTTTCCACAGCATCTGGTCACACAAAACGCCGGACGCCTGACACGCGCTGTACGCGAAGGCGGGGCTTCTCTGTTGACCGAGTCGAAACTGCGCGTCGGGTTCAAAGACGACGCTTCACCCGGCCGTCACATAGGCCTCAGCGAAGAGTGGCAAGTGGGCGCGGGAGGCGCGTTGGAATCCGGCCTGGATCTTTCCACCGGCGACCTGATAAGCGACGGGCGATTCGTTTTCGATAGCGTGATGATCGCCGCCCCGCTGATGTCAAACGGCAGACCGACAGGCGACTGGTTGGCCGCCGCCGGTTGCGTGAATTCGTCCAATTGCCTGGTCTCGCTCTTCACCGCCACATCCTCTGCATCTGGCCCCGCGCTGCGAAGCTTCTGGTCCTCCGCGCCTTGCCGATTCGAGACGCTGCGGCCCACCGCCTCAGGCGGCGCGCTGGGGTTATGCAGAACGCCGGGGCAGCCATGGCGCGCATACCGCCTGGAACGGCAGGAGGGACAACTAAACTATACGGAAATTGAGACAGGCGATACGGGCGAGGCTTTCCGCGTGGGAGACCTGGTCAGGATAGATGTGCGGACGATGAACTGGGAGTCCAAAAGCCCGCATTACGTCTGGGATCGGCGGGCGCTGGAAGTCGCGCCTCAAGGTTATCAGCTCTTCACAGCCGCACGGAACGGCTTTACGCTCTCCTTCGATCGGATGAATTCTCTGGCGCTGGACGCTGGCGGCGCGACGCTGGCCGTGGGAACCGATGGAGGCCTGTTTCTATGGCCCTATCGCAGCGGCGGCCCGCATCTGTTCGCGCTGGGACAGACCGGAGGACAGTTTATCTTCAATCAGCGCGGCAGGCCGGAGAATTGGGTTCTTGGCGTCACGCGATTGCGCCACGACGCCGGCGGCAATCTGCTCATGAAATACCGCCCGGAGAATTACGTCGCCAGGCTCGACACGGCGGGCAGGCTGAACACCAGGGTGGCAGGCGATTGGTGGACGCATTTCATCCCTTCGGGAGAAATCCGCCTCGATCAGGAAGGTTTCGTCGTTCGTGGCGAGCGATACACCGAGAGCAATGACGCCTGGTCTCTGGGGCGGAAAAAGATCACCGGTATTGTTGATTTCGCTTTCGAGCGCGACATGGGCGTGTTGTGGATAGCCACGCGCAATCAGGGGGTTTTCAAAGTTCTCACGAATCACCTTGGGCGGCAATGACTACACTGAGAACAAGTACGAGACGTGTTACTCTGTTTCTCCTTCGGAACTGAGTTACATTTTGACATTTCAATCTTCGAGAAATGACAGTATTATTTAAAAGCGCCAGGAGCGAACCCCAAGCTCATTACCGAGGCGCAATCAACATTGAAAGAAAAGAAGGACGGCAGTCCCTTCATTGAAGTAATTAAGTAATAAGAAAAAATCCCCATTTGTCTCATAAGACAATCAGATCTTACATTCTCTCACTTACATTTTGTTCCTGAGCCTTTCTGCGGCGCTGTCGTTGCCGACCCCTGCGTTGCGCCGCAAAAATAGCTGAATGAGCGAGAGCTCTGCCCCTGGCTCTTGCTCAAACGGCGGTGAAACCTGAGCCACGCAAATGTTCGTTCCACTACCCAATTTCGCGCTAACACGAGAAAGCCTTTCGCGCGTTTGACTGTCTCCAACTCGATCCGATTGCGTTGGCGCAGCTTTCTGACCCATTGAGCGGTCCCGCCGTCACAGATGCTATCGGCCAGATCTTTCATGATGAGACGATTGGATATAACTCCGGTAATCCGGAAATCGAACGGGAGTTTTCGCAGATTATTCGTGAATGCATCGCTAGAGGTAATACCTATGGCAGGCAACTCCTTTTCTCAAGATGAGCAGGCGCGATTGGCGGTTCTGCGCCGATTTGAGAAGCTCGACGCGGCGCCGGAGCCCGCGCTGGATTCTATTACCGCGCTCGTCGCCTGGTTCTTTAACGCGCCTGTTTCCGTCCTTGTTTTGGTCCTCTATGACCACATCATCGTCAAATCACTTTACGGTTTGGAGGAGGGTCAGGTTGATCGCTGGCCCGAGTGGCGCCTGGCCGCAATCGCCACGGATGATGTCTTTTGTATCACCAATGCGTTGGAAGATCCGCGCTCGTCGGCCGATCCATTAGTGGCCGGCGAGTTCGGTCTGCGGTTTTACGCCGCCGCGTCGTTGCGCACTCGCGAGGGGTACAGCCTGGGAACCCTGAGTGTCAGCGACCGCAAGCCACGTGACATCTCCGTTTCGGAAAAAGAATTCCTTCGGCGGATGGCCGCTCTGGTCGTTGACTTTATTGAATCGCGTCTGATCGCGAACCGCTTGGCCGCCCTCATCGCTTCCTGGGCTGATGAGGCGCGGTACGCGACGTCGCTTGCGACTGATGAGCGGTTATTGCAAGTGTTGGCTGAAAACCTGGCCCAGGCGCTGGATGTCGCTTATGTCTTTATCGGCGCCCCTGGCGAACACGGCGCCGGGATGCCTGACACAATCGCCTTTTACGTTGCGGGCGCGGTCATAGGTCAAGATCAAAATTATTACCGCGCGACGAATTGGCCCTATATCCCGTTGTTTCATGCGGATCAGGACGAGGTCTATTACCAGAGTGAAGCGCAGGGTCAAATCCCTCACGAGCAGCGCCTGGCCGATTTACAAATAGAAAGCTACGCCGGGATCAAACTTACCGATTCCGCCTTGCGAGGATTCGGGGCAATCGCGATTTTGGACACCAAACCGATCGAAGATCTTTGGCTGACGCGATCGGCGCTGGTCGCATTTGCGAGTCTCGTTCTGGCGGAGCTTAAGCGGCGTCGCGTGTCGTCCGCTGGCCGCTTCCGGATCAGCTTCAACCAGTCAATCATCGGAAAGCCCAAGCCCCGGCAGCTTGCGTGGCTGGCCGATCAGCTCATTGGCGATTCTCCGGCCATACAAGGAGTACGCGAGCTTTTGAGGCTGGCTATTATCAAGCAACCCGATTCGGTTCTGTTTATGGGCGAGACGGGGACCGGCAAAGGGGTGTGCGCGCTGGCCATTCACGAAGGGTCCGGCGCTCGCGGCCATTTCATCGAGGTCAACTGCGCGGCGTTGCCGCACGAGCTGATTGAATCAGAGCTTTTCGGTCACGAGAAAGGCTCTTTCACCGGCGCGACGGGCCGCACAATCGGCCTCTTCGAGCAGGCCGACGGCGGGACGATCTTCCTCGACGAAATCGCCGAATTGCCTCCCGACATGCAAGTCAAATTGCTCACCGTGCTGCAGAGGCGCGAACTGCGCCGGGTCGGAGGCGATCAGGCAATCCCGATCAACGTCAGGGTCATAGCCGCCACCAACCGCCCTCTCGAAATCGCTCTCAACGACGGCACTTTCCGCCGCGACCTCTTCTTCCGGATCGGTTCGTGGCGCATCGAGCTGCCTCCTCTGCGCAACCGTGGCGCCGACGTAATCCGGTTCGCGCGCCACTTCATCGCCGAACTGGCAAGGAGTAAGGGGTATCGCGTCGAGGGGCTTGCGCCGGAAGCTGAAGACTTGCTCAAGCAGTACGATTGGCCGGGCAATGTGCGCCAGCTCTTGAATGTCATTGAACACGCCATCATTCTCGAAAGCGGCGACGTCATTTCGCCTCAGACGATCCATCACACATTGGAAGAGGAAAAGAGATTGTTCACCCCCAATCGCCCAGCCGACACGGGCGCCCCACAACCATCCTACAAGGATCTCAAACGTATCCTCATAACAGAAGCCGAAGCGCGCGCGATCACGGAGGCCCTGGCCAGAAATCGAAATAACAAGACGAAAACCGCCAAAGACCTCGGGTTGACGCGCGGTCAGTTGGATTACCGTTTGAAACTGATCGGGCGGATGAGCAATCGATAGCGCTTCCATCTAAGGCTTTGTTCAAAAATAAGTTGATCACTTTACACCATAAAGTTTGAGAGTGTTGAGACCCGTTCACCGCAGAGGCGCAGAGAACGCTGAGGCAACGCAGAGAGAAGAGCGGATAAGTAAAAGAGCAGGAGAGGAGAAGAGTTGAGACCTCCCTCTTCCTCCTCAGCGTTGTCTGCGCCTCTGCGGTGAACGGGTCTCAATACTAGTCTTATAGCCTGACATAGGCTGTTTCTGAAAATGGTCAAGTTATTTTTGAACAAAGCCTAAACAACTTGCCCATTGCGTGGCTTAGGAGTGAACACGTCTGCAAAATACCGCAAAATAATTTTGCGCCTTTTTGCGCTTTTTTGCGCTTTTACGCCAGCTTACATAACCCGCCACGAGCTTTGCCAATAAGCTTTACTCGCGTAATCACCGCTATTTGCAACCGTTTAGAATCTTCGTTACATCGAGAGCGCCCGACGGTGACAGAATGGCACGCAAATCGCAGTTACCGAGTACCGCCAAGGTAGTAACGTCAAACATAAATCAAAGAACAGCATAATGCCCCAAACACAATAATCAGCGAGATCAGCGTCGTTCTTTCCCTGCTAACGACTTTCAACGATTGATGAAATAGTTCTCTTCGGCATGGCCGAAAAGGCACGGCCTAACTGTCCCCATTCACCTGATGCGCTATAAGCGCTGAGGCCGAGTTCTTTCATCAATGATTATAGGAGGAGATGATGCAACGGTTTGAGCAAATGGCCGCTCCACAAGCTGGACCTTGGTCTGGCGCGCGCGAGCCACTACAAAAGGAAAGAGAAAAGAACAGCATTACTGCCCGCTTCATCGTCTCCCCGGATATCTATTCTTTCACCGATAAGGACGGAAGCGCGATCCTCAATGTCGGGCGCGACAGGATGTACAGCGTCATCGGCGTCGGAAGCGCAATCTGGGTCAAACTGGCGGCCCAGCCGGCCGGAGTAACTTTCGACACTATCGTGGAATCGCTGAGCGCCGAATATCAGGATGTCCCGCGTCATCAGATCGAGCGTGACGTCGAGCGCCTCCTGGGCAGCTTTCAGCAGAACGGGTTTATCCAAACAGGCGAGCAGCGGCAAAACCGATTCGCCGCCGATTGGCGCGACCGGAGCCACGCCGGGTTCCTATTTCTGGCGCGCAGAGCTACCGGCCTGTTGCTGAAGCTCAAGCTGTATGGGCTGGCGGCGTTTCTCGGGCTGACCGTGATCAACGTTATGCTCAAGCTGGTGAGTTTCAGCGCGTTCTACCACACGGTCAAACGCTGGCCGGTGAGCGGCAAGCAGGGAGGTCCCGAAGCGGTATCGTCGGTCTGTGACGCGGTGGATAAAGCGACTACCTGGTATCCCAAACAGGCCATGTGTTTGCAGCGTTCCGCCGTAGCTACATGCCTGCTGCGCAGTCGCGGGTTGCCGGCGCAGATGGTGATCGGTTGTCGCAAAATCCCATTCAAGAGTCACGCCTGGGCGGAGTTATATGGCCTGGTCGTGAATGATAAGGAAAAAGTCCAGGAGTTCTACCGCGTCCTCGACCGGTGTTAACTGAAATCGAATTGCGTTCGACACTGCCGGATGACTCCTGATGCCCCCCGGCATAATCCAATAAACTTTCCGGAGAGTTACCGTGCAAGGTGGCCAAAAGCTCAAGGAGATCAGGAACCGCCGCAATATCAAAGTCCGCGAAGTCGAGGAGGCGAGCCAGCGGATTGCCGAAGCTAAAGGCGATAAGAGGTTCAGCATTTCCGACACCTGGCTCACACAGATAGAGAACGGCGCATCCGAGCCCAGTATTTGCAAGCTTTTCAGCCTGAGCGCGATCTATCACGTGGAGATCACGGATCTGATGAGACTCTATGGCGTGGACGCGGATGAGATCGAGAAGTATGAAACGATCGCAAATCCTCAACTGACCCAACTGCTGCCGGCGGAGGCGCGTGGCGACAACCGCACGATCCGCTTTCCGTCTGATTCAGTACCCCGCCAATATAAAACCAGCCTTGCGCCGAGAGTGGCGGAGATGGGGCGCCAGTCGCCGGTCGCCCCGCCTCAGCGTCTTGACACGCGGCGCATTAGCTACGGCTACATCGGCCTCGACGATTTCACCATGTACCCGCTGATCCGCCCGGGTTCGTTTGTGCAGATTGACTCCCGTCAGAACAAGCCGCAACCGATTGCATGGCGCAATGAATACGAGCGGCCCATCTTCTTCATTGAACTGCGGGATGGTTACGCCTGCGGCTGGTGCGAGTTGCAGGGGAACCACCTTCTGATCATCCCGCATCATTCGTCGCCCGAGAGCACCCGCCGCTTTGCCTACCCCAGAGAGGCGGAGATCGTCGGCCGGGTGACAGGCTTCGGCACGCGCTGCGTTGATGAGGAGTCCGGCTGTTCGGAGACCGCGGAACTACAGAGACAATTCAAAATGAAAAGCATCGGAAGGTAATGGGGGCAATGCGCGGCGTGCTTGCTATTGCAAGCACGGAAAGTAGATCGGGCCTTTATCGCGCCCCTGCAAGTCCATGAAAAGACAAGGGGTGCTTGGGATTCCAAGCAGAAATTATTTTTTTTGCCAGCTCCGGCAATAGACTGAATAGAGTGCGCATCGCCGCCAAATATCAACAGTCCGGGAACGATAACAGCAACCGATTAAGAAACGAGAAATATGAGCCTCATCCTGGAATCTCCGCCATACACACCAACTGAGCCTGTCACCGAAAACTTTCACGGGGTGGAGGTAACCGATCCCTATCGCTGGCTGGAAGACCAGGATTCAGAGCGCACGCGCCGGTGGATCGAGGAGCAGACCGGCTACGCGCGGTCTTATCTCGATGCGATCCCCGGACGTGAGCTGGTTCAGAAACGGATCGCCGAACTATTGGCCGTCGAAACCATTGATACGCCGTTCAAAGTCGGGAACCGATACTTCTTTATGAAACGAGAAGCGCGGCAGGATCAATCGGTCATTTGTATGAAGGAGGGAGGCGCCGGCCAGGATCAGATCCTGGTTGATCCGGCGACTCGCGGAACCGGCGCCCGAATGGCGGTTCGGATTGTCAGCGTCTCGCCTGACTGCAAACTTCTGGCTTACGGCGTGAGGCAGGGCGGAGAAGATTATCAAGCAGTCGAGATCCTCGATGTAGACGACCTTAAAACTTTGCCCGATGGGCTTCCACGTGGTTTTCTGGGAAGCTTTGTCTTCGCCGCCAACTCTAAAAGCTACTATTACGTTCACGAAGTAATTGACTCGCCACACCGCCATTACCGCGCCGCCTACCGGCACGTCATCGGGACCGATGCGAGCGAAGACCGCGAGATATTCTTTGCCGGCGAGAGCCCGCAGGTCAGACTGGGCATGCGAACATCCGATGACAGGCGCTATATCGCGCACCTGGTCATCCGGTCCGAAGCGAAGACTGCTATTGATCTCTACGCGCAGGATGTTTTCAGCGACGCTCCAGCGCGATTGATCGCCGCGGAGATGGAAGATCCGTTTTATCCGTTCTTTGTCGGGAAAACATTGATAGTCCTGACAAGCTGGAAGGCCCCCAACAAACGGCTCGTGGCTATAAACCTTGACGCGCCGGACCGAGCGAACTGGCGTGAAGTGGTCCCGGAGTCCGCGCTCCCGATCACGGACTTT
>Ga0187894_10003954_pt1 | contig 16216 bp, 17 predicted proteins | sample GBC1701081metaG_FD_136650 | JGI IMG/M metagenome (GOLD analysis project Ga0187894, IMG submission 136650) | White microbial mat communities from a lava cave in the Kipuka Kanohina Cave System on the Island of Hawaii, USA - GBC170108-1 metaG ... | reverse complement strand
CTCGTTCACCTCGCCCTCGAGATCGGCGCGCAGCTTGGTGACCTCGTCGACCAGCACCTTCTCCTTGGCCCAGCGGTCCTCCAGGGCCGTGAGCTCCTCGCGCAGGCCGCTCGCCTTGAGATCACCCTCGGCGATGTCCTCCGCGTGGTCGCCGCCGGCCTGCTGCTCGCGCCGCATGATGTTCAGCAGCACGTCGAGCTGCTCGATGCGGCGGCGCAGATCCTCGACCGCCGCCGGCGTCGAGGCCTGGGCCATGGCAACGCGGGCGCAGGCCGTATCCAGCACGCTGATCGCCTTGTCGGGCAGCTGGCGGCCGGCGATGTAGCGGTTGGACAGGCGCACGGCTTCCTGTACCGCTTCGTCGAGCACGCGCACCTTGTGATGCTGTTCCATCACGGTGGCGACGCCACGCAGCATTTCGATGCCGTTGCGCTCGTCGGGCTCCTCGACCTTCACCACCTGGAAGCGTCGCGTCAACGCCGGGTCGCGCTCGAAGTACTTCTTGTACTCGGCCCAGGTCGTGGCTGCGATCGTGCGCAGCTCGCCACGCGCCAGAGCCGGCTTCAATAGGTTCGCCGCGTCGCCCTGGCCGGCCTGGCCGCCGGCGCCAATCATCATGTGGGCTTCGTCGATGAACATGATGATGGGCTGCGGCGAGGCCTTGACGTCCTGCAGCACGCCGTTCAGGCGGTTCTCGAACTCGCCCTTCATGCCGGCGCCAGCCTGCAGCAGGCCGAGGTCGAGCACGCGGATGGCGCAGCCCTTGAGCTTGTCGGGCACGTCGTCGGCCGCGATCTTCAGCGCCAGGCCGTCGACCACCGACGTCTTGCCGACGCCCGCCTCGCCGGTGAGGATCGGGTTGTTCTGCCGGCGGCGCAGCAGGATGTCGATGCACTGGCGGATCTCGGGATCGCGTCCCAGCACCGGATCGAGCTTGCCTGCCTTGGCGCGCGCCGTCAGGTCGGTCGTATACAGGTCAAGCGCGCCGGTCTGACCCTTGCGTGGCGCGGCGCCAGCGGCGCCGGCGCCCGCCTGCACGTCCGCGACGGCCGCGGCCGCCTTGGCTTCGCTCGAGCCGTCGGTGGCAGCTTCGAAATCGCGCTGCAAGGTCTCGACCGGAATCTTTGCCAGCTGGGCCGACGCGTTGCGCAGGCCGATCGACGCGGCCTCGTCGGTCAGCATGGCGACCAGAATGTGGCCTGAGCGGACCTCATGGGCTTGGCGGTTGACCGAGGCCCACAGCCAGGCGTCGCTCGCCAGCTTGACGACCTGGGGCGAGAGGCCCGGCGGCCGTCCGTTACCGGTCTTGAAGCGCTCGATGGCACGGGTGAGCTCGCCCGTCAGGCGGCCGAAATCGGCCTCGTAGCGCGACAGGATCTTGCTGATGTCGCCATCCTTGATCTCGATGAGCTTGAGCAGCCAATGCTCGATCTCGACGTTGTAGTGCGTGCGCGACATGGTCAGGCCGGCAGCATCCTCGAGTGCCTTGCGGCACGGCGCGGTGAGCTTGCTGACCAATGATTTCAGATCGACGGCCATTAGATATCTCCCCAAGGCGTACTAATGGGAACGCGCTTCGCGCGGCGGCATTACCGCCGCGTTGCATCGCGCGGCGCGCAAGAAACCAAATCTTCCGACCGACAGTTGCCGTCCCCGATCGAAAGGATGAACTGATTCGCAGAAAAAGTCGAGGGTATGTTCATTTCTATTGCGCATGAAAGTCCGGCACTGCGATGTCGATCGCCTGAAGCCCTGTTGGTCGTCACCATGGACACGTCTGACTGCACGACATTCCCTCGATCAGAAACTGACGGGCGAGCGCGGCCTGGGATCAGGAATGCGCAAGCGTGGTGGCGAGAGCGGCTTCGATGGCAGCGGCGAGCTGGGCTCGCCGATACGGCTTGCTCAGGACCGGATAACGGTCCTGACCCGTGTCGGGAGTGACGTCGCGAAGGTTCCCCGATGTCAGCAGGATCCGCAGGGTCGGTTGCTGGCGTACGGCCAGGTCGGCGAGCGCCGGTCCGGAAAGAGGGCCGGGCATGCGGACGTCGGTGAACAGCAAGTCGATCCGGTGTGACGGGTCGGCCAGCATGCGCATTGCCTCCTCGCCATCGCGGGCTTCGATGACGACAAAGCCCAGCCGCCGCAGGTTCTCGGCGGCGACCCGACGGACGGCCTCGTCGTCATCGACGGCCAATATGACCCGCGTTTCAGCGCTCGCCGTAGGGTCGCGTGCCTCTTGATGCGTCTGTGCCAACCGTAGAGCCTCGTGGCGGATGGACCATTGCCGCGATGGCGCCCTCGGCACCACCGCGAAGCCTCTGAAGCGCTACCGGCATGAGGCTCTATGCGCTTGTGCTCCCCGTCTCGGCGCAGGCCGAAACCTTTTCCAGGCCTTCGGATGTCAGGAACACCCACGATCGGCGCGCGTCGGCCGGATCCTGTTCGCGGCGGAACAAGCCGGCATCGATCATTTGCGACAGGCGGCGCAGTGCTGTGGCATGCGGCGCGCCGGACGCCAGGCACAGCGCCGACACATGATACGGCCGTTGGGTGCAATGGGCGTCGAACAACTCAAGCAGCATGATCCAGCCGGGATCGATTTCGAACTGCGCGCCCAGGATCTTTCGTCGCTTTCCGACCGCCTCCAGTTCCCGCAGCGCCCAGGCACGCCGAGCATCAACATCCTTGCGGTTCTCGGGGACCGCCGCCGCATCGCGCGCCGGCGATCGGACGGTGGCCATCTGCGGCAACTCGACCAGCGTACGGATGCGCGCGACCAACTCGGCGATGCGCAATGGCTTGGCGAAAAAATCGACGGCGCCGAGGCGCAGCGCAGATACGGTCATCGGTACGTTGGCACGACCCGACATGAAGACGATGTAAGGCGCGGCTTGCTTGCGGTTTCGTACAGCCTTGGCGAATTCAAGCCCGCTGATCTCCGGCATCGCCACATCGGTGAGAATCACGCGGATTGAATCGTTGCGCTCGAGCGCCGCGATCGCCGGCGCTGCGCGCATGAAAGCGCAGCAAGGGATGCGTTCGCGAATAAAAATGTCCGCCAGCGCTTCAGTTGTCGCCCGATCGTCATCCACGATCATGACGAGCGGTTCCTGCAGGCGCGGCGCGGGTCGTAAACCGCCGGTCTCTTCGCTCACTCGAGGTTCGCCGGATGCCGAAGTGTTCATGGTCAAATTGTCGATCCAGGCTGGATTTCGACCGCGTGACCTCTTACGAAGTTATTCTAAACTTGCATAGACGGTCTCGCCAAGCCAAACGAAAAGCAATCCATTCATTTTGAATATGTCTTCTCGCACGCTGAGTCACCTAAGGCGGTACCATGCCTAGCGATCGACGTTCCATATCGGATCGCACCAGCGACGGCGCTGGGACCAGCGAGATAGCCGGTTGCGTCGGCTTGGCGCGCAGCCAGGATTGGCCATGACGACACGTCGGCAGAATATCGAGTCCGAATTGCATGTGCTTCAGGAGGCCGTAGCCTCAGCAGTGCACGAGCTTTCTCAGCCGCTCAATGTCGTCAATCTGTTGGCCGACAACGCCCTTGAGGACGTGGCGAATCTGCAGGCAGCCGGTGCGGCAGACGCTGTTGTCCTGAGCGGACTGCGACGACGCGTCGAGTCGATCGTGGAGCAGGCGGGAAAAGCGTCTGATATCACGCGTTGGGTCCGCGCCTTCGCCGTCAGCATCAACGACGGGGCGGCCGACTTCGATCCCGGTTCCGTCGTCGAACGGGTCGCTGGAATATTCGCCAATGATCTGCGGGTTGCCGGTATCAAATTGGTTGTAGATTGCGAACCCGGGATCCAGGCGGCGGCTGGTAACGAAGCTTTGTTCGGCTTCGCACTGACAGAAGCCATTCTGTGGCTCAGTCACATATCGCCGCGACCGATGCGAGCCGACTCGCAAGATGAGAGTCCGGTCCGACGGATCCTCGTTCTCTGTCGCGAGGATTCGACAACAGGTTCGGTGCTGGTAACGATCAGCGGAGACGCCGAGCCCTCCGGCGATTCACGGGCCGCAGCGAGATCAGGCGCACTGCGCGATGCCGACGTGTCCGCAGCGCTGCCTTTGCTGACACGGGCGGGGCGCGCGCCGGGCAGCAGCCTCGCTGTATCGACGGCAGGAAACGGGATTCAGCTCCGGTTGTCGCTGCCGATTTCCGGGCCGGTACTCACGGCCTGATGGGAACAGGTGGGCCTGATCGAACCCGGTCACCGGCCCGGCCTGTGGCCGGGCAGGGCTGTCGCGTCGTTTCAGTGCACGACGCTGACTTGGCTTGCAATCCTGTTGACCAGCTCCGTCGCGCGATCAGTCAGGGCAACCCAGATGCGGCGAGCATCCTTCGGGTCGCGCTCCTTCACGACATATCCATCCGACATCAGGGTCGCGAGGCGACGCAGCGCACTCGTCTGGGGCACGCCCGAGGCCGCGCACAACGCCGAGACCGGCACCTGTTGACCGCTGATGCGGGCATGCATCAGTTCCATCAGCATGTTCCAGCCGGGCTCGTCGCTGAAGGTCGTGCCCATCACCCGCTCACGCGCCAAACGATAGCGCCGCTCCTGAAGCAGCCAGCGCGCCTGTGTGGATACGGCAACCTCGGGCTTGCCGGCGGTTTCGGCCGGCACCGCCGTCGGCTGCAGCCCGCCCGGCGTGGACAGCAGTTTCTCGACCCGCTGCACGATATCACGCGGTCTCACCGGTTTGGTCAGGAAGTCCGAGGCACCCAGGCGCAACGCCGTAACCGCCGAGTCGACTGTCGCTTCACCGGTCATGAACAGCAGGTGCAGCGCGTGATTGGATACGTAGGTCGCAGACAGGTCGGCGGCGAAATCCAGGCCCGACATGCCCGGCATGCGGATATCGCTGATGAGCACGCGAATGCTGTTCCACTTGGCGAGCGCTTCGCGCGCTTCCGCGACGCTCGAGACTCCGCAGCTGGGAATATGGTGGCGGGTCAGGAACTCGGCGATTTCCGTGCTGCACGCTACTTCGTCATCGACGATCAACGCTACGGGAGGCTCGACAGCGGCCTGGAGCGCAGAATGCGCGGACATTGGTTCACCTAGAATAAATGGAGGATTATTTGGTTCGCACTCATGACTATGAGCGGGTTTCACCATATCCTGTGCAAAAGAGCCACAAGCATTTGATGCGGACCAAATAATTGCCGGTCATGGTGCGCTTTGACGCCGCTTTGACGCTTGTTTGAATATGCCTGAAACCACAAATTGTGGCGTCAATGCGGCCAGATCAGCGTATATATGGTAATTGGTTCAAAATGAATGGAATAGGCTGCCGTCAGTGCACGAGACGCAACCGTGCAGGGTTCGTCTGGGGTGTGGATGCGGGCGTGCCATCGTCCGACGCCGCAGCCAGGGCGGCCAGCGTGTCGGGTTCGAGGCGAGAGGTGATGCCCAGGACTGATTTGATGAAGCGCGCCAGCGGCGCCATCTGCACGGGCGCGCGGATGACCACAACCAATAGGCGACCGTTATAGTAGACCTCGTCTTTTGCCGATGCCGCCTCGGACAACAGGACAACCAGTGGTGGGTCGGCTGCTTCCTGGAGGGCATGAAACAAGGCGATGCCGGTCGATCCCGGCCGGCAGATGACGATCCGCGCCTGGACGCCCTCGATCAGCTTCATCACAGATGAATCCGATGTGCCGTAGGCCGCAATCTCATGCGCCCTGAGCCACTCCACGATTTCGCTGCAACTGATGGCATTGTCGTCGGCCACAACGACGGCGCTGGTCGACATGCGACAACCCTTTCTTCACTCGCAATGTCGATCTAGGCGCGGAAGAGGTTCCCTCTCAATCGGCAACCGATCCGCTACGGACTGTCCCGCTCTTCCCGCGGCGCGGCGGCGGATCTCAGTGCAGTGTGCGTGGGCTCCGGCCGATATGGAAGAGAAGCCCCTCCGCCGTGCTGCCGTCGGATACCGTGTCGTTCCGATCGAGACGCGCAGTAATGTTCAATGCCGTGCTGATGAACCGGCAGAGCGCCGCCATGCGCACCGGAGCCCGCACGATGGCAATCACCGTCCGGCCGTCGAAATAGACATCATCGCGCACGAGCGGATCTTCCGACAGCACGACGATCATGGGTGGTTCGGGCAGTTCGCGGACGGTGTGACAGAATGACATGCCGTCCGGTTTGTCGCTGCAGACCACAACGCGCGGCTTCAGCTCGCGCACCATATCGAGCGCGGTCTGATCCGACGTACCATAGGCGCTGACGTCCTGCGACTCGAGCCATTGCAGGACTTTCCCGGTCCTGATCGCTTCGTCATCGGCGACGACAACGGCGTTACGGCGCATTCATGCCTCCTCGGCCCCCAAGCCACGCTTTGGGTCTAGAGGCCCGGTGCCAGTCGCTCAATCGACATTGAATCCGGAGCGGACCGTTCCGTTGCGAGACAAGGCATCTGTAGTTTGTCTGCGCGACGATTGCGGCACGACGATGGTGTTTCAGATTGGGAATTCACTGGGCGCACCGTAAAATCGCTTGCGACACAATGTTGCGGAGATGCGCATGACAGGGAACAAGAAGCCGCCGTTCCGGGCTGACCATGTGGGCAGTTTGTTGCGGCCCAAGGACCTGCTGCAGGCGCGCGACGGCCGCATGGCGGGTCGCCTCTCGGCCGCCGAGTTGCGTGCCGTCGAGGACAAAGCAATTCACGATGCCGTCAAACTGCAGGAGGAGATCGGCCTGCAGGGTGTCACCGATGGCGAATTCCGCCGCGCATCGTGGCACATGGATTATCTGTATCAGATCGGCGGCGTCACCAAGACGCAGGACAATCTCAAGGTCCAGTTCCGCAATGAAGAAGGCGTCATCGAGTTCACGCCCGCGGCATTGCGCGTCACCAGCCGGCTCAAGTTGCAATCATGCATCTTCGGCGAGGATTTTCAGTTCCTGAAGTCCGTTGCCTCGGCGACACCGAAGCTCACGATCCCCTCGCCGAGCATGATGCACTATCGCGGTGGTCGCGCCGCCATCGATGCGTCGGTCTATCCGGACATGGAAGAATTCTGGACTGATCTCGCCAAGGCCTATGCAGACGAGATTAGTGCGCTGGCCAAGCTCGGCTGCTCCTATCTCCAGCTTGACGACACCAGCCTCGCCTACCTGAACGATCCGGCGCAGCGCCAGCACATCTCCGAACTGGGCGGCAACGGCGAGCAGCAGCATCTGACGTACATTCGCTTGATCAACACGGCGCTGGCCGGCAAGCCCCCCGGCATGACCGTGTGCACGCACATGTGCCGCGGCAACTTCCGCTCCTCGTGGGTGGCCGCGGGCGGATACGACCATGTCGCCGAGGCGTTGTTCGGGCAACTTGCCGTGGACGGCTTCTTTCTGGAATACGACGACGCACGCTCCGGCGGCTTCGAACCGCTGCGCTTCGTGCCCAAGGGCAAAATGGTGGTCCTCGGCCTCGTGACCACCAAGAAGGGTGCCCTGGAGAACAAGGATGACCTCAAGCGGCGCATCGACGAAGCGTCGAAATATGTGCCGCTGGATCAGATCTGCCTCAGCCCGCAATGCGGCTTCTCATCCACGGTCGACGGCAATGCGCTGACCTTGGACGAACAGATCGCCAAACTGCGGCTCGTCGTCGACACGGCCCGTGAGGTCTGGGGCTGAAGCGGCGACGGCCCTCAGTCAAGGGTGGCCGCGATCACCGCCAGACGATCGAGTGCTTCGTGCGGTAGTGGCCCCTTGTTTGCTGCCTGTCCGGCAATCTCAAGCTCGTCGAGGCTCGATGTGCCCACCAGTGCCGTGGTCATCGCCGGATGCGCGATGACGAAGCGCAGCGCTGCCTCGATCAGGCTGCTGGCATGGCCTTCGCGCACCAGCGCGTCGAACTGGCGGGCGCGTCGGGCGTCGGCGGCGTAGTCCGGGCCGGAACCGATCGGGGCGACGACTTGCATGGCGATGGGATGCCGTGCCTCGCTGCCGCTGAGCGCACCGCCGGCCAGGGCCCGGATGCCGATCACACCGGCATCCGCCCGTCGCGCGTGGTCCAGCAGCCGGCCATAGTCCTGGCCAGGCATGCCGTCGGGACCCGCATCGCCTGCCGTCGGGTTCAGCATGTTGTAGACGATCTGTGCCGTGTCGAAGGCGCCGGCATCGACGATCGTGCGCAGCGCGGCTGTCTCGCCCGTTGCCGAGATGCCGATGAACCGCGTCTTGCCGTGCCGTCGCACGCGATCGAAGGCGGCGTGGACTTCGTTCAGCACGATATCGGCCGTCAGCGTCGCACCGCTGCCGTCGACCGTGATCGAATTGTGAAGCTGGAACAGATCGACATGGTCTCGCCCCAGGCGGCGCAGACTGTCTTCGATCGACGCCGTCACGGCGTCGCCGATGTGCTCACGTGCGACGGACGCCAACCGTACCTTGGTGCCAACAACGATATCAGGCCGCAGCACGGCCAGGACTCGGCCGAGGTTGCGCTCGGATTCACCGTCGCCATACAGCGGCGCCGTGTCGAAGTAGTTGATGCCCAGCGCAACCGCGCGCGCGATGGCGCGCTCCTGGTCGGCGGCGCTGCCGCGTACCATCAGGCCGCCGACCGCACCACAGCCGTACCCGATCACGGACGTCTTCAATTCTGTCCGACCAAGCCGCCGTCGCTCCATGATTTCCTCCCGCTGTCGCCTGCACGCAGCGTAGAGCAATCGAGCGGCGGACGGCTAGGCGGGGCGCAGCGCCGGCATGAGCGCAAGCGCATTGTCGCGCTCGATGCCGGCGAGAACATCGGCCGCCAGGCCCAGCTCGCCAAGGCCGCGGACGGTTGCCGTTGTGGTTGGCTCCGGTGCAAAGGGATAGTCGCTGCCGAACAGGATCTTGTCGGTCTCGATGAGCTGCAGCAGCGCGCTGAAGATGTAGCGATTCGCCGACAGCGCCGTGTCGAAGTTCAATCGCTTCAGCTCCGCAATGACGCCGTCAGGCACATGCTGCTTGAACGCCGGCCGCGCCTCGAGCCGGGCGATCCTGTCGGCGAGGAACGGCAACGTGCCGCCGGCATGGGAGAAGATGAACTTGATGTTGCGGCAACGCGCCAGCGTCCCGCTGAACAGGAGGCTGACAATGGCGCGCGTCGTATCGAAGGGAAATTCCAGGGTGGCGGCGGGGATGTCGGAGAGGCATTGTCCGCAGGCTCCTGCCGCGGGGTGGAAGTAGACGACGGCACCGCGCCTGTTGAGTTCGTCGAACACCGGCGCGAACGCCGGGTCGCCGGGGTAGCGATCACCGAAACTCGTCAGCAGCCCGATGCCGTCGGCCTTCAGCACATCGAGCGCGAACGCGATCTCCGCCAGGGATGCATCGACATCGGGCAAGGGAAGCGACGCGAACAGCCCGAAGCGGCCGGGGTGATCGGCGCGCATTCTGGCGGCGTACTCGTTGCAATGACGGCACAGGTGCCGTGTGGCGTCGGTATCGCCGAACCAGAGTCCGGGCGCCGACATCGAGACGACCGCGCAGGCTATTCCGTGCCGGTCCATCACCTCGACGGAGCGTGCCGGCGTCCAGTCCGGCACCTTGCCTGATACGAGCAGGCTGCCGATCGGCTCCTCGCCGACGGCCCGCACATAATCGGGCGGCAGGAAATGGTGGTGGACATCGATCCTGTGCGGCGGCTTTTCGGTCATCCTGAGCCATCCCCCACTGTGTAGATCAAACGCAGCCGTGCGACTGCGGCGTACTCAATAGCTTGATACCGACATTGCTCGGCTGGGAATAGACGTTGAGCCGACGAGGCTAGGCGGCAGAGATGCAGGGCGCATCGCTGGCGACGCCGAAGCCGGCGACACGGCTCAGGTTGTCGCGCACCGTCAGTGCCGTGTTGCGCAGATGCAGTTCAGCGATGCGACTGGCCTTGAGGACCTGGCGCGCGATGGCCGCTTCGAACAGCGCGATGTGCTCGTCATGGACGCAGCGGACGGGTGAGTGGGCCTGTAGCGACACGCGACGGTAGCGTTCGGATTGGGCATAGAGCTGGCGCTGCAATCGGATCAGCCACGGTGAGCCGCAGGCTGCCACGAGCGCCTCGTGAAAGCGCTGGTTGGAGAGTTCCCATGCCTGGAGGTGACGATCACCCTCCTTGCGGAAGCGCTCCTCCGCCTGCGAGAGCTCGGCAAAGGCGCGGCGCACATTCTCTTCCCACTGCTGGTCGCCGTTTCGCAGCGACAGCTGCAGGGCTTCGATCTCGACCAGGCCGCGCACGCGGGTGAGATCATCCAGCTCTTCCAGTGACAGAGGGGCAACCCAGAAGCCGCGCTGCCCCCGGCTGATAACCAGGGTGTCACTTACCAGCCGCGAGAGGGCTTCCCGCAAGGGACTCATGCTGACCTGATACTGCTGGCTCACGCTCTCGAGGCGCAGCTTGCACCCCGCGCGCAATACGCCGGAGATGATATCGGTGCGGATGTGAGAGTAGGCCGAGTCGGCAAGCGTCTTGGGCGCGGATTGATCCGTGGAGGCAGTTGGTGCGTGCGCGGGCATGCTGCGGGGTATCACTGAATTTCGATATTTTCAAGCCGGATAGCCCATTATCCAAGGTTATGGGTGGTCCTTGGATCGTTTATAGGTAAAAATTTCGGAATTTCTTGACACTATTGCAGGCGAGTGAAAGTGTGCGGAGCCACCGGGGCGGCGTTGGACCGTGCCTGCAACGCCATGTGGCCGCGTGATCGCAGCGCAGCCCAGTCTGCAAGAGACGACACCGCGGCTCGGACCATGTGCACTTCATGCGGAGACGAGGGACGTGAAGGAAGTCATCACCTCGAAGTCAGCACCGACAACCGGCTTTACTGACTCGGCAAAGCCGCCGCCGATCGTGCAGGCGATCCGCGCCGGCGGCATGCTGTTCGTCTCAGGCCAGGGACCGCTCGATCCGATCACCAAGACGGTCGTCGACGGTGATATCGAGGTTCAGACGCGGCGCACGCTCGCCAATCTGATCAGCGTCCTGGAGGCAGGCGGTGCCACGCTCGCCAATGTGGTGAACATGCGCGTGGTGTTGCGCAACGTCGCCGACTTCCCGCGGTTCAACGAAGTGTTCCGCGAGATCCTCGACGGCGAGAAAGTCACGCGGACGTGCATCGGCGGGACTCCGCATCGCACAGGTGTGAATGTCGAGATCGACTGCATTGCCGTGCTCGACTGACGCTCGGCGATATCGAGATCCCGAGGAGGTCCACATGTTCACGATGCCCATCGTCAATCTCGAACAGCATGCGCGCCAGCTTGGCGAGAGCGGCAAGCGCGTCAGCGTGCTGTGGCAGCACTCGGAATCGATCGGCTTTATCGCGCGCGGTCGCGAATACCGCAGCGAGTTCCATATCAATCCGAGCGATGAAGTGATGTACATGATCAAGGGGACCATGAATCTCCACTACCGGACGCCTGACGGACGGGAGGAGATTGCGACGATCCCCGAGAAGGCGGCGATTTTCACGCCAGCCGGCGTTCCTCATTCGCCACGGTTTCCGCCCGACGCATTCGCCTTGATCACCGAGCGCCGCCGACGCGAGGGCGAGATCGACCAGTTCCTGTGGTACTGCCTGAAGTGCGATACGCTGCTGCACAACGAGCGGTTCATTGTATCGGATTATACAGCTGACCCCGTCTCCAAGGCGTACGCTCGCTTCTTCGAGAACGAGTCCTTCCGCACCTGCAAGTCGTGTGGCGAGGTAATGCCGCCGGGATGACACCCGTCGGCGACAACAAAGAAGCTCGCGAAGAGCCGGCCAGATTGGTGAGTTTGTTGGGAGTGAACGCCGCCATACCAAGTGACGACCGGACGGTGGTCCCCGCCGCGAAGCGTTGGCGCCAGCGCCTACCCGTGGAGGACTAGATGCTGACCTGGACCGTCGGCTCGGTGAGCGTAACGCGCATCGCCGAGCAACTCGGCATCGGCGGCATGTCCGCCGACCGGTTTCTGGTCGGCTTCGACCGCGCGGTGTTCGATCGCCATGTCGCCTGGCTGGCACCCAACCACTATTCGCCGGAGCATGACCGTCTGGTGTCGAGCATGCATTCCTGGCTTCTCAGGACCGGCCAGCACACGATCTTGGTGGATGGCTGCTGCGGCAACCACAAGGAACGTCCCTGGATGCCGCGATTCCATCAGTTGAATACCCGGTATATCGAGAACCTCCGTGCCGCCGGCACCGAACCCGAGGCCATAGACTTTGTGCTGTGCACCCATCTGCATGCCGACCACGTCGGGTGGAACACGAAACTGGAGAACGGCCACTGGGTGCCGACATTCCCGAACGCGCGTTATCTGTTTTCCGATCGTGAGGACGCCCGCTGGAACCCGGCGCGCAATGCCGACCTGGAGCCGATCCGGCGCATTGTCTACAACGACAGCGTGCTGCCTGTGGTCGAGGCCGGCTTGGCTCAGATCATCGACGGCGAACATGCCATCGATGACATGATCCGGGTGGAGCCTGCACCAGGTCACACACCGGGTCATGTCGTCGTGAAACTGGAAAGCCGCGATCGGCGCGGCATGTTCTGCGGTGACGTGCTGCACAACGTGGTCCAGGTCTACGAACCGGATTGGAACAGCGCGTTTTGCGAGGACCAGGAACAGGCGCGCCGGACCCGTCGCCGCGTGCTCGATTACTGTGCCGATGCCGAGGCGCTGCTGTTTCCCACCCACTTCGGCGCGCCGTTCGTCGCCGCCATCAAGCGGGCGGCGGAGGGCTTTCGTCACGAGTTTGTTGCTGCGCCCAACAGTTGACGGCTTGGTCGGTTACACATGGTTGGGCGTATGAGCAATCCGCTGCCGACGGCCATGCGGTCCTGCCGCGGCCAGTGGGCGCGAGGCTGGCTCGGTACCCGTCTGTGGCGTCTGCCACCACTGCAACCAGTAGAACAGGCCGCGATGATCGACATGGAATGCGTATTGCCGGTAGACCGGATCGCGTGACAGATGGCGCTCCTCCGTCCAGGCGCGCAGCACGTATAGTCCGTTGACACACAGCAGCAACAAGCTGCACTGCAGCGCCTCACCGAAGCCGACCGATCCTGACGCCGCCCAGGGAACGTAGATGAGCCAGTACGCCATGTTCTTCGAGACGTAGGCGGGGTGCTTCGTGAAGCGGTAAGGGCCGCTGGTGATGATGCCGCGATGGGTCAGGTTCGAGAAGCGGCAGCCGAAGGACACGGTGGCCCAGCCATAAATGCCCATCAGCAGCAGGATCGCGCTTCCCCAGATGGCGTGCAGGACGGGATAGTCGCTAAGCCACGCGCTCCATGCGGGGCCGGCAACGTGGTTCAAATAGGTGGCGAACACGAAGCCCCACAGGGGCTGGTAGCAAACCACCGTGACGATCCACCCCAGCGACGTCGGCTCGGCGCTGCGGATATGCGAGTCGATCGCGCGCAGCGACAGCGCGTAACCCAGGGTGCCGAACATCACATCGAAGGTGAAGATCAGGCTCCACGCGAACTCGTAGAACCGGACGTAGGTGAAACCTTCCTGGAGCAGGAAACCCTTGGCGTAGAGCTGATCGAGTTCGTTCGTCGCGTAGATCGACATCAAAGGCAGGAAAAACGCCTTGATGGCCCAGCCTCGCGCATGTTCGGCGAGAACGATCCGCCAGCCCGGCTCGGGCGTTCCCAGCACGAGGCGGCCCACATACCATAGGCCATCCTTGGGATCGCGCTGTCGTCCGTCGATCCAGATGACATAGGGGACCAGGGCGGCCGCGATCCAGGGACCCGCGGTCGTTACGATCGACCAGTAGGTGCGATAGAACGGTTGGGAATATTCGCGAAGCACGACGTACGGGATCGCGATCGCCACGACGGTCGCGACCGCGCCGAGGAGTTTCGTGGCAATGCGCGCCGTTGACGGTTGCCACGGCCGATCCCACACGAGCCCCGTCGTCTCGCGCCGATGGACACCATTCCAATACAGGTCGACGGCAATCATCGGCAGAGCGGCGGCGATAAGAGCGATGATTGTCCGGTGTTCGGCGTTCAGGCTCGAATACCGCATCGCGACGATCGCCATCAGCAAGCCGCCCAGGCCGGCAATGACCGTAGTGGACGATGTCGCTGATGGTGGACAGGCTGAAACGTGATGCCGGTTGCCATGATCGGGTCGCAGAACGCCACTGCGCTCCACGACCTGATCGCGCGGCTGCACGTCTTCCTTCACGACAACCGACGTGTTCGCGGAAGAACTCTGGAAATTTTCGATGGGCCGCCGCGGCCTGGCCGGGTTCCGGGCTCGCTCACTGACGGCGACGGGCACTCTCTTCATATGTCACTCGCATTCGACAAGACGTGCCTGCCGTTGTGAAGACGAAAGCGTTCGTTACCACCGGATTCGGCATTAAATACTTCCAGATCGGTAGTAAGTATCGGTGCTCTCTATGTGAAAATATCGCCTGAATTATCGCGCAATTTCTTGGAATCAGCAGCAGCAGAATACGCCGCAATTGAAACGATTTACTTTGCGATGTGGTGGCGATGTTTTCAAATTGTCGAGGATTTTTTCCAGAAAAATAAATAACATCGCCGCCCAGACATTGCACAAGCACGTGAAATTTTTTTCATGTTCTCGAGTGTCGCACGTCTCGAGGCAAGCGAATGTGTAAGAGCGTAAGACATATGGCGTGGACGATGTGGCTCACTCTTGGTGCCGCTCTCGCGATATCGGTTGTGCCTGCTGCGCACGCCGGTTTTGACGAAGCGATGGTCGACTTCCGCACGGGCAATATCACGGCGGCCTTCAAGCAGTTTCTGGTCGCCGCCGAGGGCGGTGACCGCAACGCGCAGGCGATGGTCGCCAACATGTATCTTGAGGGCACGGGCACGACGCGCGACGTACGGCGCGCGTCGGCGTGGTTTGAGCAGGCCGCGGCCGGCGGGCATAGCTATGCGCAATATGTACTGGGGCTGCTCTACCTGAGTGGCCAGGGCGTACACAAGGACACCGCCAGGGGTGTGACTTGGCTTGAGCGGTCGGCGCAGCAGGGCTCCTACTTCGCCCAGACGACTTTGGGTGATGCTTATGCCAACGGGACCGGAGTCGCGATCGACAAGGCGCGCGCGGCTTCGTACTTCACGAGCGCAGCCAATCAGAACTATGCGACCGCGCAGTTGAAGCTTGCCAGTGTCCACTTCCTCGGACTTGGCGTCGCGCGCAACCCTGTCGAAGCCTACAAATGGGCCTACCTGGCGGCGATGCAGCTGACATCGGCAGGGTCAATCGTTCAGCAGTTTCGCGCGGAACTCTCGGCCGCGCAGGTTGCGCAAGGTGAGGCCGCCGCGAAGGCCTGGCTTTCTGCCAAAGGAATTTCGAGATCGCGATGAGCGCGCCGCCGCTAGAGGCGGTGAATGGCATTTCATTTTTCGGGAGGTCGGAGGACCACAATGAATATTCGGATCAGCGTGGGCGTCAGTGCCTTGGCCGTGTCGTTGGTCGCCCTGGCGGCATGTGGCGGCAGCGGCGGGCACTTGCCGACGACCACCAAATTCACCGGAACGTCATCGGGCAGCTCTGGCTCGTCGGGTAGCTCTGGATCTTCTGGTAGCTCGGGATCTTCGGGTACATCCGGCACATCGGGAACGTCCGGTACGTCCGGTACCTCTGGCACATCCGGGACGTCAGGTACGTCAGGGACCTCCGGCACGTCTGGAACATCCGGTACGTCGGGCACGTCCGGGACCTCGGGCACGTCCGGGACCTCGGGCACGTCCGGGACCTCGGGTACGTCCGGGACCTCGGGTACCTCCGGGACCTCGGGTACCTCCGGCACGTCAGGCACATCCGGCACGTCGGGCACGTCCGGCACGTCGGGCACGTCTGGAACGTCGGGTACCTCGGGCACGTCGGGAACATCCGGGACGTCCGGCACGTCGGGCACGTCAGGGACCTCGGGCACCTCCGGGACGTCAGGCACGTCTGGAACTTCGGGTACCTCAGGGACGTCCGGCACGTCGGGGACTTCGGGTACGTCTGGCACCTCGGGGACATCCGGGACGTCGGGAACATCCGGCACCTCAGGCACTTCGGGAACATCCGGCACGTCGGGTGTGACGCTGCTGCCGAAGGTGACGACGCCGCTGGCGTCGCTGGTCCGTGATGCGGCCTACACGACGGGCGACCTGGTGCTGGTGGTCGGCGGCGCGGTCAACACGGTCGGCGACCTGGT
>Ga0187894_10003953_pt1 | contig 16218 bp, 12 predicted proteins | sample GBC1701081metaG_FD_136650 | JGI IMG/M metagenome (GOLD analysis project Ga0187894, IMG submission 136650) | White microbial mat communities from a lava cave in the Kipuka Kanohina Cave System on the Island of Hawaii, USA - GBC170108-1 metaG ... | reverse complement strand
TGCTCTCTCAAGTCGTGCCATCGCAAGTCGTGCCCTCCCAACTCGTGCCATCGCAAGTCGTGCTCTCTCAAGTCGTGCGGTCGCAAGTCGTGCGGTCGCAAGCCGCGCCCTCGCAAGTCGTGCCCTCCCCAGTCGTGCCCCCCTAAATTCGCGCCATCGTAATTCGTGCCCTCGCGGAATGAAGCGCGCGTCTGCGGCTGCACGTCCAGCGTGTTCACCGGCTGTAGTTTTCCACGCGTTTCCGCAACTCCCTCCACAGCGCCCGCACAGGTCTTAGAGCCATGCCTGCCAATTTGGAGCGCTGACCCGGCGCGGTGCGCTTCTGCGCGACTTTTGCTCCAGTGCTATACTCCAATGAAAACCAGCGGGCCGGGGGAACCGAACGCGGTCCTGCCAGGAGGAAACCATGTCTCTACGCATCAACGATGAGGCGCCCAATTTCACAGCGGAGACGACGCAAGGCGCCATCGAGTTTCACAAGTGGATTGGCGATGGCTGGGCCATCCTTTTTTCCCATCCCAAGGACTTTACGCCGGTATGTACCACCGAGCTGGGCTACATGGCCGGGCTCGCGCCGGAATTTGCCAAGCGCAACTGCAAGATTATCGGCCTGAGCGTGGACCCGGCCGCCAGCCACAGCAAGTGGGCGGGGGATATTGAAGAGACCCAGGGCCACAAAGTGAACTATCCGATGATTGGCGACCCGGGACTGAAGGTGGCCAAGCTCTATGACATGCTGCCCGCCGAAGCCGGCGACACCTGCGAAGGCCGCACCGCCGCCAACAACGCCACAGTGCGCACCGTGTTCGTGGTCGGCCCGGACAAGAAAATCAAGCTGATGCTGAGCTATCCAATGAGCACCGGCCGCAACTTTGACGAAGTGCTGCGCGTGCTCGATTCCATCCAGCTGACCGCCAAGCATCAGGTGGCCACGCCGGTGAACTGGAAGCAGGGCGACGACGTGATCATTCTGACCTCCGTCTCGGACGAAGACGCGAAGAAAAAGTATCCGGGCGGATGGAAGACGCTGAAGCCGTATCTGCGGGTCGTCCCTCAACCGAAGTAGCTGTTGTAGCGGCGGGGCCCCTGCCCCGCCGCTACAAACCCCGGCAGAATCCTCAAATTCCCAATTTGCGCAGGCGGTAGTACAGCACCGGTGTAATCAGCAGGCTGAGCAGCATGGAGACGCTGACGCCGCCGATGACGGCGATGGCCAGCGGTTGCAGGATTTGCGCGCCGGAGCCGACCCCCAGCGCCAGGGGGAACATGCCGGCGATGGTGGCGAGGGCCGTCATGACGATGGGGCGCAGGCGGCGGCGGCCGGCTTCGAAGATGGCTTGCTTCAGCTCCAGGCCGCGCGCTGAAAATTCCTTTTCGGCGTCGAGCATCAGGATGCCGTTCTTGTGTACGATGCCCACCACCATGATCGCCCCCATGAAGCTGGAAATGTTGAGCGTCTGCCCGGTGAGCCACAGCGCCAGCAGCGCGCCGGAGCCGCACAGAATGGTGGCCACCAGAATGGCGATGGGATGCGAGAAGGAACGGAACTCAAACACCAGAATAATGAAGATCAGCAGAATCGATGCGAACAGCACCTGCGTCAAGCCCAGGAACGATTCCTGCTGGATGTGATACAGCCCGCCGTATTCGATCTCCGTGCCCGGCGGCACGTGCAGCTCCCTGGGCAGACGGTCCTGGATTTCATTCATCACCGAGCCTAAATCGCGGCCGGCCACTTGCGCGGTGACCGACGCATTGTTGCGCAGGTTGTCGCGGTGGATTTCAGTGGCGCCTTCTTCCATTTCCACGCCGGCGATGCTGGAGAGTGGCACGGTGTTGCCGTTGGGCGAGGTGAGCAGCAGGCCGCGCATCTGCTCCACCGTGGCCCGGTATTTGGCCGGATAGCGCACGCGAATGCCGATCATGCGCTGCCCGGCGATCATGTTGGAAGCCACTTCGCCATCGAGCAGCGCCGATTCGATGCCGGCCACGTCGTCCACGCGGAAGCCGGCACGCTGCGCCTTGTCGAGGTCCACGCGGAAATTCACCGACGGGCCGATGACGAAGGTCTGGTTGACCACGTCCACCGCGCCGTTCACCTTGGGCAGCCACGCCTCGATTTCCCTGGCGAAGGCTTTGGACGTTTCGTAATCATCGTTGAAGATCTTGATTTCCACCGGCTGCGGCGACCAGGCCAGGTCGCCAATCAGGTCTTCCAGGATGTGCGGGAACTCGACGTCAATCACCGGCTCCGCGGCCTTGATTTTCTCGCGCAGCTCGCCGGTCACTTGGTCGAAGCCGCGTTTGCGGTTGCGGTGCAGCTTGACCAGAAAGTCGCCGGTATTGGGCTCAGCGATGGCCAGCGCCAGGCGCGCGCCGGTTCGCCGCGAGTAGCTTTCCACCTCCGGCGTTTCCCGCAGAAACTTCTCGATGTGCAGCAGCACGCGGTTGGTTTCTTCGAGCGAAGTGCCCGCGGGCATCACGTAGTCCAGCACAAACGCGCCTTCATCCATTTCCGGCAGGAAGCCGGAGCCAAGCGTGAAGTAGAGAGCGAGGCCGCCGCCGAGAATGGCCAGTCCAGCGAGGCCAATGATCGCGGTGTGTTCGAGCGACCAGGAGAGCGCTCGCTCATAGCGCGCATTGAACCAGCGCATGACGCGGCCTTCGCCGGCATGTTCGGCCTCGTGGATGTCCGAAGAAACGCCGCCGCGTCCGGAAGCCCCGGGACGCACGAAATACCGCGCCAGCACCGGCGTCAGAAAAATGGCCAGGAAGAGCGAGGCCAGCAGCGCGGTAACCATGGTCATGGCCAGCGCGCGGAAAAATACCGCGGTGATCCCGCCGAGAAAGACCAGCGGCACGAACACCACAATCGGCGTGAGCGTCGAGCCGATCAGCGCCGGAGTCAGCTCGGTGATGGCGCTGCGCGAGGCCTCCGCCGGCGGCTGGCCCAGCGCCAGGTGCACCATGATGTTTTCCACCATCACGATGGCGTCATCAATCACCACGCCGATGCACGCCGCCAGACCGCCCAGCGTCATCAGATTGAAGCTCATGCTGAACAGGCGCATGAATACCACAGCGATCATCACCGCGATGGGAATCACCAGCGCGGCCACGATGGTGGTGCGCCAGTTGCGCAGGAAGGCCACCAGCACCACGATGGAAAGGGCCAAGCCAATCAGGATGCTTTCCACTACGCCATCAATGGAGTCGCGCACCAGCACGGACTGGTCGTAGAAGGTGGCCAGCTCGACGTCGGAGCCGAGCGATTTGCGGATGGCGGCCAGCTCGCGGTTCACCGCGTCGGCAATTTCCACGGCGTTGCCATCCGGCTGCTGCAACACATTGATCAGCACCGCCGTGCGGCCGTTGGCGGTGACGATGTTGTAGACCACGCGCTCCGCCGGAACCACCGTGGCAATTTCCTTGACGCGCACCGGCGTGCCGCGAATCACATCCACCACGGTGTTCTCAATGTCCTCTTTGCTGTGCAGCAGGCCGGTGACGGTAGCCAGGTAGAGGTGATAGTTCTCCTGAATCATTCCCGCGGGAGCGATGGTGTTGGTGCTGCGAATGGCGTCCACCACTCTGGTGAGCGGCATGCCCAGCGCGTTCAGCTTCTCCGGCTGCACCAGCACATGGAATTCCGGGGGACGCCCGCCGACGATGCGCGCCTCCGCAACGCCGGGCAGGCGGTAGAGGCGCGGAGCAATGTCGTAGTAAGCCAGCTCCCACAACTGCGACGGCGAACGCGTGGGCGAGGCGATGCTGGCGCCGATCATCGGGAAAACGGAGAAGGTCAGGCGGTTGATGTAGAAGCGCGCGCCCGGCGGCAGCGACGGCATAATCTGCCCGATGCGCCCCTGCACCAAGTGCAGCGCGTGCAGGATGTCCACGTCCCAGCGGAAGAACACGCTGATTTCCGTGGAGCCGCGCGCGGTGACGCTGCGCACATCGGTGATGCCCGGCACGATGCGCACCGCCTCTTCAATCGGGCGGGTCACGGTGAGCATCTGCACATCCACCGGCGCGATGCCGTTATCCACCAGGATGACGATGCGCGGAAAATCGGTTTGCGGAAAAATGGCGATGGGCAGACGGAAGGTGAAGACGGCGCCGGCCAGCGCGAAGCTCAAGAAAACGATAATCAGCGCGCGGCCGTGCGCCTCGACAAATTCCGCCAGCCGCGGCGTCATGGTTTTTTCTCCGGCGCCTTTTTCGGTTCGGGCTTCTCGCCGGCGGCGGTGCGCACCTCCGTGCCGTCAGGGAGCGAGTAGCCGCCTTCGATGACGATGGCTTCGCCGCCGTTCAGCCCCTTCAGCACCTGCACCTGCTCGCCGGTAACGACGCCGGTTTCCACGTCCACGCTGGTCACGTGCTTATCGCTGCTCACCACCAGCACCTTGCCGCGCTTTGAGCCTTCCACGAACTGCACGGCGCTCCTGGGCACCACGATGCTGCGCGGCGCGGCGCCGGTGCGGACGGTGACTTCGCCAAAGACGCCGGAGCGCAACGCTTCGCGCGAATTCGGAATTTCACACCACACCTCTACCGTGCGCCGCGCGGGATCCACCGCCTGGTTCACGACGGTAACGCGGCCGGAGTAGCCGGACTCCGGCGCGTCAGCGGACGTGAACGTACACGGCTTGCCGGCAGCCACGCCCCTCATCTCCGCTTCGGGAATCTGCGCTCGGGCCACGGCCACGCCCAGGTCCATCACGGTGAAGATGGGCAGCTCCGGCTTGGCCATGTCGCCGGGATACATCATCTGCTCGGTGACCACGCCGGCAAACGGGCTGCGAATCTCCGTGAATTCGAGCTGCGCGGTGAGGAACGACTCGCGCTGCGCGGCAGCGGGCGAATCGGCGGCGGCCTTGCCGGTGGGCGTTTCCAGCAGCTCGAGAAATCGGCGCGCGGCATCAGCGCTGGCCCGCGCCTGCTCAAGCTCGGTCTGGCTGGCCAGCAGGTCGCGGCTGGGGATGGCGCCTTCGTCGTAGAGTTTCTTGCGGCGGTCGTAATTCTTCTCCGCCTGATTGAACGCCGCGGTGGCCACCGCCACATCGGCTTGCGCCTTGGTCACCGCTTCGGTGCGCTGCGCCAGCAGGTCGCGGTTTTCCAGGCGGGCCAGCACCTGGCCTTTTGCCACGCGGTCGCCCTTGCGCACGCGCAGCTCGCGAATCGGCGCGGTAATTTTGGAAGCAACGCCAGCCTGCTCCCGCGGATAGACCGTGGCCGGCGCGCGCGTGGCCAGCTCCAGGTCCATGCGTTCGACGCGGGCCACCTTCACCTCCACCACGGGCTTCACCGCGGCTTCTTCCTGGCGCTTGCCGGTGCAGCCGCAGCACAAAATACCCAGCGCGAAAATGGCGAGGCGTCTCATCGTCCGGCGGCGACCTCCCGGTCCGCTCGTGCGTTCAGGTAGCTCGATATCGCGTTATAGAAATCGGTGCGGGCCTGGGCGAGTTGGGCCTGCGCGGCCACCACGTCCTGCGCCGAGCCTTCGCCGCCCTCGAAGCGCAACCGGCTGAGCCGGACATTTTCCTCGCCGAGGCGCGCCTGGGTGCGCGCCAGCTCAATCTGCTGGTAGAGCACGCGCTCGCGGGCGTAGGCGTTTTGCAGGTCACGCGAAAAAACGCGCTGCGCCAGCGCGCGGTTGGTGTCGGTCTGCGCAGCGCGCAGCTCAAACTGGCGTGTCTCGCGCAGCGTGCGCTTCCAATCGAAAATCGGAATGGTCAGGTTGAAGAACGCCGCATAGCCGCGCTGGTCCCAGCGCACCTGGTTGGCGTCGAGCCCCCATTGAAAAGCAAAATTGAGTTGCGGGAAAAGTCCGGCCTTGGTGCGGCGGGCATCGGCCAGGAAGCCGCGGCGCTGCGCATCGAAGAGCTGAAACTCCGGCCGCTGGAGAAACACCGGCTGCGAGCCGCCCGGCACCAAATCCGGCTCCGGCACCTGAAGCTCCTGGAACACGTCGGCGACGTCCAGTGGCGCGCTCACCTCGGCGGTCCAGAAGGCGGCCAGCTCATGCGCGGCGACCTGCGCCTCGAGCTCCGCAGCCGCGGCGGCGGCGCGGAACTGCGCCGCTTGTGCCGAAGCGCGCACCAGGTCGGCGCGCGCGGCCTGCCCGCCTTCCATCAACTTCTGCGTGCGCTGCTCAAAGCTCTGCGCTTCCGCCAGCGAATCGCGCAGGGCCTGGGCCACGTGCCGCACCAGCAGCAGGCGGTAGTAGGCGGCGGCGACGGCGCGCTTCAGGTCGCGCTGGGAGATGGCCACGCCGGCGGCGGCGATGTCGTGGTCGGCGCGGGCGCGGCGCACCTGGGCGCGCAGCCGGCCGGAGGTGTCCAGCTCCTGGGTGGCCTGCACGTTGAACACGTACTCGCGCACGCCGTTGAGGGCCACGTAGCTGGGCACGCCGGGGCTGTTCACCAGCGGGCTGTTGTAGTTGAAATCGCTGTTGCTCTGCAGGCGGGGAAAATATCCGGCGCGCGCCGCTTGCACGCCCAGCGCGGCGATGTCGCGATCCTGCTGCGCCAGGCGCACCGTGGAGGGGGCGGCCAGCGCCAGCCGGACGCAATCGTCGAGTGTAAGACGCTGTGGCGCGGCCTGCTGCGATTGCGCCAGCGCGCCCGCGCACCAAAACAGCACGGCCACCAGGCATCGCCACAGGATTCGCATCACCGGATTCATGCTGTTCGCTGGGTCCCGCCAGCCGAGCAGGCCGTCGGCCGCGCGCTCACATCTTCACTTCTTTGCCGCTGGCGTCCAACTGCGCCTCGGCGGATTTGCCGCTCTGCTGGAAATGGATCTCGTAGCCGATGGCCGAGCCCTTGCTACGCTTCTCCGCTTTGCCCGGCTTGATCCCCCGATATTTTTTCTGGAAAGCGGCCTGCACCGGCTGTGGCAGTTCGGCAAACTTCGAGGCCCTCTTCCACTTCGGCGATCTTCCCGTCCGGTGTGATTAGGACGTCGCGCGTCGTCTTGCCCTCGACGCTTTCAATTTCGTAGAACGTCCTGCCCTCTTCGACTTCCCGGGAGTAGCCCCTGACCGCGGCCTTCGTCCACCGCCAGAATGAACGTCGCGGTGATTCTCTCCTAGTTCAGCACCACGGGCAACAGCGCCTTTGTCCCCGCCGCTGCGATTGGTTAGACTGGCTCACGGCGTCTTGCGGTTTCACGCTGAGGACGGAAGAAAATGCAAATCAAGGCGGGTCGAGTGGTGATTCTGGCTGTCGCGGTGCTGCTGCTTCTGCCGCTGGCCGGTGGCGCGCAGCAAGCTCCGGCACAGCCGCCGGGCAAACTGGCCGCGCCGCCCGCGGCGCCGAAGCTGCCGGATTACTCGCAGGAGCCCTTTGTCATCGAGCAGTACCTCACCAAGTCGCGCTGGGAGGAGGACGGGACGGGAAAATCCGAATCCACGCTGCGGGTCAAGGTGCAGAGCGATGCCGGCGTGCGCCAGCTTGGCGAGCTGCAAATGGGCTACAACTCCGCCAATCAAAAGCTGAACATTGATTTTGTCCGCGTGAAAAAGGCGGACGGCTCCACGGTCACGGCCAGCGCCGATGCCGTGAAGGACCTGAGCGCGCCCATCTCCCGCGAAGCGCCGATGTACACCGACTTCCGGCAGAAGAACATCAGTGTGCCGGGCCTGCGTCCCGGCGACACCCTGGAATACAAGTTCACGCTCATCACCGACCCGCCGCTCGCGCCCGGACACTTCTGGCAGAACCATGAATTTGAAAAGAACGCCATCGTGCTCGATGAACAGCTGGAAATCAACGTGCCCAGGTCGGTCGCCGTGAAATTGAAAACGCAGAAGGGAGCCGAGCCGGCCATTTCCGAGGCCGCAGAGCCGGCAAAGCCGGGCGCGGCGCGAAAAATCTACCGGTGGCGCAGCTCGAATACCGTCCGGCTGAGCGACGAGGAAGAAGAAAAGCGCCAGAAGAAGGAGCGCACGTCGCAGCAGGGCCCCTCCGTGCAGATGACCTCGTTCCAAACCTGGGAAGACATCGGCCGGTGGTACGCGCAACTGGCGGCGGACCGCGTCATCGCCACGCCGGAAATCAAAGTGAAGGCGCTGGAACTGACCAAGGACAAGCCGAGCGACATCGAAAAAGTGAAGGCGCTGTACGACTTCGTCGCCCAGAACTTTCGCTACGTCAGCCTCTCTTTCGGAGTGGGCCGCGTGCAGCCGCACGCCGCGGCGGACGTATTCGCCAACCAGTACGGCGACTGCAAGGACAAGCACACGCTGCTGGCGGCGATGCTGGATTCGATTGGAATCCCTTCCTCCGCGGTCCTGATTTCGGCCACGCGCAAGATTGACGAAGACGTTCCTTCACCTGCGCAATTCGATCACGCCATCACCATCGTCTATCTGCCGGGCGAAGCGGACCAGGCCAGGGCGCAACTGTGGATGGACACGACCACCGAGGTCGCGCCCTTCCGCATGATCTCCGCCAACCTGCGCGGCAAGAAGGCGCTGGAAGTGCCCAGCGCAGGTTCCGCCGCCGGCGGCTCCGGCCCGCGCGCCCCGCGCATGGTGGAAGCGCCGAAGGATCCGCCTTTCGTCAGCCGCCAGGGCGTGGAGATTGACGGCAAGCTGAACGACCTGGGCAAGCTCACCGCCCGCGTGAAGTACGCGCTGCGCGGCGATACCGAACTGCTGCTGCGCATCGCCTTCCGCCGCACACCGCAGAACAAATGGAAGGAGCTGGCGCAATTGCTGGCCATCGCTGACGGGTTCCGCGGCGAGATTCTTGACGTGAAGGCTTCCGACCCGGCTCTTACCGACGACCCCTTCCGTTATGAATTTGAAGTGTCGCAGACGGCATTCTTCGATTTCACGCGAAAGAAAACGGAAATGGCCGTGCCGCTGCCGAACCTGGGGCTGCCGCCCGCAGAAGCGGAAAAGGACGGCGAGGAGGATTCCGCCGAGCCGGGCAAGGATCAAATCGAGCTGGGCTCGCCGCTGGACGTTGACCTGAAGCTGCGGCTGGAGCTGCCCGAGCGCTACGCCGTCCGCCTGCCGGTAGCGATCGGCGTGGGCCGGGACTACGCGGAGTACAAGTCCAGCTACAAGCTGGAGAAAAATGTCCTGAGCGCTTCGCGCATGGTGCAATTCAAGTCGCGCGAGATTTCGGCGTCGCGGCGCAACGACTACCGTGCGTTCACGCGCGCCGTCCGCAACGACGAGAGCCAGTCGCTGCAAATGGAAACGACCGTGGCCGGCGCCCCGGCCATCCCGGAAAACGTCAAGCCCGATGAGCTGTACCGCACGGGAATCGCCGCGCTGCAGTCCGGCAATTTCGGCATCGCCGTGGATCTGCTGAAGCGCGTCGCCGAACTCGAGCCCAAGCACAAGACGGTGTGGAACGACCTGGGCCGCGTCTATCTGACCCAGCGCAAGTTCAGCGATGCGGAAGCGGCATTCAACAAGCAGATCGCCCTGGACCCTTACGATCCCTACGCGCACAACAACCTGGGCCAGGTCTTCTGGCAGGAGCAGCGCTTCGACGAAGCCCGGGCCTCATTCCTGAAACAGATTGAAGTCAATCCTCTGGATCGCTTTGCCCACGGCAATCTGGCCCAGATGCTCAACGAGCAGAAGAAATACGCCGATGCGATTCCCGAGTTTGAAAAGGCGCTGGCCATCACGTCGGAGAGCCCGAACCTGCAGGTGGGCCTGGGAACCGCGCTGCTCAATACCGACGAGAACGACAAGGCCCTGGCGTCATTTGAAAAGGCCGTCGAGCTTTCCCCCAGCCCGAACACGTGGAACAACATCGCCTACCAGCTTTCGCTGAAGAACGTGCACCTCGACCGGGCCCAGCAATACGCCGAATCGGCCGTCTCCACCACGGCGGCGGCGCTGCGCAACGTGACGCTGGAGACGGCGACCATTCGCGAGCTGGTGCTGGTAAGTTCCATCGCCGCCTACTGGGACACGCTCGGCTGGGTGCATTACCAGCGCGGCAATCTGGACCGGGCCGAGGAATACGTACAGGCCTCGTGGATGCTGACCCAGCACGGCGAAGTGGGCGACCATCTGGCGGAAATCTACGAGAAGCGCGGCCGTAAGGAAGATGCTATCCAGATGTATGCGCAGGCCCTTGCCGCTTCGCGGCCTCCCGCGCATACGCGTGAGCGGCTGGTCTCGCTGGCGGGCTCGGAGAAGAAAGCCCAGGACCTGCGCATTGCCGCCATGGAAAAGCTGACCGCGACGCGCACCGTGCGCCTCGGCAGCCTGATGAAGGAGAGGGCCAGCGCGGAGTTCGTCCTGCTCATCGGCTCTGACGGCAAGGCGGACACCGTGAAATTCGCCTCAGGCGACGAGCGCCTTAAGCCGTATGCCTCGCTGCTGAAAGCGCAGAAGTCTTACGCGCGTTTCCCGGATGAAACGCCGGTGCGCTTGATTCGGCGTGGCGCGCTCTCCTGTTCTTCCGCTGCCGGAGAGTGCATTTTCGTGCTGATGCTTCCGGAAGACGTCACGTCGGTGGATTGAATCACCATCCCGGATATGCTCACGCCATCGCCGGATTCGGTGATGCCAGGCACGCGCAGGTTACGTGCGGCGGGATCAGAATCCAATACAGCGCCTTCCGTAAATCTGAGCGGCACTGTGACTGGGAAAAACATTGCCCAAATGCGGTAGGTTGCGGCGCAAATAAGAAGGGCCGGTGATTTGCACCGGCCCTTTCGCGGTTTGTGCTTCCCGAGCTCGATTCGGGTCGCGTTCGATTCCTTAGTTTTCCTTGCCGGACTTGCCGGTGAAGCGCCGCCTGACGATGCCGGCAACGCCGATGAGGCCGGTGCCAAAGAGCGCCAGCGAAGCCGGCTCCGGCACCGGACGAAGCGCCAGGAATTCCTGCACCTGACTGGAACCCTGCAGCGAGAGCGGCGCAACGTTGGTGATAATCACCCAACTGTAGCCCGCCGGAGCTTGCAGCGATCCGAAATTCAATGCGGCCAGCGCCAGCCAGTTGGCGGAGCCGGCGGTGTCCGGGGCCTGCGACGGGCTGAACAGATTCCACAGCGCGTACTGCAGGTCCACATATTGATTCGGATGAGTGGCAAACTGCGACGCCAGCCACGCAGCCTGTTGATAGAGCACGCCGGCGTTGGCAAGCCCGCCGAAGCGCGCGTTGCTCAGATTGGCGCTGTTGAACCAGGTCAGATTGGCCTGCCAGGTCTGGCCGATGTGCACGGTGTTTCGAATATCCACGCAGAACAGCGTGACCGGCGAGCCGTTGAGCGTGCCGAAGTACGGACTCACGTAGTAGCGGCCGTCATTCACGCCGTTTACGCCGGTAAACGTCATCGTCACCGGATCGGCCTGAGCCGCTGCCGAGCAAACCACCAGAGCGAGGAAGACAACCGCGATGCGCAATCTCATTTGCGGGTGAGGATCTCCTGTTGGAATTTTTGACGACGGTGACAGGATAGGGAATGCGCCGGGACGGGGAAATGGGACGCACGTACTGAAACTGGCCCGGAAAAGTACTAGTGAGGGAGCGGAGGAAGCAGCCGATTGCAGTAGTACCCGGCTGGCAGGGGCGCCAGGCGGCTTAAACGGAGAGGACTTCTTTTTCCTTTGCGGCGGAGAGCTCTTCCAGCTTCTTCACTTCGGATGAGGTGAGTTTTTCCAGCTCGTCCAGCGAACGCTTCTTTTCGTCCTCGCTGATTTTCTTTTCCTTTTCGAGCTTCTCGACGTGCTCCTTGATATCGCGGCGGATATTGCGGACGGCGGTGCGGTGATTCTCCAGCACCTTGTGCAGGTGCTTGACCATGTCCTTGCGGCGCTCTTCGGTGAGCGACGGAATGGGGACGCGCACCACTTTGCCGTCGTTGGTGGGATTCAGGCCCAGGTCGGCGGTGCGAATGGCCTTGTCAATCGGGCCGACCGCGCCGGGATCCCACGGCGCAATGAGGATGCTGGCCGGATCGGGCACCGAGAGCGTGCCGAGTTGGTTGATCGGCATGGGCGTGCCGTGGTAATCCACGCGGACGTTATCCAGCAGGCTGGGGTTGGCCCGGCCGGTGCGCAGGGAAGCAAGCTCCTTGCGGAAGTCTTCGACCGCTTTTTCCATGCGCGTCCTGGCTTGCGCCGCGGCGTCTCTGGTATTGGCAATCGTGGTCATGGCAGAGAGTCCTACGAACTGGTTACGATCGAGCCTACTTTTTCCCCGGTCACCACGCGCTTGATGTTTCCGGAGACGGATAGGTCAAACACAATGATGGGCAGCTTGTTGTCCATGCACAGGGAGATCGCCGTGGAATCCATCACCGCCAGTCCCTTGCTGAGCACGTCCATGTGCGAGATGCGGTCCAGTTTCTTCGCGCCCGGCACTTTTTCCGGGTCGGCGTCGTAGATTCCGTCCACGCGCGTCGCCTTCAGGATCACCTGGGCATGAATCTCCACGGCGCGAAGCGCCGCCGCCGTGTCCGTGGAAAAATAGGGGTTACCGGTTCCCGCGCCGAAGATCACCACGCGGCCTTTTTCCAGATGGCGCGTGGCCCGGCGGCGGATAAACGGCTCGGCCACCTGATGCATCTGAATGGCGCTCATCAGGCGGGTGAAGCAACCTTGCTTTTCGAGCGCGTCCTGCAGAGCCAGCCCGTTGATTACCGTGGCCAGCATGCCCATGTGGTCGCCGGTGGCGCGGTCAATGGCCAGGTCTTTCTGCCGCGTCCCGCGAAAAATATTGCCGCCACCCACCACAATGGCCACTTGCACGCCGAGGTCGTGGACCATCTTCACTTCGCGGGCGATGGCGTGGACCGTTTCCGCGTGAATGCCGAAGCCTTGCGGCCCCTGCAACGATTCACCGGAGATTTTCAGGATTACGCGCTCATAGGCGGCGCGACGGGCAGGAGTTTCCGTGGCTTTCGCTTCGGCAGTCGGCATGCAGTATCAGTTCCCCTGGGAAGCCGTGCGCATTGTAACAAAGAATCGCGGAATCGCGCAGCGCCGGACGCAGCCCCGGGAGGCGCCGCTTTTCCCGGAGCCCGGCGAAAAAAAAGGCGCCTGCCTGCGCAGGCGCCCTGGAATCACAGGTGCTGGTTCCGTTCAGGCGGAAGCCGGAGCTTCCGCGGAATCATCGCCGCCGGCGGGCTTCACCGGCGCAGCCGACTCGCCAATCTTGAAGCGCACGAAGCGCTTCACGGAGATGTTCTCTCCGATTTTGGCGATTACGTTGTTGATCAGCTCGCGCACAGACATGGTTTCGTCTTTGATGAAGTGCTGTTCGTAGAGGCAGTTCTCCTCGTAGAACTTCTCCATCTTGCCGTTCACGATCTTCTCGATCACCGGCTCCGGCTTGCCCGTGGCGCGGGCCTGGGCGCGGTAGATTTCCTTCTCGCGCTCCAGGATTTCCGGCGTCACTTCCTCCCGGCGGACAAAGCGCGGGTCGAGCGCGGCCACGTGCATGGCGATGTCATGGCACAGCTTCTGGAAGTCCTCGGTGCGGGCCACGAAGTCCGATTCGCAATTCACCTCGACCAGCACGCCGATTTTCCCGCCGGCGTGGATGTAGCTGCCCACCAGGCCTTCGCTGGCCGAACGGGCGGACTTCTTCTGCGCCGCGGCCTGTCCCTTCTTGCGGAGCACGTCCACCGCCTTCTGCAGATCGCCGCCGGCTTCCACCAGCGCGGCGCGGCAGTCGTTGAATCCCGCTCCGGTCATTTCCCGCAGTTGCTTCACCAGTGCTGCCGGTACGTTCACTTGTCCTTGAGTAGCGCTCATGACTCCGTATTGTCCTTACCTCTGCGCGCATCCAGCGGCGCATGAATCAGTCCCGCCATCGCGGTTGAGTATATGCACAAACGGCTCCTCGCCAGAATGTTCCGCGCGCAACATCCCGCAAGCGGTCTGGCGGGGAGCCGGAAACTAACGGTCCGTAGGAACGTCCTCGGAAGAAATCTCCTCCAGGGGAACCGGTTCGGCTTCGAGGAAGTCGCCTTCGTGCTTCTCGTACTGCATGTACTTGCCGGCCTCGACGAAAGCCTTGGCTTCTTCGGATTCCGCGGCATCTGCTGCGATCTTCTGTTCGACGCCGTGGGTGTGATCCAGCGAGGTGCGGCCGGCAATCACCGCGTCGGAAATTTTCTGCGTGAACAGGCGGATGGCGCGCAGCGCATCGTCGTTGCCGGGGATGACCCAGTCCACCACGTCGGGGTTGCTGTTGGTGTCCACGATGGCCACCACCGGCACGCCCATGCGGCGCGCTTCCAGCACGGCGATCTGCTCGTTGTTCGAATCCACCACAAACATCACATCGGGCAGCGCGGTCATATCCTCGACGCCGGCCAGGTTCTGCAGCAGGTGCTTGATTTCGCGCTCCAGGCGCGCCGCTTCCTTCTTGGAAAGCGCCGCCATGCGGCCATCTTCCTTCATCGCCTTCAATTCCTTCAGGCGCTTGATGGACTTCTGCAGGGTGGCCCAGTTGGTGAGCGTGCCGCCCAGCCAGCGGTGGTTCACGTAGAACATGCCGCAGCGGTCCGCTTCCTCTTTGATGGCTTCCTGCGCCTGCCGCTTGGTGCCGACGAAGAGAATCACCTTGCCGGCGGCGGCCTGCTCTTCGATGTAGCGGGCGGCCTCGCGGAAAAGCTTCAATGTCTTCTGCAGGTCAACGATGTGAATGCCGTTGCGCTCGCCGAAGATGTACTCCTTCATCTTCGGATTCCAGCGCCGCGTCTGGTGGCCGAAGTGAACTCCGGCTTCCAGCAGCTCCTTCATGGTGATTTCGACTGGCAACGATCCCCCTTTTCTAAATGGGCGCTTTCGGTGGCAGCGGCGGCTTTACGTCGCTGCAAAAGAGCGTCCTTTTTGCCGGCGCCTTGCCGGCCGTGGATTAGAGGCCAGTTGCCGGCGGCGGAAGTCGCTCGGACCCGCCACCCGGCGCTGGCCGCTGAACTTAGCGCTTGCTGAACTGGAAGCGGCGGCGTGCGCCCTTCTGTCCGTACTTCTTGCGCTCCTTCATGCGCGAATCGCGCGTCAGGAAACCATGGGTGCGCATGCGCGGGCGCAGCTCTGCATTGAACACCGCCAGCGCGCGGCTCAGGCCCATCTTCACCGCCCCGGCCTGCCCGCCGGCTCCGCCGCCATGGCACTGCGCGGCCACGTCAATCTGGCCTTCCGTCTCAGTGAACTTCAGCGGCGAAAGCGCTGTATTCAGCCAGGCCACGTTCTTGAAATAATCGTTCACCGGGCGGCCGTTCACCGTGAACTGGCCGCTGCCCATCTGGATGTACACCCGGGCGATCGCTTCCTTGCGGCGGCCGGTGCCGTAGAACTTCTGCTTGCCATCGGCCGTGGTCATCGTTGCTGTGGAACCCAATGTTCCCTCCGAAATCCTCGATTCAATCTACGTTGTCCTGCTGCTTGCTCTTTCCGAGCCCACTCGGATGACCGGCTAAACCGCCAGCGGTTCCGGCTTCTGCCCGGTGTGGCGCTTGGCGCCTTCCGCGCCGACATAGACGCGCAATTTGCGGGCGCGCCGCGCTTGCAGCTTGTTTTTCGGCAACATGCCGACGATGGCGTCGCGCACCACGCGGTCCGCGCGATTCTGCGCCTTCAGCCGTTTCACGGTGGTCTGTTTCAATCCGCCGGGATAGCCGCTGTGCGACCAGTATTCCTTCTGTTCGTCCTTTTGTCCGGTCAGGCGCACCTTGTCAGCGTTAATCACGATGACGTGATCGCCGCAATCCAGGTACGGCGTGAACTGCGGCTTATCCTTGCCCAGCAGCAGGCGCGCGACGCGTGTCGCCAGGCGGCCCAGCACCGCGCCGTTGCCGTCCACCACATACCACTTATTGCCCGCTTGCAATGCTTCGGCCTCGCGGCCTGTCGGTACGTACGTCCGCATCTCGGTCAGCCACACCTTTCCAGAATCGTTCACAAAATGAGAACGGTCACTTCGAAGACGGCCTAAATGAAGCGGATAGCTACAAGAAGACCCATCTGTACGAGGACAAACATATAATTTACGGGACGCCCCGCCGTTTGTCAACGAAGACCTGTCCCCGGTAGTGCCTCAGTTGGAAGGTGGCTTTTTAAGGAAGAATTTGCGATAGAGAAAGTCAGGTCAGTTCCGGCAAACACCGCCGGAGCGGAACCTGAGCTACAAAAAACTGAGCTACAAAAACGCAAACCACCGGACCCGAGGTATCATTCAAACCGCAGGGCCAGGATGGGGTCAATGCGGCTGGCGCGATTGGCGG
>Ga0187894_10003951_pt1 | contig 16223 bp, 15 predicted proteins | sample GBC1701081metaG_FD_136650 | JGI IMG/M metagenome (GOLD analysis project Ga0187894, IMG submission 136650) | White microbial mat communities from a lava cave in the Kipuka Kanohina Cave System on the Island of Hawaii, USA - GBC170108-1 metaG ... | reverse complement strand
TGCGCATCGGAGAGATCGCCTCGTCGCATCGCGTCGGCCTCCTTGCCCGGGGCCGCAGTGTCGCGGACCGTCAGACAAGGCGCCACCTGACACGCGCCGAACATCGCGCCGAACGAGCGCCAAACAAACGATCCGTCAGACAGAGCCTAGCACATGAGGGCCGAGGGTCCACCGCCTCCGGCTGATCGACGACAAAAAAGACAACCCCCGCCGGTTGCCCGGCGGGGGTTGGGTAGATCAGAAAACAGTTGGGAACTGCTTCACCGGGCGTCGCCGCCGCGGCTATCCCGAATCGCCTTGCGGCTCATCAGGACGAGAAAGCGCTGACTGTCCGGTGGGGCGTCGCCGCCCCGGCGCGACGGTTGAGTCGCGCACGGCCGGTCCAAGGAAATCCCTTAGAAAGGAGGTGATCCAGCCGCAGGTTCTCCTACGGCTACCTTGTTACGACTTAGTCCCAGTCACCGAGCTTGCCGTGGGCACCAGTGAGATCTGGCGACTTCGGGCACTCCCGGCTCCCATGACTTGACGGGCGGTGTGTACAAGGCTCAGGAACACATTCACCGCGGCATGGCTGATCCGCGATTACTAGCGATTCCGTCTTCATGCAGTCGGGTTGCAGACTGCAATCTGAACTGGGGCGTGTTTTTTGCGATTTGCTCCGCCTCGCGGCCTCGCATCGCTTTGTACACGCCATTGTAGCACGTTTGCCACCCTGGACGTAAGGGCCATGAGGACTTGACGTCATCCCCACCTTCCTCCGGTTTGACACCGGCAGTCTCGCTAGAGTCCCCGCCATGACGCGCTGGCAACTAGCGACAGGGGTTGCGCTCGTTAAGGGACTTAACCCGACACTTCACAGCACGAGCTGACGACAGCCATGCAGCACCTGTGCACGTTCCACTCTTGCGAGCGTGGCCCCGCTTTCACGGGGTTAATCCGTGCATGTCAAGCCCAGGTAAGGTTCTTCGCGTTGCTTCGAATTAAGCAACATGCTCCACCGCTTGTGTGAGCCCCCGTCAATTCCTTTGAGTTTTAGCCTTGCGACCGTACTTCCCAGGCGGTGCACTTAACGATTTCTTTCCGACCAGCACAGCGTCAGAGCCGCACCGATCCAGTGCACATCGTTTACGGCGTGGACTACCAGGGTATCTAATCCTGTTTGATCCCCACGCTTTCGTGCCTCAGCGTCAGGAGAGGCCCAGTCGCCTGTCTTCACCATTGGCGTTCCGCTCGATCTCAACGCATTTCACCGCTCCACCGAGCGTTCCGGCGACCCCTACCTTCCTCGAGACCTGCCGTTTGCGCCGCACTTCCCCGGTTGAGCCGAGGGATTTCACGACACACGCACAGGCCCGCCTACGCACCCTTTAAGCCCAGTGATTCCGATTAACGCTCGGGCCTCCTGTCTTACCGCGGCTGCTGGCACAGGATTAGCCGGCCCTTCCTTTGGGGCACTTCAGTGTTAGTAGCCCCTGACAGCAGTTTACACGGCAAAGCCGCTTCGTCCTGCACGCGGCGTCGCTCCGTCACGCTTTCGCGCATTGCGGAATATTCGTTACTGCAGCCTCCCGTAGGAGTCCGGGCAGTGTCTCAGTCCCGATGTGGCAGGCCGTGCTCTCACACCTGCTACCCGTCTTCGGCTTGGTGGGCCATTACCCCGCCAACAACCTGATAGGACATTCGCCGCTCCCGAGGCGCCTTGCGGCTTTCCTCTCTCGAGCACATGAGGTATTACGCCAGGTTTCCCCGACCTATCCCTCACCTTGGGGCACGTTCGAATGTGTTACTCACCCTTCCGCCGGTGTCACCCTTGCGGGCTATCCCGGACTTGCATGTTTTAGCCACGCCGCCAGCGTTCAATCTGAGCCAGGATCAAACTCTTCACTTGAAATCCATTGTCACGCCCCAGGCCTCTCGACCTGAGGCGATTGACTTCTTTCAATGGAAAGTTTGCCTGATGACGATCCGTTCGTCTCGGATCGTGGTCTCGCCTCGACCGAAGTCGGGGCGTCGCCGGATGGCTAATCCGGCGATCAAATTTGCTCTAAGGGCAGAACCCGCGGCACGCGGGGGCGCGCGCCGAGGGTCTTGCGAGAACTTCGAGCGCGACCAGGGCTGTGGACCCGGCCGCGGCATGATCACGGTCTCGGCGTGGTTGCTTAGACCACAGGGCTCGCACCCATTGCCGAAACCGCACGTTCTCGCGGTTCCCAACTGTTCACTTTTCAAAGAATTGCGGCTGTGGCACTCGACACCACAGCCGGCCGCAAGCGTCGCCGCTTTCGGGGTCACAAGAATACCAAGAACCCCCAGCCTGTCAAGCAGACCGGCTCCTTTCGGCCCAAACTACCGCTTTTCTCTCGCAGCGGCGCACCGATCTACCTGCGGGTCACCCCCCTCGGGCCGTGCCCCGTTCCGGCGTCACAGCCGCCACGCAGGCCCAGATCTCGAGCGGGCCTTCGCCGGAGCAGTTTCTCGCGGCCTCGCGGATCGCACGGGCCGCCGCCCTCAACGTGGCGCCCGAAGTCGTCACGTCATCCACCAGCAGCACCCAGCGCCCCGTCAGCCGCTTCATCGCACCCCGCGAAACGCCGATCGATTGAGACACATTCGCCGCCCGCCCGCTGAAGGCCACCGATCGCTGGCTCGGCCGATGCGTCCGCCACAAGGCCCGCCCCAGCACCGGGGCCTGGAGCACCGAGCCCACGCCCCGCGCGATCGCGCGCGAATGATCGATCCCGCGGGAAAGCCGCCGCCTCAGCGTGCTCGGCACCGGCACGATCACCGGCGGCCCCGGCGGCATCCTTCCCTCCCCCAGCCCCGCCGCGCCCGCGACCTGCCGCCCCAGCATCCGACCGATCTCCAGCCCTAGCACCGCCGCCCGCGTGAACTTCACTTCGCACACCCACTCCGACAGCGGCGGAACATAAGAACCCAGGCGAACAATTCTGTCCCACGGCAACCGCCGCTCGCGGCACACCGAGCAACCATCCGCATCGCACTCGTGCGGCCCCGTGTCGCGCCCGCAGCGCAGGCAGAACCGGTCGAGGGCATCAGGCGTCCAGCCCGCCTCGACCGCGCGCCGATGCAGCGGAAGCGCAACCGGATCCAGCCACGCGCGCTCGAACATCCCCCACCATCGGGCCGCGCGTTCGGCCAGCGTGTTCCCGCGTGCGTGGGCAGGGGGCGAAGTCGATTGATCAGATCCCGTCGGCGCTGAAGGAGAGCCAGGCGGCCAGCGAAACGCGGCAGCCTTCGGAGTCCTGTCCACGTTGCGAGTTTACTTTGTCGTGGCAGGCTGAGTCGCGCTCAACGCAATGCACAGGCTCGAGCGATGATGGAAGACCGTCCATCCTGTGCCAGCGCCTCGACTTCGGGTACCGGATAGAACACTTCAAGCATGCACGGCACGCTCAGGCCGGTCTTCTCCAAAGCTGCCCCGAAACGGACCCAGTCGATCGTGCCGTCGCCCGGCATGCGGTGGTCATCCGCCTTCGCGTCGTTGTCGTGAATGTGCAGATAGTCGATGGCCTTCGCCGCCGCCCCGAGCGTCGCCACCACATCCCCGGTCACATGCGCATGGCCTGTATCGAAGCACATCCTCACCGTCGGCCGGTTCACCGCGAGAATGTGGCGTGCCAGTTCCGCCGGATCGTGCCCCAGCGGCGAGTAGTGCGGCACGTTCTCCATCAGGAACACCGCACCGGCACGGTCGCCGATGTCCGCCAAACGCTTCATGAAGTCATCCAGGTGCGGCCACCGCTCGGCCTGAAGCCGCCTGGCCTCCGCTCGGTCGTAGAACGTAAAGTCCGCCCGGTTGGCCGAGGGATGAACCACGATGTGGCGCACGCCGAGATCGCGCGCCAGTTTCGCCTCGGTCTCGTAGATGCGCAGGCAATCGCCGCGGTGCGAGGCGTCGGCGCTCGAGGGATCGATGTCGGGCCCGAACACGCCGTGAATGGAATCAAAGTGCATGCCGGCGCGGCCGATGATGCGCAGGGCCTCGGTCGGCGACGGGGCGTTGCTCGTGTTTCGATAAAACTGCGCGGAAACGCAACCGAGCGTTCGGTAGGCCGCTAGAAACCGCGGCACCTCGAAGTCGAAGCCGAAGGGCACCGTTGTGCTCAACGAGCGCATCGCGCGCCTCTTTCTCCCGTGCGTTCCCGACGCCGCGCCATTTCCGCTTTCATTCTACTTCCAGCGGTGGGGAATTCACGCACAAAGCTCGATCCGGGCCGCGAAACGAGGCTCAAAGTCCGAATATCCCTTCGATCGATGGTGCGATATCGGGCGGCTGCCTTTGCGGGGCGCGCGGGATTGTTCCGCACAGGCGTCGCGGGTTCACCGCTGCTTCACGGGGAATTGGCGGAGGCCTCACAGGCTCATTGAAACGGCGGCGATCGTCCGACGAATAACTGTCGTTCATCGCGACGGGTGGGAGCGAGTCACGCGTCCAAAGGACCAGGAGCGGACGGGCGAGCATCGGAGGCTGCCGTGGCGATCTTTGCTCTCATCTCAGACATTCACGCAAACCGCGAGGCGCTCGAGGCCGTCCTCGAAGACATCGAGAACGTCGGCGCCGACCGGCTCATCTGCCTCGGCGATGTGATCGGCTACGGGCCGGACCCCGATGCATGCCTGGACATCGTCGCGCAGGTCTGCGACGTAATGATCCGCGGCAATCACGATGAAGCAGTGCTGCGCGGTGAAGGCGAGACGGGCCTGCGGCCGGATGTGCAGCGCGCCATCGACCTCACACGCGACCGGCTGAGCGAAGGCCATCTGATGCTGGTGGCGTCGATGCGAGAAAGCACCGTGGTGGACGGCCTGTCGCTGGCGCACGGCGGGTTCACGCCGCGGCGATTCGAGTATCTCTACGACGCCGACGCAGCCGGGCGCTCGATGGAGAGCATGCCGACGACGCTGGGTGCGGTCGGTCACACGCACATCCCGTCGGCGTTTCTCCGCGCCGGGCGCACCGGGATCTTGAGCGGGGCTTCGTCGCACCAGGTGTTTCCCGGAATCGAGATCGTTCTGCCGCGAGAGGGCAGTGCGATCGTGAACCCGGGCTCGGTGGGGCAGCCTCGGGATCGCAATCCGTGGGCCGCGTGGGGCCGGCTCGACACGGACCAACGGACGTTCCAGGTCCGCCGCGTCCCGTACGACGTCGAGTCTGTTCAGCGGAAGATCGAGTCGATCGGCCTGCCGGACTATCACGGGGCGAGGTTGAGGCTGGGCGTTTAAGCAATCCACTGCCGCCTGCGGAAGGCCGCAGGAACAGCAGTGGCACCCATCCCAAGCGTCAGTCGAGGTGCAAGGCGTAGATCGCGACGTCGAGCAATCGCCCGAACTTCTCGCCGTTCCGTTGGATGATGCCGACGAGTTTGAAGTCGGCGCCCTCGTGCAGGCGGATGCTCGCCGGGTTTCCTTCGACGATCCGGGCCAGGATGAGACCTAGCCCCGCCGCCCGGGCGCGCCGGAGCAGGTCGTCCATCAGCGCGCTTGCAATGCCGCGACCTCGGTGTTCGGTGTGAACATACACCGAGTTCTCCGCGGCCCGTGAGTAGGCCTGCCGCGGCGACCAATGGGACAGCGAGGCCCAGCCGACGATGCGGCCGGAATCAACGGCCACGATGACCGGGTGGCGGGGAGGCTTGTGCGAATGCAGCCATTCGAGTTGGCGCTCGCGCGTTGTGTACGGTTCGGTCTCGAATGTCGCCGTGCCGCGAAGCACCTGCTCGTTGTAGATTTCAAAAATACCGGGGAGGTCTGCTTCCGCGGCGTCGCGAATCTTGATCGCGGGCGAGGACATCGTGGCGATTATCCCACGAACGATCACACCCGTGCGCGAGTCCAGTTCCCGCGCACGAACTCGATCGTGAAGAACACGCCTCGGATCGTCAGTTCCGCGCACAGCCCGACCCAGAAACCCGCGAGCGGATGCATGCCAAGGCGCTGAAGGGGCGCCGGATTGGGGATCGTCAGGCCCCCCGGCAGCGGCAGGTCCACTCCACTGAAGAGCCACGCGAGCGGCAGCCGGATCGCAAAGATCGAGATCCACGTGATCCGGGCCACGGCGCCCGTGACGCCGGCGCCGCGAAGCGCCGAGCGGAACACGATGCTCACTGCGAACACGGGCTGGCTCACTCCCGAGATGATCAGGAGCGTGGGCACGATTTCCAGGTGCTCGGGCTGTTGTGAGAAGATCCCCGTGACCGCGCGCCCGAAGACCACAAAGACAACGCCCGCAGCCCCCATCATGGCCGCCGCGACTCCGAGGCAGCGCCAGACGGCCAGGCGAGCCAGATGCGGGCTGCCCGCGCCGAGGTATTGCCCGGCGAGGGTGGCCGCGGCCAGGCTCATGGCGAACCCCGGCAGGAACGAAAACGCTTCGATGCGCACGGTGATGATGTGGGCGCCGAGCAGGCCCGGCTGGTGCATCAACCCCACCAAAAGGATGACGAGAAAGTTGCCGGCCCACATGCCGAATGTCTCGAGAAGGTTGGGCAGGCCGATTCGGAGAAGGCGGCGCGTCGTGTGCCAGTGAATCCGCATGCGCCTCGTGCGCAGCCGGACGCCGTGCGCGCCGCGCACGAGCATGGCGAACATCGCCATCGCGCCCACGGACCACGCCGCGACCGTGCCCAGCGAGATTCCCGCCACGCCGAGGTCAAAGGGGAACGGATTGCCCACGAGCACGTGCCGCACCGCGGCGCCGGAAGGGTCGGTCGTGGCGTAGGCGTATTCCACGCCGGAAAGCGCAAAGGACGCGACGATGTTCACCACGTTGATCAGGATCATCAGCAGGAGCGGGCGTAATGAGTCGCCCAACCCGCGGAGACACGCGATTCCGGCGCTGACAAAGGTCTGCATCGGGGCGGCCAACGCCACAAGACGGATGTAGGTAACCGCGTCCTGGTGGGCCTGATCCTTGAGGTTGAACCAGGATGAGACGATCGGCGCCGCGACGATCGCGACAAGCACTCCCAGTGCGCCGGCAATGAAACTGAGCGTAAAGCACTGACCGACGACGGTCTGAGCGACCGCGAGTCGTCCTTTTCCGGCTGAGCGGCTGATCAGCGCCGTCGCGCCTACGCCGAGCGCGATCGGAAACAGGCTGACGATCCAGAGAAAGTACGACGCGGCGGCCACACCGTCGGCGGCGTCTCGGCTCACGGCGGCGGAGAGTGCGGTGTCCGTCAAGCCGACGAGCGAATTCAGGAGCGACTCGACGAGCACCGGCCACGAGACGACCCAGATGGCCTGCCACATCGAGAGCCCGGCTAGTTTGCCTGACTTGATGCGCCCGCCCTCGAGGCCGGCGCCCGGCTCGATCGCGGCAATCGCCGCCGCGGGCTCGCCCAGAGGGGAGTCCTGGATTTCGATGTCGCGCTCTTTGAGGGACACGGGGCCGGGAGTGTATGCCGCGTTACCTGAGTTTCAGTGAAGCGAGGGCGACGGCCACGAGGAGCACGGAGACGATCCAGAAACGCGCGACGATGGTCTGTTCGCGCCAGCCGCCGCGGTGCAGGTGCCAGTGGTACGGCGCGCACCGGAAAATGCGCTTGCCCCCGGACATCTTGAAGTAGCCGACCTGAAGCACGACGCTCCCGATCTCGAGCAGAAATATGCCCGACATCAGCAGCAACAGAACCTCCTGCCGGATCACGATCGACACATAGCCGAGAAGCCCGCCGAGAAAAAGCGCTCCGGTGTCGCCCATGAACACCTGCGCCGGCGAGCAGTTCCACCAGAGGAACCCAAGACACGCTCCGACTGTCGCGGCGCACATGATCGCCAGTTCGTCCGCCGCCGCAACATAGGGCACGAGCAGGTACTTGGCAGCCTCCTCCGACCCGGCCACAAAGCACAGGATCATGAGGCCGAGCCCCACGGCGGATGTGATGCCGGCGGCGAGACCGTCCATGCCGTCGGTGATGTTCACGGCATTGGACATCCCGGTCATCATCAGAATGGTGATGACCACATAGGCGCCGATCGGCAGGTAGATGAGATGGGTTGCAGGCGGCGCGGAAGGGTTGTCGTACGTCTTCTGGAACGGAAGGTTCAGCACATGCGCCAAACTCTCTTCCTGAGCGGCGTAGCCCGCGCGATAGGTGAACACGCCGATGAGCAGCCCGATGGCCAGCTGCGCGAGCAGTTTCTCCCACGCGTATAGCCCCTGGCGCGAGGAGCCGGGGCGCGAGGCCGCCGTTAGCTTGAGCCAATCGTCGATCCCGCCGACCCCTGCGAGCCACACCACGGCGATCACCGCATTCTGGATGTAGGCGTTGCGAAGGTCCGCCAGCAGAAGCGTGGATACGAGCAGGGCGCCGGCGATCAAGAGCCCGCCCATCGTCGGCGTATTCGCCTTGGAGGCGAGCGCGGCGTTCAGTTCGGCCACATCGAACTGGGCCTTGTCCCCGATCTTCTTGTCTCGAAGCCAGCGGATCACGCGCGGCCCGGCGATGAGCACGGTGAAGAACGAGATAATCGCCGCCAGAAACGCCCGAAACCCGATCTGGTCGAGCACCATCGCGAATCGATAAAGGTCGTGCTTCATCAGCCACGACCGGAGGATTTCGAGCAGGTTGTAGAGCATCGTGTCAGGCGGCCGGTGAGGCGGCGCCGCGCAGGGGTGACGCGGCCGGGTTTGGGCCCGCGGGCGGCGCGGCGTGCTTCTCCAGCGCCGCCACCACCTGCTCCAGTTTCACCGCACGAGACCCCTTGAGCAGCACGGCGTCTCCGGGGCGCAAGCGCGCGACGACTCGCTCCGACTGGGCTTCATCGAGCGAGGAAAGCATGACGAATCGCGAGGCGGGCCACGAATCCGAAAGAGCCTCGGCCGTGTGCAGCGCCAGCGGGCCCACGGTAATCACGAGATCGGCCGGGCAATGATCGCGGATGATCTCGCCGAGTTCCCGATGGCAGGCGGGTGCGTGCGATCCGAGTTCCAGCATGTCCCCGAGCACGAGCACGCGGCGCTTGGCCGAAGGCGTCAGGGCGGCGAACGTCCGCACCGCGGCCCGCGCGGACTCCGGATTGGCGTTGTAGCAGTCGATGAAGAGGTCAAGGCCGCCCAGCGACCGCCGGTTGAGTCGCATGTCCGCGGGCGAAGCGATCTCGAGCCCACGCGCGATCGAGGCGTCATCGAGCCCCAGCCGCCTCGCGACGGCCACGGCCGCCATCGCGTTGAGCGCGTTGTGCGCCCCCAGGAGCGGAACCACGAAGGCCTGACGATCGTTCACAACGAACCGAAGGCCGGTCCGGCCGTCGGGCAGGCGTGTGTGCTCGACGCTCGAGCATCGCAGGTCGGCGCTCGCATCCTCGCCAAACGTCAAGACGTTGGGCACGGGCTTGAGGAAGTCCGCCAGGTGCGGCTCCGCCGCGGGCACGATTGCAACACCGCCCGGTGCAAGGTCGGCGAAGATCGATGCATCCTCGCGCGCAACCGCGGCCACCGAGTCGAAGAACTCGATGTGGGCGCGACCGATGCTCGTGATGACCGCGATGTCCGGTTGCGCGATGCGACCCAGTTTCGCGACCTCGCCCGGCGCGTTGGTCCCGACTTCGCAGACGAGGTACTGGTCGGCCGGCGATGCTCCGAGCACCGTCAATGGCACTCCGATCTCATTGTTGAACGACTTGGCGCTGGCGGTACCGCGCAGCCGCGTCGAGAGAACGCTGTGGATCAGGCGCGTCGTTGTGGTCTTGCCATTGGAGCCGCACACCGCGATGACGCGGGTGTTCGCCAGGGTCTTGCGGTACGCGGCGCCGAGCCGCCCCAGCGCGCCCAGTGCATCCGGTACGCGGAGAATGGCCGGGGCATTGGGCGAGCAGGCCAGATCGGTGGGTACCCGAGAGGGCTCATCGACGATCAGAAGCGGAGAGCCCGCGACGGCGGCCGCGCGCAGATAGTCATGTCCGTTGAACCTCGGACCCTTCAGTGCGATGAAGGCCTGGCCGGGCCGAAGCGACCTCGTGTCGGTCGAAACACCGTCGATCCGGAGCGACGGGTCATCGGGATCATCCGACAGCGGCTTGCGGATCCACGACCCGCCTGTAACTACGCGGAAATTCCGCCGGCTCCAGAACGTCACCGAGTCACTCCTTGCCTTGATTTCGTTGCTCCGGAATGCGTCGCGTGCTTCCGGTCGCCGAGCGCCGCCACCAGCGCCTCCCGAACCACGACGCGGTCGTCGAAGTCGATGCGCTTGATCCCGCCTTCGCCATCGGGCAGCAACTGGTAGTCCTCGTGTCCCTTGCCCGCGATGAGGACTACGTCTCCGGGGCGCGATTCACTCACCGCCAGGGCGATCGCTGCGCGACGGTCCGGCTCGATGCGGAGATTCATGCGCGCCTGGCCCTCAATCCCCTCCAGGATCTGCCGGATGATCGCCATCGGATCCTCGGTGCGCGGATTGTCGCTCGTCACGATCAGGCGGTCGGCGAGCGTCGCGGCCACGCGCCCCATCCGCGGGCGCTTCGTGCGGTCCTTGTCGCCCCCGCAGCCGAAGACGACCGATAGCCGCCCGCCTGCCTGATCGGCCAACGGGCGCAGGGTCTGCAGCGCTTTCGTCAGGGAGTCGTCGCTGTGGGAATAGTCGACAAATACGGAAAACGATTCGCGGACACCGGGCCGCCGAGTCACGACCTCAAGCCGGCCGGGCGGCGCCGCCAGCCGATCCAGCGCCGCCTGAATCTTTGACGCTGGCACGCCAGCCTCGTGGGCGCAGGCGGCTGCCTGAAGGCAATTCATCACGTTGTGCGCCCCAATCAACGGGACACGCCCCTGGATGCGACCCCAGGGGCCAGCCAACGTCACACGTGTGCCATCCGCGGTCGAGGCCTCGAACTCGGCGCGGCACTCTGCGCCGGAGTTCACCATGGAGCACCGGACCACGCGGGCTCGGCAGCCACGGAGAAGCCGCTCGGTGCTCGGGTCATCCGCATTGACCACCGCTGCCGCATCCGGTCGAAGGCCGATGAAGAGGCGTGACTTGGCGGCAAGGTACGCCTCCATCGTGCCGTGGTAATCGAGATGGTCCCCGGTCAGATTTGTAAACACGCCGACATCAAAGTCCATCGCCGCGACCCGCTGCTGGTCGAGCGCATGGCTCGAGACCTCGATCGCGGCCGCCTTGTAGCCGTGCTCGACCATGCGAGCCAACGAGTGCGAGAGCTCCAGAGCCGGCGGCGTGGTCATCGCGGCCTTCGATACTCCTCCACCGTCGTCGATGCTCACGGTCCCGATCAGACCGCAGCGCAGGCGCGAGGCGTTGAGCAACTGATGGACCAGGTGCGTCGTCGTTGTCTTGCCGTTGGTGCCCGTTACGCCGATCAGTGTCAGGCTGCGCGAAGGGTGGCCGTAGAAACGCTCGGCAAGCGCCGCCTCAGCCGCGAGCAGGTCGTCGCTCGTCAGCCACGCGATGTCATTCCCCACATTCGCCGGCACGCTGGCGGGCGTCGTCAGGACCGCCACGGCCCCGCAATCAATCGCCTGTTCGATGAAACGGCGGCCGTCCGCCTTGGTCCCGGCCCTCGCGATAAAGAGGGAGCCCGGGAGCACGGTCCGGCTGTCTTCCGTGATGTCGCAAACTCGGATCGCGCGGTCGGCCGCGCCGATCGGAAGAATCGCCAGCCCTTCGATGAGATCGCCCAGGAGCATGGCAGACTCGCGCCGGAGCGGCGCAGGGAGCCCCCGGGGACGCCGTCGCCGCCTCCTTGCAACGATATCGACCCCCGGAGGCAGAAGCGGTGAAAAATGCGCGTTTTCCCGCGACATGCACGCACATCATTTGTGCCCGCTGAACAAAAGCCCGATGTCGCCATCGCATGGAGGCGCCCAGATCGGCACGTCACGGCAGAATCAGCATCGCGTCGCCGTACGAGTAGAACCTGTACCCCTCGGCGATGGCCTTGCGGTACAGGTTCAACACCCGATCGACCCCGCTGGCGCCGGTCTGGCTCAGGAACGCCGCCACCAGCGCCAAGAGCGTGGACCGCGGCAGATGGAAGTTCGTGATCAGGGCATCGGTCCAGGCGAAGGAGAACCCCGGGGTAATGAGTAGCCGCGTCGATCCGGAATATCCCCCCGCCTGAAGGCTGTCTGGCATCGGTCGGGGCAGCGACTCCATGGCACGCACGACTGTCGTTCCTACGGCGATGATTCTCCCTCCTTCGCGGCGCGTCCGACCGGCCTGCTCAATGGTCCGACTTGGCACCGAAAAGGCCTCGTCGTGCATGGAGTGTTGCTCGAACGCAGGGGTCTTTACCGGCTGAAAGGTCCCCGGGCCGACTTCCAGGCAAACCTCACTCGAATCCACTCGACGCGCCTTTAGGGCGTCCAGCAAGGTCGGAGTGAAATGCAACCCGGCGGTCGGTGCGGCCACGGATCCCCGCGAGCCGGCCTTCGCGTAAACGGTCTGGTACCAGGCCCGGTCAAGCTCGTCTTCGACCGATTGCGCGGCGTGCGCCCTCGCCTTCAAGATGTAGGGTGGAAGCGGCGTGGCCCCAACGGCGTCGAGCGCATCAGCAGCCGAAATCCGAGCGGACGCGGGCGGCCCCTCCAGCCGTGCTTCCCAAGCGTCAGCCTGCTTCCTCTCGAGGATCAAGGACCACAGGGCCGCCCCTTCCGCGCCGGAGGCGAGCCCAATGACGTCGCCCTCCACGAGCCGGCCGCCCGAGTGCAGCATCACGAGCCAGCGGCGCCGACCGAGAGCGCGAAGGAACAGACCCTCGATCTTCCCGCCGGTACCGGCGCGCCGGCCCCGCAATCGAGCGGGGGCCACGCCGGACGTGTTGAAGATCAGCCGATCGCCCGGTTCGAGAAACGCCGGGAGGTCGCTGAATCTCGCGTGTTCCAGCCGCGACACGTCGGTCCGCGAGACAACCATGAGCCGCGAGGCATCTCGAGGCTCCGCCGGCCGCGTCGCGATCCGATCTTCCGGCAGGCGATAGTCGAGTGCGGAAACCGGGAGCATGCGTCGGCCAATCAACGCGTCGTTGCGGCTATGCAACACGGCGAACATCGCGAGACGACCGCACGCTTGACGCCGCCACTCGCGCGCGGACCGCGGGCCGATCTTATCGGTCGGCCCGCCGGGCAGCGTCGCGGCACGAGAGTTACAGGTCTCGAGGTGTGCGGATCAGCCCCGGCACCGCTCTAAACGCGCTCCAACTGAGGCTGTCGGCACGCGCGGGGCACTCGGCTGGGGCCGTCGCGCCAGCTTCGAGGGCGGACGAGTCAATGGAGGTGACGATTCGAAGGGTTGCGCCACGGTTCCTCTTGCATTGCCTGAGCCGCCCGAGGCGCATCGATGTTCCGGACTATTGGTACAGCCTCAAGCGATCCAACGAGCGTCACCCGCCCATCACACCCTTGGAGTATTGGCGATTGCTGCGACAGGACCGGCTCGCCGAGGAGCGGGCGTTGGAAAGCGGTCGCGCAGAAGAACGACGCATCGGGCTCCTTCTGGAGGCTTGGGGTTGAGCGCTAGCGCCGAACGGTCAGGTCTTGGCGCTGGGGCGATGCCCCGCCGCCTGCATCAGCCGCTCGCCTTCCTCCGGGCTGATGGACCCCTCGGCCACGTAGGCCGAAATCTCCCGCTTGGTTCGCTCCGTTTCCTTCAGGCGCGACATCTTGTAGGCGGCGCTGGAAATCATCCCGACCACGGCAAGGATTAAACCCCCTGCGATCGCGATGACCGGGATCATTTCTCGGGCGTTCTGGGCTGCGAACAACGGAAGGCCTTCCATGGGTGCTTCTCCGGCGGTCGGGCACTCAATCAAGAGGTCTTGGCTTCCTCGGCGGCGGCCCGCATCAGGCGCTCGCCCTCGTCAGAGGAGATCGATCCCTCGGCGACATAGGCAGCAATCTCGCGCCGCGTCCGCTCGCGCTGCGAGTTGCGGACGAGGCGCGAAACCGTCATCGAGATAATGGAAACGATGGCGACGATCATCCCGCCGATCATCACGATCGCGACTACTGTTTCTTCGGCCAATACAAGCGGAATATGGGACATCGAGGCGCTCCTCGGTCCTGGCCCTGCTCGGGCCAGACGCGTTACACGATCGGTCGGCGCGATCCGCAGGGGCCCGTCCATCCGCCGGCGCTGAGCAGGCGCTCGGCATCCTCGGGAGTTATCGAGCCTTCGGCAACATAGGCGGCTAGTTCGCGACGCGACCGTTCGCGCGCGGCGGTCCGCGCAATGGCGTAGCACGAAAACCCAATGGTCAAGACGATGAGCATGAGCACCGCGACCGCCATGGCGGCCAGCGGAACGATCTCGTTCTCGATCGAGGATCCCACCACAACTCCGAGACTCATGGGAACACCTCCCTGGTCGTTGCTCGGGCTCAGCAGCAACCCTCGTCTTCCCCAGACTTGGCCTTCATGAGCCGCTCGCCCTGTTCGGGCGTCATGGAGCCCTCGGCGATGTACGCGGCGATCTCGCGGCGTGTGCGCTCGCGCGAGACCGACGAGAAGATCCCCTTGATGCCGGAGAACGCGATCGCAAAGACCGCGACGGTTCCCATCACGGTCCAGAACCAGTTCTGCGCCATGGCTTGGAAGATGTCGTTCATGGTGTCGCCCTTTCAGGGAGTCTCGCGGCCTGGCACCCCTTGCCGTTCTTGTTCGGGGTCCGATTCCGGTTCTTTCCAGGCATTATTGCTTCAAGCCCGACGGCGGGCAGGAGACCACCAACCGCGTGTTTGGTGTAGGGACGGGGCAGCGGTAGGCTCTGGAGCGCCGACACCAAGGAGCAGGGATGCGCCTCGAGGGGGTTCTGAGCCCTGAACTGACGATCGTCATGCCCGCTCCCCGCGCCAAAGGAGCGGAGGCCCGGGACGCGGTGCTCAGGGATCTTTCGAACCGGGCGCAATCGCACTTTCCGAGGGTCGCGCCGGGCGGGCTCCTCGCCGGATTCCTCGATCGTGAACGCAAGTACCCGACCGGGACGCCCGAGGCTGTGGCATTCCCGCACGTGCTGCTTCCGGACATCGATTCCACCGTTGTCGCCGCTTTGTTGGTCAAGCCGGGCGTTCGATGGAGCGTGCAGGACCTTCCGCCGCAAGACCTGGTGTTCGCGATCTTTGGGAACGCGGATAAGCCGTGGGAGCACGTTCGGCTTCTCGCCCGGCTGGCCCGGATCGCACGCGGGCAGGGGGCGCTGGACCGGCTTCGCGAGGCCGCCGACGGCGCCCGACTGTACGACCTTCTGATTACGGAGGACCGACGTTATGGCTAAGAAGTCGGCCCCTAGGAAGGCACCAAGCGGAGCGAAACCGACCCGTAAGAAGCGGGCGCGAATCGCGCAGCCGGAGCACTCGCCGATCGTCCTCGTGATCGTCATCATCACCGATCCCGGCATGGTCGAAGAGCTGGTGACCGGCCTGATCGACCTCGGAGTCGACGGCACGCTAGTCGAGGCCAAGGGGTTGACGACCTTGCTGCGCGAGGAGATGCCGATCTTCTCGGGACTGGCCCAAATGCTTCCCGTGCCTTCTGCGAGCCGCATCCTGCTCGCGGCCACGACGGCGCCGATGGCTGACAAGGTGATCGAACTGCTCCAGTGGCAAAGCGGCGGAAGCGCGCGCCGCCCCATCGGCCTGGTGATGCCACTGAGTCGAACGGTCGGTCTGCGCGAGGGCTGATGGCATGCGCACGAGCGGGTTGCTAGCATCGGCCCGCCGATCGGCCCGGTTTCATTCGGAGAGGTGGCGGAGCGGCTGAACGCGCCGGTTTCGAAAACCGGTTGTGCCTCACGGCACACGGGGGTTCGAATCCCCCCCTCTCCGCTTTTCACGAACAGCGCTCGCAATCGGTTCTGGTTTTCGTCCGAGGAGGCGCGCCTACATCGCGTGGGGGGATGAGAACCCCTCGCGATCGCGGCTCGGCGCGATCACGGGGGTTCGACGCCGCCTCGACGCCGCGAAGCGAATACCCCCTCTCCGCTTTCCACAAATGACGCTTGCAATCGTTTTTCGTTCTCGTCCGCGGAGACGCGCCTACATCGCGTGGGGGGATGAGAACCCCTCGCGATCGCGGCTCGGCGCGATCACGGGGGTTCGACGCCGCCTCGACGCCGCGAAGCGAATCCAGATCGCGACACCGGTTGAAGTCAACGGCATCCAACGACTGACGGCCGGGTGAAGACCTCACCGGGCCGGCGGCGTGGTGTTCCCCAAATCAGCAGGGTCCAGGAGAATCGCCATGAAGG
>Ga0187894_10003950_pt1 | contig 16225 bp, 15 predicted proteins | sample GBC1701081metaG_FD_136650 | JGI IMG/M metagenome (GOLD analysis project Ga0187894, IMG submission 136650) | White microbial mat communities from a lava cave in the Kipuka Kanohina Cave System on the Island of Hawaii, USA - GBC170108-1 metaG ... | reverse complement strand
GATCCAAGACACTGGGCACCTCCCTGTCTGCCGGGTTGTATGGCTACAACCTCAAGAATCGGCAGCGCGGGGAGGTGCCCTCCTTCCCCGCCTATCTCCCTGCCATTGGGCCTAGCCCACGCGGACCTCGACGAGCTGATCGGGATCGAGGTGCGCGCGTGCCACGCGCTGGACCTCCTCCGCCGTCACCTTCTCGAGCATCTCCAGGTACCGCTTCGGGTAGTCGAACCCGAGGCCGAACCGCTCGCAGAGCACGAGCACGCGCGCGAGGTCCTGCGACGTCTCGCAACGGAAGACCATGCCGCCCCGCAGCGCCGCCTTCGCGCCGAGGAGCTCGTCCGGCGTCGGCGCGCGGTCACGGATGGCCGCGATCTCCTTCTTCATCTCCGAGAGCGCGAGATCCGCGTTCTGGGGACTCGTGCCGCAATACACGCGCAGCATCCCGGGCGCGACGTCGGCCGTCCGGGTGATGTCGCCGGAAACCGAATACGCGAGCCCCTTCTCGTCGCGGATGTTCATCGACAGCCGGTCCGTGAACCCCGAACCCGTGCCGAACACGTTGTCCATCACCTCGAGCGCGACGAAGTCCGGATCGGTGCGCGCGACGCCCAGGTGCCCGACGTAGATGTTCACCTGGCGCTTCGCCGCCTTCTCGCGGATCGACTTCGCCTCGCGCGCAGGGGGGGTGGGAGGGGCTGGGGAGGGCGGGGGGGCCTTCGGCCAGCTCCCGAACGTGTCGCGCGCGAGCTTCAACGCGTCGTCCGCGGGGAGATCCGTGACGATCGCGAGGATCGCGTTCGCCGGCACGAAGAACGCCGCGTGGTGTGCCGCGATCTGCTCGCGCGTGATCGCGCCGACGCTCGCCTCGGTGCCGTTCGCCGAGCGGCCGAGGGGGTGGCTGGCGCCGTAGATCGCCTCCTGGAACTTCGCCAGCGCGACCGCCCGGGGCGTGTCGAGCTCCACCTTGATCGCCGCGACCTGTTGCGCGCGCACGCGTTCGACCGCCTCCGGCGCGAACGCGGGGTCCCGCGCCATCTCGGCCAGCAGGCCGAGGCCGAGCGCCGCGTCCTTCGAGAGGACCCGGACGGCGACGCCGTCCGCGCCCGCGGCAAGCGTGCCGCCGACCGCGCCGATCGCGTCCGCGATCTCGTCCGCGGTGTGCCGCTTCGTCCCCTCCTCGAGGAGGGCCGTCGCGAACGCGTGGAGCCCCGGCGCCTGCTCGCCGAGCCGGCCGTTCTTCACGTGGAGCTGCGCGGTGAAGACCGGGTTCGCCTTGCGTTCGAGCACGAGCACCGTGAGCCCGTTGTCGAGCACGGTTCGCAGGGGCTTCAGCTCGAGCGCCGCGGCGACGGTCGCGGCGCCGTCCGCCTTCGCGCGGCCGCGCCGGCGCGGCGTTCCGCCCCCTCCCCCGCCCCCGGGCCCCACCCCTTCCTCCTTGGGGATCGAGCGTCCGACCACGGCGCGGTCACGCTGGAACACCTCGTGCGCGAGCTCCTCCAGGTCCTTCGGCGTCGCGTTCCGGAGGGCCTCGGGGTACGTGAGGACGTACCGCCACGTCGCCATCGCGCTCAGCTGGCCGAGGCGCATTCCCCATTGCGACGCGGACTCGCGCTCGAAGACGTTGGCCGCGAGGAGCTGCGCCCGCGCGCGGTCGAGCTCCTTCCCGGACGGGTCGAAGCGCGCGAGCAGGTCGAAGAGCGCCGCCTCGGTCTCGTCGAGCGTGCGCCCCGGCGCGGGCTCGACGAGGATCGAGAAGAGGCCGTCGTCGCGGCGGGAGTCGTTGGTGACGTCGATCGTCGCGGCGATGCCCGTTTCGACGAGACCCTTCTCGAGGCGGCTCGACTTGCCTTCCGCGAGGATGTTCTTCACGAGGTCGAGGAGCGGCTCCCGCGCGTCGGAAACCGGCATCGAGCGGAACACGACGAGCAGCCGCGGCACCTCGGTGTCCTGCTTGAGCGTGAGGCGCTTCTCCCCGAGCGGCAAAGGCTCCTTGATTTCGCGGCGCTTCACGTTGCCGCGCGGGATCGGGCCGAACAGCTCGCCCACGCGCGCGATCACGCGGTCGCGGTCCACGCCGCCCGCGACGACGATCGTCGCCCGGTCGGGCGTGTAGTGGCGCAGGTAATAGGCCTTCACCTGCTCTCGCGGGACGTTCGAGATCTCCTCCTCCCAGCCGATCACCGGGTGGTGGTAGCCGCCGACCGGGAACGCCGCCGTCTCGACGGTCTCCCAGAGGACGTTCTCCGGGTTGTCCTTCCCGATCTTCAGCTCCTCGAGGACGACCTTGCGCTCCGCGTCGAACTCGTCGGGCAGGAACGAGGAGTTCCGCATCCGGTTCGACTCGATCTCGAGCGCCGCCTCCCAGCGGTCGGCCGGGAAGGTGAAGTGGTACTCGGTCAGGTCGTTCCAGGTGGACGCGTTGTTCGTGCCCCCGTTCCTTTGCGTGATCTTGTCGATGTCGCCCTTCCGGTACCGGTCCGTCCCCTTGAAGAGCATGTGCTCGAGGAAGTGGGAGAGCCCGGTCTCCCCCCGGTCCTCGTCGCGCGCGCCGACCCGGTACCAGATCTGGCACGAGACGACCGGGTTCTGCGCCTGCGGCGCGACGAGGAGGGCGAGCCCGTTCGGGTAGAGGGTCTCCGAGATGCCGGTCGCGGGGTCGATCGTCGTCACGGGTTCCTCGGCTCCGGATGCGGCCGCGAGAAGGGCCAGAAACAAGAGGGTACGCACGGCGCGACTCTACCTGTGAGGCGAGGGGGCACGGGGGAGCGGAGCCTTGCCGGCTCCTCACAGTCGCCTGATCGTCGCTTCACCGCGGCGCGCTACCCATGGGTTCCCCGTGCCTCTCCCTCTCCCTTTGAAGGAGTTCCCATGACGAGAAGGATCCTCTCCCTCGCCCTGCTCGCGCTCCTGGTCGCGCCCGTCCTCCGCGCGGATGCCGTGCCGCTGCGCCTCGCGGTCTGCGACCTCGAGGGTCTCGAGCAGCTCCAGCGCGAGTTCGGCGCGTTCCGCGACCTGCTCGTCGCCAAGTCCGGCCTCAAGATCGAGTTCTTCCCGGTGCCGAACCGGACGGCCGCCGTGGAGGCGATGCGATCCAACCGGATCGACTTCGCGCTCACCGGCCCCGCCGAGTACGTCGTGTTCCGGAACCGCACCGACGCGACGCCGGTCGTGGCGTTCGCGCGGCCCGACTACTTCGCGGACATCATTGTGCTCGCGGAGAGCGGGGTCGACGGCGTCGAGGACCTCAAGGGGAAGAAGATCGCGATCGGCGACGTCGGCTCGACGTCGAAGCACCTGGCCCCGCTCCAGATCCTCAAGGACAACGGGCTCGACCCGCAGAAGGAGGTCGAGCGGGTCCACACGAGCGTGAAGCTCGGGTGGGAGGCGCTGAAGCGCGGCGACGTCGCGGCGTTCGCGACGACGAACGACAAGTACCTCTCGCTCCGCGAGAAGGAGAAGGAGCTGCCCCCCGCGGCGTTCAAGGTGGTCGCGCGCGGCCGCGACCTGCCCAACGACGTGCTCGTCGCGCGGCCCGGCGTGGACCTCGCGGTCGTGGAGAAGCTCAGGAAGGCGATCCTCGAGAACTCCGACGCGCTGGCGGAGGCGATCCTCAAGGGCGAGGACAACCAGAAGTTCAAGGGGATGAAGTTCCTGCTCTCGGTCAAGGACTCGGACTACGACTACGTCCGCGAGATGTACCTGACCGCGGGCTACCCGCAGTTTTCGAAGTTCCCGGGGGAATAGGGTGGACGAGACCCTCGTCGCGCGCGGCGCGGCTCGCGGCGCCCCCGGCCGCGATCCGGGTGGGGGTGCGGGGGCCGGACCGCCCGCGGGCCCGCCCGATCTCGACGTGCGCGGGATCCGGAAGGACTTCGGCGACTCGCGGCGGGCCGTCCTCGACGGGGTCTCGATCTCGGTGAAGCCCGGGGAGGCCGTCGCCCTGATTGGCCCGAACGGCGCCGGGAAGTCCACGCTCCTCCGCTGCTGCCTCCGCCTCGTCGAGCCGGACGAGGGCGACGTGAGACTTCTCGGCCACGACCTGCGCGCGATGCGAGGCTCCGCGCTTCGCCGCGCGCGCGCGGCGACGGGCTTCGTCTTCCAGCGGCACAACCTCGTGGGGCGCCTTTCCGTCTTGTCGAACGTCATCCACGGCGGTCTGGCCTCGGGTTGGGGCGTGCTCCGCTGGAATCAGGCGTTCGCCCCCCGTGCCGCGCGCGAGCGGGCGATCGAGTGCCTCGCGCGCGTCGGCCTTGTCCACCTCGCCGACCGGCGCGCCGACCGGCTCTCCGGCGGTGAGTCGCAGCGGGTCGCGATCGCGCGGGCCCTCATGGGAAGCCCGCGCCTGGTCTTCGCGGACGAACCGGTCGCGAGCCTCGACCCCGGCATCGGCGAGGAGGTGATGCGGCTCTTCGCCCACCTGATCCGGAGCTCGGGGCTGACCCTCCTCTTCACCAGCCACCAGCTGGATCACGCGCTCGCCTACTCCGATCGCGTCGTCGCGCTGCGCCGCGGGCGCGTCGTCCTCGACGCGCCGTCGCGCGACGTGGGCCGCGCCGACCTCCGGGCGGTCTATGGCTGACCCCTCCCCGCCGCCCCTCCCGGTCCTGCCGCCGCGGCTCGCGCTCTCGCCGGCGCGGTTCGCCGTCGGGCTGCCGCTCCTCGCGCTCCTCGTACTCGCCGTCGAACGCGCCTGGACCTGCGGGGGCGAACTCGCCAAGGGGGCACCCGACATGGCGCGGATCCTCGACGAGATGTGGCCGCCGAGCTTCGTGCGCGCGGGGACGGTCGCGCGGCTCATGTTCGAGACCGCATCCATGGCGGTGGCGGGCGCCGCGGTCGGCTGCGCGGCGAGCTTCCTGCTCGCGTTCCTCGCGGCGAAGAACCTCTCGCCCCACCCGCTCGCCTACTACCTCTCGCGCGCGGCCATCTCGTTCTTCCGCACCGTGCCGGACCTCGTCTGGGCGATCTTCTTCGTGGTCGCGGTGGGGCTCGGGCCGGTCGCGGGCACGCTCGCGATCGTCGTCGACACCATGGGCTTCTGCGGCCGCTTCTACGCGGACGCGATGGAGGAGACCGACCCCGGCCCGCGGGAAGCGCTGGTCGCGTCGGGCGCCGGGCGGTTCGGCGTCGTCCTCGCGGCGGTCGTGCCGGCCGCGCTTCCCGCGATGGTCAACGCGTCCATGTTCGCGCTCGAGAAGGCGGTGCGCGCGTCGGTCGTCCTCGGCCTCGTCGGCGCGGGCGGGATCGGCATCGAGCTCAAGGCGTCGATGGACATGTTCCAGTTCTCCGAGGCGACGACGATCATCCTCGCGATCTTCGTCCTCGTCCTCGGCGTCGAGCAGCTGAGCGCGCTGGTGCGCCGGCGCATCCTCTAGAAGGGAGATCACCATGGGAATCCTCGCGACCGGACAGCGCGCCGTCATCGGCATGATCGACGGCTTTGGCCCCGACTACCTCGAGGCGAGCGACATGCCGCACCTGCGGACCATGATGCGGGAGGGGTTCGGGAAGCTCGTGAGCGGGTGCTTCCCGAGCATTACCAACGTGAACAACGTGTCGATCTGCTGCGGGGCGTTCCCGAGCGAGCACGGGATCACCGGCAACTCGTACTTCGACGAGGAGGCGGGCGAGGCGCGCTACATGAACGCCGCGGAGCTGATCCGCGGCGACACGCTCTTCCGCCGTGCGGCGAGGCGCGGGGTCAAGTCCGCTATCCTCACGAGCAAGCGCAAGACCGTCGAGCTCTTCGGGCGGGACTGCGACATCGCGGTCGCAGCGGAGCGGCCGCCGGAGGATCTCGTCGCCCGCTTCGGCCCTCCCGGCGACATCTACAGCGCGGAGATCAACACGTGGCTCTGGCGCGTGGCGGTCGACCTCCTCGAGCGGCGCGGGGACATCGGCGTCCTCTACGTCCACACGACCGACTACCCGATGCACGCGTGGGCGCCCGATGCGCCGGAGTCGCGCGATCACCTCCGCGCGATCGACGCGCTGCTCGGCGAGGCGCGCTCGGTCGCGCCCGACGCGGCGTTCTTCCTGACCGCGGACCACGGCATGAACCGCAAGACGCGCAACTGGGACCTCGCGAAGGCATGCGCCGAGGCGGGGACGGGGATCCGGTTCGCGCTCTCGCCCGAGCGCGACTACTACGTGAGGCACCACCGGAACTTCACCGGATGCGCGTACGTCTGGCTCGAGGCGCCGAGGGACTACGGGCGCGTCGAACGGACGATCGCCCGCCTCGCCGGAGTGGAGGAGGTGGTGCCCGCGGAGGAGGGGGCGAGGCGCTTCCACCTCGTGCGCGAGCGGCTCGGCGACATGATCGTGCTCGGCGACCGGGACACGATGTTCGGCGAGAACGACCGCGCCCTCGAGGATCTGCCCCCGGCGTACCGCGCGCACGGCTCGCTCCATGAGATGCAGGTGCCGCTCGTCATCTTCAACCAGGGCGGTGAGCTGCCCCCCGCGGAGGAGTTTGCCTACAACAAGGACCTGACCCGGCACCTCTACGCGAACGGCGCGTGACCGGCTTGCCTGCCGTGCCATCATTCCGCGGCGTGCGGATCGCGATCACGGCCATCGGGAGCGCGGGGGACGTCCACCCGTTCGTGGCGGTGGGGCGCGGTCTGCGCGAGCGGGGCCACGACGTCCTCATCCTCGCGAGCGCCTGGTACGAGGAAGCCGTCACGGGCGCGGGGCTCGAGTTCGCGGCGATGGACACGCGCGAGCACTACGTCGAGATGACCGCGCGGCCGGAGCTCTGGAATCCGAAGCGGGCGTTCCCCTTCATCATGCGCGAGGCCGTGCTCGCGACGCTCAAGCCGCTCCACGACAGGCTCGTGGCCGAGGCGCGGGCCGGGGCCGTGCTCGTCGGGTCGTCCCTCGACCTCGCCGGCCGCCTCGTCCAGGAGAAGCTCGGCGCGCGCTTCGTCAGCGCGCACGTCCAGCCCGCGTTCCTGCGCACGGTCCATCGCCTCCCCGTCCTCAAGGGAGCCGAGTTCGTCCGCCGGATGCCGCGGTGGTTCAAGCGCGGGTTCTGGCGGTTCTCCGACTTCTTCTTCGACCACACGTGGGTGCCGCAGTTCAACGCGTTCCGGCGGGAGATCGGGCTCGGCCCCGTGCGCCGCCCCATGAACGGCTGGTGGGACTCGCCCGACCGGATCCTCGGCCTCTGGCCGGAGTGGTTCGGGCCGGTCCAGCCCGACTGGCCCGCGCAGCTGCGGCTCGTCGGGTTCCCCTTCTTCGACCGCGCCGCGGCGCAGCCGCTCGATCGCGACCTCTCGCGCTGGCTCGGGGAGGGGCCGCCGCCGGTCGTCTTCACCCACGGCTCGGCGAACGTCCAGGGCGCGGCGTTCTTCCGCGAGTCCCTCGCGATCTGCGAGCGGCTGAAGGTGCGCGGGGTGCTCGTGACCGCGAGCCGCGCGGACGTGCCCGACGACCTCCCCCCGACGGTCCGCCACGAATCCTATGTCCCCTTCAGCCTGCTGCTGCCCCGTGCGGCGGCGCTCGTGTCGCACGGCGGCATCGGCACCGTGGCGCAGGGCCTCCTCGCCGGGACGCCGCAGCTGGTCGTCGCCATGGCGCACGACCAGCACGACAACGGCTCGCGGCTTGAGGACCTGGATGTCGGCGCGATGCTCGACATCCAGCGCTTCGACGCGGCCCGCGCCTCGCGGCTGGTGGACGACCTCCTCCGCGACGCCGCGAGGAAGGCCCGCTGCCAGGAGCGCGCAGCACTCCTCCGTGCCGACGATCCGGTCGCCCGCGCCTGTTCGGCGATCCTCGGCTGACCGGCCCCCACCGGACCCCCTCCGCCTCCTTGCCGCTTCGGCGCCTCGATTCCGTTGTCCCGGGTGAACGACTTCGCGACCGGGGCGGTCGCCGGTCGCGGGAGGTAACGATGCGCATCGTCACGGGTCTCCTTTTTCTCGGCGCGGCGCTCTGCGCGCCCGGCTGCAGCGACGGGAATGGCAACGGCGGAGAAACGACCGAGCCCACCCCCGAGCAGGCGGCGCTGCTTGAGGCGTGCACCTTGGATCTCTTCGGTGTGTTCGAGGGGCTTCCCGATCTGCTGCTGGTCGCGCAGGGGGAGAGCGGTGGCGCCGTGGTGGTGCCGTCGCCCGACCCGGCCGACCCGCGTCCCGCGTACACGGTCCACGTGCCGATCGACCTCGACGGCGACGGCAACCGCGACGACGCGGTGGACGGCACGATCACGTTCTCGAGGGACCCCGCCCTCGGGTTCGCGCCGGGCGACCGGGCCAGCCTCTCGTGGACGCTTCTCGGCGATGACGCGCAGGGCAGCGGGACCTTCGATCTCCGGGTGACGCCTTCGGGGATGGTCGAGGTCATGGGCAGCGGGACGATCACGACGGGCGGCTGCACGATGGACCTTGTCATCGACGAGGCCCACGCGGTGGCGGTGCCGCTGCGGATGGCGCCGCAGGCCCCCTCGCACGTCGCGCTGCCGTTCGAGGGCGGCAGGATCCGCTTCGTCCTCGAGGCGGGCCCGGAGACGCTCGGCGGGACGATCACGCGGGGCGCCGCGACGCTTGAGGTCTACAGCGCCGATGTGAACGGCGTGCCGGTGCCGGACTTCCCGCTGGGCATCGGTTGAGGCTCGGGAGAACTCGGGGGCCGGCCCCGCGGCGGCCCCCGAGCCCCCTCACCACGCTCCCGGCCCTTCACGTCCCCTTCCCACGGCGCTCCGTAGAATGTGAGCGTGCGTCTTCTCTCCGGGAAGCCCGTCCAACTGAAGGCGCTGTGACCGGCTATCTCGCGGCCGAGGGGTTCCTCGAGGACCTGCTGACGGAGCTCGGCGACGGCGTCCGCGAGGTGCGCGAGAGGCTCGTCCTCCACGACGGACCGCCGCGCGCCGTCGCGTGGGCACAGAACGTCTGGCACGACCCCGTCGAGATCCCGTTCGCGTCGGTGAACGACGCGGCGAAGGCGCTCAAGGCGATCCAGCGGAACTGGGCGCTCTGCTCGACGACGGAGCACCGCAGAGCAGCGCTCATCGCCGAGAAGCTCCCGCACGTCTCCGCGAAACCCCTCGGGTTCCCCGCGCCCCTCCCTGTCGCGCCGCTGGGCAGCTGGACGCTCCTCGATCGCGACCGGCTCCTCGCGGCGGCGCGCTGCTCAAGCGCGTTCCCGAACGGCGAAGTCCACTTCGTCGAGGACAAGGAAGGCCCCCCGAGCCGCGCGTACCTGAAGCTCTGGGAGGCGCTCACGGTGCTCGGGCGGTGGCCGCAGCCGGGCGAGCGCTGCGTGGACCTCGGTTCGAGCCCCGGCGGCTGGACATGGGCGCTTGCGAAGCTCCAGGCCCGCGTCGTGAGCGTGGACAAGGCGCCGCTCGACCCGCGGATCGCGCCCCTCGCGGAGTTCCGGCAGGAGAGCGCGTTCGGCGTCGATCCGTTTGACGTCGATTGGCTCTTCTCCGATGTCGTCTGCTACCCGGACCGGCTGCTCGCGCTCGTGCGCCGCTGGCTCCCGCACGCGAGAAACCTCGTCTGCACGGTGAAGTTCCAGGGCAAGACGGACCACGCGACCGCGCGCGAGTTCACGGCGATCGAGGGCTCGCGGCTCATGCACCTCTTCCACAACAAGCACGAGCTCACGTGGGCGCGTCTCGGTCCGGGTTGAGTGAGGGGGCCTCGGGGGCCGTGCCCACGCCGTAGCGGTAGACGAGATGCCCGCCGAGCCAGCCTCCGGCAAGGAGCGCGACCGTTCCGAGGGCCGAGAGCACGAGCGCCAACGCGCCGGGCCGCGCGTCGGGGCCCTCTCTCGCGAGCAGGCTGCCGAGGAAGAGCGTGAGCGCCGTCCCCGCGGCCACGAGGTGTGCGGTCGCGGTCCTCGACGCGGCGTGGCCGGGCGGGAGCGCGAGCAGGTCAAGGAGCCCCGCGATGGCGGCCGCGACGCCCCCCGCGAGTCCCGCCGCGAGCGTCCAGTACGCGACCGGCCCCCAGGCCCCCTCGACACCCAGCACGAGGAGGAGGTCCGCCACGAGCGAAGCGGGCAAGAGCCCCATCGGGAAGTGGACCAGCGCCGCGTGGAGCGGATGACCCGCGAACCTGAGGCCCTTGCCTCTCACATCCCGAACTTGTAGGCGAGCAGGAGCACGAAGCCCACGACGGCCGCGCCGCCGTGGACGAACAGGAATTGCTTCGGCAGCTGCTTCTTCGCTGCATGCTGCGCGAAGAGGTAGAAGCCGCCGAGCGCCGCGACGACGAAGATCACGAGGGACACGACCCCGAGACCCTTCACCGTTCCCTGGAGAAAGGCGATGACGAGCACGACGAGCCCGGACGCGGCGAACGCGCCGTGCACGAGCGCGAGGCCGAGGGCGGGTTGCGGGGCGCCCGCGTGCGACTTCAAGTGCTGGATCAGGAGCGCGAGGCCGCCGACCGCGGCGATCGCGAACAGGATGAGCGCGAGGTTCAGCATGGGGATCCCTCCAAGGTGGCGTCCACGACGCCCCAACCGGGCGTATTCTACCGATAGTTACAGTTCTTACTATATAAACTTGTGTATTGACCTAGGGCATTGCCTCAAGTACAGTATTGTCAATGGCTTACGGAAGCACGCGTGAGGAAATCATCCACCTGCTTCAGCGGGGTCCGAGCACGGTTGAGGAGGTGGCGGAGTCGGCGCGACTCACGCCCAACGCGGTCCGCTCCCACCTCGCGACGCTTGGTCGTGACGGCCTCGTCGAGCGGACGGGCTTTCGCAAGGGTTCGGGCCGCCCCGCGCGCCTCTACCGGCTGACCCAGAAGGCGCTGAACGATCTTTCGGAGGCTCACCGGCCGTTCCTCGCGGCGCTCGTCCACGTGCTCGGGCAGGAGCTTCCTTCGGAGCGCGTCCGCGAGCTTCTCGTCGCGACCGGTCGCTCCCTCGCCCCGCCGGTGCCCCGAGAGGCCGATCCCGCCGCGCGGTTGAAGGCCGCGATGGCCGCCTTGCGGGGTCTCGGCGCCGACGTCGAGACGATCGAGGATGCGGGCGCACTCGTCATCCAGGGCTTCGCCTGTCCGCTCGGCGACGCGGTGCGGAGTTGCCCCGACGTCTGCCACGCGGTGGGCGCGCTTCTCGAGGACGTGCTCCACCGGAAGGTCGCGTCCGAGTGCCGGCACGACGGCTGGCCGGCGTGCAGGTTCCGCGTGCGCTAGCCTTGGGGGGGCGCGGGGGCCTTCGAGCGGCGGAGCGCGTGCACGCCGCCGATGATGCCCACGATGCCGTCGAGCTTCACGGCGTGCGGCGCGCTGGCGACGATCTGGAGGATGCCTGCCGCGCGGCAGCGTCCGGCCCGGACGCAGACGATGCCCGCGACCTGGACGATCGCGGTCGCGGCCACGAGCGCCCAGAGGGCCTTCACGTACGGGTTCCCGCCGGAGAGCGCGGCCTCGGAGAGCCCGAGCGTCTCGGCGATCTCGATCCCGAGCATCGCGTACGCCCAGCCGAGGCCCGCCGCGAGCGGCATCACTTCTTCCGCGGGCGCGGCGTGACGGTGTAGGTGCCGTCCTTCGCTTCCTTGCAGGTCACGTCGGCGGTCTCCGGGGAGAGGAGCATGGCCTTGACGACCGCGGGGACGCGGTCGCGCGGCACGTCCTTGATCGGCGTCGGGAGGGCCATCGTTCACCTCAGTTCGAAGTGGTCCACGGCTTCGGAGCGGAGCGCGGCATGCGCGGCGTCGAAGAGGAAGTTCGCGGGCTCGATCGCGAGGCCCTTCTCCGCGAGCCACGCCTTGAGCTTCTCGGCGTTCGCTGGGTCCGCGAGGAACCGCTCGAGCAGCGCGGTGTTCTTGTCCTCGCCGAACGAGACGGCCTTCGCGCTGTCGAGCGCCGTGGAGCCCCCCTCGACGGTCGCGAAGCTCGGCACGGGCGTCGAGAGCGAGCCGTCCTCGAAGACGCGCACGTCGAAGCCGAGGTAGCCGAGGACGAGCGGCCGCTCGAAGTCCTCGTCCATCGTCACGGCGCGCGAACTCGCCTGGACGAGTCGGACGGAGCCGCCCGGCGGGCCGCCGATCGCCGCGAGCGCGTCGCGGTACGCGGCGGCGGCCTTGGGCGCGAGATCGGGCTCGTCCATCGCGATCTTCTGCAGCTCGATCTGCGGCGGCATCCCCGCGTCCAGGCCGGCGCCTTGCGATTCGAGACTCACGAGCGAGACCGTGACCCCGCGCGCGAGGAAGACGCGCGTCACCACGCGCAAGTAGATCGGCTTCCCGGTGTCGCGCGCGATGGCTCCGAACGTCTCGCGAAGGTCCGCGTCCGCGCTCCACCATGCGTAGAGCTTCCGCGCAAGCGACTCGCCGTCGATCGCGTAGGTGCACCCGTCGCGGATCGTCACCGATCCCTGCGCGCTGCTCGAGCCGAGGAGGCCGAGACCGACCGGCACCCCGGAGAGCGGCAGCGCGAGCTTCAGGCCGCCGCTCTTGTCCACCTGGAAGGCGTAGCTCGGGAACGCGACCTTCGGCGCGGAAGGGGAGGTGCCCGCGGAGGGGCGGTCGTGCGGCACCTTGCCGTACGGGTTCTCGAAGTAGCCGTCGCGGTAGAACTCCCGGTACGGGAGATCACGGAGCCGCGTGACGAGCTGGTCGAGCGGCAGGAACCCCCTCTCCTCGTAGACGCGCGCCTGGTCGGCGAGCGACGTGTCGACGAGGAAGACGTCGCCGGGTTCGACGTCCTCGTTCAGCGGGTAGACGGGGAGCACCTGGCTCGCGCGGATCGTCAGGCACCAGTCCTTCGCGACGTGCTCAAGCTGCCGCGACGGCGTCGCGCAGGCCGAGAGGAGCGTGAAGATCAGGACAACCCTTCCCATGGGCCCTCCCTTCCGGCCGGCATCTTCCGCCGACGTGGCCGGGAGCGCAAGGTGTGCCCCCGAGGCCCCCTCTGGCTCAGGTCGAGTTCAACAGTGACAACCCGCGCAGCGCTCCGTTGACGACGACGTGTTGCCTCTCCTTCCGTGCCGCGCGTGCTTCGATGCGACGCGGTGTGCCTTCTCGCGGGCGGAAAGCGCGCGCGCGAGCCGAAGGGCCCTCGCGGGCGACGAGCAGCGTCCAGTCAGGGACAGCGCGCCACCGCTGGCGCACTCGGCGCGACACAAACCCTTCTCCCCTCGGCACTTGCGGCCGCCGGGCAAGCTAACCGTTAGCTCCCCTCCCCGGGGGGGTTCTGTACGGGCCGTCGGCGCGCCGATGAAGAATGGCGCGAGGCGACGGGCCTGTCCGGGGGGGCCCTTCCCCGCGCGTGCGACGGAAGATGATTCGCCTCAAGGACTTGCCCATCCGGCACAAGGTGCTGATCGTGGCCCTGCTGCCGCTGTCGACGGGGCTGCTCCTCGCCTGCGCCGTCTACACCTTCAAGGAGAAGGCCGCGTCCAGCGACGACCTCGCGACGAATCTCTCGATCCTCGCGAAGATCGTCGGGAAGAGCGCCTCGGCAACGCTCGCCGACGAGAGCGGCGCGATGAAGCTCCTCGAGGCGCTCGGCGCCGACCCGCACCTCATGACCGCCGCGCTCTACGACCGCGACGGGAGCGTGATCGCGAGCTTCGACTACCGCGGGACCGACGCCGCGGACGTGCCGCCGCTGCAGCGCGGCCACACGGCGATGGGGGACGACAGCTTGGCCGTCACGAGACCGATCGTCATCGACGGCAAGGAGATCGGCCACGTCTACCTCGAGTCGGATCTCTCGACGCTCGATGCGCGCCTCTCCCGCTACCTCGGGGTCACGCTCCTCGTGCTCGCGGTCGCGGGCCTGATCGCGTTCCTGATCGCGATCTACCTGCGGCGGTGGATCTCGGTGCCCCTCCAGCACGTCGGCGCGCAGCTCGAGGAGATCGCGCAGGGCGAGGCGGACCTGACCCAGCGGATCGAGATCGAGGGGAAGGACGAGGTAGGCGACCTCGCCCGGTGGTTCAACGCGTTCGTCGACACGCAGCGCCAGCGCGTCCTCGCGATCGCGCAGAACTCGCGACTCCTCGGCGCGTCGTCCGACCAGCTCGCGACCGTCTCCGAGCAGATGAGCGCCAACGCCGAGGAGACGTCGACGCAGGCGACCGTCGTCTCGAACGCCTCCGAGCAGGTGAGCACGAAGCTGCAGCGCGTGGCGACCGCCGCCGAGCAGCTCCACGCGTCGATCCGCGAGATCGCGAAGAGCGCGGTCGAGGCCGCGCAAACGGCCGGCTCGGCCGTGACCGAGGCGGACACGGCCGGCAAGACCGTGGCGCGGCTCGGCGAGAGCGGCCAGTGGATCGGCGACGTGGTGCGCGTGATCAACTCGATCGCCGAGCAGACGAACCTCCTCGCGCTCAACGCGACGATCGAGGCCGCGCGCGCGGGCGAGGCGGGCAAGGGGTTCGCCGTCGTCGCCAACGAGGTGAAGGAGCTGGCCAAGGAGACCGCGGCGGCGACCGAGGACATCGACCACAAGATCAAGGCGATCCAGGACGACACGCGCGCGGCGGTGGATGCGATCGCGCGCATCGGCAAGGTCATCGCCCGGATCAGCGACATCCAGCACACGATCGCGACCGCGGTCGAGGAGCAGACCGCGACCACGAACGAGATCGGCAAGAACGTCCTCATGGCGGCCGGGAACAGCGGCGAGATCGCGCAGTCGATCGGCGGGGTCGCCGACGCCGCGCGCATGACCGCGTCCGGTGCCCACGAGACGCGCAAGGCCGCCGCGGAGCTCGCGAAGATGGCGTCCGAGCTCGAGCAGATCGTGGGACGCTTCCGCTACGAGGGCGGCGAGGAGTCGGTCGCGTACGAGGTGGCCGAGGCCGCCCAGTCCGGCTGGCGGTCGTAGAGGGGGGCCGGGGGGGCGATGGACGACCTCCTCCGGGAGTTCCTGGCCGAGAGCCATGAGCACCTCGACCAGCTGGAGACCGACCTCGTCGCGCTCGAGACGGAGCCGGGCGACGAGGAGGCGCTCGCGCGCGTCTTCCGCGCCGTCCACACCATCAAGGGCACCTGCGGCTTCTTCGCGATGCCGAAGCTCGAGGCGCTCGCGCACGCGGGCGAGAACGTCCTCACGAAGCTCCTCGGCGGCGACCTCGCCTTCTCGCCGCGCGTCGCGGACGTGCTGCTCCGGTTCGCGGACGCGGTCCGCTCGATCCTCGCGACGATCGAGAAGAACGGGAAGGAGGGCGACCCCAGGACCGGCGCGGTCGTGGGCGACCTCGATCGCGTCGCCGCGGGCGAGGCGCCCGCCACTCCCCCCGAGGCCCCCCTCTCCGCCCCGGCGGCGCGCGGGCCGCGCACGGTGCGGCTGGACGTCGCCGTACTCGACCGGCTCATGAGCGGCGTCGGCGAGCTCGTCCTCTCGAAGAACCAGATCGTCGAGGCCGCGACGCGCCGGCGCGACACCGCGCTCGGCCTCGCGGCGCAGCACCTGTCGCGGATCACCGGCGCGTTCCAGGAGTCCGTGATGCGCGCGCGGATGGAGCCCGTCGGGCGCGCGTGGGCGAAGGTGCCGCGGCTCGCCCGCGACCTCTCCGCGCTCTTCGGCAAGCAGGTCCGCGTGACCATGAAGGGCGGCGACACGGAGCTCGACCGGACGATCCTCGAGGCGATCGCGGACCCGCTCACGCACCTCGTCCGCAACAGCCTCGACCACGGGATCGAGCGGCCGGACACGCGCCGCGCGACCGGCAAGTCCGCGACGGGGCGGCTCGTGCTCTCCGCGTACCAGGAAGGCGGCCACGTCGTGATCGAGATCCGCGACGACGGCGCGGGGATCGACGCCTCGAAGGTCCGCGAGGTCGCGATCCGGAAGGGGCTCAAGACCCGCGAGGAGGCGATCGCGCTCTCCGACGCGGACGCGCAGCGGCTGGTCTTCCTGCCGGGGTTCTCGACGGCCAGCGAGGTCACCGCGGTCTCGGGGCGCGGGGTCGGCATGGACGTCGTGCGGACCAATGTGGAGGGGGTCGGGGGGACCGTGGATCTCTCGAGCCGGCCTGGCCACGGGACGACCGTGCGGATCATGCTGCCGCTCACGCTTGCGATCCTCCCGGCGCTCGTCGTCTCCGCGGGCGGGCAGAGGCTCGTGATCCCGCAGAGCTACCTGCGCGAGCTCGTGCTCGTGCAGGAGCGGGAGCGGGCCGCGCGGATCGCGCGGGTGCAGGACGCGCCCGTGTTGCGGCTCCGCGGACGGCTGCTCCCGCTGCTCCACCTCGACGAGGAGCTCGGGCTTGTGGCCCGCGGGGCACCGCGCTCGGGATCGGCGTC
>Ga0187894_10003949_pt1 | contig 16225 bp, 13 predicted proteins | sample GBC1701081metaG_FD_136650 | JGI IMG/M metagenome (GOLD analysis project Ga0187894, IMG submission 136650) | White microbial mat communities from a lava cave in the Kipuka Kanohina Cave System on the Island of Hawaii, USA - GBC170108-1 metaG ... | reverse complement strand
GCTGCAGCAGAAACCTTGAAAATCTCGCGGGCGACGGCGGCGCGGAATTGGCAAGTGGCGAGGGCTTGGCTGCGTCGTGAGTTGACCAGGTGAAGACACTGGGACGCCGAAGATTTTTCCGTTGGCAAAAAACCAGGTGGTGTCCTAATTGTGTGTTGCTACCATTTTTGAGTCATTGGAATCAATCACTTACTCATCCAGCAACACAAGATTAGGACACTACCAAAAACCAGTTTGCGAAGACCGAAGCTCATCTAAAAATGTCAAACGAACAATGGGAACAGGTCAAAGAAATTTTCGCTGCCGCTTTGCAACAAGGCGACGACGAGCGCCAAGCCTTTCTCGAAAAAGCTTGCGCCGATGATGATTTGCGCCGCGAAGTCGAATCGTTGCTTTCTTGTTACCAAGACGACAGTTTTCTGGAAAAACCCGTCGTCGGAAAAGTCACCGGCGTAGTTTTGGAAGTACCCGCCAAACTCGCCAAAGGCGACCGTCTCAACCATTACGAAATTATCCGACAACTCGGCGCGGGCGGCATGGGCGAGGTTTATCTGGCTGAAGATACGTTGTTGAAAAGAAAAGCCGCTGTCAAGCTTCTGCTGGATGTGCCGGATAAAGCCGAAGACCATTTGCGCCGGTTTTTTCAGGAAGCGCGTTCGGCATCAGCTTTGAATCATCCGAACATTCTGACGATTTACGAAATCGGACAAACCGATGGCACACATTTTATTGCGACGGAATATATCCAAGGCGAGACGTTGCGCCAGCGTCTCAAGCGCACAAGTCTGACGTTGGCGGAAACTCTTGAGATTGCTCTGCAAATCGCCGCTGCCCTCAGTGCGGCGCACACCAGCGACATCATTCACCGCGACATCAAGCCGGAAAACATTATGCTGCGCGCTGACGGTTTGGTTAAAGTCCTGGATTTTGGGTTGGCGAAACTGACCGCGCAAAGACGCGAAACGCTTGACAGCCAAGCCTCGACGCAAGCTCAAGTGCAGACGAATCCGGGCGTGATTCTGGGAACGGTTTCCTATATGTCGCCGGAACAAGCGCGTGGGCTATCGGTTGATGTGCGGACGGATATTTGGAGTTTTGGAGTTGTGTTGTATGAAATACTGACAGGCAAATTGCCATTTGCAGGCGACACAACCAGCGACGTGATTGCCGCGATTCTGAAAAACGAGCCAGCGCCGCTCGCCGAATCAGTTGTAGACGTTCCGCGAGAGTTGGAACAGATCATCGGCAGAACCTTACGAAAAAACTGCGAAGAACGCTATCAGCACAGCAAAGATTTGCTAATTGACCTTAAAGACCTTAAACAAGAAATGGATTTTACGGCAAAGTTGGAACGCTCCGCCGCACCGTCAAAATACAAAAAAGCAACGGCGGGTAAAAGAGCGGCTGACACAAAGACTCAAACCGCGCCAACGACTCCCGGTGCGGGCTACATTTTCAGGGAAATCAAGCGACACAAGCGCGGCTTACTGACGGTTCTAGGAGTCTTGCTTATGTCAGCGATTGGCTTGAGCTACTGGTTTTACTCAATTCGCCCGACTTCAACGGCTGTCAAACAAATCGAATCCATCGCCGTCTTGCCACTAGAAAATCTGTCGGGCGACCCGGCGCAGGATTATTTTGCCGACGGCATGACCGATGCGCTCATCAACAATCTGGCGCAAATTCGCGCCTTGAAAGTCATCTCACGCGCTTCGGCAATGCGTTACAAAGGAACGCAGAAATCGCTGTCGGAAATCGCCCGCGAGTTGAATGTTGATGCGGTGCTGACAGGGACGGTGCGGCGGTCAAGCGGGCGCGTTCGGGTGACGGCGCAGTTGATTCACGCGGCAACGGATACGCACCTTTGGGTAAACGATTACGAGCGCGATTTGGCGGATGTCTTAAAACTCGAAAGCGAAATCGCCCGCGCCATTGCAAATGAGATTCGCGTTCAGGTGACTGCCGACGAACGCTCGCGGCTGGCTTCGGTTCGCAGCATTAACCCGCAAGCTCACGAGGCTTATCTGCTCGGACATTATCATTCGAGCAAGAACAATGCAGAGGATTGTGCGCAGGCTATTGAACATTTTCGGCGGGCGATAGGGCTTGCCCCGGATTATGCCGAAGCCTACGCCGGGCTGTCCGAGGCGCTACTGCAACAAACCGTCCACGAAATCAAACCCGTCAAAGAAAACGTCCCCCCGGCGCGCGCCGCCGCCTTGAAGGCGATTGAATTGGATGAGCAACTAGCTGAAGCGCACACCGCGCTGGGTAATGTCAAATATTATTACGACTGGGATTGGGCTGGCGCTGAAAAGGAGTTCGAGCGGGCGTTGGAGCTAAACCCCGCTAGTCTTATCGCTCATATCGCCTACGGTCATTTACTCAGCAGTCTCGGGCGGCGCGACGAAGCAGTCAGAGAAGGGCATCTCGCCGTGCAACTTGATCCGTTGTCGGCAGAGGCATATACATCGTTGGGACGGTTTCTGTATCGAGCGCGGAGATACGAGGAGGCGCTTCCCGTTTTTCAGCGAGCGGTGCAGCTTGAGCCTCGAAGCGTCGGAGCGAATACCCGTCTGGGCAGCGTTTATGCGGCGCTGGGCAGGTATGAGGAAGCGCTTGCCGTGTATGAGAAAGCCAGAGAAATGGCGCCCATTGCCGGAGATTGGCGGGATGTAATCGCCTACGTCTATGCGCGGATGGGCAGAGAACGCGAAGCGCGACAGTTGGTCAGCGGCTTGAAAGCTTTTCCGATTGATGTTGCCGGCGTTTACGCGGCTCTCGGCGACAAGGATGCAGCCTTCAGGGTTTTGGAGGCGGCGATTGAGGAACGAAAACAACAGCTTATTGTCCTCAAAGAAGACCCGACGCTGGAGAATCTGCATTCTGACCCGCGCTGGAAGCAGTTACTCCGTCGCCTGAATTTCCCGCCGGAATAATCATGTGCATCATCGGTTATCTCGAAAACGGGTAGTGTCCTAAGAGCGTGTTGAGGCTACTTTTGAGATATTGGAATCAACTACTTACAAACCCATCAACACATTGTTAGGACACTACCCGAAAACGACATCGTTACATCCTTGCAAAGCTCGGCACGGGCAACAACCATCCGGCGAAAGACTCGCGCCTGAACGCTTTGCGCCGCACAACCCGCGCTTGCAAGAATTTTTAAGATAGTTTCTAAGTAATCGCTTCTTCCGTTTGATTCTGACGTAACAGATGGGCGGGCGGCAGGCGTAAATCGCGCACCAGTTTGACCCACGAAAGAATTTTCAATACATAGTAACTCGTATCAATCTCCCACCAGAAGAAGCCCTGCTTCACTGAAGACATGAAATGATGGTGGTTGTTGTGCCAACCTTCGCCGCCGGTAATCAATGCCAGCAGAAAATTATTGCGGCTGCCGTCCATAGTCTGGTAACGGCGAGTTCCCCACAGATGCGCCAGTGAATTGATCGAAAAGGTGCAGTGATAGAGAACAACGGTGCTTAAAAAGAAGCCCCAGAACAATCCCGACCAGCCGAGTAGCAAAAAGCAGCCGACGGCCAGAAAGATGCCCGGAACCCAATGCCACTGATCCAGCCAGCGCAGTTCGGGATATTTGGCGAAATCTTTAATCGCTTCGTAATCGGTTTCTTTATATTTGTCGCTGACAATCCAACCGACGTGCGAATACCAGAAGCCGTCCTGTATCGGTGAATGGATGTCGCCTTGTTCATCGGTATATTTGTGATGCCGACGATGATGCGCCGCCCACCAGAGCGGACCTTTTTGCACCGATGAACAGCCGGCAAAGGCAAGGAAAAATTGAAAAGCGCGGCTGGTTTTATAACTGCGATGCGCGAAATAACGGTGGTATCCGGCCGTAATCGCCCACATCCGCAGGGAATAAGTGGCGACAAATAATAAGACTGCCCAGATGCTGAACTGCGTAAAAAAGACGCCAAAGGCGGCGACGTGCAGTAAGAAAAAAGGAAGCGTTTTCCAAGAGAATTTGTCTTCGCGGTCTAATGGAAAGTTCAATGATTTTTGTCTTGTTGGCGTGGTGGTTTCAGACGCTTCAAGTAACGGCATAACCGACGGCGGAATTCTAACTTCTTGCATTCTCTCTCCAAAAAATGTGATTCACGGCAGAGGGTATTGTAGCAATAGCCTCGCCGCATGGGAATAACAAAGGCTCATTTCGCAGTTAAATTTTTGCTTAACAAATCGTGCTATTCTTTCCGGCGTTCCTTCTCCAACGCCTCTGTCACCTGCCGGAACTCTTCTGCCAGCAGTTCCAGAAACATCTCGCTTCCCTGTACGCTATGCTCGCCTTTCTCTTCAAGGATTTGGCATAGTTCCGCCATGCGTTTTGCGCCGAGATTGGCGCAACTGCCTCTGAGGGCGTGCGCTGCCTGTTTGAGTTGCCGGGCATCCTGCTTATCAATAGCTCTTTGCATGGCGTTGAGGCGCGGCGGCACATCTCGTAAAAAGATGTCAATGAGGTTGTTAATAAAGGCTTTGCCCTTCGCGCCGAGCAATTTCCGCAATTTATCAAGAACGCCGGTATCGAGAAAATCGGGCGATTTTTCATTGGCAGGGATTTCTGTAAGAACTACGACTTTTTCTGAACCATTACCAGTCCATTTGTCGAGCGCGGCGGCAAGCTCTTCGGGGTTAATCGGCTTGCTCAAATAGCCGTCCATTCCCGCCGTCAGACACTTCTCTTTTTCCCCTTCGAGAGCGTGCGCCGTCAATGCAACAATCGGCGTATGTTTGTCGTTGCCTTCCCGCCGTCGCACCTCTGCCGTCGCCTCATAGCCGTCCATTTGTGGCATCTGACAATCCATCAAGATCACATCATAATCGCTATGCCGCAAGGCTTCGAGGACTTCCAGACCGTTCGTCGCCGTATCCACCGTTTCGTAACCAATGGCTTGCAGTTGTAAGAGCGCCACTTCCCGATTGACCTCATTATCTTCGGCAAGCAGGATGAGCATTTGCTTTTTTGCCTCTGACGATGCAAAAACCGCCCCTCTTTCGGCGGTAAGCCGTTTCTGTTGCTTCACCTCTTCACCGGCAATTACCGTCGCTAAACAATCGAAAAGCTCCGATTCTTTAATCGGTTTATGCACACAGGCGAGAATCCCGGCGGTCAATTTCAATTCGTCTTCGTCACATTCACCTAAAGAAGTCAGCATCACCAGTTTCGTCGGCGCAAGCGTCGTATCGGCTTTGATTTGTTGCGCCAGCATTCGCCCATCCACTTCCGGCATCTGCATATCGAGAATCGCCAGGTCATAAGCATCGCCGGAATCCGCCGCCGCTTTCAGCATCTCAATGGCTTCTTTGGCGCTGGCGGCGCTGCCGTAGCGCATCCGCCATGCATCAATGTAGTGTGACAAAATAGTACGATTTGTCTCATTATCATCAACAATGAGCAGCCGCACTCGGTTAAACGCCAGATTCTGTGGCTGGCTCGCCTGCGCTTCCGCCTGTTGTAATTCAATCGGTAAGGTGAACCAGAAGACAGAGCCTTTGCCGATTTCGCTTTCCACGCCAATCGCGCCGTTCATCAACTCCGCCAGTTGCCGCGAAATCGCCAACCCCAGCCCCGTGCCGCCATACTTGCGCGTCGTTGAGGTATCGGCTTGCGAAAACGCCTGAAAGAGTTGTCGCCGGGTCGCTTCGCTGATGCCGATGCCGGTATCGCGCACAGCAAAGCGCAGCATCGCATGGGTATGAGTGGCGTTTTGTTTCGTCACCTGCACGACAACCTCGCCCGTGTTAGTGAACTTGATGGCATTACTTATAAGATTGGTAAGGATCTGGCGGATTCTGAGCGGGTCGCCGCGCAACTTTTCCGGCACATTATGATAGACAAACGACGCCAGTTCGAGGTGTTTTTTTCGCGCTTGTTCGGCAAACAGTTCAACCGCCGCTTCGATAGTCGGACGCAAATCGAAATCTATCTGTTCGAGTTTTAATTTGCCCGATTCGATTTTGGAAAAATCGAGGATTTCATTGATGATGGTGAGCAACGATTGGGCGCTGAACTGCACGGTATTTGCCATCTTATGCTGTTCGCTTGAAAGTTTGGTCTTCAATAGCAGACTGGTCATGCCAAGAATGCCATTCATGGGCGTACGAATCTCGTGGCTCATATTGGCGAGAAATTCCGATTTGGCGGCGCTGGCTTGCAAAGCGGCTTCGCGGGCGGCGACCAAATCGCCTTCGAGCAGTTTTCTTTCCGTGACATCGCGGAAGATGGAGCGCGTGGCAATTGGCTTGCCGTCTTTGAAACTGCAACTGCTGTTGCCTTCAACAATGATGGTTCTGCCGTCTTTGGTGAGAAAATGCGCTTCGATATTGGAAATCGTTTCGCCGCTCATAACACGCTGAAACAGTTCGGCGCAGTGTGCCAAGCTATCGGGATGAATGATGTCAGTAAGCTGTAACTCTTTTATCTCCTCTTCATCGTAATCGAGCGTCTTTCTCCACGCCGGATTGACGTAAAGAAATCTTCCCGCAAGCGAGACGCTTTGAATCAAATCGCTGGTGTTCTCAAAAAGCTCGCGGTAACGCTCTTCGCTTTCGCGCAGTGCCTTTTCGGTCTGCGCCAGTTTTTCATAAGCCAGACTTTTATCACGCGCTTTCTGCGCCAGTGTGCGTATCTCTTCATAATCGAGGCGCAAGCGTTCAATCAGGAGAAACTGTTTATGCTGCACCCGAACCGCTATGGCTTCGAGGTGAATCTCTTTTCCTGTAGCATCGGTTTCCACCCACGGACCCGATTTTGTTCGTCCCGGTGTTTCGCTATTCCAGAAGGCTTCTGCATCATACAAGAAGTGTTCGAGAAACGGGAATTTTTCACCGAGATTGACTATATGGTTAGCGTCGTGGTCTTGCGGCTGGATGGCAGAGAACCATTGAGGCGCGAGATTGAGCAGTCGAAAGGTCGCCTCGTCAAGGCGTTCAAGGGCGACAATATCGAGCGCCGTAAGCAGTTCTGTAGTAAACAATTCCTCAGTCATCAAAGAACTTTTCGGGTCAGTCGCATAAAAGCGTCTTCGACGCCCTGACCGGTCTTGGCGCTGGTTTCCAGCACGTCCCAACCGTCCTGCCGCAGTTGCTCGATTTGGGCGGCGGTAATCTGCAAATCATCAAGCAAGTCCGATTTGTTGAAGACCAAAACAAAAGGGATTTCGCCAAGTTCCACGTCAACGCGCTCTTTCAATTCAATCGCTTTCGTGAGGGTATCGGGTCGGGTGCGGTCAACCACCAGTAGATAGCCCGCCGCGCCGCGCAAATAAGAGGTTCGCGCCTGCAAATACTCATCTTCTCCGGCTAAATCCCAGAGCGCCAGCGTTATGGGGTTGCCATCTATCTCCACCACTTTTTTATCAATTTTAACGCCGATGGTGGTTAAATACTTTTCTGAAAAGATGCTCTTGACGAAACGCGCCATCAAGCTCGTTTTGCCAACCGCATAGGCTCCCAAAGTGCAAAATTTCTTTTTGATTTCCTGTTTATTGATTTCAGATGTCATCGCAGGCCTTTCTGTTCATTCGCCTTTTTGCTTTGCATAAACAATCGCAAACGTGACTTTGCGCTCATTTTCGCGGGTCGGATTTTCCATCGGGCTCATAATTTTCCATTCAACGGCAGACAAGTTTACCACACCCAACTGCCGCAGCGCTGCCATCACATTTTCAGCGCGTTCCTGTTGCAAACGCATATTGGTTTCCGGCGCACCCGATTGATCTGCGTGACCGGCAATCAGCACCTCCACCTTCTTTTCCTTGTCCTGCAAATCAGCGTTTAGATTTTGCAGGGCAAGCGCCAACTGACGCAAGGCTTCCTGCTGGTCAGGGTTGATTACCGCCAAATTCACCTCAAAGCGAATAGCCGACTGCTCAATCGTCTCTATCAAGGCGGCGCGAATCAAACCGCCGGTTTGTAAACCGCTAACTCCCGGAATCATAGATGACAGACGCTCGGCATCGCTAATCCACGCTTCGGTAGCAACACCATCAGCATAAATCATACCGTCCCGAAAATCGAGATTGACTGCCTCTGGCGGCTGGAGAATCTTTTTTGCCCGCAGCAGAACAAATTCCGCATCCGATGATTGATACATTTCCCACCGGCTAACAATGGATTGCGGGTCAATCTCTGTCGCCTGCATAAGCATCGCCGGGTCTGCGGCCAGCATATCGCGCAAGCCGGTAACAAAGAATTTGCCGTCGCGTTTGCCGTAATCAACGACAATCAAGCCCGGTTTGGCGCTCAATTCTTTCACATAGTTGTCAAATCGCGCTTCCCTTCGCGCCGCCAGAAACCACCACACACCGAGACCGATTATCAGGATGCCAAGCACGCCCGCCGCTAGCCACAGCATTGGCGACCCCTGCTTCTCATCCTTCCCCTGAAGTTCCTTATACAGACAACCTTCCAGAATCGGGCGGGCGCGTTCAAATGGCGCAACGTCGCCTTGAAAATTGCTCAGTTCGTCGCCAAATTCCAGGTGCAGCGTTTCGATGGCATCCTGCAAGGTCGAGCGATATTCCTGCATCGGGTCGCCGCCAATGACGGCGGCTAAAACGGCATACGGTCCCTGCTCAAGCCAAATCTTTCGACTTTCCACTTCAAAGGCTTGCAGCGATTCACCCTCTTTTGAACCGAAGGAATCGCGCATAAAATCGCGGATGAAATCCTGTATTGCCGTCAGCATCCCCGACACCATATCGGCGTCCTGCGTTACCGCTTCCGGGTCGGCGACGTGCTGCAATAAAAGCCCGGTCTCCCGGTGAATCAAAAAGACCTGCTCAACGCGATAGCGCAGCGTATGGCTCATCACCACTTCGGCAAACGTCTTCCCCGAACGCATAGCTTCCAAGCGCCATTTCAGCCCTTGAATCGAAATGCTATGCTCCAGCGCCTGATTGAACGCTTGCACCAGTTCGCGTAATGCCGATGAAATGGCTTTGCGGATTGCCGGACCGATGATCGGAAAGATGGCGTCGGCGATGGCTCGCGGATTTTTTTTAACCGATTTATTGAGCGATTCTTCAATCGTCGGCGATAAGGCTTTCGACAATGCCTTATCGCGTTTCGAGCGCATCTGGATGCTTTCGGGCAGGGCGCGACTCAATTGTTCAATGTAGGTTTTCGGGTCGTCGAGACGTTTTTGCAGTTGCGCGATCTTCTCGCGTTCTTCGGCAAGCAACAGATCGCGCAATTCCACCATCTCGCCAGTTACCGGCGAGTCACTACCATTGACTTTCTCTTCAGACGTTTGCTGAGGAGAGAGGTCAATCATTACTCAACTCTCCTGTCGGCGGCAGTTTGAATTCATTATTCAACCGCATGGCAATCTCTGTGAACATCGAAGCCAGCGCCGAACGATCCGTCTTCTCGAAGCGGATGTCCTGTGATTCACGTTCCAGCGACTGCAATAACGATTCGTGTTTTTGCCGGATGTCGTCCGAGAGGTCTTTCGATTGTTCGAGCATCTGGTCGCGCAATTCGCGCTGCATTCGCATCAACAATTCGTCGAGTTGACTGGCGCGACGCTCAAAATTATTCGACATCTGTTTAATCTCGTTGGAGAGTTGCGTATCGTTATCGTGGCGTTCGTTCTGCTCGCTGCGAAGCCGTTCGCCCAAAGTTTCAAGCTCGCGTTTGATATAACTTTCCAGCATATCGAAGCGCCGTTTCACATCATTTTTCAACTCGTTCGCTTCTTTGGTCAAACGCTCTTCGAGGCGGGCAAAGCGTTTTTCATAATCCCGCGCCTGCGAGCCGAAAAGGATGTCGCGCACTTTATCCAGACTGTTCGCCCCGGTAATTTCCGGCATCAGGGTCTGCGGTTTGTTATCGGTTACATTTTGGGTTTCGTGAGTATCTTCCATTATTGAATCTGCTCCTTGCTGAGAGGTCTTTTGACTGCGTTATAGAACTCTTTGCCCTTTAAGAGAGGTAAATAGTCAATACAGGTTCGGCAGAATCGGCTCGCAAAGAGTTCTAACTGATTGATTCCCCAACCAGTCAGACTATAGCACAAAAGCCGATTTCTTTCTGCGGATTTTTTGCAGACCGTACAATCAGGTAAAATGGAATATATTTTTTGAAGTGAGAAAATAAAATCTGCAAAAAATCACTTATACGACGTTCTTAGGTTCTGTTGACATTTGGTGATAAGTGCTGTCAAACAAAGAGTTATCAAAAATCGGCTGCTTGCCTGCACATCGTACTAACTGGCTTAGTCTTGCAACTTGCGGGAGCCAGTTCTTGAAATGTCAACAGCACCTAATAACATCAGCTATAACTTAACGACGAAACGGCGGCTCCAAATTACGAAATCATCTGGGCAGTATACAATTACTATAACCACTACGACACCGTAGTACCCCCTTAGGAGGATAGAATGAAAAAGTTAAGTTTATCTGGTATGCTCATTCTATTGAGCTTATCCCTGCTTGCCTACGCAACCCAAACCGACCAGACGCAAAGTTCAGTCCCCAACGTGCTAAAGCGTCAAGTCACAGTCAGTGATAGCGAGCGCCCTACGGCTCATTCCGCATTTCTTGAATCTTTAGTCAATGCTCGTGTTCCCGGAGGGATTGTGACAATTCTAAATTGCGGGAATCGGCAAGGGGGACAACAGACTCATCTTTCTTCTGGAACACTCAAGAAAACGCTGGACGCAATTGTGAAAGCGAATCCAGAGTATCGCTGGCAAGTTGATGATGGAATCATTAATCTTTTGGTAACACACGGCAAGCCTGAATTACTTGATGTACAGATCAGTAAATTAAAGGTGGATAATGCTGCATCAATCGAAGCCGTAGCCGATAGCTTATTTGCGTTGCCTGAAGTGAAAGACGCGATTGCAAAGCTTCAGCTAGCTCCTGGTGTGCATTTTATCGTCAAACCAATTTCGCTGAATCCAGAGCGCAAGCCAACGTACTCTATAGAGTGTGAGAATATGACGGTGCGCGAGGCTCTGAATGCGATTGTGCGTACACATGGGCGTTCAGTGTGGGAATATAAAGAGCAGCGTTGCGACGGCAAGACGGAGTACACTCTTCAATTCATTGCTCAATGGCTATAACTCTTTACTGAAAAGCATGGGTGAAGAGGCTAAAGACGAACCGCAGAGGTACTGCAAAACTACATTGCCTCTGCGGTTCGTCAAATCAAGATAAATTGAGAATCGAACTTATTTTGTCGTCTTCGTTGTCGTCGCCCGTGCTGCCATCTTCTTTTTGTAGCTTTCCATGCAACCGGCGCAGCAGAAGTAGACCAATCTGCCATGGTCTTCGACGCGGTATTCCTGCTTTACAGGTTCTTTCGACATCGGGCAGAAGGCATTGGTCTTGATGGCGTCGCGCTCTTCTTTCGACATCTTGGCAACGTACTTTTCCGGTTCTTTTTTGAACTCATCAACACAACCCTGACAGCAGACATAGACATACTGCCCGTTGTATTCGGCGCGGTATTGCGGGTTCACTTTGCCGCCGCTCACCGGACATTCTTTGTTGGTGACTGGCGGTTTGATTTCATCTACGGCGGCGGCAGCGGTGGTTGCTCCAGTAGGCGTCGTTGCGGCGGCTGCCGGTGCGGTAGTTGCAGTGGTGGTGGTTGCCGCTTTCGCTTTGGTGGCGGCAGTGGCTTTCTTTGTTGTCGTCGCTTTGTGTTTGTCGTCTGCCAGCGAAGCAATCGCTGAAAACGCGAATATGGATACTAAGAAAAAAGCTGTCAAACTTCTACGCATTGTTGAATCTACTCCTTACCATTTTAGATTGATCTATTGCGGCTTATAAACGCCAGCTAGAACTATAGCGCAACCGCCGATTTTTCCGCCATCAATGAAGATAAATTTCCAACGCCCGATTTTGTTGTTGCGGATCGTAAATCACCGAAACCACATCGCCGGTTTCCAGTTCGGCGGCGGTGATGGTTTCGGCAGCGCGATCACTGCCTGACAACAGCCCCGCCAAATCGGTATCGCCGGAGCGTGACACGGCATTGCCGACCAGATCATTTTCGCGGACGCTGATAATCGTTTCCGTCGCATCTTTCGACTTAATTGTAAGCTGCAACCAGCCTTTTGCCGGCGACTTTCGGGCGATGATTTCGCCGCGCACGGCATACAGTTGTTTGCCACTGCTTGCGCTTTGTTGCGGCTTCGACGACTTACTCGGCGGCGTTGCTGATGACGGTGGCAACAGGAGAGCGAAACTCAACAGTAAGCTCGCCAAGGGCGCTGTAATCTGCATACCTTCGTCTACCTGTGCCTCGAAATCATCGGGTTGCGGGAGAATGCCGGAATCAATAGCTATGCTACTACGCCAAGCGCAGCACAGCAAGCACAGTTGCCATAACTTGCAAGGCATTCGCTTCGTGTGGTATCCATAAATGGATAAATCGAAACTTATTTAGCTTGATATGAACATGAAGTCAGAGGAAATTAAATGCGAGGTAAAATTGCGATCTTTATTGATGGTAACAACCTGTTCCATGCCGCCAGAGCTGTCGGTGTGGAAATTGATTATGCCAAACTGCTGAACTTTTTACGCGGCGACTCCAATCTGCTGCGAGCCTTCTTCTACACCGGAGTTGACGAACGAGCCGAGCGTCAACAAGGCTTTCTGCTATGGATGCGTCGCAATGGCTATCGGGTTGTTGAAAAAGAATTGAAGACTTATGCCGACGGCACGAAGAAGGCAAATCTCGATGTCGAAATCGCCGTAGATATGCTGTCGCTCGCCGATAAGTATGATACGGCGGTGCTGGTCTCCGGCGACGAAGATTTCGCCTATGCCATCAATGCCGTTGCCTATAAAGGTGTGCGCGTTGAACTCGCCGGATTTCGCTCCAACACCAGCCCGCGCCTGATTGATGTCGCCGACCAGTTCATCGAACTCGATTCGCAAATCGAACACATCACCAAAGCCGAACGCCATTACTATCACAACAACCATAGCGGGCATCTAAGCGGCAGCCTGACGCAACCCGGACATAGCGGCAATCTCTATCCCAACGGTAACGGTCCGATTACCCAGCCGCTTTCATCCGATGCAGTTGTCCGCGTGGCAAGCGAATCGCGTGAGGTGCGCGTCATTGACGATGGTAATTCGCGCTCGGTGCGCGTCGTCGAAGAGTCCCGCGAAGTGCGTGTCAGCGACAATTCGCAACTTCAGGTCGTCGAAAAATCGCGGGAGATTGATATGGTCGAAGACACCATCCCGGATTGCGGCGCTAATGCTTTGGAATCGCCGCTCAATCGGGTGACGGATTGAGCCTATGGCGCAGCGCATCCGAGTTGAAGTAAAAGCCAAAGATTCGTTCTGGTATCAGGCTTTTCACGTCGAATGGCAAGACCGTTTCCCGGAACGCGAATTAGCGGCGGACAGCGCGAGTTTTCTGATTGACAGCGACTGGCTGGAAGACCTGAAAGAGGTTGGCAAACAGGTCTTTTGTCAAATTGTCGTCGCCCCGCAAAACCCTGAGCGTCGTGCCTGGCTCAATGCTCTTAAACCCAATCGCGGCAAATAAATCCATCCTCGTTGCTTTGCCAGCCTTGCAAAATAATCTAAAGATAATGCGCTGCGTGCACGTAGCTGATAATAATGGCAATCGCCCTATCTTTATTTTTTTCGGTGTGGTATGATCATTCCGTTCGTAGTGGTGGTATGTAGACTGCTGCTTTTATGATTTCAGGAACAACCCGCTGTTCGGTTAGTGTTTGATTCCGCTCTCATCCCTTCCCGCTAAGCCTCGGAAATTCCCTTAACCAGTTTCAGGAGAAACAATGTCGAAAAGATTATATGTTGGAAACCTGTCGTTTCAGACGACGGAAAATGAGCTTGCCAGTCTGTTTGAACAGACCAGCGAAGTCGAGTCAGTAAAGAACTGTTCTTCGGTTATGTACTCCAGGAGTCAGACTTTCAGCAACTTGAACTTGATAAATGAGTTTTCCATCACAGCTTTCACCAGCCCGATTAAACCTATCTGGCATGATCGCATTTGGTCTCCGGCAGGCATGAACTAGAGGAGAGAAAGCCCGAATTATCGAGGTACGCAGGTTATTACCGGCGCTTGTCGCCTACAAGGTTCTCTAAACCAGTCTATTGGAGCAATACTATGACGAACCAAGAGATGACCTCTACCTGGAAGTACCATAACCTGACCAAGCATTCCTATTCGAGCATTCGCACAAATCCTCATTATCTTGATTGGGCGAACCAGCCATCACCCTTTAAAGTTTATCCTGATGTCGAGCCGATTCCCCTGCCGCGCGAGTTCTTGCAATCCAATATGCCGACGCTTGAAGCCATCGCTTTACCAAACCTTGAGCCGACTGGCGAGATGAAGCCAAGCCTCGATCAACTCGCCAGCATTTTATTCTACTCTGCCGGGATTACCAGGAAGAAAACTTATCCCGGCGGCGAGGTCTATTTCCGTGCCGCCGCCTGCGCGGGGGCACGCTACCCGACAGAACTTTACGTCGTCTGTGGCGCTCTTGATGGGCTTCCGGCTGGAGTCTATCATTTCAGCCCGGGCGAGTTCGCGCTGCGCTGTTTGCGCCTTGGCGATTGGCGTAGCGTAGTGGTTCGAGCTACAGGAGCAGAACCGCGGATTGCCTCTTCGCCAGTGACACTTGTTTATACGGCGTTAAGCTGGCGCAGTACATGGAAATACCGAGACCGCGCCTATCGCTATCACTTTTGGGACAATGGAATGATTCTGGCAAACGCCTTGGCGATGGCTGTGGCGCACGGTCTACCGGCTCAGTTGGTGATGGGATTCGTTGAAGCGGAGATTAACCAGCTTATTGGTATAGACGGTCAGCAAGAACTGGCGTTGAGTTTGCTTGCTCTAGGCTACACACCAGAGCCAGCGCCATTATTGACCACCAGTGAAGCGTTGCCGGATTTGCAACTTGAGACGCTGCCGTTGTCTCCTTCGCAGATGGATTACCCTTCAATTCGTGAACTGCACGCGGCATCATCTTTCACCCGGGCAAGCGAAATTACCGAGTGGAGGAGTGTGAGGATCGAGCGACAGTCACCCGAAACCACGGGTCAATTTTTTCCGCTCTCGTTTCCCCCGGAGTACCAACTGGCAAGCGAGCCTATTGAAGAGGTTATTCGACGACGCGCTTCAACCCGACGCTTCGCTCGCAAGGCGATGCCCTTTGCCGATCTCTCGGTAATTCTTGATCGTTCGAGCCGCCCGATAGCGACTGATTTTATGAAGCAATCGGTCTTTGAACTGAATGATATTTACCTGATTGTCAACCGTGTGGATGGACTTATGCCCGGAGCCTATTTTTTTCGCCAAGAGGAAGCGGCGCTTGAGTTGCTGAAGGAAGGTGATTTCAGCAGGGAAGCCAGATACCTGACGCTTGAGCAAGACCTCGGAGGCGATGCAAGCGTGACGCTGTTTTTCATGGCGGACATGAAATCTCTGCTCGACAAGCTTGGCAATCGAGGCTACCGGGCGGCGCAGATAGAAGCAGGGATCATAGGCGGCAAGATGTATCTCGCCGCTTATGCCATGAAGCGAGGCGCAACCGGACTGACTTTCTATGATGATGACGTGACGGAGTTTTTCTCACCTCATGCGGCAGACAAGAGTTGTATATTTGTCACCTCCATCGGCATACCCGGTAAGAGACCGCTCTACTGATTTTGTCTCAAAGGGCTGGGTAGATGCAAAATTTCTCTCTGCTAATTTCTGCTGCCGAGGTACGCAAAAAACCTGACGGACAAGCAGAATAAGCGTTAGGGAGGAATCTCGACGGCTTTTCCAAACCGAAACTCAACCATCCGGTTCGCCGGCTCATAACCCATCACAGTCCACTTGACAATGCAGCCAATACGGTACTATATTGACACTGAGTTGTAAAGAAGTGATTAGTCGTCGTTATCTGTCCGGGGCGGGAACAGGCGGCGCGGGGCATCGCTTCTCGGCAACCGGACAGTGAACGCTTGCCTGAAAGCGCGGCGTGAAAGGGTAGAGGTGTCGGCAGACGGCGTTGGGGAGGTAGGGGAGTGAAGGAGTAGGGGTGAAGGAGTGAAGGGATGAAGAGGGGAAGAGGCGAAAGGGGGAAGAGGTGAGAGGGGGAATGGGTATTTCGCGGCTGCGGCTCTGCTGTTTGGCTATGCGAGATGTGGCGCTGATGTTGTTCGCGGCTCTGCCGCTTGGATGTGCGAGATGGCTTTGCCTTCTC
>Ga0187894_10003948_pt1 | contig 16229 bp, 18 predicted proteins | sample GBC1701081metaG_FD_136650 | JGI IMG/M metagenome (GOLD analysis project Ga0187894, IMG submission 136650) | White microbial mat communities from a lava cave in the Kipuka Kanohina Cave System on the Island of Hawaii, USA - GBC170108-1 metaG ... | reverse complement strand
GGTTCCTCTCAAGGGGGCTATTGGTCATTAAGGTAAGGCTGCCGGGCTTCAGTTTATGTTGAAAATATCCGTTATGATTCTTCGAAGGCCGGTGGGAGAATCAGCAATCGGTCTCGAGTCTTATAACTAGCGAGGCTGAAGCCTCAGACCGACAAGTTGTATTTGTGATTTGAAAATGAAGAGCTCCGGCTGATCTGAGTGCGATAATATCGCGCTCTATATGGACCGCGATGCGGTCAGGCGGTCTTGTTCAGACCTATGTCAGCCGGAGCCAGCCATGAACTTATCACGGAACGTTTCCGAGATCATCCGCGAACACGTGACGCTCGAAGTGGAGAGCATCGACCGCATGTATCTGAATGTCTATCAACCACAACTGCAGCGTGACCTGGGAGTGGTTGGTTTCTTTCGCTTTCATCGCGGTCAACCGTTTGCTGCCTCAAGCCTGATGGCCACCATGACCAGGACGTTCGTTAACGAGCTTGAGTCGTTTGCCAGGCAGCAGCAGATCCCCGTGATCACCTTTCAGAAAGGGGAGCGTAAAGATGATATCGCCAGCGGCTACCGCGCCCAGTTCACAAAGGATGAAGGGGTGGTCTTCATCGGCAAGGCCCAGGAGAAAGCGTCGGTCTGGCGCACGGAGAAGCGTTATCACCAACCAAGCGGCCAAAGCTATCCCTGGCTGGTGCGTTCCACGGCCATGGTCAACCACTATTACATCTATGCTCAGGATCGAGACTTTGGCGCTTTCTTCCTTAAGTTCTGTTCTTACTTTCCTTATAACGCCAAGCTCTGCCTCAACGGCCACGAGTATGCCAAGCAGCAGTTGCAGCAACGAGAGATTGAGTTTCAGCCACTCGACAATGGGTTTCTCACCTGTGCTGAGCCGCGCCGCTTACAGCGCCTCTGTGACGGACTGTCAGCGGAGAAGATTGATCGCTTGTTGCGCAAATGGTTGCGCTTGTTGCCGCATCCTTTCACTAAAGCGGATCGGCAGGCCGGTTGGCTTTACGATATCTCGATCCTGCAGGCGGAGTTCTCTTTAACTCAGGTATTGGACCGACCCCGGACGGGTCGGGCTTTCTTCGAAGAAGTGATCCACGAGAATCTGGACCTCGGCAATCCGGGCCAAGTGCAGTTGATCTTCAATCGCCGGATCAGCAAGAGAACGCCGGGGCGCTTTCGCACGCGGGTGATCACGGAAGGCGTCACCCCCTCGTTGCATGTTGACTACAAGCATTCAAAGATTAAGCAGTATCACAAAGAAGGCCGCGCCTTGCGCACCGAAACTACTATCAACGACACCAGAGACTTTGCCATTGGCAAACGGCTCAAGAACCTACCCGCCTTGCGGGAGGTCGGCTTCGCTGCCAATCGACGTCTGCTTGACGTCCAACAACTGAGCCACGACTGCCATGTGGGCGCCACTACTTTCCAGCAATTGCAAAGTCCGCTTGTAGTTGACGGTCAACGGGCCTCGGCGCTCCGCTTTGGCGATGACACCGTCCAAGCGCTGTTACAGGCGTTGCTGGTTTTAAGTATTCTCTCTCCTGCGTTTAAGCAGAAAGAACTAAAAGAGCGACTCGCTCAACTGCTGGGCTGCGATCCCAGCACCATGACGCAGGGGAAGATGACTTACCAGTTGCGCCGGCTGCGTTTGCACGGCTTCATCGAACGCCTGCCGCGGAAACATCGCTACCGCTTAACGCCTTTCGGGTTGCGCATTGCCCTCTTCTATACCAGAACCTATGTTTCCGTGTTACGACCTGGGCTGTCCCAGATCGTCGCCGCTAAATCACCAGACGATACGCGTCTGCGCACTTACTTTGATCGAACCACGGAGGCCATTGAACAATGGTGTCGCGATGTCAAACTCGCTGCCTGAAACTCGATTCAGGCGCTAATTATTTTTTCCGACAAGATTCCTAGTGGAATGAGCGTGGCAGAAATCGTCGATGCCTATCCAACGTTAAGCGAGGACGCCGTGCAGGGAGTGTTGCGTGAGTTGGCGCACGAAAAGGAAGCGGCGCTGGCGTGAGGATCCTCCTCGACGAAAACATGCCTCGCAAATTGCTGGCCGCCTTAGTAGCAGAAGGTCACGAGGTGGACTCGGTGAAGTCGCTACAATTAGCGGGAATCGATAATGGCGCGCTCTATCAAATGGCCGCATCCAATTACGATCTTTGCTTCACACGCGACGCAGAGTTTTCAAGACGAGTGCTGTCGAAGCCGGCCGAGCGCTTGAACTGGTTCATGTAATCATTCCGCAAACCCGGCAAAACGAATTCGTGCAGAAGTTCCTCACCGCGTTTCGGGAAACAGATTGGTCAAGTCATAAAACCGGCGACGATTGGCCCACTGAATCGCGTTAGTGAAAACGAACACCAATTGTGACCGGCCTGCACTCTCACGCTGATTTTCTGCCGACAACTGAATACCGTCGCCAGAATACTTCTTGCTTCACAGATCGACCGGAAGGGCACGAATAGCTGTTCTTGTATGGGAGAAGTGTTTGTAGAATTCTACATAGCTACTCTCCATATAACAGGCTACTTGGATAAGAAACTACATTTAATGAAGCGGCATTTGCGTATGTAAAATTGATAATGGTTCGGCGCTTCGCCTTCAAAAACCCAGACCTTTGCCGATCCAAGCAAAGAGCGATACCGGTTCTCCCAGCGTCAGCCATCAAGACATCTTAGTTGTTCGGCGCGCCTGCGGACTTCGAACACGAGCGGTAGCCTCCGCTGCGGCGGCCGTCAACGGTCTCGCTGCGCTCGATGAACTCCGATCGCTTCGCTCGCTTCGCCGTTGACTGTCGTCCTCGCTCCGGCTGGGCAGTAGACAAGGAGCCAACGCTCCTTAGAATCCACTTGGATTCTTGTACAACTGACGCGGAGAGGCAAAAAACAGATTGTCGATTGCCGCGAGAATGCCTTCGATGATGGCCTGAGCATTGGGGATCGTCAGCCGCCTGAGTGGTCCAGCCAACGTCCGTCACCTTAGAAACCTTGCTTTGATTTCGGCGTGTGACACTGTTTCCCCCGGTTCAGCCTGCTTAAGTCCTCGCTCAATCTTCGCGAGAAAATAAAGCCGCTCCATTGCGTCTTCCACGGTGGCATCGTCTGGAAAGTCTTCAATCGCGCGAATGATCTCACTTTTTATTTGCGGCGTTTCCATTGGTGAATAACGATACCTCCCTCGTCAACTCGTCGCAAAGCAGCATGTTGCAGCAGTGATGCCGTTCCTATTTCTTTGCGGCACTTCTAGCAAGAGTTAGGTTCCAATTTGCTTTTCCGGCAATTTGATGTTCCCAAAACAGGGGCCCTGGGCAAGTCGGAAATGCATAACTTCTTAGTTTTGGTCAAACTTGCGGCAAGTAATTGCTTGCAGCGGCGGCTAAGAATTGGTTCAAGTTACAGATGATGATTGATCTTGCGAAGCTGTTTGCAAACGTTGGATCGTGACCCTCGGGCGCCGGCTCTGTTTAATAGACGTTTGCAGCGACTTCGTTTATGGCTATAATGGACATGAAGTCATGGCTTGTGTAGCAATTTGTCGGTAGAACGAAAACGAGGCCTATCCATGAAAAGCGTGAACATCGCCGAATTGAAGAATCGTCTGAGCGTATATCTTAACGACGTGAAAGCCGGTGAAGAGATTCTGGTGCGCGACCGCAACCAGCCGGTCGCGCGAATCGTCCCGCTAGTACGTTCGAGAGATGAGGACGAGGAATTGCTGGCACTTGCTTCGCAGGGGAAACTGCGCCTGGGCGAGGGTCTTCTTGAAGAGTCCTTCTGGGAGATGCCGGCGCCGCGCGTTCCTGCCGCCGCTTTGCGTCGGGCAGTCGAACAGGAGCGCGATGAAAACTAAGGGCAGGCGAAAACCACGGCCGCCGATGACCGCCTTCTGGGATACGAGCGCTCTCGTGCCCCTGTGCTGTTTCCAACCGCAGAGTGCGCAGGCCAGGCAGGCGGCCCGCGCCTATAGTCGTCAGGTCGTTTGGTGGGGGACCGTCATCGAGGCTGTCAGCTCATTAAATCGGCTGACCCGCGAGGCCACGTTAACCGTTGATGAGAGCAGACAGGCCTTTGCACGGCTCGACTATATGCGTAGTCGCTGGAACGAGGTCCAACCGACCGAAGAGGTGCGAGAGCGCGCCGAACGGCTGCTCCGTATTCACAAGCTTCGTGCGGCGGACGCCCTCCAGCTTGCCGCTGCTCTGGTCTGGTGCGATGGTCGCCCGCGAGGTCGGGTGCTGATCGGCGCCGATGGAAATCTCTCGGAGGCTGCTGGCGCCGAAGGATTCACCATCATTCGGTTGTTGTAATGATGGTTGGCACTTCCTCAGCGTCCTCTTCGACGCCTTCTCTTTCCGTAGTAGGTGACTACCCTTGGTTCCGCATGATTCACTTGAGGCTGCCCATCCTTTTCGGTTTGGATGAGGCGTGTTTTTTTGGTCCAGTTCCCGTGTGAGAGACGCATTCGACGACTGAGACGCGAAGCAGCTTGGTGACAGTTTGACGCAAGATCACACCCTTGTTTTAAGAAGCTCGCTCGCGCCGACTTGATACTGTTCGATCTTCGACAGCGGTTTCCAATTCAGGCGCGCTGGATCCTGAATGGCCAAGACCTCAGGCGATGAGGCACAGTTAAAGACAACATAGAGCCAATAGTTCGGACCGAGACGTTTTGCAGCACTGTACTCATTGGCACTTAGCGAAATCGGACCGCGGTGGGCTCGGCCTTTTACTTCGATGAACCGGCGCTCGCTGTCAGACAACCCTTTAGCGTTCGAGCGTCTATCCTCAGTCCGCGCATTGAGTGAAATCAGGTCAAAGCCGCGCGTTTGTGCCTCAACAGTCTGCACCTGCCAGCCGCGCGAACTTTCATAGTCGGTCACAGCCTGAATCGCAGTGCGTTCAATTTCGGCAAACGCCAGGTCAGAGCTGCGTTTAGGCACTTTAGCGGACTCGTCGATGACATAGCCGATTGATTTGTAGCTGCTCACGCGCCGGTCGTACATCCGCGCCAGCACGGGCACAAGATAATCGACGTAATCATAAACGTGAACCACTCGCTTATTCTCATGCACCCGATGCAAACGACCAACATACTGTTGCAGAATCCCGCGCCATGAGATTGGCATCGCGAGAAACAGCGTATCCAGCCGTGCGTCATCGAAGCCTTCACCGATGTACTTGCCGGTAGCGAGAATTACCCTGGCCGATTCCGGGTGCACGTTACTGAGCCTTTGGAACAACTCGTCACGCGTTTTCTTTCCGGCGCCACCTCGCAGGACGAAGAGGTTTTCAACACGACCCTCAAGCTTTTCAGCGATTGTGTGGAGATGATCTTTTCGCTCCGTTAGAACAAGAGGAGATCTTCCTTCTCGCACCGCTTCCAGCACGTCGGAAACAACCTGATCTGTGCGTTGTTCGTCGAGAGCAAGTGCCGTATAGAGGTCCTGGATAGAGATCTCGCTCCATTCAGGCGGTACGCTGAAGTGCGTGAAGCGAGGTGTCACAACGTGATCGAAAGTTTGCGTTGCGCCCAGTTTCTTAGCGGACAAATTGAACCGAATCGGACCACACTGCATCATGATGATCGGGTGATGACCGTCTTTCCTGATCGGCGTCGCTGTCAGACCCAGAACATACTTAGCTTTAGCGTGCCTGAGTATGCGTTCAAAAGTAAAAGCAGAAACGTGATGACATTCATCAACAATGACTTGACTGTATTCACCCACGAGACTATTGACCTCGCCTTTTCTGATCAGGCTTTGCATGACCGCGACATCGATCTCCAGCCCGTGCGATTTCCTGCCACCACCGATCTGCCCAATTTTCGTCTTCTCAGAAAGTTCAAGGAACGACTCAAGCCGGTTCTTCCATTGCTCTAATAAATGTCGCCGGTGAACGAGAATCAAAGTATTCGTTTTTCTTTTGGCTAACAACCAGGCGGCTACCACCGTCTTTCCGAACGCGGTCGGGGCGCAAAGTATGCCCTCGTCATGAGCCAGCAAGGCCATTGCGGCTTTCATCTGCAAGCCGGTGAGTTTGCCACGAAATGACACGGCTATGGTGTTGCCTGAGAAGCGTTGGTCGTCCATTTCAGCTCGGATTCGGTGAGCCTCGAACAGCTCCAGTGCGTCATCCAGTGAACCGCGCGGAAGCGCAATGTGCTGCGGAAACTCTTCGGCACAACTAATCACGCGAGGCTTTCCGAAAGTAGAAAGCCGCATCGCCTGAGCACGATAGAACTCCGGATTGTGAAAAGCCGCTAGACGAATCAATCGGTTGAGGAATGATGAAGACAAGTTTTGTTTTTCAATATAGATGAGGTTTCTTCGGGTAGCGCGAACCATAGCGGGCCATTGGTCAACAACTGCCGGATCGGCGTTTTCGTCCGGCTCGGGCATCATCCAGGAACCGTCGATTGCTTCCGGGTGAGTTGAACTTGTACGGACACCGATGATTGCGCTATGGCTCGTGAGTTTACTAAGAATCGTCTCGACGTCGTCAGCGCTTATCTTTCTTACCGTCGAGAGAAATGCCCATTGATCGGCATAGGGGATAAAGTTGTTATCGATGAATACAGCGTTCCCCAGTTCTCTTGGACCACGTTGCAGCGGCAGCGCGATGAGGTTGCCAAAGCCCCCTTTAGGCAAAGTGTCCTGGTTAGGAAACAAACGGTCATATGAGTCGAGGCCAATCGAGTGTCGCCTCTCCATGGTAGTTGTCAGCAGGTAACAGCCAAGTTTGCGCGCAGTGCAGGCCGGCAACGGACTTTCAAAGAAAAGCCAGACATGGCCGCCATTGCCGGAACGCGATCGCTCCAAAACTGCTGGCAGGCCGATTCTTTCGCAAGTGGTCATAAACGCTGAGGCATCCGTTTGCCATGCCTGCTTGTCGAAATCAATTGCAAGGAACCAACACGTTTCGTCAATTAAAAGGGGATAGATGCCAACGGTATGCTTTCCGAGCAGATGGTTTCGGATCACTGCATCCGTCAAAGGAAAGTATTTGCGCTTCTTATGATCGGGAGTTTTGAAAGCTTCGTTTGGCTCGCGCAGCGCAGCAGGTGAATAACCGGAGCGACCGTTTCGCCCTTTCCAGTGAACTGCGTAAACATCGTCTCGTCCCCGAAAGAGTTTTCTGAACAAGGCGATCTTTGCGTCCGGTGCTGATACGTTGGTGACTAAATCTATATCGGACGAACTATCTTTTCTCGACCCAGAAGAATTCGCGATTGGTAAAGAATTGTGTGCGGGCGTATCACTGAAGTGGCTAAAGGACTGTACTTCTTCGCGAGTTAATAGTTCTCTGAGCCGTGTATTTTCTTGCCGCAGCCTGGCACATTCGGCTTCGGCATTTTCCAACGCACGACGCAGATTGGTTTCTTCGTCCACTTGTTACTTTTCTCACGCTCTCGAGTGGTGCGATTCTAGTGTGACGGATTCGGAAAAAGCCAATGACTCGATACGTACTCGCCGATCGAGTAATCAGTTTAATAGCGCAACCGGTTGCAGCCGGCCACTCCGCGACCCGGCGCTGAACCTGAGCGCTCGATGCTTCGTTATCGATTCTGTGGTAAATTCCAAAGTATGAGTACCGCTAAAGAAGAAGTCCACGCGCTTCTTAACAAATTGCCAGACGACTGTTCATTGGAGGACATACAGTATCACTTGTACGTGATTGAGAAGGTTCGCAATGGGCTCGAAGTGGCGGGTTCGCAGGACTCAGTTCCTCAAGAAAAAGTTGAGCAACGGTTTGGCAAATGGCTTACCGAGTAGCATGGTCACCGGGCACGATTGAGGATTTTGAGGCGATCGCTCATATCTGCAGACTCCAGTGTGTATGCAGCAACGGTCGTGAAGTCGTAAGATTCGGATTTGAAATCTCGGAATGATTGACATCAGGGCCGCTTCTAATTGACCAGTCCGAGTCTTGATAACTCGGCCTTGAGTTCACGCCAACTGACGATTTGGACATTTCCATAAGACTCGCCCAATAAACGTAGATCAGAGTCTTCCGTGGTCAGAAGGTGTGCATGGCCATCAACAGCACAAGCTAAATAAATGGCATCGTCAAGATCACGCTCCGCTGAACGCGGTGCTTGCGAAATGCGACGGCGGGCGTTGCGCATGCTTGCGATTGACACCGCTACTGGCGGCCAGAGTTGGAGCGCGGCCAGAAATAGTTGGAATCCAACGCGATCAAATTCCGCTCGCCGCACGATCCTATTATCTGATTCAATGGCCTCAGCACCACGTTCATAATCATTGATAATGTCAAGAGTCCATAGCCAACGAAACTTTGGCTCAGTCAAGAGTCCCAGAAGCTGTCGCTTTGGTGATGCTAATCCTGGGCGGTCACGACGCGCGAGGAACATCGTTAAAACTATCTGCGCGTCTACAACGACCCGCAACTCTTCCTCGCTTTGATTTGGATGCTCGAGCGGCGTGCTCACCCGCGTGACACCTTACGGCCAGACCTACGGCGCGGTCGTCGCGCTCCGCGCATTGCTTCTCCAACGAGTCCTTCCATCTCCTCTTCGCTTGACAGTGGAACTTCTCCGCTTCGAGACTTAAGGCGCTCTTGAGAACGCGTGAAAGTCGTCTCAATTTCCGCGACGAGCAGATGTAACAACGCGCGCCGCATATCTTCCAGGGTCGTGAAAGGAATAACCGCTGCCGCCGGTTCGCCGTGGGTCGTGAGCACTACGCTTCCTTTTGCGGCGAGCTCTAAGGTGCGACGCATTTCAGCGCGTGCATCGGCGATGGCCATGAACTGCTGCGGCCGGCCAAGGTAAGATGCTACTCGCAGCAGCGCTGTAGCTTTCTCGTCCAAACTGATTGAGTCATGTTTCATAGATTACCCTTTTCAAGCATTGTACAGAGATAAGTACAGAAAAGGAAGCGAGCCAGAGCGGGAACGAGCACGCAGAATTTCATTCCCTGATTGGCTATTTTCTATGCCATACTGGCGCTTAATCGTTACGTTTGCGCCACGCCTGATAAGCGGCGATCCATTCAAAGCCTTCCGGAAGCGGTTCAACCCATTCCAAGGAGTTTACGTCTACGCGATAAGCGCGTCCTTTACGGCGGCAGACCGTGATGAGGCCATAACCTGACCTTGGCCATTCGAAGCGCCTAATCTCTATCGTTTCACCAATGAGCTTCGCGCGAAAGGGACAGACGACTCGTTCCTCAATCATCGTGAGCAGCGCCGTATGCTCTTCTTCTTCGCCCCAGCAATCAACAATTGTTTCGTCAATCAGCTCATCGAGAAGTGCCTTACTGATTTGCCTGGGCATTTCTCAGAAAAGTTCAAAATAAGATTCTTGGTCTGATGTGAAGATAATACGTTTCCCTGAGTCTGTTTTTGTACCTGATCGGCATGATGTCGAAATATAATAACCACGTGGCACTTCAATTCAAACCGCTTCAAACAATGTCCGTCAAAGAGGGACTTGAGCGAGAAAACGCCGAGAACCTGAAGTGGTATGCCAGGCTACTGGGCGCGGACAAGAGGATTATTCGGAAGCCGGAGCTTATCAGTTTCATCTCCACGCATCTGCACGGAAGCTACCTGCGCGAGTTGTGGCTCCGACTTGATGAGATTCAACAAGCTGCTGTTGCCGAGGCCATCTATTCGAAGAAGCTGAGATTCGACGAGGGACGCTTTAAAGCAAAGTATGGGCGCCTGCCTTCCTTCGGCACGGAGCATTATTACTACCGCGCGGGCGCCAAAGATGGTCCAACCTTCGCCCGGCTGCTGCTTCATCAAGAGGGCATGCCCGAGCAACTTGCCGAACGTCTGAGAGAGTTCGTGCCGCAACCTGCTCCTGCGCAAATCAACCTCAGTCCCAGTGACCGCGACCACGAAGGATGGGCGCATGCGGAGAGCGAGCAGGACGAAGCGATGATCGTTGAGATGGAGCAGGCCGCGCAGCGCGATTTGAAGGCTTTGTTGCGCTTGATCAAAGAAGACAAACTTCGTGTTCGCGACAAGACCGGGTTCCCCACCGGCGCATCCATGAAGCTGATCGAAAGTAGTCTCACTGGTGGAGACTATTACTCTTCGGGCACCAGGTTTGGAGAAGACGCGGATCACGTAGGACCAATCAAGGCGTTTGCCTGGCCGTTGCTCCTGCAAGCAGCCAAGCTTGCGAGCCGTGAAGGTTCGCGCCTGAAATTGACCAAAGCCGGCGAGAAAGCATTCACCGTGCCCGCTTACGAAACGTTACGTCTTATCTGGATGCGATGGCTCGGCTTCAGTGGATTCGACGAGCTGAGGCGCATCGACGTTATCAAAGGACAGCAAGGAAAGGGAAGAGTGGCCTTGACCGCTGTGTCCAATAGACGCGAAATGATCAGCCGCGCTTTGCGCGCTTGTCCGATTGCCGAGTGGATCGAGGTGGACGAGTTCTTTCGCTTCATGCAGGCGGCCAACCATTACTTCCAGGTTTCGCGCGATCCCTGGGATCTATACATCTGTGATTCGGAATATGGCAGTCTCGGATACGAAGGCTATCACGACTGGGAAATTCTCCAGGGCCGTTACATCTTGTGTCTATTGTTCGAATACGCGGCGACGCTGGGAATAGTCGACGTTGCCTATGTCTCGGCGGCTGGCGCGCGTGATGACTTTCGGAAGATTTGGGGCACAGACGACCTTTGGTGTCTCAGTCGGTACGATGGTCTTAGAAAGTTCCGACTGACAAAGTTCGGCGCTTACTGTCTGGGTGTTTCAAGCGAGTATTCTCCGAAGGCAATCACACAAAAGGCGTCATTCACGGTGATGCCCAGCCTACGGCTAATTGTCAACGGCGAGCTCTCGCCCGATGAGGAGAGCATGCTCGAATCGTTTGCCGAGCGCACAGCGGAAATGGAGTGGCTGCTCAGCATGGCCCGAACACTGAAAGCCATTGAGGCCGGCCTCGATGTGCGAGTGTTCTCTGATTTCCTTCAGGCGCGCGACGAGCAGCCGCTGCCGGACACGGTCGCCGGTTTCTTTCGTAATGCCATGGAACGCGCCCGAGCGTTCAAGGATCGGGGCAACGCAAAGCTAATCGAATGCGCGGACGCCGCGCTGGCCGAACGCATCGCCAATGCGCAAGCTATGAAAACATATTGTCTGCGCGCCGGCGATCACCATCTCGTAGTGCCATCAAATCGCGAGCAGCATTTCCGCAAGGAGCTCGAAAAGCTGGGTTATATCCTGTCGTTCTAAGTTGCCTCGGTCAGAACCGGAAGCGGTAGCGACTGGATCATCCGTCGTTGCAGGATTTTGAAGTAAATCAGAAAAACCAAAGTTCGGATATCTAGGGCTCTACGCTATTCTGGAATCCCGATTGGCGCAGAAATTGTTGAAAATGCTAAAGGTCACTCTGATCGTCGTACCTATCAAGGAAGCCTTGGAGCTTCAGAAATATTTTGTCAAGGCGATTGCGAAGTTTAGCGTCGCGCGTGTGGTTTGCCTCAGCAGCGACGTGGCCCTGAAGGTCCTCGATATCATCAAGTGAAAGGTTCAGACGGAAACGTTTGCCATCCACGACGGCATGTCGCCCAAACTCGTCGCCGATCATAATACAGCTCCGGATGTCTTCCAGTTCTTTATTGGTAAAGGCAACCGGTAATTTGGTTCCGTAGGGAATGAGTTTCCGATTCATCCAGTCAAAAATAACACGACATTCCGATCTCGATGCTTGAATTGAAATGCTTCTTAGTTTTAACTTTCATTTCTTATAAGGTCAGTCTGCAAACAGTCCAAGATGGGTATGATGCAGTTAAGAGTAGTGACAATAACGAGAGGCTAGACTCAGAGCGGGAGGTTTGATGACGGGAAAAGTTGGCCGAAACGATCCGTGTCCATGTGGGAGTGGGCGAAAATACAAAAAGTGTTGTCAGGCGGGTTTCGACGAAAAGGATTTTCACTATCGCCGTTTGCGCCGGGTCGAGGCCGACTTGATTCCTGAGCTGTTGGCTTACGGTCTTGAAACCCTGGGTCCAGAGGCCATTGAAGACGCCTGGCGTGAATTCCATGACTATACGGCTCCCGGCGCTTACGACCCAGAGTCGCCAATCAATTCGGTTTTCTTGCCTTGGTTCCTGTTCAATTGGATTCATGAGACCAAGCCCCCCGGTTCAACATACCTCTCGGAGACGACCATAGCTGGCTCGTTCCATAGTGACCATGCCCTGAGCGAGGACGAAGAGAAGCTCATCATGAGTGCTATTCAAACCCCATACTCGTTGTGCGAAGTGGTGGAGTTGACACCAGGGGTGGGCATGACTCTTTTCGACCTGCTGCGCCGCGTCGAATATGACGTTATTGAACGTTCGGCTTCCCAAACTCTGAAGAAGGGCGAGATTATCTATTGCGCAACTACCCATCTGGACGGCATCAGTTCAAACATCGGCACGAGCCCTTACGCGTTGCGGCCGTTAGCCAAGCGAGACATTCTGGAGTTTCGGAAGTGGATGATTGACGAGAGTGGTGGAGCGGAACTCACCGCGGATCATCTGGGTGAATTTGAGGCTGACATCCGCAGTTTCTATCTGGATGCGGTGGTAGCGATGTTCCTGCCACCACAGTTAATGAATACTGAAAATGATCCGCTGCTACCGCAAAAGGTGCATTTCGACGTCGAGTCTGCCGACTCGGCCTTTCACGCATTGAAAGGCCTGGCGGAAGGCATCTCGGAAGATGAATTGCGTTCAGAAGCGACCGTGGCGGACGGACTGATCGTGAAGGCTGAGATCCCCTGGCTTGGAGGTACCAAGGAAGCGCGCAAGCGGCTCGGTGGTCCTGTGTGGCTAGGCACGATGAACATCGAAGACCGCAAGTTGATAATCGATGTGAATTCAACCAAACGGGCGGAAAAGATCCGCCGGCTAGTCGAAAGACGATTGGGGAAAGAAGCAGTCTACAAGACAACTCTTATTGAGCCCATCGAGTCGGAAGTTGAGAAAGTGTGGGCTGCCGCCGCCGGTGGCCCATCAGAGCTACCCGCCAAAGAGTGGACGAAGGGGAACGAACGGACTGGTGTGATTTCACTGGCCGATCTTCCTCCCGAAGTGCGTTTAAAACTGGAAGAGACCGCGCGTCAACACTGGGTCACATGGTTCGACGTGCCGATCCCGGCGCTCAACAACATGACACCGAGGGAAGCGGCGAAGATCGAGGAAGGCCGCGAGCTGCTGGAAAGCTTACTATTAGATTACGAACGTCATGATGATGATTCTAACGAGAACGTTATGCGTCCCGACGTACCCGAGTTGCGGCGCAAGTTAGGAATGCATGTCTAATCGTGACACGGAAGAAGAAAAAGAAACCACAAACGAAACGAATGAATCGTTCCGCTCGCTTCGCCGTTGACTGCCGTCCTCGCTACGGCTGGGCAGTAGACAAGGAGCTAACGCTCCTTAGAATCCACTCTGGATTCTTTTTTACAATTGACGAGGAGAGGAAAATGTAGCAGCGTCGAGCTCGAGCGAAGTACCTTGCCTCCCTGTGAGGGTGTTTTAAACTTCTCCCCATTGTTCTGCTAGTCGACACTGAAAGCAGAGAGTAGTCATCGTACTTGCCAGGGCCGCCCCGGTGGTCCATCTAAGGAAAAACGCTTTTCCTTCAGCCGCGGCAATGGATGGCGGCATCATAAAATCCGCAATCACTTTCACGACCGTTTCGAGATTGATCTCCTTCGTGTCTAATCTACTCCGGCGAACGAACGCGTCCCACTGCAATAGTTTGCCGGCGTCGGAAACGAACTCGATTGACAAACCGATTGGTAGTTCATCTGGCAATACAGCGCGGCGCCGCCTGAAGGTAGCCTCGATGGCTCGCACTAAGTTCGCACCGTCAAAATCAAACTGCTGCGATAGCAACCAGATGTCGTAGTAATCTTTCATGCGGCTATTAGTCAGACCGAGATTTACAATTGCTTCGAACTTCTCTGCGATAGCAGTTTCCCTCGGATAGGTCAGAAGAATGGGAGCGGGAAAATCCAGGAGCGTTGGAAACTCTTTCTCTTGTGCTTCGGGAGTAACCGCATCACCGAAGCCGACGTCGACTTGCAAAAGAATATTTCGAGATTTGGGTAAGCCTGTGAAAGAACGCTATCGAGCGCTTCGCCTAAGAAACGTTCGGCGTTGAAGACCGGAATGATGACGCTGACGAGAGGGGAATTCAATGTGACCTCGCATTAATCGATTTTACTCACTAACGTCTGCCAACAGCCCTTCGATTGCCGGCGGTATTCCCGAGATATCCGTCCCGACTTCAAAGGTGAAACAAGGAACCTGTTTGGCTATCGCCGCAAGGAACTTAAAAGCTTCGGCGCCCGCCCGGGGTAATTGAAAAATCGTGCTCGGAGCAAGAACGGCCAGCGCGTGTGCAGTCGGACTCTTCTGCAAACGAGTCTCCCGCAGCCCAGTCACTCGCGGTAACAGAATTGCCCGAACAGGCAGTTCTGCCGCAGTCTTTGCCGGATAATGTTCGTGCACGAACAGTAACGCCTTTTCGGAATCAAGCCGATCGGGATTGCTGATCTTTTCACCCAGATGTGGCAGCCGCTCTACATTATCGGCGTTTATCTTTGCAGAACTATAAAAGACTGTAGACTAAAGCCGAAGGATCGCTTTTCAGAACGGTGTAATCGTCTCCGAGGTACAAAAGATCTGACTCCAGACACGCCAGCGCAGTGGTCGATTTTCCTGAACCTCCCTTGCCTCCGATTAACACCGCGCCACGAGAATTGCCGACGGCAGCGCCGTGGACCAGTTGACGCTGCTGACCTCCAAGCCACCAGTGGAGAATCGTCCGGAGCGGAGCGCCTTTCTCCCAGTAGGGCAGCTCCTCTGCGGATGGCACCCAAAAGACCGCCGGATCGCGTTCCGCGTCGAGCATACTCACCGCACCCGAGCCATGCTGAAAAGCGGTGTAGACCCGCTCGTCGTTGTAACCCGGAATGACACCGCGCGCGAGAAAGTCGTCACCCTCCCACGGCGGAGGTAGCATCTTTAGTCCCGTCGAGGCCGTGTCCCAGATGCAGACGGTTAGCCGTCCCGAACTCTCGCTAACGTCAAGATGTCGAAAAGCCTGGGTCAGAGGAGAGAGCAGGGCTGGACCAGCAAATCGAAGACGTACGGGTAAGCCGGCAATCGTATAAGCACAATCGATAAAGCCGCCGGCAGCATGCGCCGCCGCTTGCGCGAGTTCGTAAGTGGCGTCGAAATATCCGATACGGTCAGATGACTCTGACGTGTCGATGCTATTCCTCTCGGCAGCTTGGGTCGGCGACATGATCTCTTCTTGAACTACTCTGGAGATAGCTCATTTGCCGAGTTCGGGATTTGGCTTGGGCCATCCCATGTCGTCGACGTCGTGGATTGGATCGAGCAGAAGGAGCTCCTGCATGTCGGTAAATTTTTGCAGGACCGGAGCTCGGAAAAGCGATTTTTCGTCGCCGTTGAGATTCGGCGCAGCGCTGAATTGTGCGAGTGGCTCTTCTGATTCGTCGGGCACAACGAGATTCTCGGTCGTTAACTGTTGGATCAATTCAGTTACGGCACGTTCGATTTCCGTGGAGTCACCTGAATGGGTGTTTGCGATGGCCGTACAATCTCGCTCACCGGAGCACGTTGATAGAGGAATTGCCAAACCGTGGCACCGACGTCGACGAGGCTATAGTAGCTGCCGCTATCGAGGTTAATAATGACTGCTTCGCCATCGATGGTTTCGTGCGTGACGGTGGGCGTATTTACCCTGAAGCGTGTATTAGTCATGGTATTTCAGATGAGTACTCGTTAAGACAGTAAAAAGCTGAATGAGACAATGATTTCAGACTGGGGGATTTTATAACAGAAGCAGTTCTTCATCCACAGATTACACGGATTCGTGGTGTCCTAATTTGAACGTGGTGTCCTAATTTGAACGCCAAAGGCGTTTATTAATTTCAGCCCAGGGTTGAACGCCAAAGGCGTTTACTAGTTTCAGCCCAGGGTTGGTACAACCCTGGGTCAGAGGATGAGAAAGACTACTACGCTGAAAGCGTTCGCAAGGGAGAGCGCCACTTGCCAATGCTTTCAGCATTGGTAACAAAAAATCCGTTTAGTCCCAGGGTGGCGGAACCGCCAACCCTGGGCTGAAATTAGTAAACGCCTTTGGCGTTCAAATTAGAACACTACCCACGGATTCTATGAATCAATCTGTTTATGTTGT
>Ga0187894_10003947_pt1 | contig 16231 bp, 13 predicted proteins | sample GBC1701081metaG_FD_136650 | JGI IMG/M metagenome (GOLD analysis project Ga0187894, IMG submission 136650) | White microbial mat communities from a lava cave in the Kipuka Kanohina Cave System on the Island of Hawaii, USA - GBC170108-1 metaG ... | reverse complement strand
GCCTTTAAGCCATAATCTCTCTGACTCAATTCTTGTCCGTCGTCGTCCATCAATATTACTTTTAATTTTGCCATTTCTTTATCTTACTCTATGGGTATTGATTATTTACAGTAAGTAAAATTATGCCGTTTGAATCTTCTTAATTGTTCCCGTTAAAACAAACAGAACAAATGTGCCAACCGGCGCGAGTATTCCTGCTGCAATCAAAATCGGCGTGTAGGAAAAATGGTCAACCACCCAGCCCGTTGTAAAAATGAACAACATCGAACCAAGTCCTGCTCCCGTTCCGCCTAACCCTGCAACCGAAGCGACAGATTTGTCCGAAACGAAATCGCTCGGCAGCGTTTGCACGTTGTTAATCCAGACCTGAAAACCAAAGAGCACAACGCCAATCAGAGCGAGTGCAACCATATGGTCTTTTGTAAACGCCGCTAAAATTCCAGCAGGCATCAACAATGCCGCAAACACAATGACAGCTTTCCGCGCCTTATCAACAGACCAACCTTTGTCAATCAAAAAACCCGATAACCATCCACCGAACAAACTTCCCGCATCAGCCGCAACGTAAGGCACCCAAGCAAACAATCCAATCTTCACGAGACTAAACCCGCGAGCATCAGCCAGGTATTTCGGAAGCCAAGTGATGTAGAGCCACCAAACCGGGTCTGTCAGAAAACGCGCCAATATAATTGCCCAGACCTGGCGATATTTGAGAAGGTCGCGCCAACGCATTGATGATTGAGGGATTGGGGGATTGAGAGATTGGGGGATTGAGAGATTGGGGGATTGAGAGATTGGGGGATTGGGGGATTGGATTTTCTGTCGCCGCGTCTCCGTGTCCTTTTCTCCCTTTCCTTCTTCTATCAACTCGCGCTCATTATCCGTCAACCAAGCGTGGCGTTCAGGTTTTTCATAGACAGCCAGCCACAAAATCAACCAGAAAAAGCCTAATGCGCCCGTTATGATGAATGTCGGTTGCCAGTGTCCGAAATAGAGCGTCAAGCCGACAATCAAAGGCGGAGCAACGATTGAACCGATTGCCGCGCCACTATTGAAAATCGCCATTCCTAAAGCTCTCTGTTTGACAGGAAACCATTCGGCAATCGTCTTTGCAGCACCGGGCCAATTCCCTGCTTCGCCCAAACCTAAAACGAAACGAAACGCACTCAAACTTCCAAGTCCGAAAGAAAAAGCATGAGCCATCGCTGCCAAAGACCATGTAACAATCGAAACTGTAAATCCGCGTTTGACGCCTATACGGTCATAGAGTTTTCCCGAAAGTGCCTGACTGATTGTATAAGCAAGCAGAAACCAAAATGTGATGCTCCCGTATTGTGTATTTGTAAGTTTTAAGTCTTTTGAAATTTCTGTGGCTAGAACCGAGATAGTTAAACGGTCAATGTAGTTAATTAGTGTTGCGAAAAATATCAAACCGATAATCCACCAGCGCAACCCCTTCACTTTGAAACCGATTGCATCTGTTGTCATCGCCGCTTTTTCGCTCTGTGTATTAAATGCCATTTCGTTTTGTCACGTTTTGAGTCCCGCCTTCAGGCGGCTTGTTTTTAATAAACGGTATTTACTCGCTCTCAATCCTGCTCTTTCCGATACCGACATTGATAGCTATTGCACTTGTCTTTTCATTGTAATCAAATTTCACCGTCTGCCCGTTTACACGAACAATGCGCGGACGCGCTCCCATATTGATTGTTAAGCTTGTTGCTGCTACGGAACTAATCCAACCCGTCAACCTGTTTGTGTTTGAATTGAAGGTAAGCGAAACAGGTTTCTCCGATTTCAAAATAGTCTGCCTGTCATTCGTCAAAGTCGTTCCGTTTTGCAAAATCATTCGCGTCCAACCGCCCGAAGGCGAAACGCGTAAAACCGCACGAACGGCATCACTTTTGATTTTTTCCGACTGCCCTTTTAGCAAAACAAATTCTCTGTCACCACTTGCCCAAATGATTTGCAATCCTCGCGCTTTCTCATTTAACAAGGAGACTTGCGGAATACTTGAAGATGAAATCACAGGCTGTAAAAAATGAAGAAACTCAAACTCTTTTGCCTTATCAACCGAGCGAGTCACAAGTTGAACTCCGCGTTGTTCTTCTTTGCCTTTTTCAACGCTTCCGGGACGCCCGCGAGCCATAATCATCTGCGGCACGATTTCGGATTTTGCGTTCACGGGAAGCAGGTTTGTCACACGCAAAGACGCACCCTTGTTGATTAACTCAAAAACATTTTGCGTGTTATTTTTTATTTCACTGTCTGCGTTGAGGTGCCAGGAAAACCCGCGCGGTTCGTTTGTTGAAATCTCATCCCAAACGACAAAATAATCGGGCGCGACGTAAAGAAAATTTCTGTCAAATTTCTTGACGTTCAAATCGCTGTAATAGGCTTCAGCCGCTTCGCCCCGTGCGAAAAAATAATCGGGCGTAGCCCACACTTCGGCTATGCGAATTTTGTCCAGACGTTCGTAAGGAACGCCGTTGAACATCTCGTGGCTTCCGTCTTTTTCCTGCCCGCGTTCGTCAATCAAAATCGTGTTGTGATCGCTGGTCTGTTTTATCCCCGAATAACCCGTGTCGCCCGTCAAATAACGTCTGTTTGCCCAGATGATGAAGCTGTTTGCGTCCGGGTGCGAGTGTCCCGTGTTCAGTTTCCAATCTGAAATTTGTTTTAGAAGATTTGCAGTTTTATGTCCCGCCGGTGGTCCGCAACGAAACGCAAACGCAGTCGCGTTTTTGTCCCAACCGCTTCGCCAGAAAACCGTGTCGCTGTCATTGAAATAATATGCAGTCGGAACGCTTGAAACCGATGCGGGTTTTATCGAAGCATCGTGCGCGTAAAAAGCCCAAATCTTTTCGCGTGATGAAAGATTCACATTGCCGCGCATCCATTCGGCTATGCCTTGTGCTTCGCTGTCTTTATATTTTTCGGCGAGGCGATAAAGTATCTCGTTTTCAACATAAAGTTTTTCAGTCTGCTTTTCGTTGTTGCGGTCAAGCGCACCGTCACCGACATCGCCGAAATCGAAAACGTGTTCACCATCGGGCAAAACCGAATGCACTGCATAATATTTCAAGGGCAAGAATCGTTCACGCATTTGCGTATAAAGGTTTTCGCCCGTTGCATGTGTGTGTGCGTCCAGATAACGCACAACCCAGCGAAAACTAAACGTGAAATAATGAAAGCCTTCGTAGTAATAACCGTCGGTGTCAAAGGTTAATAACGTGCGGTCATAAACGGCACGCGCCAGCCGCGCCCAATCTTTTGCTTCGGGTTCTTCGTCAATAAGCGCATAAGCTGCTATGCCCAGACCGGCCATAGGAATAAATGTGTGATTCTGGCTGAATGTGTACTTCTTTTTCGGTTTGTATTTGAAATAGTCGTACATCAAACGCGCCTGTTTTGTGAGTTTGTTTTTAACAAAGGTGCGTTCCTCGTTTGTAAACTTGTCAAAAAGAACGTCGTAAGCAAACGCGACAGCATAAAGAAGATGGGCGGGCGGCAAATCAACATTCGGAGTTCTAAAAGTGTATCCCCAAGGGTCATATTTACAAGCCGTCAAAAGCCAACGCTTGGCGGCATCAAGATAGTGCGGGTCTTGTTCAATCGCATAAACAAAAACGGCTTCGGCTATTATGTGTGCGACTTCGTATTGCGAAATATCACCTTTTTGTTGTTCAACACCGCTACGGTCAAGCATATGCGAGTCGGGTTCGGGCGGCGTTAATTTCAAAGCACGAACATTCTTAACAATCTCTTGCCATAAATCTTTATCCGTTGTTTTTGATTTTGTTCTCAATTGTTCAAGCGATTCTTTTGTGAAGAAGATTCGTGGATGTTTGTTTTGTAATTCTGCACGAAGACTTACAGGACGCTTTAACAACTCTTCAAACAGAATAATTTGTCCGCTCTGTGCGTTTGAACATAGAAACGTGAAACACAACACGAGAAACGCGCCAAATGTGTGTGTTATGTTTCGGTTAGCGATAACAGACATAAGTAAAAAAATAAAACTCTATACCGGGAGCGCGGGCATCTTTGCCTGCCAACGAGCCAAAGGCGAGTAAAATCTCTCGCCATAATACTCAATCCGGGAGCGCGGGCATCTTTGCCTGCCAACGAGCCAAAGGCGAGTAAAATCTCTCGCCATAATACTCAATCTTCATTTGACTAAACTTTTATTCGCGCATTCCGCGCTCACTGCGGGCAAGGATGCCCGCGTTCCAATTATATTCGCGCATTCCGCGCTCACTGCGGGCAAGGATGCCCGCGTTCCAATTATATTCGCGCATTCCGCGCTCACTGCGGGCAAGGATGCCCGCGTTCCAATTAATTAACTGTTGATTGTCTGATGATTAACTCACATTCCAAAATTCTTTCTTCACGTTGCAGGAGTTCTTTTTTCTCAATTCGCCTTAATAAAAGTTCTGCGGCGAGCTGTCCTTGTTTTCGTGTTGGTTGCCTGACAGTGGTTAACGGCGGCGATGTATGAATTGCCGTCGGAATATCGTCAAAACCCACAATTGCAATATCTTTTGGAATTTCCAAACCCGCTTCTTTTATAGCGGTCATCGCACCGATTGCTGTGAAATCGTTTCGTGCGAAAACCGCCGTCGGACGATTTGGTAAAGATAAAAGACGCTTCATTCCTTCGTATCCAGCCCGTTCGGTTGAATAACCCGGCGCGTCATCCGATATATCTTTTCGACCTGTTATTAATCGTTCCTCTACCTTGATTTTGTTCTTCTTCAAAGCCTCTAAATAGCCTTGAAATCTTTTTAACCCTGCACCGCCTGTCAGGTTAGTGCCGATAAAACCGATTCGTTCATGACCTAAATCAATCAAATGCTGTGTGGCTTCATAGCCGCCGCTATGATTGTCCGCCGCTATCAGGTCTGCGTTTTTATGGTGAAAATCGCGCCCGATTAGAACAACAGGAATCCCGCGTTCAATCATGTTTGTCAGGTGTTCGTCACCTGGTTTATTGGCGCGTGTCGCAACAATAATACCGTCAACACTGTGGTCAGCGAGCGATTCAAATGCCGCAATATCTTCTTTCGCGCTCTGTTCACTAATGCAAATAAAAACGTTATAACCTCTTGCCGAAGTCACCTCACGAACGGCACGCGCAAGTTCTGCCGCGTAAGGGTTTGCTATGTCACCCAAAACCAATCCGATTGTCTCCGTTCGTTGTAGTTTCAAACTACGAGCAATCCCGTTACGCCGATAATTCAGTTTACTTACAGCACTTAAAACTTTTTCTTTGGTCTCTTCGCTAACATAACCGCTTTGATTTACAACGCGCGAAACCGTCATCGGCGTCACGCCCGCCATCGTAGCAATGTCGCTCAAAGTAGCCGGTTTTTTTGTAAGAGTTTTCGTAGGCATGATTCACAATCTGATAACGATAACAGGTTGTAACATAAACGAATCTCGTTTGTAAACAGAATTTTTTATTCGGGCTATGAAAAACTATAATTCCACAGTTTTTCTTTTCTGCTGTGATGGTTTGTGGCACACTGTCAGCGAAGATTTTCCCTGAAAGAAAATGCTCCTTTTAGAAGCGGAGCGTGAAAAATGAAGTCCACTTTGCGGGTTCTTTTACTCGAAACAAACACTGATGAAGCTGCGATTGTTGAAGAGGCACTCGACAACGTAGGATGGTCGTGTGATTTTGTGCGGGTTCAGGATTCTGTGAGCTTTACGCAAGCTTTGGGCAAAAAATCATTTGACGTAATTATTGCAAATTACAATCTATCTGAGGCAAACGGGTTTTCTGCCTTATCCGTAGCAAGGGAGCTATCTTCGGACACTCCGTTTATCTTTATTTCAGAAGCAATTAGCGAAGAACATTTAGTTGAGATTTTGAAAAGCGGTGCGACGGATTGCGTGACGAAAGAACGAATAAAACGTCTGCCTTCGTCGCTTCACAAAGCTCTTCGTGAAACCGAAGAACTACGCAAACGCCGTTTGGCTGAAACCGCGCTCAGGGAAAACGAAGACCGTTATAAAACGCTTTACGAAGACAGCCCGCTCATGTATTTCACGATGGCAAAAGACGGAACCGTCCTCTACGCAAATAATAGTTCGGTTCATCAGCTAGGATATTCGCTTGATGAAATGATTGGTCATTCTGTCTTAAATGTTTTTCATCCCGATGACAAAAGTAAAGTTTCAGAGAGTTTTCAAAATTGTCTGGACAATCCTGATAAACACTCTAATTGGGAGTTTCGCAAAGTCCGTAAAGACGGAAGTGTGATTTGGGTCAAAGAATGGGCGCGGGTTATTCAAGGTAAAGACGGCAAGCCTCTTGTTTTTGTTATTTGCGAGGACATCACAGAAGAAAAGCTGGCAAAGGAAAGAGAGATTTCGCTGGGGCGGATTTTAGAGCAATCGCAAAACGAAATTTATATCATTGACCTTGAAACATTTCGTTACGTTCAAGCCAATCGCGGCGCCAGGGATAACCTTGGATACACGCTTGAGGAATTACGTGAGATAACTCCGCTTGAAACAAAACCCGATATTACACCTGAAAAGTTCAATGAGATTTTAAGTCCTTTGCTAAGCGGTGAGAAAAAGAAAGTTGAATTTAACTGCAAGCATCGTCGCAAAAACGGAACATTTTATCCCGTCGAAGTACATGGACAGTTGGGAACATACGAGGGAAAGCAAGTCATCATTTGCGTTATTGTTGACATAACCGAACGTCAACGAAACCAAGACGAATTGGAACGCTCGAAACAGCAGTATGAAGTGTTGGTCAATTCAATTGACGGTATAGTTTGGGAAGCAGATATACAAACAGATAAGTTTACGTTTGTCAGTAAGCAAGCCGAGCGTATTTTGGGCTACCCGCACGCTCAGTGGTTAGAAGAAAAACACTTTTGGTTAAATCACCTTCACGCCGAAGATAAAGAATGGGCAGCGACTTTTGGAATAAGAGATATACCCGAAAAGAGTGATTACGAAATGGAGTATAGAATGATAGCCGCCGACGGACGTATCGTGTGGTTTAGAGATTTGACCAGAATCGTTTGGGAAGATGACCAACCCGTTAAACTTAGGGGAATAATGGTTGATGTTACGCAGCAACAACTGGCACAACAGGCTTTGCGTGAAAGCGAAGAACGCTTGCAACAAGCGCAAAAGATGGAAGCGATAGGACAATTGGCGGGCGGTGTTGCACATGATTTCAATAATCTTCTTACGGTTATTCTAGGTTACAGCGAACTCCTGTTGAACCGCGTTAAGGTCGAAGGAATGGTGCGCGAAAAGGTCGAAGAGATAAACCGTGCCGCTGACCGCGCCGCTGTGCTGACACGTCAGCTTCTGGCATTCAGCCGCAAACAGGTTTTGCAACCTAAAACTCTTGATTTGAATGATGTAGTTATTAATCTTGACAGAATGTTACGCCGCCTGCTTGGTGAGCATATAGAGTTTATAACCCGCAGAGATTCACAACTTCATTTTGTAAAGGCAGACCCCGGACAACTTGAACAAGTTTTGCTTAATTTGGTTGTGAACGCACGCGACGCCATGACATCGGGCGGCAAACTTACTATCTCTACGACAAATGTATTTTTGACAGCAGACCAAATAGGTGAACACGAAGAAGATATTGTTTCCGGTGATTATGTAATGCTGTCGGTTACGGATACAGGTCACGGTATGGGCGAAGTCACAAAATCCCGCGTTTTTGAGCCATTTTTTACTACAAAAGAAAAGGGCTACGGAACAGGTCTGGGGCTTTCAACTGCATATGGAATAGTGAAACAGAGCGGCGGTTTTATCACGGTTGAGAGTGAACCGAACGAAGGCACAACTTTCAAAGTGTTTCTGCCAAAAACCGAAATGAAAGAGATTGTAGAAATACCCAAAAGAGAAATCGTTTTACCACACGGGACCGAAACAATTCTGTTTGTCGAAGATGAAGATATACTTCGCCCGTTGGCAAAGAACATTCTCGAAGGTTGCGGTTACATGGTTCTCGAAGCATCAAACGGAAAAGAGGCTTTAGATATTTGCGAAGCATATACGGACGAAATACATCTTCTTTTAACCGATGTCGTCATGCCGCAAATCAATGGGCGCGAACTTGCGGAAAAGATTAAATTCAGACGACCTGAAATATCTGTGGTTTACATAACGGGTTATACGGATGACGCCACCGTTAGACGCGGATTGGTTGACGAAACAATGGAACTTATAAAAAAGCCTTTTACATCCGAGATACTTGCAGTAAAAGTCAGAGAGGCTTTGGACGCAACGAGAAAAAACGAAAAAGCGGAGACAGAAACGGCTTAAACAAATACGATGAGCAATTTTTTTGATTGGCAAGAACATATTGGAAGTAACGAAGAAAAGTTTTACAAAACCATGCTCTGGCAAGGCGAATATGTAATGCTCGGTATGAATTGCCTGGAACCCGGACAAGTTCAAAAGACACACGCGCACGCCGGTGCAGACAAATTTTATTTTGTGCTTGAAGGTTGCGGGCTTTTCACGATTGGTGACGAAGAACGAAAAGCCGAAAAAGGCGTGTTAATTATTGCGCCGTCAAACGTCCTGCATGGAGTTAAGAACGTAGGCGGCACAAGACTGTCTTTGCTGATTGCAATCGCGCCCGGCATCAAATAAAAAAACTTTGTTTCGTAATTTCGCTTCATAATAAAACAACGAAACCATATTCAAATGAGGTAAGAAAACTTTTGTACGAAAACGAACTTGCAGTCGCAATCGAACTCGCACGCGAAACAGGCGAAGAGATTCTCAGACGTTATACGGAACCCATCAAAATTGAGAGTAAAATTTACGAAGACAAATACGCAGAACCTGTCACGGAAGCAGACCGTGTCGCCAATGAAATGATTGTCAACTCATTGCGCCGCGAGTTTCCCGATGACGGCATACTTGCCGAAGAATCGGTTGATGACGAAACACGGCTTCAAAAAAATCGCGTTTGGATGATTGACCCTATTGACGGCACAAGCGGTTTTATCGAACGCAACGGTGATTTCGCTGTTCAAATCGGATTGGCAGTTGCGGGCGAAAGTGTTCTGGGTGTTGTTTATCAGCCTTTTCACAGAATTTTATATCGCGCTGTAAAAGAGGGCGGATGTTGGGTAGAGTATGGAAATACTGCGCCAACGCGCACAATTGTCTCAGCGCAAAATGATTTTCGGGAAATGACATTAGCCGTCAGCCGTTCACACAGAAGCCCGCGCATGAGTCGCGTCGTTGAAACTTTGGATGTAAAGAAAGAAGTTCAACGTGGCTCTGTCGGTGTAAAGGTCGGTCTGATTGTTTCGCGTGATTGCGACCTTTACATACATCTCAGTCCCCGAACAAAAGAGTGGGATACCTGCGCTCCTGAAATCATCTTGCGCGAAGCAGGCGGCGGATTTACGGATATTTTCGGAAGACCTTTTATTTACAACAAACCCGACCCGCGAAATCTTAACGGCATAGCGGCGACAAACGGCGTGGTTCATCAAAACGTAATCGAAAGGCTTTCGCTGCTTTTAGAGGAGTTTGAACGTAAACCCGCGTAACATCTGTTCACCAAATACTTTACCCAATATGCTAAAAAATCGTCATGCCTGTAAGGTTTTGTAAATTCAAACGACCATTAGGTTGAACTTATCAGTTCAGCCTATTTTTTTTGAAGGGGATTTTGAAATCAATGAAGAAGATTGTTGCGGTCGTTTTTGTCGCGGCTTTAATAACAACGGGGGCAGTGTTTATTTTGAAGAATCGAAATGCAGGTGTTGCGCCTGTAAACCAAACATCAAGCGGGCTTGCATTGCAGGGTTATGACGCAGTGGCATATTTCAACGAGAGCAGAGCCACAGAAGGCAAACAAGAATTTTCGCATGAATGGAATGGTGCGAAATGGTTATTTGCAAATTCTGCAAACCGTGATGCATTCACGAAAGAACCCGAAAAATACGCGCCGCAATTCGGAGGTTATTGTGCATGGGCTGTGAGTCGCGGTTATATGGCAAACGCAGACCCGCAAGCGTGGAAAATTGTGGACGGAAAACTCTTTCTCAACTACAACAAAGACGTGCAGAAACTCTGGGAAGAAGATATTCCGGGAAACATATACAAAGCCAATCAAAACTGGATTACCTTTCAGACAAAAAAGCCGGAACACAAAGGCAATTGAACTCAACTTTTGGAGTACGACTGCCTTGTCATTACTCTGTTTTATAGTGACTTCTCACGGCTGAGACTTAATAAAGTTGAATTGAACAATCAACAGGTTGCTGACATAGAAAGCTACGAGCGTGTCGTAACACTCCAAATTATCAATTAGAAAAGGCATACTGTGAAAACGGCATTGGGACAACAGGTTAATAAGACAATCGCGCAGTTAATAGGCGACCATCGCCGTTTCTCGCTTGAGCATCGCCTGTTTAATACCATAAGCCTTTTGAACACGGTTACAAATCTTGGCGGTGCGATTTATCTTTTAGCATTTGGCAAGAATAAGTTTTTGCTCTTTTTGCATTTGATAACAGGTCTTCTCTTTTTTCTTTTCTATTACATTGCGCGTTTTCGCCTGACATATCGGTTGCTCTACTATCCGTTTGTTCTGTCAATTGTCGTCTTTCTTTTTATCAACGCGCTCGGCAATGCGGGTTCTTCGGGCGGAACAATTTTTTATTTCATCCCTGCGCTTGTGATTGCGATTATTCTTTCCGAAAAAACACGCACCACTATTTTCGCATTACTCATTTTTGCCGTTGCTACTATTGCGCTTTTACTTTTGGAAAAGGCGAGACCTGAATGGATAACGCAATATCTTTCGGTAGATGAAAGATTCGCAGACATCACAAGCAATCTTTTGTTTGCACAAATTTTTACGGGCGTACTGGTGATGGTCTTGTCGCAGGCACTTAATCAAGAGCGACAGGAATCGGATAATTTACTTCTGAACATTTTGCCCGCGAGCATTGCCAAAGAATTAAAAGAGATGGAGCGCGTCAACCCTGTTGACTATGAAAGCGCGTCTGTGCTTTTTACGGATTTTGCAGGCTTCACACAAATTGCTGAGGGCTTCACGCCGCAACAACTGATTGAAGAACTTGATGGTTGTTTTCGACAGTTTGATGTAATTGCAAAAAAACATAATCTGGAAAAGATAAAGACGATTGGCGACGCATACATGGCTGTCGGCGGCATTCCCGTCAGCAACAAAACACACGCGGTTGATTGTGTCCGCGCAGGGATTGAAATCAAAGAATTCATCGAAAAAACGAGGAAAGAACGCGCCGCCACGAATCAACCTTACTGGCAAATCCGCATAGGCATTCACACGGGCGATTTGATAGCGGGCGTCATCGGACGCGAAAAGTTTTCTTACGACGTTTGGGGCGATACGGTAAATACAGCAAGCCGCATGGAATCATCCGGCGAAGCAGGGCGCGTAAACATCTCGCAAGCGACTTACGAATTAGTGAAAGATTATTTTGATTGCGAATATCGCGGACGCATTAAAGCAAAGAACAAAGGCGAGATTGAGATGTACTTTGTAAACGGAGTTCGCACTTGATTGCCGTGATTTGTCATGGCAAGGCGAAAGCTATAACAAGTCGCAGAACTCCTAAAACCGGCAGAGGTTCAATGCCGCGTTTACGGTTCTGCGCCCCGATTTCAAAAGCGATTCGCCATTGTTCAAATAAAATTTTATATGCAGTAAACAAACTGTTTTTCGGGTCATAGATGTTTGTCGCTTCTGACGTAACTCCGTTGAGCTCAACCACCTTAAAGTTTTTGCCTTTCTTGAAATCCGCGAGCGATGGTGTGCGAATGTCGTATCGCCCGAAATAAAAACCTTCATAGCTCTTACTCAGTTCATCAATTGCGTTCTCAAGCGCGTCGGTTTTTATTTCGCCCCCGTCGAGAAAGACAGCACCGCGACAATGTGTGCCAAGTTCGACAAGTTGAATTTGCTCGCCGTTTGCAGGGACATTATAAAGTTTTTCCCGATGAAGATTGCAATATGTTTTTGCCATGCAAACAGCGCGGTCATCCTGCAAAATCAGTTCTTCCAGCGTGGCTCTGCCGTCACCCGTAAGGGCAGGGAAACGCTTATCGGTTATCGCAAAAATTTTGCCTTTCGCACTTGTCGGATAACGATAATAAAAAACGCCGTACTCTTTGCCCGCGATATATTCCTGAATGATTGTCTCGCCTTTGTTTTGAGCCAGATAATCTTCTAAATCTTTTTCTGTTTTTATTATCGCAACGCCTGCGCCACGTTCGCCCTTGTCCGGCTTTAACACAATCGGGAAACTGAAAGAATTTTCCGACATGAATTCATGTGCCGTTGCTATGCGTTCGCTGTGATTTATTTCAGAAGGGATGAGTTTGAATTGTGCTATAAAATTTTTAGATTTAATGGCGTACAGAATTTCTGCTTTTGATTCGCCCACGAAACCGCTTCCGAACATCGCCGGATTAACCGAAGTGAAAAGCGTCAGGCTTCTGTATTTAATGCTAAGCCGGATAATGTAAAGAAAGACGGGCGGATAAAAAACCAGAGGCGACCAAAACTCCCAGCGCGTTAATCTGCGCCAATGCGAAACAAGAAGCCGACGCCCTTGATAACTGCTGAGTTTCAACAAAAATTTGACCAAGAAAAAAATCAGAACAGAAACTGCAGCAATTTTTAGCCACACGCTTTGATGTTTGAGGAAAGCTGACTCGACAGTTTCCGCACCGAGCCTTAACGAAAGCCCCACTAACAAAGGAGTCCATACAGCAGCAGCAATGAAAAAGTAGAGTGCGAAGCGAAAAGCATTTGTGTTGAGCAAGCCCGCAGCGAAATAGGTCGGCAGACGCATTCCGGGAATAAAACGAGATATAAAAATCGCCCCGACGCCTTTGCGTTCAAACCAGAGCGAACTTCTTTCAACTCTTTCTTTACTCAAAAACCATTTCAAAGGCACGCGTTTTACAACTGCGCGACCAAAAAACCGTCCCGCAAAAAACAAAAGCATATCGCCAACATAGATTCCAATAAGGCAGGCTGTAACGGCGAAAAGAAAAGAGATGCGCCCTTCTGCCGCCATAACGCCCGCGCTGATGCAGGTAAAGTCTTCGCTGACAAAAGTCGCAAAAACCAAAAAGAAAAAAAGCAGAACCAGACCGCTTTCCTGATTCATTAATAAATCGTTTACGAACAGCATCACGCCGCACTAATGGAAAATACAGATACTGCCAAAGGATGCGTATCCTCAGTTAACAGACTCTCATTAACAGTAACCAATTTTCTGCTTCTCCAATAAGTCAGTGTCGAAGGCGTTACACCGAACTCATAGCCGGGTTCGACACCTTGCATTCTGAGCATTAAAGCTATCAGCGCGTAGTGGTGTGTTAAATGGCTCTGCATAAATTGGAGTTCACGTAAAACGGTTGATTTACACCAAGAATAAACGCCTGAATCGTTTTGATTTCCTTCGAGGCTAACAAACAACGGGTCATCTGATTTTCTGTTTGATAATGATTCTAATGCGGTAATTGCCGAGCGCATTTTTTCAATTGCAAAAGACGGGAAACGCTCTGCGTTTTCATCTCTTGCGCGTTGGTTGTAATCAACAAAACCCGTTTCAATACCTGCTAATAAACAGTTGACGAAATCAATACAGTGGCGAAAATGAACGCCTACGCCGCTTCGTGAATGTAGCCCTTCTGTACGCGTGTACAAATCTTCGTCAAGGTTTTCCAACAGTTCAATTCCCTGCCCTAATAATCCAACGCAGTCATTAACCAAAGCGTTATTTTGTCCCATTTAGCAAGCCTCATATGGTACGACAGACTGCTAGTCTGTCGAGTGCTTTCATTATCTCAGTGTGTGAACAGACTAGCAATCTGTTCTACATCAACTCGTTAAAAAAGAGTTGATAGGTTTTCGCGTCCATATCCTGCGCGTCAAAGATTACAAGAAAATCAATTGTCTTAAATTCGCGGTCAATTGCGGGTTCACTGCAAACGCGTGCGCCAAAACGCAAATAAGTTTTGAAAAGACGCGGGATTTTTACTTCTGTAATATCTGTAAATTCTGCCTCGTTGCACTCACATTCGGGTTTTGCCTTAACGCGAAAATCACTTTGCAGATTCCCTTTCTCTTCCAGGTAACGAAAGACACGCCAGCCTTCCGCTTCATTCTGACTCGTTAATGAACAACAACCGAAGAAATATCTTTTTTGATTGTGCAACATATACGCCGCCAGACCTTGCCACAACAGAAACAGAACCTGTGTATTGCGATGTTCGCGTGAAATACAGGCGCGTCCAATCTCGATTGATTCAGATAAAACCTTTGAGGGAAAATCTTCTAAGCCGTACTCACCCGCAGAATAAAATCCGCCTGCGATTTGCGCCATTTCCATTGTACGCAAACGATATGTTCCCACTACTTCATTGCACGATTTATCTGTCACAATCAGGTGATGGCAGGTTTGGTCAAATTCGTCTTCATCACGCCCTGTCAGATATGAAGAATCCAAACCTTCTGCTAACTCAAGATTGAAAACCTCAAACCTGAGTTTCAACACAGCATCAAGTTCTTGAGTCGTTCCGGCAAAACTTAGCCGATATTTGTCCGCAATGATTTCCGTTTGCGGCAAACTGTCAGCAAACAACGGATATTGAATTGCGGTTTTCGCACTTACTCCCAACGCAAGCCCAGAGACATTTATCATGCTATCTATTCCAATACCCGTTTTTGCTTTCATTATTCCTTCTCCATTTTAACAAAAACCTTATTTGTCACTAAGCGAACGCTTGTACAGTAAAACCGTTGGATTTGTTCGCGGTGATAACTCCGTACTCACAGGCAACACTTGTCAGCATTTCGCGTAATTTTGTTCTGCCGCGATTAAGCCTGGACATGACGGTACCGATGGGAATGTTAAGCAGAAAGGAAATTTCTTTGTAAGCAAATTCCTCAACATCTGCAAGCAAAACCACCTCGCGGTATTTTAGCGGCAGATTACCGAGCGCGTGAAGTATTTCTTCATCACGTAATCTAACGTCAACAGGCGGTTCATATGCGACTGTTAATGCGATGGTTTCGTCACCTTCTTTGATATGTTTCAAATGCGTTTGCTGGCGGCGGCGGTGATGGTCTAATTTGAAGAAAAGAATCTTGTATAACCATGCACGACAGTTTGTTCCTGCTTTATAACGGTCAAATGATTTCCACGCCTGCATATATGTTTCCTGAACAAGGTCTTCCGCTTCGCTACGGTTCATCACAAGACGGACAGCCGTTCTGTAAAGGTCGTTCAAATGCGGCATTGCTTCTGCTTCAAACTCAGCTATTGTAAATTTTTCTTCCATTTTTAACATACCTCGCCACGCAACAGAGGAAAACTTTTCCACTGTTTCTGTTATTTCCCGACTTGTTTTATTGAATCGGCGCATTATTCGCGCATAAACGATTGCTTGAAACCTAACTCTATTTTCAAATTTATACGGAAACTTTCTCTACACGCTTGTTGGTCGCGTGTCAGAAAATTTCCTTACAGATTTTTTTAATATTTTTTTGAAAATCGAAATAGTGAGTTAAACGTGGAATAAATGGCTGTTTTTTTGTGATAAAGGGGTTGGAAACTAAACCGAAATGCTTGAACAAAACACGGAAACTAACTATGAGAAATAATTGCTCTGCCAAAAATGCGTCGAAAAAACCGTCCGTCAACGAAAAAATCTTACAAGAATTGAAACTTAAATACCGAATTCAACAGGCTGTTCGAGGCGTAGCAGTACCTGAAAATCTACATTTGAAAATTCAACAAATGATAAGAGAAGAAGTAAAAGGATAAAGGTAAATACTCTGGAAATTAAGTTTCGGGTATTTAATGTTTTGAGTCCCGCCTTTAGGCGGCTAATGTTTAGAAACAGCCGCCTAAAGGCGGGACTCAACACTCTTGTTAAAGAACTTAGATTACAGAGTATTTATACTGAGCAAGGCACTGCAAGTTTGGGTTTAAATGTCGCAAGCCTGCACGCAGTAAGGGCGTAAGTTGGGGCACACTTACTGTGTGCGTGTTTCTGCAAAAGCCAATTTTGTTGCCTTGTTGAGTATGCGAATCAAGGGTAGCAATGAATTTTCCACTAGCCCGGCCGTTCACGGCTGGGAAACGAAATATATCAGTTTTTCAGCCCCATTCATGGGGCTTTTGATAGAGGCTTTAGCCATCTTTCG
>Ga0187894_10003946_pt1 | contig 16246 bp, 10 predicted proteins | sample GBC1701081metaG_FD_136650 | JGI IMG/M metagenome (GOLD analysis project Ga0187894, IMG submission 136650) | White microbial mat communities from a lava cave in the Kipuka Kanohina Cave System on the Island of Hawaii, USA - GBC170108-1 metaG ... | reverse complement strand
GTAGATCTTGTCGTGGGCGTAGCGGTCCCTGTCCCGCACCTGGCACGCGGTGGCGCTCTGCATCGCCGTGCCCGTGCCGGCCGCCGAGCGGACGGTGAGGACGAGCGGCGCCGCAAGCGAGCCTTTCAGCAGGTGGCGGCGGGTGAGTTTCAGCTTCATGCGGTCAGGAGACTAGGGGCCAACGGACGGATAGTAAACACCCTTCCCGCCCCATCCTTCAACAAATGTCATGGAGATTGCAAGAACTACGCCCGAGCGCCGGGTGCGCCGCATTTGCCTGTAAATAGAAAGAAAAACAGTTCGCCTCCCCCTCGCCGGAGGGCGCGGGGACTCGTTTGTAAGAATCATCGACAGTCGCGCTTGCCCGGCAGGTGGGCGCATCAGACACCGCGGAGAAAGCCCCGCCGCTTCAGCTCGACCAACACCCGCTCGACCGCTTCCTCCGGCGCAAGCGCCGCGGTGTCGAGCCGCAACTCCGGCACCTCTGGCGCCTCGTAGGGCGAGTCGACCCCGGTGGAATGCTTGATCTCGCCGCGCCGCGCCTTCCGGTAGGGCTCGGCGAGGTGCGCGAGCGTGTCGACGTCGATCTGGTACTTGAGCGGCCCGATCGTCGCGGCGACCGTCCGCATACCGATCTTCATGGCGTAGCTGCGGCCGCGCAGCAGCGGTTCCTCGCTCATCCAAACGACGGTCGCCTCGAACTGGTCGGCGACCTCGGCCGGAGCGTCCGCCGCCGCGATGAGGTCCCCGCGCGAGATATCGAGCTCGTCGGTGAAACTGAGCGTGACCGACTGCCCGGCGACGGCAAAGGAGAGATCCCCGCCCTGCGCGTCGATGCGCGCGACGTGCGTCGCGTTCCCCGACGGCTGCACCCGCACGCGGTCCCCAGGCCGCACCGCGCCGCTCGCCACCATCCCGGCCACTCCGCGGAAGTCCTGGTCCGGCCGGTTGATCCACTGCACCGGCAGGCGGAAGGGGAGGCCCTGTAGTCGCTCCGCATCGATCTCGACCGTCTCGAGCCAGCCCATCGGGGTCGCCCCGCGACGCCAGGGCGTGTGCGCGCTCGGCGCGAAATGTGGGCGCGATGTCAAGGTGCGGCCATCGTGGGTCGCTCGTCGGAAACCCTTACAGAACCGGCCGCGGCGGCTCGTTCGCCGCGCCTAACCTTATGAGCAGTCAGCGCAAATCCGTGGCGGCATAATACTTGCCGCTACCAACGATCCAATGTGACTTGGAACGAGGCGCGACCATGAAGCAACTGATCGGCGCGATTGCGGTGCTGCTCGCCTGCATATCAGGGGAAGCGTTCGCGCAATGCTCCACCTTGAGCCAGGTTACCGGCTTGCCCTTGCAGCAGCTGGTCGCCGGAAGCACGGTCTGCGCGATTCGAGGCGCCGAGCGGTGGCAAGAGGAGCATCGAGGCGTTGCACCCGGCGGTCAGCTATGGGACTACAAGAGAGGTCCGACGAACCCGGTCGATCCGACAAAACACGTCGGGGCGTGGCGAATCGCCGGCGACAACGTCAGCTATGCCTACCTGGGTGGGTCGCCGATTTTCACGTACACCGTCCATGCCAACGGTGGCACGTATAACTTCTGCACTGGCGGCGCCCCGATCGTCACCGGAGCGACCTTCATCCCGGGCACCGGGGTCGGCTGCGGTTTTCCCCCATGACCTAATCGTCGCCCCGGAGCGCTGACCCGCCCGGCCTCAACCGGAGAGCACCGACTCAGGCAGATTGAGGGTGGGGGCGCACCACTCGCTGCGGCACGACGAAGAACGCCACCAGCAGCAGGAACAGCCACAGCAGCAGATAGCGCGGCGAGTCGACGACGCTGTCGAACAGGCCGATGACGAGCAGCCCCGCGATCGCCGCCGCGAGCGCGCTCGCGACCGGCTCCCGCGCCCCCTCGATCAGCACCCGGGCGGCGGACCAGAGCAGCATCCCGAAAGCGATCACACCGAGCGCGCCCCACTCGAAGAAGACGTGCACGAGCGCGTTGAATGCGTGCCACGCCAGGTGATCGTCTGAAGTGAAGTGCCAGTAATCGGCGTCCGCGCCGAAGTCCCCGTTGCGGACCAGCTCGGCGCCGCCGGCGTCGACGAGCGAAACCCGGTCGACGTCGATGACCGTCCGCGGCGCCTCGTTATGCAGCGAGAGGCTCACCGGCCGCGTGATCCGCAGGTCCGGCCCCGGCGGGATCGGGCTCTCCATCTCGACCGAGAACCGGCTCCAGCCGCGGTCGACGCGCGCGTTGGCCCACGTGCAGCGCGCCGAGTGCAGCAGCGATTTCTCGCAGAGCGCGATCGACAGCTGGCTGCCGGGACGGTCGCTGCGTGCTTCGAAGCGGAGGATGTACCGCTGCCCAGCCGCGACCGGCACCCGCTGGTCGAAGAAAAGCCCCTTCCCCCCGCCGAGCTCGAGGAACTGCCCGTGCCCGCCCGGATCGTTCCCGAAGCGGTAGGACGCCGGCGGCGGCTCGTCGGGCCGCGCCCAGAAGGTCGCCTCCGCAACGCGTCCCAGGCCCATGCCGAAGATCGCCGCGACCGGGCCGGGTGTCATCGCGCTCAGCACGCCGCTCCACTGCGAGGCGCGAGTATCCAGATCCGCCCAGACCTTTGCGAACCGGGCGGTGAAGTACGGGCCGGCGAGAATCGGCGCCACCACGATCGCGAGCACGAGCCCGCTGACGAGCGTCCAGCGCAGCGCCGGCGCGAGACTCGTCCGCGCGCCCGACCGCTTCGGCAACAGCGCGAGGGCCACCGTCACGAGCCCGGCCACGGCGAGACCCGCGGTCCCGCTCCGCGAGTAGGTGACGAGGACGCCATAGCAGATGAGCACGGCCGCGCCGAGCCACGCCGCTCGCGCCAGGACGCCGCCGGCCCTCAGCGCGCCGATCAGGACGAAGGGGAAGCTCGCGACGAAGTAGGCCTCGACGTAACCGCCGCCGTTGTGAATCGCGGAGAACGGACCGCTGACGCGGAAGTCGGCCGCGAAGTCGAACAGCCCGGGAAAGAGCCACCGCTCCCACGCGACCGCGAGCGCGGCCAGCACGCCGCCCGCGGCCATCCCGGCCGCGAACCCGCGCGCCGGATCGCGCCCCTCGGCACGGTCCCACGCGAGCAGCGCGAGCAGCGCGAACGCCCAGGCAACGGCCTTCAGTTGCCGCAGCGCGTTGTAGTGGCTGTGGTAGCTCGTGAACGCGTTCGCGTCGAGCGGCGCCAGCGGCCAGAGGCCGATCGCGGCGCTGATCAGGCTGGAACCCGCGAGCAGAACGAGCGCGACCCTCGGCGGCGCGGGACGGCCGTTCACGGCGCGTGTCGGCTGGTGAGTCGCGAATCGGACGGCCGCCGTGACCGCGAGCAGGAGATCGAACTCGTCCCAGAAGAACCGGCCGCTGAGCGGCATGAGGTCCAACACCGGCAGCAGCGCCGGCACCGCCCAGGCCCATGCGCCGGGCCGGCGGACAAGCAGCAGCCCGTACGCGATCAGCCCGGCCGCGAGCGCGGCGCGGTAGACGGGGAAACCGGCGAGCGAGACGAGCACGATCGCGGCGAGCAACACCGCTCCAGCGCGCCAGCCGAGCACCGTCGTGAGCTCAGCTTGTGCGGGCAATTCCGGCACCAGTGCCGGTGCCGGTTCAATTCTGGCGGCCACCGATGCCGGACCGCCTCGAGACGCAGCCGGTGCCGGACCGCCCCGGGACGCCGCCGGCGTCGCAGGCCCGGTGCGCTGCGACGCGAGCCCTACGGTGTGGAACACGAGCCAGGCGCTCGCCCCGCCGATCAACGCGTTGGTGAAGTCGGGATGCTTCCCGGGCAGGAACGCCTTGCTCGCTTCGACGACCACGGCGAGTGCGAGCGCTACGAGCACCCCGACGCCCGCGCCGTGCGTGGACCGGCCCCGCCAGAGCCATGCCGCGACGCCGACCGGCGCGTACAGCGCAAGGTGCGCGAGCGCGCTCAGCATTGCGTGCGTCTCGGGGACGAAGTAGTGATAGTAGAAGGGCATCAGCCTGAACTCGGGCAGCCGGTCGAGCACGGCGCCGATCGACAGGTGTCCCGAGCCCGGCCAGCCCGCGGCGAGCGCGATGACGACGAGGTACGGCACGGCGAGCACCCAGGTGAGGGCCCGCCCCCACGCCACGAGCGTCCGCTGATCCACCGTGCGGAACGAGCCCGCAGCGAGCGCCCCGGCGAGAAAGCCCGCCGCGCGCGCGGCGACGGATGCGCCCTGGGACGTACCGCTGGCGATAAGGAACTGCCCCGCCTCGATCGCGAGGCCGAGCAGCGCACCAATCAGTAGCGCACGGCCCGCCACGCCGGTCGTCGGATTGCGCAACCGCGTCGCCCAGAGCCAGCCGAGGGGCGCGCAGGCGATCGTCTCCACCCCGATCCGGACCGTGCAGGAGACGAGCCCGTTGCACTGCCCGGGCGCGAAGATCAGCCCGTAGCTCCCGGAACCGATCTTCCACGCGAGATCGGCCGCGCTCACGATGAAGTCGTAGGGAAAGAGACTGAGCGCGAGATACGCGACCGCGTACGCGTACAGCACCGCGGTCCGCGCCTGCTCGCCGCCGCGACCGAGCGACCAGGCCCAGCGGTCGAGCCGATGCCGGAGCGGGAACCACGCCACTGCGCCGATCGCGGAGCCGAGGAGCTCCGCGACGAGATCGTTCTGCGACACCGTCCGCGGCCGGAAGAAGACCTGCGTGAACTCGATGGCGAAGATCGGCAGCGCGCACAGGCCGACCGCAACCACGGCCGCCCAGGGCCGCGCGCGGGCGTCGCGTCCGTGCAGGGCCGCGGTGACGAGGAACCCGAGCGGAAGGTACGCGAGCAGGTTCGCGACCCAGTCGGCGCGATTGAGAATGCCGAGCTCGAGGTTCGGGACTGCCCGGAAGATCCGCCAGGCCTCGGCGAGAGGAAGCGGGCGGTAGTCGAGCGGAATCAGCGAAAGGTAGGCGAGCACGCCGGCGTACAGGATCGCCGCGCGCGCGGCGACCGGCGGCGAAAGCACGCGGCTCAGCGGCACGGGCGCCCCGCGGAACCCGCCGGCCGCGGCGCGCACGCACCGAAGAACGGCCCCAGCCGCGTGACGCCGGCCAGGTCCACATTCCAGTCGGGGAACCGCCGCGCCGCTTCGGGGAGCATCCCGCCTCCCGCGAGCGCCTCGCCGCGCGGCGCGAAGTCGAGCCGGCGGGGGGCATCGAACGGCGCGTGGAGCGCCTCGCGCGCCTGATCGTAGGGTGCGGTGAAATTCTCCGCACCCGCCACGCCGCGCAGTGCTTCGGCCGCGAAGACCGCATTGCCGCCGACGTGCCGCCCGAACCCCGCCTCGCCACCAGTCACGGCGATACCGACGCCGGAGGCGAGGACGGTATTGCCGAAGATGAAGATCGACCGCGGGAGGTGGTTGTGCGGCTGGATCCTGATCGCGTCCCCGTGCGGGTTCACGAACAGGTTGTCGTAGAGCGCGACGTTCCCTTCGCCCTGGAACAGCGCCTCGGTCGCGTTATCCTCGAACAGGTTCCCGTAGATGACGTAGAAATCCTGCGCGCCCGTCCCTGCAAGCGGAAAGTGGCCGACCAGGACGTTCGGACGCGCAAACTCGGCGGTGGACGCGCCTGCGCTCTTGACGAAGCGGTTGCGGCGGATCACGGTGAACGCCGGCTCGACCGGCGCGCCCTCGATGACCGGGCGGTCGTGCTGATGCTTGATCTGCAGCGCATAGCCGCGGGGGTTGACGATGCTGTTCGACTCCACCACGCTCGCGAAGAACGGCTTCGTCCCGTCGGAGTTGCCGAAGTACATCCCGGTGCCGGCGCCGACGATCGTGTTGCCGCGCACGACCCATCCCCAGGCGGGGCACTTGGTGGAGATCCCCACGTTCTGCTGGCTGGCGCCGTGATTGACGATGGTGAGCCCCTCGAGCGTGATGTGGTGGGCCCACGCCGCGTGCCCTTCCGCTTTCACCGCGTCCACCGGCAGCCCCAGGCCGTCGAGGCGCAGGTTGCGGACGACGACGTGCGCCGAGTCGACGATGCTCACCGTGTTCCTGCCGCGCCTCGCCTCGAACACGGCGTGGCGGGCTTTCGACTCGCTTTCGATCGTCACCGGATTGCCGGGTGCTCCCATGATCCGATACAGCGGCAACCCGTCGCGGTAGGTTCCGGGCTTGAGCACGAGCCGGTCGCCCGCGCGGAGCGCCCGGAGGAGCGCGCGGTAGTTCGCGGGGTCGCCGGTCAGCGTCCGCCCGGGACGCGTCGCGACGTTCGCTTCGGACAGCTGCGCTGCGGCCGGCGCGGGGCCGATCGTCAACGCCGTTACGAGCAGGGCGGCGAGCGCGGTCGGGCGGCGGGGGGCCGTTGGCTTCAGCACTATGGTGTTTCCAATCGACAACGGCGCGTTGCACCCGGCTGCAGGCCGGGTACCCACCGGATTCTATGGCGCTGCGTAGCGGGCTGCTAGACTGAATGCATCGCGAAGCGACCGCTTCGCACTATTCGAGCGCACCGCGAATTGCACATCACGCAGCAGTTCGTCCGCTACGCGGCCGTCGGCGCGGTCGGGACGCTCGTTCACTACGTGACGCTCGTGGCGCTCGGGCAATCGGGCACCGCCGGTGCGCTGGTCGCGTCGACGACGGGCTTCGTCGCCGGTGCGGTGGTCAACTATCTGCTCAACTATTACCTCACGTTCCGCAGCCGCGCGCGGCACCACGCGGCGCTCGCCAAGTTCATGACGGTGGCGCTCGTCGGCCTGGCGGTCAATGCGGCGGTGATGGCTCTGCTCGCGGCGGCGCTCGGCATCCCAGTTTCTTCGCCAGCGATCGAGTGCTCCAGTGCGTCGCATCGCGCGGGGTCTGGTTCAAGGTGGTGGCAATCAGCCGCTCGATCTCGGCATCACCCACTTTGCGCGGCGCGCCCGGCCGCGGTTCATCCACAAGCCCATCGAGTCGGCGTACCACAAAGCGGCTACGCCATTTGCCCACCGACTGCGGGGTGAGGCGAAGCGATCGGGCCACTTCGCCGTTCGTCGTGCCTTGCGCGCACCCAAGCACGATGCGGGCGCGCAACGCCAGCGCTTGCGAGGTCTTGCCCCGACGCGTCCACTCGACCAGCTGATTGCTCTCTTGCACGCTCAGCACCAGATCGGCAAGCGGTCGACCACGACCCATGTTCGTCTCCTCACGGCTCACCCTAACGTGAGACCAGGAGATGAACGAAATGCTCAGCGCATTAAAGACTCAGCACACTAGCAGGGACCACGCAAAGGCTCGGTAGGAGGTCGAAAGCCACATCAAATTCTGCTCGACGAACCTCGACATATGAAAGACGAAGAAAGTAGATCGAATACGAGTACGTTCCTACCACCCCCAGGGTCCTGGAGAACGTGCAATCGTCAGGGAGGTCCAGAATGTCAACGAACGTAAAACGTGTATCGCGTCACACCGCGGGGTTAGACTCACGGCGGACGATAGCTTGATTCGATGACCCCGGCGTCCCTCCATCGAGACGTTCACGACGTTCCCGCCGGCACTACCCGCGAGCGCGGGCGGTTGACGGTCTCGGTAGTGGCCACCGTGCGCAACGAAGGCGCCGGGATCGCCGCCTTCGTCGACTCGCTCCTCGGCCAGACCTGCGCGCCCGACGAGATCATCATCGTCGACGGACGCAGCACCGACGGCACTACGCAGATCCTGGAACGCTATGCGGCCGACCGCGGGATCACCCTGATCTCGCAGGACTGCAACATCGCGCAGGGCCGCAACATCGGGATCCGGCACGCGCGCAGCACCATCGTCGCCGTCACCGACGCCGGCTGCCGCGTGGACACCGACTGGCTCGCGCACATCGTCGACTGCTTCGCGGGGGTCGAGGGTGCGGACGTCGTCGCGGGGAATTTCAAGTTCGAGACGTGCTCACCGTTCGAGGAGGCGGTGGTGCTGGCGACCTTCGTCCCCGGACGCGAGGAGCGCGAGATCGCGCGCTACTACCCCTCCAGCCGATCGGTCGCGTTCCGGAAGAGCGCATGGCAGCGGGCAGGCGGCTATCCCGAGTGGCTCTACGCGGCCGAGGACACGCTGTTCAACATCCGGATGCGGCAGATCGGCTGCCGATTCGTGTTCAGCCGCGGGGCGATCGTGCGCTGGCGGCCGCGCGAGACGTTGCGCGCGCTCGCCAGGCAGCGCTTCAATTTCGCGCGCGGCAACGCGCGCGTCGGGATCGGAGTGGGGGGCGCCCTGATCAATCTGCGCTACCACGGCGCCATGCTCGCTTTCCTTCTGCTCGCCGCGCTGCACCCGGCGGCAGTGCTTGGCGCCTTGGCCGTCGGCGGGCTACACGTGAAGCGCCACCTGTGGGGCCACGCGCAAGAGGCCGCCGAGGGCAGCACCGACCGGTGGGCGTTCTGGCGGGTCCTCGGGGTCATGGAGTTCGTCCGCGTCGTGAGCCTGGCTGGATTCATCGCGGGGCGCTGGGACCGGTCGCGCGATCCGTCCTTCATCGCGCGCCAGCTCGCTTACATGGGTGTGATCTCCGCCGACGAAGTCCCGCTGGCCGACGAGCAGCTCGACCGCGACGCCGCCGCGTCGCCCGACGTGGCGTCGTGGCGGCGCCGCCTGCTTCGGGCCGTCCCCTGGCCTGGCCCGCTCCCCCCGGACGCCGTAACGGTGATCCGTGCCGGCGTCGCGTTGCTCGGGCTCGCCGCCGGTGCGGCGGCGCTCGTTCTCGGGGGCGACGCGGTGTGGGTGGGCGCGGGCGCGGCGCTGGCCGCGGCGGCGGTCGGCACCGTCGCCCTCACGCTCAAGTCGCTAAAGGACTTCACGCAAACTGGCCCGCGGATCCGGCGCGAGATCCTCAGACGCTTCCGGATCTACACGAGCACCGCCGTCTTGCGTCTCGCGATCGCGGCGTTCGTCATCCTCGCCGTCACCGCGGCGGCGGGCGTCTTCCTCGCCGCGCTCGCCGCGCTCGCCGTCGGTGCGTCGTTTTCTGCGCCAGTGGCGGTCTCAGGAGCGGTGCTCGGCATCGCGGTCGCAGCGACGCTGCAGTTCTGCCGGATGCTCGTGCTGAACCCGGGGCTCCTCGTCGCCTCGATGCAGTACCGCACGAGCCGCCTCTATCCGCTGTGGTCGCGCCTGAGCGAGGGCGGACTCGGCCGGGTCATGCTGCTCGTCGCTGCGGGGGTCGGCTTGCTGGTCGGGGGCGCGACCTATGCGCTCGGACGCAGCGGCGAGCACGACGCGCTTGCCGCCGTGTGGCTCGGGCTCGCCTTCTTCGGCGCGACGATCTTCTGCGCCGGCTGGCTGCCCGAAGCGCGGCCGCTGCGGCGCGCGAAGGCAGGTGCGCTGCCGAATATCATCATGATCGGCTCGGACACGCTGCGCGCCGACCGCCTCGGCATCGCCGGCTACCACCGCGCCCTCACCCCGACGCTCGACCGCCTGGCCGCGCGCGGCGTCCAGTTCACCGAGTGCTTCGTACCCTGCGCCCGGACCGCGCCGAGCCTGATCTCGCTCCTCACCGGCACGTGGCCGCAGCGGCACGGCATCCGCGACAATTTCGTCGCCGGGACCGATCTGAGCATGGACCCGCTTCCGGAGGTGCTCGGGGGAATCGGGTATTCGACCGCGGCGGTATCGGATTGGTGCGGCGCGGACATGGGGAAGTTCCCGCTCGGCTTCCGCTACCTTCAGGTGCCGGAGGACCAGTGGAACGTCAAGTACCTCATCCGCCAGGGTCCGAAGGACCTGCGCCTGTTCCTGAGCCTCTTCACGCACAACGAACTCGGCCGCCTCCTGCTGCCGGAGGTCTACTACCTCGGCGGCGTGCCCCTGACCTCGCAGGTCGGCAAGCGCGGAAGGCGCGTGATGTCGCGGCTGATCGAACGGGGCCGCCCGTTCTTCCTGAACATCTTTTTCTCGACGACCCACCCCCCGTTCGCGTCGGAGCACCCGTACTACGCGCGCTGCGCGGACCCGGGCTACACGGGCGAATCGAAGTTCGCCATGGCGCGCCTCACCGATCCGTTCGACATCATCCGCCGGCAGGGCGACTCGCGGAAGGAGTTCGACCTCGACCAGATCGTCAATCTCTATGACGGGTGCGTCAGCCAGTTCGACGCCGAGGTCGGCAAGATCCTCCGCTACGTCGAGCGCAGCGGGATCGCCGACTCCACGATCATCGTCGTCTACAGCGATCACGGCATGGAGCTCTTCGAGCACGACACCTGGGGTCAGGGCAACAGCGTGCGCGGCGATGCGAGCGCCAAGATCCCGTTGATCATCGTCGATCCGCGTCGCACCTGGCGGGGCGTGTGCCGGCAGATCGTCCGCTCGATCGATGTCGCGCCGACGCTGCTCGACCTGCTCGAGCAACCGGCGCCACCGATGGACGGCGTGTCGCTGCGGCCGTACCTCGACGGGTCGGGCGCGGACCTCGAGCTCGACGCCTTCGCCGAGACCGGCATCTGGCTGACCGAGGTGCCGGGCCTGCCGCGCGACCACCTTCGCTACCCGGATCTCTTCGAGATCATCGAAGTCCCCGACAAGCACACCGGCACGCTGGTGATCAGGCCGGAGTACCGGGACATCGTAGTGCGCGCCAAGGACCGGATGATCAGGAGCGGCCGCTGGAAGCTGACCTACCAGCCCATCGAGAGTGGCGCGCTCTATTCGTTGTACGACATTGCGGTCGACCCCGAATGCAAGCGAGACGTCTCCGCCACGCATCCGCAGATCGTCGAAGAACTGAGCGCGCGGCTGAGCGTGTGGATCGGGAAGCGGGAGTGGCGGTCGCCGTCTCCCGCGGTGCAACTTCAATAGGGCTTGGGCTCAGCGCGAATTGCTCGACCATCCGCAAAGTACTCCTCCGCAATCCGCAGATACTCGGTCGTCGGGATCCCGAGATTGGACTGCACCACCAGCGTCAATGGACCAGAGCCTAGGCCGCTAGGCGAGGGCCGCCTGGCAAGCAGGTCCCGGAAATCCTCGACGCTCCAGACCCCCGCGTGGAACCGCTCCAGACGTACGCGCAGGTCTGCGGGCTTGAGGATCTCTTCTACGAAGACACCGTAGAGGAGGTACTCCGAGAACGTGCGTGCGTCGAAGAGTGCGCGGCGCCAGTCCGTCCCGCTCACGAGCTCGAGCTGGCGCTGCAAGGCGAGCACCCATTCCGGATACCAGATCGCGGGACACGCCATATAGTGGTGATCGGACGGCCCCTCGGGGAGCCCGAGCAGCTCGCGCGCGCGATGCATGTGCTCCCGGTGTCGCGACGCCTCGTCGGTGGGCTCGGCCCGCATGAGGGATCGGGTCGGATTCGACGCGCCGAGCTCTTTCAGGCTGAAAGGCCGCAGGAAGAGCACGTCGGAATCGAGGATGGCGACTGGCCCGGCCGAAACGAGCTGAGGGATCGAGAGTTTGACGATCTGTTGCGTGATCCAGCCCGGACGCCCCGCATGGGCAGCGAAGCGCCACGCTTGCGCGGGCAGTGCCACTTTCAGGAGCGGGTACCACCGGCGGGGGTAGAAGTAGCGGGGGACGAGGTCCTGCTGGAGGACCAGCTCGACCTCGGGCTGATCCGCCACCGCCCGCTTGAAGCGAGCGGCGTCTTCAGAGGGAACCGCTACGAGATGGCGGACGGTGGTCGGCGCGAAGCACCTGATGCTTCGTCGCAACAGCAAGAACCGCTCGAGATCCCCCCGGTAGGAGGGGGAGAAGAACGTGATCGGGTGTTGCGTCATGGTCGACTTCATTCTGCTCTACGGTTGAGGACCATTATCCGCGCGCACCGAGCAAATTGAGTGTGAAGCCGATACTAGGGTAAACGCCATTGTGCAACACGTCCGCGTGCTACCCGGGCGTTGGCGATCGCGCCTTTCATTGCCGCGTCCTTGTTGGACCTTCGTTTGTCGCTAGTGAGGCGGCGCCCGCGAGTCGGTATCGAAGATGCTGCTCGGCAGCCGTTCGGGTACTCGTGCTGGAGGCTTTGGGGAGCGCGTCCAGCCGTTCTGACGGGCGATGAGTTCCAGCGCGACGTCCTTTTCGCCCCGCGGGACGCGACCGTGCCGGCGGATTAAACTGGTAATCGGAGGGGTTTGGCGCGCACCGCGCGTGTGCTCCCGGTGTCGCAACGCTTTGGTCCGTTGGTTCGACCGCAGACGAACGTGCACATCCCGCAGCAATTCGCCCGCTACGCGGCCGTCGGCGCGGTCGGTACGCTCGTACACTACGCAGTGCTCGTGGCGCTCGTTCAGCCGCGGGCGGCGGACCCCGTGGTCGCGTCGACCATCGGCTTCGGCGGCGGCGCGGTTGTCAACTACCTGCTGAACTACTACCTGACGTTCCGCAGTCGGGCGCCCCATCGCGAAGCGCTCGCCAAGTTCATGACGGTGGCGCTGCTCGGCCTGGCGGTCAACGGAGCCGTGATGGCTCTCCTTGCGGGCGCGCTCGCCCTCCACTATCTCGTCGCCCAGGTCGTTGCGACCGGCGTCGTGCTCGCGTCGGGTTTCCTGGCGAACCGCTGGTGGACGTTCCGGCACCGCGGCGAGGCCTGACCGTGCTAACTTGCCGCCTTGTTACGACCCGAGTATATGCATCCGAGCGCCATGCAGGGGCCGAACGCTGATCCGATGGACGCGGGACTGGCGCGCTCCGGCTGCGCGATCTCCATCGTGGTACCCGCATACAACGAGGCGGAGGTGCTGCCGGAGTTTCACCGGCGCACCGTCGAGGTCCTCGCCGGGCTCCCGGGCGCCGCCGAGATCGTATACGTCAACGATGGCAGCAGCGACGCCACGCTGGAAGTGCTGCAGACGCTGCGGGCGGGCGACCGCCGCGTGACGATCGTCGACCTGAGCCGGAACTTCGGCAAGGAGATCGCGCTGACCGCCGGAATCGACCATGCGGTGGGCGAAGCGGTCGTGGTGATCGACGCCGACCTGCAGGATCCGCCGGAACTCATCCCCGAGCTGATACGCGAGTGGCGGTCCGGCTACGACGTCGTATACGCGAAGCGATCAGGAAGGGAGGGAGAGACGCTCGTGAAGCGGCTCACCGCCCATGCGTTCTACCGGGTGATCCAGCGCGTCAGCCGCGTGAAGATCCCGGCGGACACCGGGGATTTCCGGCTGCTCAGTCGGCGGGCGGTGGAAGCGTTGCGGCAGCTCCGCGAGCAGCACCGCTTCATGAAGGGCCTGTTCGCCTGGATCGGGTATCCGCAGAAGGCCGTGCTCTACCGCCGCGAGCCGCGCTTCGCGGGCACGACGAAGTGGAACTACTGGCGGCTCTGGAACTTCGCCGTCGAGGGGTTCACGTCGTTCACGACCGCGCCGCTCAAGGTGGCGACCTATCTCGGGCTGGCCGTCGCCCTGGTCTCGTTCGTCTTCGCCGCGTGGGTCGTCTACAAGACCATCATGTTCGGAGACCCCGTCCGCGGATACCCGTCCCTCATGGTGGTCATCCTGTTTCTCGGTGGCGTGCAGCTGCTCTTCATCGGGGTGATCGGCGAGTATCTCGGGCGGATGTTCGACGAGACGAAGCGCAGGCCCCTGTACCTGGTCGGCGGGTACGAGCCGTCGGACCTCGCACGGTCGGGCGCGCCCGGCCCGGAGGTTGCGGCCGACAGACGGGCCGGGCTCGCGGCGACCGGCGAGAACGATCGCGTCACCATCGCGACCGATCGCTGACTACGCCCAGGCAATACAGCGGGATCATCAAGGCCACGACCCCGGTCAGGGGCACGTGATACTTCCCGGTGCTCTCGAACACCGTGTGGAGGAGAAACAGGTAGGCGAAAGTCAACGGCAGGCACAGCCCGGCCGGCGCAATGCCGAGCCCGCGCCGCCACCTGGCGCACAGGGCCGCCAGCAGCAGCCCCCACAGCGCGAGCCAGAAGGCGTTGGCAGCAGCTTTCGACAGGAGATAGATCGCGGTGTCGCTGCGTGTGCCGCCGCGCTTCAAGGTCTGATAGGCACCCACCGCGTCGTCGCCCATGAAGCGGACGTTCTTCTCGAAGCCGAGCCGCGCGAACGCCGCCGGATGCGACAGGATCCACTCGCGCGCCAGTCGCTTTCCCTCGCGATCGGCCGCCAGCTCCGACAGCGCCGACAGGTCGACCTCGCCGCGCTCGGTGTAGCCTCCGGTCGCAAGCGGGTTGTTCGCGCGATACAGCGTACTGCCGCCATTCGTGGCCACCAGCACGGGCTCGCCCACGACGCGCGCGTTTCGGAGTGTCCAGGGGGCGATGACGACCGTCATGCCGAGGAGAAGCGCGAGGAACCGCGCGCCAAGTTGAAGGGCGGGCGGGGCGTCGGCGAGCCAGTACACCAGAAGCACCAGCGGCAAGAGCTGGAACGCAGGCTGTACGAGCGTGCAGAATCCAAGCAGCAGGCCTGCGAACAGCATGCGGGGTACGCCCGCGGCACCCGACGGCGCGCTGGCAAGCACAAGCAAGCATGGCAGCATCGCGATGATGATCTGCTCCTTCTCCGGCAACCCGGCATGGAACACGTAGTTCGGCCAGAACGCGTAGACCGCGAGCGCGAGACGCGCGCCGCCTTCGCCGACCAGCCGCAGGCCCAGCACCCAGACGCCCGCGCTGCCGACGGCGAACAGCGCGAGGTTCGACAGAAGGATCGCCAGCGCCACGTCGTGGATCAGGTAGAGCCAGGGAAGCAGATAGAACGGATAGCCCGGCGGCCAGAAGGCACGGGTGCCGGCAACCTCGTACTCCTGACCGGCCAGCAAGCGCTTTGCGAGGTAGAGGTAGCTCGCGCCGTCCGAGGTGGGTGCGCCAGGGAAGGCCCAGACCCAGCCCAGCCGGAGCGCGACGCCGATGCCAAGGCACAGCAGGATCCACGTGCGCGCCGATGAGGTACGCGCGCGATCGGCGAAGAGCTCGAACGTCCGTAGGATGCGGTCGCGGAGCGAGTACACCAGCGCGATCGCGACCGCCGCGGAGACGGCGCCCACGAGCAGCTCCATGTCGCTCGAGACCAACCCGATACCGCGGAGGGTCAAGACCGGAACGGCGAAAAAAGCGACCGCTGCCGCATAGGTCAGCAGCAACCGGGTGGCGAGCTCGACCGAGCGGTGCGATACGCTTGGACTCTGCATCATCGGGCACTCAACCGGAGGCGCTGGATCGCCGCCTATCGACGAGCGCCGGTCGCGGTCGGGACAGAGTGTAGATGAGCCGCCCGGAGGCCTCCCGTGCAAGGTCCGGAGTAGCTGCCGACCGCCTGTCGTTCGCCGCCAGCTGGCAACCGACTGTAAAAGAACGTAAAACGTGCTGCCGATCACCAACGATGACCAATGGGCGGGCTACCATCAGTGGGTTCTATCCCCTGCGCTACCCTACGCACTGCGATCCGCGGACACTGACCGGCCGCATCCCGGCGGAGCCCGACACCCGGCCCCACCAATCGACGCATGAACCGATGATTGTCGCCGTCAAAAACCTCGTCGACCATCGCGAGCTCATTCGGGTACTTGCCTGGAAGAACATCGCAGTCCGCTACAAGCAAGCGTATCTGGGACTTGCTTGGGCGGTGATCAAACCGCTCACACTGATGCTGACCTTCACGCTCCTCCGGGCGTTCATCGGGATCGACAGCGGCAGCGTGCCGTATCCTGTGCTCGCATACGCCGCGCTGATGCCGTGGATCCTGTTCCAGGAGTCCACATCGGAAGGCATAAATAGCATCGTGGGCAACGCCCACCTCATCCGCAAGATCTACTTTCCGCGGGAAGTGTTCCCGCTTACGGCAGTGCTCACGAAACTCGTGGAGTTCGCAATCAATCTGCTGATTCTCGGCGCGATGATGGCGTACTACGGGATCTGGCCCACGGCGCAGGCCCTCTGGCTACCCGCGATCGTAATCTATACCGTAGTCGTGGCGCTGAGCATCGCGTTCGTTGGTGCAGCGCTCAACGTGTACTACCGGGACGTCGGGACCGCAATTCCGGTCGTGCTCTCCCTACTGATGTATGCGTCCCCGGTGATCTACCCGCTCGCGCTCGTCCAGGACAAGCTGCTGACGAGACAAGCGGCTGGCGAGTGGTCGAATGCGTTGTACTTGCTATACACGCTCAATCCGCTGGCGGGCATTGTCGATGCGTTCCAGCGCGTACTGCTCAAAGGAGTGCCGCCCGACCCCGGGGCGATGTGGCCCGGGATGGTGCTCACGGCGCTCACGTTCCCGGTCTGCTACGCGATTTTCAAGCGGGCCGAGGATTAC
>Ga0187894_10003945_pt1 | contig 16247 bp, 3 predicted proteins | sample GBC1701081metaG_FD_136650 | JGI IMG/M metagenome (GOLD analysis project Ga0187894, IMG submission 136650) | White microbial mat communities from a lava cave in the Kipuka Kanohina Cave System on the Island of Hawaii, USA - GBC170108-1 metaG ... | reverse complement strand
CGTAAATCTTCCAGCCCTTGCTGGTGCGGACAAAGTCGAATTGTACGCGTTCGCGGCGTTTTTGCTCGCCGGCAGCGGCGCCTTTGGCGGAAAAGGTCATGTCGGCGTCCACGATGAGCGTGGCCTTATCGCCCTTCACTTCCGAGGTGGATTCGCGGAAATTCAGGCGCATTTCGTTGCTGCGTTCGAGGAACTGTGTGACCTGATCTTCGAAGCGCGGAAAATCGTAAAACGTGGCGGAGTCAATCAACTCGGTAATGCGCCGGGGGGTCTTGCCCTCCAGCCCGTCCTGAAAACCGCGCAGCACGCGGCGGACGTTGCGGCGCTCTTTTTCCACGTCCATCGGCTCGGAGCCGGTCTGCGCCTGTTTCGAGTCGGCCTTCTTTTCCTTCTGCCCGGCGGGCTTGGACTTGGTATCCTGCGCGAACATCGCCGGGCGCAGGCCTGCCGAGACGCCCAGAACGGCCGCCAGCGCGGCCGGTATCCACCGGTTACGAATGCTGCGCATGAAGAGCCTCCATCACGTCATTGAGTTAGATGAATGCGGCGCCGCGGGAGTTTCCCGCGACCGGCGGCATGTGCTTCGGGTGAAACGTGGCGGGCGCTCGTCGCGGCCCGCCACGGCTTCTATTGCAGCGCGCGGTATTCGAGCACCACGGTGACCCGCGCAGCAGGCGTGACCGGCTCGCGCTCGCCGCGATTGATGGACGGGCGGGAAAGCGCCGCGTTGTAGTTCCGCGCCGATTCCAACCCGCGGACTTCGGCCACCCGCACCAGCACCATCCCCCGGCTGGTTTTCACCAGGTAGGTATTTCCCGCCTGCAGCGATTCGGCGGAGCCGAGGGAAGCGCCGCCGGCCGGGGCCGTCTGGTCCAGGCCCACCGAGCCGAGATTGCGAATGCCTTCGGCTTCGATGCGCATCGCTCCGCCCTGCGCCGCCAGCGAGACTTCAAACTCGCCGCCGCCACAGGTCTGTTCGGTGCCGGAGCTGAGCCGGAATCCCTGGCACGTTCCGGGGATCAAAGTGAGCTGGCCGCGCTCCTTGGGCGCGAGTGCCGGCTTGGCGCCGGGAACGGCGGCGCCAGTGAGGCCGGAGCCGCCCGGCGCAGCCGCAGCCACTTCAAACGCCGCGAGCCTTGCCAGATTGTTGGAGCGATTGGCGTCGGCCACGCGATTGTCCGGGTCAATCACCACTTTGGGTTCGAGGCGGCCCGAGCCCTGCGCCGTCCATTCCACTTGCAGCGATTGTGTGCCAAACGGCTCGAAGGTGAAGCGGTCGCGGGCCTTCACCGGCGTTCCCCCGATGGAGAATTCCACTTCCACGTCTTCGACGCGCTGGGCGCTTTCGTTCTTCATGCGGATGCGGAAGGTCACCTGCTCGCCGGCCTTCGGGCTGGCCGGTGACATGATGATGTCCTCCGCGCGAATCGCCAGGTCGAGCGAGCCGGCGGCGGGTGGTGCAGCGGCGTCTGCCACGTCACCGCGGATCGCGCGGCGCGCGTTCGGACGCAGCGCACTGGATGAGTCTCCGGCGACGCCGGGATTCGCGAGCGCATACGTGGATTGCACCGGCACGCGCGAAGTGGCGCCCACCTGCATGTAAGCCGTGCTTGCCGGCTGCCCGGCGGTTTCCAGCGTCAGCAGGCGCGTCCCGCTGGCGGCGCTGGCGGAGGCGATGAACTTCACGCGGACTTCGGTGTCGGTCTTGTCCAGGATTTCCACGGCGATGCCCAGGCCGTTGACCCGCACTCCGGAAAGCTGCGAGAGGTTCTCGCCGTAGAGTCTGCCTTCGACCACGTCGCCCGGATTCAGGCGGGCAGGCTCGATGCGGGTGACCATGACGCCGAACGGATTGGCGCCCCCATTGGCCGCGCGCAAAGCGGCGGGGGAGCGAACCACGCCCCGCCCGGTGACGCGGCGGCCCTTGCCGGCGTCGCCCGGGTCCCACGGCTCGGCAACTTCACCGACGGTGAAGCCCACGGTGACGGCGCCGCGCTGCGTGAGCAACATGAGCGAATGTGCGCCGGCATCGGCGTTGGGGCGCACGAACACGGTGATATGAACTTCGTTGTCCGTAGCGCCCGGCTCCAGGCGCGGCACCAGCATTGGCGTGCTGCTCATCACCTGTTGCACGGTGCCGAGGGATTGCCCGGTCACCCTCATCTGGACGTACGTGCCCGGCATTCCAGCGCTCGGCCGGGCCGCGGTCACCGAAGGCATGCTCAACGCCGCCTGCGGGCCGCCGGGCACGGCAATCGCCGAGGTCACCTGGAGAGCGGTGAAGATGAAGGTGCTGGAGGTGACCGAGCCGGAGGTACCGGTGACGGTGACCGCCATCGGCGCAAACGGCGCCAGTCCGGTGGTTGTCTGGAAGTTCAGCAACACCACCTGCACCGGCGTCGCGGAAAGATCGGCGATGGTGGGAACCAGAGTCGCCGTCACACCGGCCGGTACGCCGGTCAGCGCGAGCGTGACCGTTCCCGCAAAGGACCCCTTCGAGTTTACGTTCACGTTCAGGAACGTGGTCAGCAGATGGTCCGCCTGCAGCAGCAGCGGCGCGGCGGCTGTAGTGGGCGGGCTGGTGGTGATGAAGATGCCGCTGGTGGGCTGTACCACGTCAACGAACAGGTTGAGCGTGGCGCTCTGGCTGCCAGCGGTGCCGACCACCGGGATGATGAACGCGCCAACGGCCGAAGCCCCGCTGGCCACAACGTTGAACGTGGCATTGCCGCCCGGGGCCAGTGTTACCGTAGCCGGACTGATGGTGATTCCGTTCGGAACGTTTGTGAAGCTCACAGTCACCGAGCCGGTGAATCCGCCCAGGCCGGTGACGCCAATCTGGAACGTCCCGCCTGGCGGAATGCCCTGCTCGAGTGAAATGTGCGAAGCCGACGTGCCCCCGTTCTGCGTCAGGGCAAAGACCGGTGGGTTGACCAGCAGGGCCACGTTCGTGCTGTTCTGCACTGTGACCGGACCGGTGACCGGCGTGGGCACGGTGGCTGTGCCCTGCCAGGTGCTCGCCACCGGCGTTGAGCCCAGCGCCTGCGAGCCGATTACGGTGAATGAAGTGGAAACCGGCTGCGCTGAATTCACTGTAACCTGGGCGGAGGTTGGCACCGTGGTGACGCCGCTGGGCAACAAGGTCGGCGTGATGGTCACCGTGCCCAGGAAACCGTTCTGCGGCGTGACCACCATGGTCAGGGGTACGCCGGCGGCGCTGGTGGGGTCAACCACCAGCGGGTTCGTTGAGGTGAATACCGGCGTCGAACTCAGCGTGAACGTGCCGACGCCGACGTTGATAAAGACAATGCTGGTGGCGGAAAGCCCGCTGAATACGGCGTCTATGGCAAATGAGAACGCGCCGGGCGGCGCGTTGGCCGCGGCGGTAATCTGGAAGGTGGCGCTGCCGCCGGCGGGAATGACCGGCGGGTTCGGATTGGGTGTTACGGTGACGCCGGTCGGCAGGTTGCGCGTACTGAGCGTCACGTTGCCGGCGAACCCTCCCTGGTTGAGGACCTGTATGGATACGGTCTGACCCACGGGATCGCCCGGAATAATGCGCAGCTCGCTGCCCAATGCGCTTTGCGGATTGGCCTGCAGCGCCATGCCGCTGACCACGAACAGGTAAACAAACGAGTTCACCTGCGCCGCGCCTTGCGACGCAGTGATGACCAGGTCTGCGGCCCCCTGCACAGCCGAAGATCCGGCAGTGATCGCGAAGTTGAAGCTGGCCTGCCCGCCTGGCGGCACGAACACCTGCGCGTTCTGCGGCGAGGAAGTGAGGCCGGTGGGCGGCGTGCCCACCGCCAGATCCACGGTTCCGCTGAAAGCGCCAAGCGAACGCACCGTCACCGTCACATTGCGAGTGCCGCCGTTGATAACCACAGACGTTGGGTTGGTCGGCGACGTGGTATTGCTGACAACGAAGGTGGCCGGGCCCGCGGCGGAGAAGAAATTGAAGCTGGGTGCCGTGGAGCTGTCAGCCGCGGTGCTCTGGAAAAAGACAGCGAAGGGCTGGCTGGGCACAACCGTGGGCGCGCCACTAACGGCAATCGTTCCCGGCTGGCCGGGAGAAGCCGTCAGACTGGTAGTGATACTCACGCCCGGCGGCGGGCTGCCGCAACCAAAGCAGTTGCGGTTGATATCCACGGTGCCGTTGAATCCATTCTGCGGGGTAACGGTTACCGTGTAGTTCACGGATTGGTTCGGCCCCACCACCGCCGGAGACTGCTGCGAGTTCGCAGGAGAAATGGTGAGCGAGTAGCTGCCCAGCAGCCGGTAATTGATGGTGCCGTTCAGCGTGGTCGTGCCGTCGGTGACGGTGAAGCTGAACGAGCCGGTGCCTGCTGTCGCCGGTGGCGCGGCGGTGACCTGGAAGTTGTGAGTGGTACCGGCGTTGACCACGGCTGTCGCCGGAGTCACGGTCACGCCCGCGGCCACAGAGGAAGCGGTAACCGCTACGGTCACCGTGCCCGTGAAATTGCCCACGGAGAGAATCTGCACTTGCGCGGTGGAAAAACTGCCGGTGCCGATGCTCACCGTCGGCTGGCCGCCGGCCTGTATGGCAAAGCCACCGGGGCCAATGACCGCGAACACGCTTACCGATTGGAAGCTCTGCGAGCAGTTCTGATCAGCCGCGGTGCCGAACACATCCACGCCGAAAAGCCCGCTCGCCGCGGTGCCGGCCGCGGCGGAAATATCCAGGTTGACCGTGCCGCCGGCGGTGACGCTGGCGGGCAACGCCGCGGTGACGCCCTGGGGCAGAGAGCCGACCGAGAGATTGACGGTCGAGCCGCTGGCGCAAGCTGCGAAGTTGTCCAGTGGCTGCATGGTGATCTGATAGCGAAGAGCGGCCGCCCCGGGAAGAACGGTGACCGGGGTGGCAAACGTGGTGGTCGGACTAATCGTGAGCGAGAAATCCGCCAGCACGATGAGGTCAACGTTGACCGGCCCGACGGTGATGGTTCCGTCGGTGGCCGTCACGGTGATGGTGCGTAAGCCCGGCGCGGCGTTGCTGGCCGCAACAAATCGAACGGATGTGTTGCTGCCGGTGCCGGAGACCTGCTGCGTGAACTGCGCCGGGCTGGCGGTCACCCCGGTTGGGAATCCCGCGAACGTCACGGTGACGTTGCCGGAATATCCGCCCACCGGTTGCACGCTCACCCCCAGCGTGTTGCCGTTGGAATTGTTGATCTGCAGCGCGAGCGACGAAGTCACATTCAGGTTGAAGGTGCTGACCCCTTGCCCGGCAATGGTGTAGTTCAGGCTGCCGTTCACGGACTGTATGGCGTAGGTGCCGCTGGCGTTGAAGAACGCGGTAGAAACCGGCGCGGCCGCCGTACCGGCGGCTACGTTCATAGTGAATTGCGCCGGCGAGCCAATCGAGGCCGTTGCCGTTGCCGGGGTTATCGTGACGCCGGTCGGCAAGACGCCCGAAAGCCCGACGGAGACGCTGCCGAAAAATGTGCTGCCGGCGTTCACGCTGACCGTAAAGGTCTGCTGGCCGCCCGGAGCCACAACCAACGGCGTGGCGGCGGTGGCGCCGGGACTGACGGCGATGGTCATCGAAGCGCGAACGCGGACGAAGACCGTGATGACCACGTCGGTGAGTCCCGGGGATGTGCCGGTGACGGTCACCTGGTAATCGCCGGCCTGCACGGTGGGCGCGGTGGAGAGATTCATCGTCTGGGAGGAGCCCGGCACAGTTTGCGCCCCGTTGTTGTTGATGGTGAACCCCGTGGGGAGATTCGAAACGTTGAGCGTCACCGAGCCGCTGAATCCGGATTGCTGGTGGACCAGTACGTTGAAATTGCCCGAGCTTCCGGAACTGATCAGCAGCGGGCTGGCCGCGCTGGCTCCGGTGGAAGTGGAAAGCGAGTAGCCGCCGGACCCGATGCTGATGAAGACGGTGGAGGACGCCGATTGGGTGCCGGAGGTGGCGGTAATGAACATGCGCGCGGTCAGTCCCTGCGCGCCGGCCGCGGCGTTTACCGTGAAATTCGCGGTTTGCCCAGGGGTGACGTTCTGTGAGCCGGTAGGAGTGCTCAGCGAGGCGACCGAAAAGGAGACGGTGACGTTCACCGAGGCGGAGAAACCCCCGACGCCGGTGATGGCTACTCCCACCGTGCCCGAGCTGCCGGCATTGATGACCAGCGGCGTCGCCGAACTGAGCGCCGTGGCCGGCGTCACGGCCGCGTTGAAAGCGCCGGCGCCGGTAAAGATATTCACCGCTTGCGAGGCCACGTTGGAACCGTTAATGGCGGCGTTGATCGAAAGTGACAGGGGAGTGTTTGCCGCCACGGTACTGGCCACGCTCACGGTGAGCGTGGTGAAACTGCCGATGCTCACGCGGCCACTGGTCGGCGTTACGGTGACCCCCGCGGGAAGGTTGAACGTCAAGTCCGCGTCGCCCGCGAACGCCGGGTTGGCGGCCACCGCCACCTGCAACTGGGCGCTGCCGCCCGGCGCAATGGCCAGAGGCGCGCTGGTGGTTGAGGCCGGCGTCAGGCTCATGGTGATTTGCGGGACCACGAACAGCGCGATCGGAATACTCTGCACGATCGCGCCCGCAGTCGCGGTGATGTTGCCCTGAATGAAGCCGCGCGGCGCACCGGTCAGCGCGGTGAAAAAGATGCTCAAGCTCGTGCCTTGCCCGCCGGTATTCACATTGGTCAGCGGGTCAATGACGATGGGCATCAGCCCGGCTTGAATGGGAATCGTGGCCGAGGAGCCCGGCGCCGAAGAAACCTGAATGGTCGCAGGCAGGCCGGTGACGTTCAGGTTGATGGTGCCCACGAAGTTTCCAATGGAATTGACGCTGATGAACATGCTGCGCTGCTGGCCGATGGGCAGGAACAGCGGATTGTTGAGCGTCGCGCCGCTCACCGAGACGTTGAACGTGGAGGGACCGACCACGTAGGCCCCGGAAATGCTGGACTGCCCGGAAACCGCGAACGTCGAGGTATTGCCCTGGCTGTCAAAGCCCACCGAATTCCACGAATAACCGAGGATGTTCGAGGCTGGCGTGCTGGCCGCGGCGGTGATCGTGTAGGTCAGCGTGACGCTCCCGCTGGCCGGGACCGTCACCGCCTGCGTTCCGAGCGGAGAGATGGTTACGCCGGTGGGCACGGAAAAGCTCGAGGAGATGTTCGCGGAGCCGGAGAAACCGTTCTGCCCGGAAATGTCGAGTTGAATGGTCTGCGAGGTTCCCGGCTGAACGATGAGCGGCGTGTTTGCGGTGGTGTTGGGGGATGCCGTCAGCAGAATGCTGCCGCGAAGGACGCCTTGCCCCGGCGTCGAAGAGACGAGCTGCGAGTTCACCGTATCGGTTCCAACCAGCGTGAAGTTGAATGTCCCCGCCGTCGCCGGCGAGACCGCGCTAAAGCTCACCGGCACCGAGGACTGGCCCGGGGTCAGCAGCACCGGGTTCGGCGACATGGTCACGCCCGCGGGCAGGTTTTGCGGAACCACTTGCACCGTTCCGCTATATCCGGCCTGCCCATCCACGCGAAGGCTCAGCGAGCCGGTGCTTCCAGGCTGATTGATATTGATGGACGAGAGCCGCGAGACCAGGCTGCTGCACGGGATCGGCGTGCCGAAGTTGTCGCAAGACAGCACAAAGGCCGGGTTGCCGGTTGATATGAAAATGTCCTGAATCGGAAACGAGTTGGAGAACTGGCCGGTGGGGTCAAAGGCCTCGACGGAAATCTGCGCCACAGTGGACTGGGAAACGGTGGAGGAAGCGGTCAGCGTCAGCAAATCGGTGCCGGGAACAGACGCGATCGTCCCGTTGACCGTACCCGTCGAACGGAACGTGGCCGTCACGCCCGCGGGCAGGCTGCCGAATATGAAGAGCGACGCGGCGCCGTTATAGCCATTGGTGGGATTCACGGCAATATCGAAATCCTGCGAGGTGCCGGGCGTAAGCACCAGCGGAAGGGTGAAGGTTCCGGGTACGCCGCCGCCGGGGGAGCGGGTGATGTTCAGGGTCATGCCGCCGCGCAGGGTCAGGTTAATGGTGAATGTTTGCGGGGCGGCCGCGCCGCCCACGGAGGCGTTCACCACCACGGCAAACGTGCCGGACTGCGCCGGCGAGTTGGCCTGCAGGTTGAATGTGGCCGTGCCGTTGGCCGCCACGGTCTGCGTGGCGGGGGAAACGGTCACACCGGCCGGAACCGAGGTGGGAACCACCACAAAATCCACGTTACCCGTAAAGTTGCCCAGTGCCCGCACCTGCGTGCTCACGCTCTGGCTGCCACCTTGATTGATGTCCAGCGTGCGCGCGGCGCTCACCGAGCTGAGCGTGAACCCCGCGGGGCCGATGGTCAGGAACGGGCCGGAGATGCTGTTGGCGGCGCTGCCGGTGGTGGAACTGGCGCTGATGAATGCGGAAGTCACCGCCGTGTTGACGGCGCCGGTCTGGCCGATCAGGTTGAAGGTGACGCTGGCCGTGCCGCCGGCGGTTACGTTCACGGTTTGTGATGTGGCGGGCTGCACGACCACCGCGCCGCCGAACGGGTTGCTGAAGTTCACCGTCACGCTGCCCGCGAAGTTGCTTTGCGAAGTGATGTCCACAATCACCGGCGTGATGGTCACGCCGTCGGGCACGATCACCGCGGGCGTGACGATCGTATTTGGATTGCGCAGCGCAATCGAAAACTGGCTGAAGACGTTCAGCGTGCGCGTGGTGGTGGAACTGACGCCGCCGCTGACCGCGGCGATGGGAATGTTGAAGGTTCCGGGCTGCGCCACCGATGGATTCACGGTCACCGTGTAGTTCACGTTGGTGCCGGAAATGCCCGGCGTGAATACGAACGTGCCCGGAGAAATGGAGATGCCCGCCGGCGTCGCGCCCACGGTGATGTTAATCGGCTGATTGAATGTAGACTGCGATGATACGGACAGGTTGAACGAGGTGCTCGTTGTGACCGGTAAAGTCACCGTAGAGGTGCCGGCGGCGTTAATGGTGAAGGGCAGCGCTGTGGCGCTGGAAAGGTTCAGCACGATGGTTGAACTCTGCGGCGGCACGCCCGCCGCCAGCGCGTTTACCGTAATGTTGGTCACGCCAAAATTCGCGAACGGATTGGCCGCAGGCACGTAGGTGAACGTGAAGTTCTGCGTGGCGCCGGGGTTCACGTTGATCGGGCCGGCCGGATTGACGGTCAAACCGGCGGGCAACGGGCCAAAGGAAATGGCCACCGGCGTGGTGAACCCCGCGATGTTCTGGCGCACGGTAATGGGAACCACCACGCTGGCGTTGGCCAGAAGCGTCACCGGGCCGGTGGCTGTGCTGAACTGGGTGACCGTGAATGGCGGCAGCGCGCTGACGTCCAGGAATACGGGCGAGAGCTTCACCAGGCTGCCGAAGGTGCCCCGAATGTTGATGGTTTGCGGGCCCAGCGGCGAACCCTGGGCAATCGCGACGGAAAGCACGGCGGTTCCGCCGGCGGGCACGGTGATGTTCGAACTGATCGGCGTGAATCCCGCGGGCAAGTTGGCAAAGTCCAGCGTCACCGAACCGGTGAAGCCCGTTCCCGGAATCACCTGCACGGTGAACGTGAGTTGCGCGCCTTGCGCGGTCTGAATCGGCGTTCCGGCGGTGGTCGCCGGGGTGACGTTCAATGTGAAGTCGCCTTTTAATGTGAGCACAAAGTTGAGTTGCTGCGTCACCGAACCGGAGGAGTCGGTGCCGGTCACGGTGACCAGCACGGGGTCGGCGCCGGTGATTCCTGCCGGGACCTGCGCCGGCGAAAACACCGTGAAGTTCACCGTGCCCAGCGATGGCGACGGATTCGGGCTGAACACCACGCGCACCGGCGAGCCCAGCACGCTGGCGTTGGCGGCGAAGTCAATCGAGCCGTTGAAGCCGCCCAGCGGGGTGACGTCAAAGGTGCCGCTCACCTGCCCGCCCAGCGTCAGGTCGGTCGTCGGCAGGGTGAGATTGGTAATCTGGAACCCCGGCGTGCTGAAGCTGCCGATGGCCAGAATGCAGGAGCCCACGTTGACGCCGGTGGTGGCGTTGCCGCCCGGACAGCTCACTTCCGCGCCGTAGTCCACCACGCGCCAGCCCTTGTTTACGCGGCCAAACCGCAGGGTGGCGCGCTCAGATCCGGTCAGCAGGCGCTTGCCAAGCTGCGTTCCCAGCGGGGCAGGCACGCCCGGGGGGAAGGGATTGCCCTGCGAATCGAGGAACTCGAGCGGCTGATCCTTTTTGGTGAAACGCACTTCGTAGTCCGCCTGGCACACCGCTTCGTCGCCGATTTCGTTGATGGTGCAGTTCACCGGGCGCTGGAACACGCGCACCGATTCCAGTTGATTGCGGAAGCTGTCTTCAATTGACGCGGCAAAGCCGGCGTAGTTGCGGAATTCCTGATCATCGAACCACTTCAGGAACAGATTGGGCTGCAGCGATTCGTAGCCGGTGGCCAGGTCGCGGACAATTTCCTGGGGTTGCACGCCCGCATCCACGGTAACCGTGTATCGCGCCGTGGCCATCTGCCCCAGATTGTTCACCACCAGCAGTTCCACCTTGTGCTCGCCGGGAGAGAGGAAGCTGGTGTTCACGGTGAACTGCGACTCGGTGGAAGCCAGCTCGCTGCCAATCACCCGCCAGTAATAGGCGATGATCTGCGTTCCCGGGGCTGACTGCGTGCTGGAGGCATCGAAGGCAAACTTCGCCCCGCGAATCGCCGTGATGCTGGCGATTTCCGGTATGCGCACGGCTCCGGCCGCTGCTTTCTTGGCGTCCTCCTCGGTCATCACGATGAGCAAGCCGCCGCGTTCGCCGTCCGGTGTTTGCACGGTGAAGGGATAGGACCCCTTGGGGACGTTCGCGCCCACAGAGATGTTCACCGGGATGGAACGAGGCGCGTTCGAGGCGCCCAGGGCGGCGGAAATCCCCTCGCGCGCAAAGGCGATGGCTGTCGCCCCTTCCACGTTCTTGCCGAACATCATGGCCTGCACGCTCGCGCCCGGAGCCACGTACTTCGGCGCCAGCGCGGCTACTTCGCCCACTTCGGTATCGGCATACGCGCCACCCAGCTCTTCTTCCGAAGCCAGGCGCTTTACGCCGCACCGGTCGGTGAGCATGGTCACCGCTTCGCCCGGATTCAGCAGCACCGGGCTGGTGCACGCCGCGCCGTTCACGTTCACCAGGCCGCCGCCCAGCGCGATGACCGTGGTGAAGACTTCCGCCGCATCGTAGAAGACGTCGGTGCCGACCACGCCGGCCACCGCGGCCTGCGTGCGCACCTGGAATCCGCCCTGCGCCGGATTGGCGATCCGCACCACGGTGGCGCGCATGCGCCCCAGGGCGAGCTGAATGTCCGTGCGCTGGGTGGTGGCATCGTGCTGGAGGATGGTCATCTGCGACTGCGAGCCGACGTTCAGAATGGAATTATCGTCCAGCTTGATGCGGACGCGGCCGCCGCGCTCGGTGACCACCTTGTCGCCCCATTCGAGCGCCATGCCCTTGGTGGCTTCGATGGACTTCTTCTGCCGCATCACCGAGTCCACCGGGATCAGCGCGGAGATTTCACCGGCGCGCCGCGCGCTGCGCTGCTGCGCCGCGCTGGGCGCAGCCATCACACCGAGCAGCATGGCTCCCGCTAGGAAGGCTTTCAAAACGCGTTGGCTGGCTTGCGCTTTCATTTTCATTCCTCTTGGTTACCGGCTGGGCTTCCGGCCGCGAGCTGTGAATTCCCTGTGAATCGAAAGCACCCTTCCAATCCGCTACTTTCGGAAACGGAGAAACAGCGTTCCGCCGACCACCGTCTCGCGGAAACTCTTGGTGTCCGCAAGCGCCGGGTCGCCGGGGTTAAAAAAGTTATTGGTGCGCTCAAAGAAGACGGTGATGGTCTTGTTCTCGTCGTTGGCCAGTTTGTAGGTCACCAGCGCGCGCCAATCCGGCCGGCGGAAGCCCTGGTTCAGGTAGCGCAATCCGGCCAGCGGATTGGCCAGCGCCGTGGGCACCAGCACCACGCTGTTGAACTCGCGGAAGAACGCCTCGATGCGCCAGTACTTCGGCGCCTCCACCAGCAGGCTGGCCTGGTAGGAACGGTTGCTGTCCCACCCGATAAAGAAGTCCAGCGGGAAAGTCAGCGCCGGGTCGGTAATCGAGCGCGCCGGATCGTTGGTCAGGTTCTTCTCCAGGCGTTCAATCTCGAACCGGAACGCCGGGCTCACATCCCATTCGCCAATCGCGTAGTTGCCGCGGTAGCCGATGGCGAAGCGGTCGGTATCGGAGGACTGCGGCGGGCGCACCGCGTCCATATCGTGGCGATGCTCATAGTCGAACGTGAAAAAGTTAGGGCCTGCGGGCAGCGACAGGCTGAAGAACGGGATGCGCGTGGAGCGCTTGCGCTGCTCGGAAGGGGGAGCGATACCGTCCTGATCCAGGTTGCGCTCACGATACCCGACCTCGAATGACGCCCGGCGGTAGAAGGGCAGGTCGCGCAGGATCAGTTTTCCTTCCGGCGCGCGAATGATGTTGGTGTAGGGGGCCGCGCCGTTGATATTGTCCGTCGAGCGGCGGAAGGAACCGGCGGCGGTCACCTGCCGGCTCAGCTCCACTTCGCCGCGGGCGTTGAAGTCCTCGAGGTTGCGGATCTGGCGCGCATTGACGCTGAAAAAATCGGAGCCAAACCGCGAATAATCCAAGCGCAGCTTGAGCTTCTTGTGCCGCCAGCCCGCTTCCGCGCGGTACGCCATGTCCTGCACGCGGTTGTTGAAACAGCGCGAATCCAGCACCGCGCCGCCAATCACCGGAGGCAGCGAAGCGCACAGGAAGTTCTGCGGCGTGGCGCCGGCCGGGGGCGATCCGCCGGCGGACCAACTGGACGCGACTTCGCCGGCCAGATGCAGCTTCCACGGCTGGTAATCGAATTGCGCATCCATGGTGGCCACATCGTTGAGCGACGCCTCACTGCCGGGGAAGCGGCTGCCCGCCACCTCGACCTCGCCCGGCAGGTTACAGCCCGGGTAAATGGACACCACGCGAATCACGCCGCCCAGGCTGCAGGTCACTCGCGCCGTGGGCAGCGATTGCAGCAGGTCGTCGCCGTGGCTGTAATTCACCGCCAGCCATGAGGAGCGGCCAAATCTCTTCTCCACGCGCGCCCCGCCCACCAGCCGCGAATAAGGTTTCAGGGGTGAAGAGGGATCCAGCACGAACGTGTTCGAGCCGGGTCCGAAAATCGAGCCGGGAACCGTCTCCACGCATCCAGAGGCCGGTATCGGCGCCACCGGTGCTGTCGGCGGAGTTCCCGTTGGATTCCCGGGAACGAATGGCCTGGAATCGGCCTGGCAATCCACCTGCACGTTGCGGAACACATCGAACGGCCGGTAGAGCGAGCCCCAGCGATCGGCGAAGTACCCGAACGTTCCCGTGACGCGAACCGTCTTGCCGAAGTCCTTCCAGAAGTGCAGGCCCTTGATGTTCTGGTTGAAGCTGAGGCGCGAGTAGTTCACCAGCGCATCGCCCAGATAGCCTTCAAACGACGGGCCATTCAGCTTGAAATAGGCGCGCTGCAGGCTGTTGCGCTCCGGGTCCACTCTGGGGTTATCCGTGTAACGAAATGCGCCGACATGCTCGAAGCGCCAGGTATCGCCAATCGGCTGCGAGAAAATGTAATTCGATTCACCGGTGTGGTTGATGCCTTCCCACATGAACGAGCGCGACTTGTTGCCCTGAATCGTGGTGCCGTCCACGTTGTAGCGGAATTCGATCTGGAAGTAACCGGGCTCAATGGGAGAAGCAGGCGGCGGGGGCGGCGGCAGTTGCGCGCCGGGCATGGAGCCGGGATCCTGCGGTTTCAGCTCTCCGACGGCGGCCTTGGCCGAATCCGGCGCGGCAGGCTTATCCTGCGGCGCTGCCTTCTTCGCGTCGTCCTTCCGGTCGTTTTTCTGCGCCGGCGCGGTCACCGTGGGCGCCGAGGTCTGGCCAGCGCTGCCGGAGTTGCCGGCGTTTTGCGCCCAGGCGGGGACCGCCACCAACAAGACGAGAAGCAGCCTTGCCACCGCACACACATGCGGCTTCATAGCACACCCCTTGCCAATTTCACTGGAGGATCGCTGGACAAATACCGCGGAAACGTCTTTCACTTCTACGACCTGTTGCGCGATTCCTTAGCCCGTACGCACACCCCGTCTGAAAACGCACACAATGCGCCCTGCGGCTGGCAGGCTGGGGCCAAGGACATCTGTGGATTTGTCACCCCGTACAACGTGCGGCAGGTAAGGTGTCATTTCGCTGGCTGGAATGTCAACAAAAAAGTGTGAAAAGCAGGTCAGCCGATGGCTGCAACTTTTTGCAGATAAAGAAGATTTGTTTACTTCGCGCTCCCCGGAGCCAGAGCTCTTCCCTCGCTATTGCTGATGAGTGTCGGTAACTCTGCTGCCACAATTATTGCGCTGCATAGACCGCAAACTTGCCAATGGTTATTTCACCCCGGTTTCAGGAGCTGCCGTGACGCGGGTCCTGCTATGGCTTGCTGCCTATCCGACCTGGGGCGCGTTGTGCCTGCCCGGAGTCCTCTACATCATCGCCGGCCTGCGCCTGCGGCGCGAAACAGCACTCGCCACTCGCCACTCGCCGCTCTTCTACATTCCTTCGTAGTTGGGTCCACCGCCGCCTTCGGGGGGAACCCAGGTGATGATCTGGTAGGGATCGGCGATGTCGCACGTCTTGCAGTGGACGCAGTTCGCCGCGTTGATCTTCAGCTTGCGCTGGCCGCCCTCCTGCACCATTTCGTACACCGCTGCCGGACAAAAATACTGGCACGGATTGCCGTACTCCTTTGTGCAGCGATCCGAACAGATGCTCGTGTCGGCCACCAGCAGGTGGCAGGGCTCGTCGTCGTCATGCCGCGTGCCGGAGTGAAATACGTCGGTCAGCCGGTCAAAAGTGAGCTGGCCATCGCCCTTGAAGCGCGGCGGGTCCAGCGGCCGGCTATCGAGCTTGTGATAATTCTCATGGCCCGGGCCCACGCGCATAGGGTCAACCAGCCCGCGCCCGCCGGTAATCTGCTGAAACGCCGCGTGAAACAGCCCGGCGTACATCCCGCCGTGAAATCCCTGATGAAAATTGCGCACGGCCCACAGGCCGGGCTTGATCCAGCTTCCTTCCACCCTGCGCTGGAAGGTGGAAAGCTGGTTCGCCGATGTGTCGCCATTCTTCAGCGCTTCAAAAATTGTCTCCGCGGCGAGCATGCCGCTCTTCATGGCGTAGTTGATGCCCTTGAGTTTCTGCGAGTCAAGGAAGCTGCCGCCATCACCGATAATCAACCCGCCATCCACGTACGGACGCGGCATCGAATACCATCCGCCGGCAGGCATCGTCTTTGCGCCGTAGCGCACCAGCCTTCCGCCCTCGATGATTTTCCTGACGAAGGGATGCGTCTTCCACTGCTGAAAACATTCGTGCGGATCAAACTGCGGATCGGCGTAATCGAGTCCAATCACCAGCCCCAGCGATACGCGGTTATTGGACATGCCGTAAATCCAGCCGCCACCGTAGATTTTCTGGTCCACCGGCCAGCCCAGCGTATGCGCCACGAAGCCCGGCTGAATGCGCCCGGGCTGCACATCCCACAGTTCCTTGATGCCCAGCGAATAGATTTGCGGGTTGAGGTTCTCCAGTTTGTATTTCGTCACCAGGTTCCTGGTCAGCGAGCCGCGCGGGCCTTCGGCCAGCACGGTGACTTTGGCGCGAAACTCGGCGCCCGGCTCGAAGTTCTCTTTGGGCTGGCCGTTCTTGTTCAGGCCCTTGTCACCGGTGACCACGCCGGCAATTCCTCCGCGCTCGTAGATCAAATCCGAGCCGGCAAATTCCTTGAAGATGGTGACGCCTTCGGCCTCCACCAGTTCGCCCAGCCACTTGGTCACCTTGCTCAGCGAAACAACGTAGTTGCCTTTGTTCTTGAAGGGCGGCGGCGTGATGGGAAATCGCAGCGAGGATTTTTCGGTGAAGAACAGCGCGCAATCGTCGGTCACCGGCGTGTCCATCGTTCCCGGCGGCGCCGACCTCTCAAAGTCCGGCACCAACTCGCGCAGCGCGTTGGGATTCATGATCGCGCCGGAGAGCTGATGGGCCCCCACCTCCCGCCCCTTTTCCAGTACGTAGATGTTTTCGGCGGATAGCGCCGCACCGCTCGTTGCCTGCCCGGAGGCCGGTGAAGCGTCCGGCCCCGAGCCTGCCGCAGGGTGCTTCTTGATCAGCCGCGCCAGATGCAGCGCGCAGGCCAGCCCCG
>Ga0187894_10003944_pt1 | contig 16251 bp, 12 predicted proteins | sample GBC1701081metaG_FD_136650 | JGI IMG/M metagenome (GOLD analysis project Ga0187894, IMG submission 136650) | White microbial mat communities from a lava cave in the Kipuka Kanohina Cave System on the Island of Hawaii, USA - GBC170108-1 metaG ... | reverse complement strand
CAGCTCTTCGATCGCGATAAATTAAGCAAAAAGGTGCCAGGGCAATGATTAATAGTGGGGAAATTAGAGGTATACAGACCCTAAAGGTCAAAACAGCTAGAATTTTAGATCGATAGCAGGAGCGTTTAGAAAAGTGATCTAAATTTTTATAAAGGTGGACGATCCCTTTTCGAGAAAATGAGGTGAGTTCTTCTAAATCGACTCTAAATTGTTCATGGGAAGAAAAAGATAGCTCTTTTATCGGAATTCGTTCAAAAGATTCTACCTTTTCCAGATTACCCTGGTGGTTCCTCATCAAATGATCAGCAAATTCAGCCACGGGGTAAGGGAGCTCCACGGTAAGGTATTTGATTCTCCATATCTCATCGAAATTTTTAACCCAAAAAACATCTGAAAAAAGCTGCTTTTTAGGTTCAAACAATCGATAAAAAATTTTTGAATTATCTTTAACTGGTAGAACATGACATTGTCGGTCTGTGCCTCGTAAAGCATGAGAAGAAAAGAAAACACGAGCAGATCCTTTCTTCAAAAGATGAGGAAGAAAATACTCGCTGTTTGCATAAAGTATACCAGAACAACAGAAAGAAATGATTAAAAAGGGATGAACTAGCTTTCTCGAAGAAAGGCCTGCTATTTGCAACACTAGCCATTGATTCTCTCTATTCAAAATCGTTAACGTGTGAACAACAGAAAGTAACAAAGCCACGGGAAACAAGAAATCTAGCCTTTTGAGAAATTGCGTCAAATAATGCAAAAAAATTTCACTAACTTGCCAGTCATGGCCCTTAAAAAAATCATTCATATGCATGGAATACTCTACTAAAGAATAGAGCAAGAAGCAGTTAAGAAGAGAAAACAAAAAGAGTTTTAAAAATTTTTTTACAAAATAAGATTGCCACAACTTCATGTTTCAAACCTTTTGCGTATACGGTAGAGAGAGGAAATAAAAATCAAAAATAGGGGGAAAAAATAGAGAATCCACGTAATAGCGTGAAAACGTTTCATACTTTTGGCTCCGAAAAAAGCAATGAGATAGAAAAGGATTAAAAGTGTGATCCATAAAACCTCCTTGCTTTTTTTCTGGTTCTGATGGGTACCCCCCATAGTAACCCCCAACAGAGTAAGGAAAAAGGGAGCGCAGGAAAGAGAGATTCTCCTTGCCATTTCTAAAATATAGGGATGCTTCCAAAAGTGTTCGCCTTCCAAAAAGTTACAAGAAGATACAAGGTATTTAAAGGAGAAATATTCAGGACGAACACGCCATTTTCCTTTTTTGAAAAAATCGAAAAAAATTCCTCCATTCATGCACATGAAATCTTGGTTTTCGATTATCAAATGATCAAACTTTCTAGGGTCTTGAGAATCACTGGTAGAAATTAGGGAAACCCCTTTTCCTTGCAATAACTCTTTCTCCATATGCACTTCTTGGGCAGTAACTAACTCTAACCGGCGCTCTCGCGGATGACTTAAAACCAATACAAGCTCTTCTCCCCCTCGTCCTTTCTGAGAAAGGTTCATTTCTACATAAGCATGGGAAGCTTTTCTTTTAGAAAGGTGATGGAACAAGTAAAAGGGATTACGAGCACTCACTTCAGAATATAGCTGCTTCGCTAAAACCCTGCTACGCGGCCCTAATTCGGCTAGCACTGTAAAATTAAGTAAACTCAATATTATTCCTCCCAATAGTAAGGGAAAGAAAATTTGAAAAAAAGTCATGCCAGCAGCTCTTAAAATCAGCAACTCCCTTCTTTGACTCATTTTTTGCAGAAGAAGCGCTGACGCAATTACTGCGGAAAGGGGAATAGCTATCGGTAAAATATAAGGTAATTGATAGCAAATGAAGAGCAAAAGCGCACCGTAACCGGCATCTAGAGAGCCAAATTGAGCAATCTCTTTCAATCTCATGACCAGTAAGGCGGTGATAAAACTTCCAATGGATACAAAGAAAAATTGAAAATAATGGAATAACAAATAACGCCAAACAAGAGGCATAGAACTCTATCTGCAATTTATATCCTCATTATATTACCATGATGGGGATGAATCTAGAAATAGATTGTGTAAAAGATCCTTTGCGGCAAGGTGTTCTCGGAAAAGATGCGCTTTCTTTGCTGTTTTCTATGAACTACTCACCTCTTAGGATAATGAGAGATTTTCTCTCGCTTCAGTGGAAGAAGGGAGCTCCTCTTGTTGTCGGATGTTCGGGAGGAGTAGATTCTCTAGCTTTGTTACATCTACTTATCACTACCAAGCGATGGTTCGATCTTGATCTACATGTGCTTCATATCGACCATGGATGGACCTCTACAAGTGCCGCAGAAGCAGAAGAGCTAAGAGAATACGTTGGTCGGTTGCACCTTCCCTTTTATCTTTATCGATTATCTAATACTTCTCCTAAGGAAAATATCTCCAGAGAAGGTCGTTTTCGCTGTTTCCAACAGCTACATCGCAAGCTAAAATATCAAGCTTTATTGTTAGCGCATCAAGCAAATGACCAATCAGAAACCGTACTTAAAAGGGTTTTAGAAGGTGCCTCCCTTTATGCCTTGGGAGGAATTAAACCCATATCTCATGTCAGGGGAATCCCTCTATGGAGGCCTTTGCTCGGAGTAAAAAAATCAACTCTAAAAAAGTGGCTTGATCGACACCACATTACCCCTAAAGAAGATCTAAGCAACCAAAACCCTTGTTATCTTAGAGCGAGGATAAGAACGCAGATCATTCCCACACTAGAAGAACAATTTGGAAAAAAGGTCGAAAACAATTTGAGTAAGTTGGGATTCGTCATACAAGAGTTGATTCCCTACCTTGAAAAAAAAGCTCAGGAAATGGAGTTCTTAGTTCAAGAGGATGAAGATAAGGTATGGATCGATTTATCTTCTCGAGATTTTTTAGAATTCTTTGAAATTAAGCTACTTATAGTTTCATTTATGAAAAAACAGCAGCTGCGTCTCTCTTATTCAACTTTACAAAATCTCTGTTTTCTCTTAAAAAACGGGAGTGCATCTTGCAAAAAACTAAAAATTCAAGATCGCTGGGTAGAAATACGAAAATACTCTATTGCCATAAAAAAAAATAAAGCGTATCTATAATATCTAGGGATTGTTTTTGATCTTTAATTTATGACAATGGCTGTATAATTAATTGTAATATGAAAGTTCATGAGAGGTATAAACTATGAATGGTGATAATAGGCCACGACCCAATCCAAAAAAGGGAGTTCCTGGAGGACTCATTACTTTTTTGTTTATTGGATTACTCATTTTTCTAACCTTTCAAAACCTTTCTAACGAACAAAGCAAGAAAGTTGCGTTTAGTTACCAAATTGAACATTTAGTGAACCTTGACTTAATTCAGCCTGGAGAAAGCAGAAAAATTGCTCAAAACGATAAATTGGTCACTTTTACTGGAAAATTTCGAGATCGCCTTTCTACAGAAGCCCAACTTCGTTATAAATATCTTGAGGTCTTAAATCGCCATAACGAACTCAAAGAAGAACTGCAACTCTTACAAGATGAATTTCTTAGCCTTAAAAAGGGGGTTATAGAATCTGCTGATTGGTTTTTACATTTAAGCGGTATCCCCATTCCTTCACAAGGATATTGGGTTATCGATCCTTTATATAACACAATAGATCGAGAAAATGGAATTGTCATCAGGACTCTTTCTGATAAACCGATTATTTCCTTAAAAGAGTTAGAAAAAAAATTTCCCCCTTCTGTAGAAGGGCTTGACCCTTTTGGAAGGGATTTATCACTCCTTTTACAAGGATTTCGTTCTTCAGCTCTGGGGATAGGCAATGAAGCGATGAAGCAAGAGCTCCGTAACTTGGAGGATTCCCTTAAAAGCACGTTGCAGACCACACAGGATCAGCTAAACCTCTATAGCAACGTACTAAACAGATTAAACACACTGGTTCTTCAACTCAATACCAGCACGAATAATGCTAAACTCGTACAACTGCGTTCGGTTCGAAATTATTTGGCTAACGTGGAGCAATATCATCAAATTTCCGATGAAATAGAAGAAAACGACCGTCAACTGGAAAAAGCTAGACAACAAGTCGCCCATGTTGTCTGGTTTTTTAATAATCAAGAGCTTTCGACACGAACGCTTGAAAAACAAGATCCTGAGATTTTTAGTCATTGGTTTGCTCAAGCAAAACGCGAATGGAACGCCTTTCCCGTTAACAAAAGAACCATTTTTAAAGCCCCAGACCAGCCTCTTAATCTAGTTCTGGAAAAAACGTTTAAAAGTGAAGAACCCTCCCCTAACTACCTGAGCTATCTCTTCACTATTTTGCCATTTCTCCTTCTGGGTTTTCTCCTATATTTCATCTTCGTACGTCAAATGAAAGGAATGGGAAGCAGTGCCATGAACTTTGGAAAGTCGCCCGCCAAGCTGCTAACCAAGGAAAGAAACAAAATTACCTTTAAAGACGTGGCTGGCTGTGATGAGGCTAAGGAAGAGCTGCAAGAAATTGTAGAATTTTTAAAAGACCCGAGTAAATTCACCGCTCTGGGCGCTCGCATTCCTAAGGGTGTCCTATGCATAGGAGCCCCTGGAACGGGAAAAACTTTGATTGCAAAAGCAGTCGCTGGTGAAGCCGATCGTCCCTTTTTTTTCATTTCGGGTTCCGATTTTGTAGAAATGTTTGTAGGGGTAGGAGCTAGTCGAATCCGAGATATGTTCAGTGAAGCACGCAAGTTTGCTCCTTGCATCATCTTCATGGATGAAATTGACGCCGTAGGGCGTCACCGAGGAGCTGGGATTGGAGGGGGGCATGATGAGCGAGAACAAACCCTCAATCAATTGTTAGTCGAAATGGATGGGTTCGACCCCACGGAAGGAATTATCCTCATCGCTGCAACCAACCGACCCGATGTTCTGGATAAAGCCCTTCTTAGACCTGGAAGATTCGATCGAAGGATCATTATCGACCTCCCTGATGTAAAGGGTCGATTTGAAATTCTCAAAGTTCATGCTAGAAAAATTAAGTTAGACCCTTCTGTAGACCTAATGGATATTGCAAAAATGACCCCGGGGGCATCGGGAGCTGACTTAGCCAATATTCTCAACGAGGCTGCCCTCTTAGCCGCCCGAAGAAATCGCTTTGCTGTCACCGACCAGGAGGCTCGTGAAGCTGCTGATAAAGTGAGATATGGAAAAGAACGACGTAGCTTGGATATCGATGAAAATGAAAAAAAAACTACAGCCTATCATGAATCAGGACACGCTATTGTAGGACTCTTTGTCAAGCACGCAGACCCTGTTGATAAAGTAACCATCATTCCTAGAGGGCTTTCCTTAGGAGCCACTCATTTTATGCCCAAAAAAAATCGCCTAAGCTACTGGAAGAAAGAGCTCATCGATCAGCTAGCGGTTTTGATGGGAGGGCGTTCTGCTGAAGAACAGTTCGTAGGCGATATTTCAAGTGGAGCTCAAATGGATCTAACTCAGGCTACTCGGTTAGCTCGCAAAATGGTATGCGAATGGGGGATGAGCTCCCTGGGAACAGTTGCTTATGATGAAGCATTGGAAGGCGGCGCCTATCTAGGAATCCCGCATACCTCCGAAAGAAGTTATTCCGACGAAACTGCTAAACAAATTGATGAAGAAGTGAAAAAAATTCTCGATGAAGCCCATGATCAAGCGACAAAAATTATTTCAACCCATAAGGATAAGGTAGAACTAATGGCTTCAATGTTGATGCTCTTTGAGTCTTTAGATAAAGAAGATGTAGAAGAAATTCGAACAGGAACCTGGAATGTAGAGAGGAAAAAGGCGCGCATAAAAATGGCCGAGGACCTTCATCGACCAAGTACTCCTCTAACAGATAGAAAAACACCCCCAAAAAAACCCACTCCTCAGCCTCAGTCTATTTGACCTCGCATAAGAGAGTTTTTACACTTCTGCTGCATTGAAAGAAATAAATTCTTGAAAAAGTCCTCTTCTGAGAGGAGTCTCATTCCCTAAAGGCCTATATTGATCAGCGTTCTTTCGTACCCAACTCTCTATTAAGATAAGGGTAAAAGAGATCGCTGTCAGCCATGTTATCTGTGCCCAAAAAGTTAAAATACATAGAGCAACTGTCATAATGAGCAAAAGCGTAGAGAGATTAAAAAATTGAGCATTGAGATTATACTGGGAGTTCTTGTCTTCTTGGTTCAGTCGCTTTCCCAAGTGCTGAACGAATGCTACATAATGCCGATATCCTATGATCATAAGTGGCTATCTCTACACAAAAATAGTCTTTTTAATAAAGGCGTTATAACAAAAGATTAGATAATCTAACCAACCTTTTTTTTTTCGCATTGATACAGGGCACGCAATGAAAAGCAGAGCAGCAGAGTAAACCAGGTCAAATGGTGGTTGAGATTGTGATTACTCAATCCAAACCACAAAACATGAATTAAGCCCACGTGAACTATTTTTCGAACCAACTCTTCTTCTTCAGATAGCTGCTTTTTAATCCGCCAATAACCTTCTTCTCCTCGAAGACTCAAAAAGAAGGCCATGGCTAAGACACAACTCCCGACAAGACCCATTTCACAGAGTAACTGAAGGTAGAGATTATGCAGATTGGAATAATAGGAAAACCCATGCCCAAACCAGAGGTGGCTCTTCCATTCTTCTAACGCGATTTTCCAAAAAAGCATCCTTTCCTCAATACTAGGGAGCTCTAAAATTCGCATGGGAAAACCGATGGATAAAACCGCGAAAGCATTAAGGTGAAAGAAGCTCAAAATTAGTGCAACACAAAAAATAACCACACAAGGAATGACAACAACGGCAAGTGATCTCTTATCTTTCCACCAAAGGTAAAGAAGAGAACCTAAGTAAGAAAGGTAAGCCGCTTTTGTTGTCGTTAGTAAGAGAGCCCCTAATGTCAAACAATAAAAGAAGTAAAGTATTTTTTTAGAAGAGAAAAGGTTCTTTTGTGCGATTAATGCAGTAACGGCTAGTGTGAAACTAGTTATTGTTCCATATTCGTTGGGATAAGACCCCGGAGAAAATCTCAAAAAGCCATAGCCCATTTGTGTCAAAACTGAAAATTTTTCAAGAAGCGACAGAGAGAAAAATTTGAAACTAAACCCTAGATAAAAACAATACCCCACCAGAACCGAAAGAAACACTGACTTCACATATCGCAAAATCAACTTTTTTACCTCATGAAAAGAGGTAAAATGGGAAGAAGCTCCCAACACAAACAGAAACTGTGAAAACAATAAAAAAAATCGAAACAATACTTCTCTTGAAGTGAATTCATGATGGGGAAACCAGATTGCTGAGGCAAGAGAATAAAGAAAATAGGGCAAGCAGGCCACTAAAATGGCTGCTTGCCAGCGATAAAAACAACTATACAAAAGAGGAAACAGCAATAAAACGAGATAGTAGCTTCTAAAAGCATGTGAAATCAACTGAGGAGTCAATAGATTACCCAAAGGCCCCAGCACTACGAATAGATTGATCAATAGCCAGTTCATTCGAGTTATTGGAGCTCTTATCTGTAAAGATGGTTCTCGAAAAATTAAGCTATCGTCCTTCATGAAATTGCTGCCATTTGCTTTGCACAAACCTTCTCATTTGCTGTTGAAAATTTTTTTCATCAAACCTCCGAGCATGAGCATGAAGGGAGGCTGTATTAAAAGAGTAGGTTTCAAATATCTCTATGGCCTGTATCAAACTATCAATATTCTGTTCATGAAAAAATATCCCGGTTTGGTAGGGAATAATGCTCTCTAACGCCCCACCCTTTCCATAAGCGATCACAGGAGTCCCATAGGCTTGTGCTTCTACAGCAGCAATCCCAAAATCTTCTTCAGCAGCTAAGATAAACCCCTTGCTTCTTTGAAGATGCTTTAGCACCACTTCTTCAGGTTGAAATCCCAAAAAAAGGATATTTTTGTGTGCTTTTTTGCGTAATTTTTTTTCCTCAGGTCCCTTTCCGATAACATATAAGCGTTTTAAAGGCATACGATTGAACGCCTCAACCATGAGATCCACCCTCTTATAAAAAACCAAACGAGAAACGGTTAAATAAAAATCTTCTCTCGGATGATCAATAGCAACATCAGGAATTGCAACCGGGGGGTAGATGCATTCTGCTACCACACCATAGCTCCTCTCGATTCTATTTTTGATATACTGAGAGTTAGCGACAAAGTGATTCACCCGCACCGAGGTTTTCAGATCCCATTTTTTCAGGTAGGGAATAAAAAGCCGAGCCAAGTAACCCCGTAAAGTACCTAACTGATCCATATAAGCTAAAGGTAATCCCCAAAAGTATCTCATCGGAGTATGACAGTAGCAGATGTGTAGTTGCCCTGCATGAGTACGCACCCCTTTAGCAACCGCATGTGAGTTGGAGAGGATCAAATCATAGGAACTAAGATCTAAAGATTCTATAGCCCAAGGAAACAGGGGAAGGTAGTTTCGATACCACGTTAACGCAAAAGGCAATTTTTGAATGAAGGTAGTCCTAACTTTAGAGGAAGGAATTTTCAACCTTTCTAAGGTCTTTTCTGACTTTATCAAAACAAAGAGATCGGCATGGGGATAGAGAGAAAGAAGGGAAAGGAGTGTCTTTTCTGCTCCCCCTACGGAAACCAACCAATCGTGAATTAAGGCTACCTTGATCATACCTTCTCCAAAAGAGTACTATACTTTTGAAAGCTCTGTTGCCAAGTGAAGTAGCAGCTTCTCTCCAAAGCCCTTTTGGCTAGCCCATCTCTAATCTGGGGATTTTCTATCAATCGGCGCATTGCGACGCCGATCCCAATCTCATCCTCAGGGAAAATATAGAGCGCTGCGTCTCCACACACCTCAGGTAAACTAGCCACATGGGACACGATGACGGGGCAACCTCTGCTCATAGCTTCTAGTGGAGTAAGCCCAAAGCCTTCATAAAGAGAAGGATGGATGGTAGCGTACGCCATCTGGTACATTCCCTGTAACTCCTGATCCGTTATTTCTCCCAATGGAAGCAACTGTCTCTCTTTTTTCACATTCCACTGAATCTTTTTGCTTTCCTGTCCCACTAAAATTAACCACCAACAAGGAAACTCTTTTTTGATCCTATGCCAAGCCGAGAGGAGACGTTCGATATTTTTATGCGGTTTGGGAACACCGACAAATAAGAAAAACTTCTCAGGAAGAAGATACCTTTCTCGAATCTTCTTTAATTGATCCTGCTCGATCCCTTTATGATGGTCTCCTCCCAGATGAATAACCTCGACCTTTTCCTTTCTTATCCCTGTATACCTGACAATTTCACCTTGTGAAAAGTAAGAGTTGGTAATTACTTGATCCGATAGGCTCACAGCTCTCTTGATACAAAGAGTAGCGTATATCCTCTTATCGATCCTTAAGGTTTGTCGATGAGCAAGATGGTAGACATCGTGAAGAGTAATCCATCTTTTTTTGGCAGGAATAGCAAACAAAGGAACATTATAGTGAGGCGACCAAAAAAGATCACAAGGGGGAATGATTCGGGGCAATTGCAGTTGTTCTCTTAAAGAATAAATAGGCGCCGAAGAGAGGATGAGGTTAAATTGAGCTAAGGCAGGCCAAGTTGAGAGCAGTTCCTTATGCGCTATCAAAGTGAGGTGGAAGGGGCTCTCTTTTAGAAAGGCAATGAGATTACGGATGTAGGTCCCTATCCCAGAATGACCCCACATTCTAACATCGACGCACACCGCTTTCACGCCAACCCCTTTTCTTTAATGAAAAAATCGGGTCATAAGTTTTGCAATGTCCTGGTAAGTGAGATAAACGAATAAAACGATCAATAATAAAATAAAGGGAAAAATAAATTTTTCCATCGTTTTGGCTTTAATCGGTTTTTTCGTAATAGCTTCAATAGAAGCAAACAGCACATGACCCCCATCTAATACAGGAATAGGCAAAAGATTCAAGAAAGCTAAATTCAAGCTGACAAATCCAAGCCAAAACAACGCCTCTTTAGCACCACTGGCTAAACTATATTGAAGAGCCTGAACAATACCTATGGGGCCCGTCAATGCTTTAGAGCTCTGAGACCCCGAAAAAAGATGTGTCAACGTTTTCCAGGTCTGATGAAAAACGTAAGTAAAGAGAGCAGCGGGAGTGGGGTTATACGCCACCATCTGATCGGTAAGAAGTGCTCCTAACATCAACTGTTTTTGAGACTGTTCCAGTAAAGCAAGTTGGTACTCCCTCTCTTCTGGATTTTCTATCTTTTCAATGCTCCTCTTTTTCTCCTGATAGTCAGCATCAAGCTGTTTTGCTTGAGCCCGGTTGAGCTTGAGCTCGGGTAGTGATTTTAAAGTGATGGGGGGGAGAAGTATTAAATTCTTCTCTTTAACACTGGACTCAGATGAGCCGATTTTAGAGATGAGCTTTTCAATAGAGGAGGGCTGAAAGGAAGATTGAAAAAGAGCATCCGCACTTTTCCAAGAGGAAATAGGTCGATTGTTTTCCCTTTGAACAATCATCAACGCTTTTCGATTTTGTAAATTTTTTAACAACTCGGAACCCTGAGCAACGGCGACTCCATCCACTGCAACAATCCGATCCCCCGGCTGCAATAATTGACTCAAAGGGTGTCGAAACTGGTGAACAGGGCGAGTTTCTTCAGCATCCCTATTCATAAAAGCAAGGGGATCTATCACCACATTATCATGCGTGAGAAGATAAGGAATAAAATAGAGCTGCTCTACTCTAAAAGGTTTAAGCCCTGCTTCATGGCTCCAATCCTCTAACTCGTTTCTCTGTTCTCCCTTTAAACGAAGATCCGAGACTTTTAACCGAGGCACCTGTACCAATAAAGACTTTCCATCTCTCTTAACGCTCAATAAGGTTTTGGATTCGTTGATTGTGGATAAAAGTTGTTGATGAGAAAAGATCAACTCCCCATCCACCCACAGAATCCTATCCCCTTTCTCAATTCCACTTCCTTTTAAGGGAGAATGAAGAGAGGAAAGGTTGTTAAAAATAAGATATTGCGCAGGAAGTATGCCCAACTGCTCCAGTTGCGTTTGGTGCGAAGAGGGAAGAGAAAGAGAAAAAGGCTCCTTTTGACCCGAAAAGTAGTTTATCTCATTACCTTGAAGGGAAACTTTTTTGTCAGAAAACAAAAGGGATACCAGAAGGTCTTGATACCCCATTAATTTTCTTCCATCTACATAAAGAAGCTCGTCACCTGGTCGAATACCCTTCTCATACAACTTAGACTGATGGTCTACATATCCAATAATCTGCGTGTATTGTTGGAAAGGTTTTTTTTGACCACCGGAAAGCCATATAAGGAAAAAAGCAAACAAGGCAAAAATAATATTCGCTAAAGGGCCTGCAAGAGCGACTTTAATTCTATCTATGGGCCTCTTTCCATAAAAACCATTTACCACTCGGATAGGTTCCAAGCCATCCTTTTTTTCCATGCCTGCCATGCGTACATAACCCCCAAAGGGAAAGGCACAGAGCTGCCACTTGATCCCCTTGATTTCTCCACGACGAAGAACGGGTCCAAAACCTATAGAAAAAACTTCAACTGCTATTCCACAATGATGAGCCATTAGAAGATGGCCTAACTCGTGAATAAAGATCAGAAATCCAAGACCGAGAATCGCAAGAATAAGATAAATGATATTGATCATGCCGATGTAGCACCCTTATTGTTTAAAAGTAAACCCTTTGAAGATCTAAAAGTCAATAACACAGAGATCGCGTATCCCATAGCAATTAAAGTAACGACAATTGCTCCCGTTGAAAAAGAGAGACCATAAACCGATAAGCAAAATCGGGACACTGCCACCCCAAGAATAGAAAACAGAACCCCAAATCCAAGACTTAGAGAAATAACACAAAACAGTTTATGACTCCAAAGCCTTGCTATTAGGGGAGGTCCCACAATAAAAGATAGGACAAGCAGGATACCAGCAGCTCGAAATGCCGAAATTAAGGTAAGCGCTGTTAAAAACATCATTAAGTAGTGAAGCCCCTTCACGGGAACCCCCAAAAATAGAGCTAAGTTTTCATCAAAAGTGATCAAAATCCAGTGCCGGAAAAAAAGAGCTGTGAAGAGAAGAGTAATGGCCGTAACTCCCCATACCATTTTGATATCCGCAACGTGAAGAGCATCGCTATTACCAGTAATGACCTCAACTCCAATATGACTATTTCGAGTAAAAAGCGTGACCAAAATAATACCTAGAGCAAATAAGGTGGTAAAGACCAACCCTATTGAAGCATCCTCTTGAAGCTTCAGCCTATTTCGAGCAAATTCTGTACAAAATGTAGTTAACACAGCAGAAAATAAAGCAGCTAATAAAAAAATTGAAGGAGTCAAGTGAAGGCACATCCCTAGATGGGTATGAAAGTGTAACAACAATATATAAGACAAAACGATGCCAAGAAGAGTGGTATGCGATAAAGAATTCGCTAGCATGGTCATTTTCCTCATCGTTAAAAAATTACCCAACGTCACTGTGGAAATGGCTACACCGCTTAGAACAAGCATCTGTATCTCATCGGTAAACAGATCTTCATGAGAAATTTTTCCTATTAAACGAGAAAATAAGACGACAAAAAAACCAAAAAAATCTTGATTCCAATAAGGATTCATCTAGGACCTTCCTCATATACTCCTTTAACTGGAGGTATTTTCTGATGATGCGGGTCATTGAGGGGATTTTTCAGAAAGATGGTTAAATCTTTTTCTAAACCAGGAAGAATTAGGTGTTCCAACTCTTCAGCCGTTTGGTGCACCCTATCCACTCTTTGACCCAAGTAATCGACCAGATATACTTCCCATAATCGATGCAAACGAACAATTTTTTCTGCTTTTTCTCTACCCTGTAATGTCAATCCTTCCCGATTGATCCATCCCAGGCGGTACAATCTCTTTCTCATTTTGTGATCTAAAGGAGACCGATCTATTCCTTCCTTCCAAATTTTTTTAAGAGCATTTTCAATGGCACATTGAAGGCGAAATCGACGTGCTCTCAAATGACGACCTACCACTCCATTTTTAGAAGAAAACAAGAGACTCCCCACAGCAAATCCCGAGGCAATCAACAAAATCATAGGCCCTGTAGGAAGGGAATACTTTTCATGAAAAGTCACCACTGATAAATAATTTCCTACAAAAGCGCTCACTACTCCAAAAAATGCAGAAAAAACCAAAAACGAAGATAAGCTCTTAGTCAAGGGTTTCGCTGCTACTGCAGGAGCAATCAACATACCCGCCATTAAAACAATTCCTACACAACGAATACCAATGACGATAGCTACTACTATCAACAAAAAGAGAACATGATCAATTTTTTTAGAACGAATGCCTAAGGTTTCTGCAAAAACAGGATCAAAGATAACCGCTTCTAGATATCGGTAAAAATAGAGAATAAATCCCAAGGTCAGCACCGCAAAACCCCCATAAAGGAGAACGTGTAAGGAAGTCATAGTAGCAGCCTGCCCATAGACAAATATGAGGGCTTCCTGATACGTCACAGGGGCTATTTGCTGCAAGTGGCTTGCCATCAAAATACCAAACCCAAAAAAGGAAGCGAGCACAAAACAAAGAGCGCTATCTGTCTTTACCTTGAGCTGATTTTCTAAAAATTCCAACATTTTAAATCCTATAAGAGCAGAAATAGCAGACCCTAATAAAATTGGAATTGCCCGCCATTCCTGAGAAGATGAGCAACAAGCGTCAACCAAAGCACTGCTCAAAATAATCCCTGGAAAAGAGGCATGAGAGAGTGTTTCTCCAATCAAAGAACGTTTCCTCAACAAGACGAGAACCCCTATCAAGGAAGAGGAAAAGCACATCAACATGCTTCCTAAGGAAGAAGATTGGAGAATGGGGTCAGTCAATAAATTGAGAAAAGAAGAAAACACTAAAGAACACCGGTACTGTTTTTCTTGGTTTGAAAAATTGCTTCTTCCAAAAAAAGGTGTCTTTTTCCATAGGTTCTCTGAATATTTTGGGCGTTAAATATTTCCGATACAGGGCCTGCCGCTATCAAACAAGTGTTGAGCAAAACTACCCAATCAAAATGCTCTTCCACAGAGGAGAGGTCATGATGAACGATAATAATGGTTTTTCCTGCATCTCTTAACTCCTTCAATAACTGCATTAAAGCAGTTTCCGTGACTATATCTACCCCTGCAAACGGCTCATCGAGCAGGTAAATATCCGCTTGCTGAGCAAGAGCTCTAGCAATGAAAAGTCGTTGCTGTTGTCCTCCAGAAAGCTGCCCTATCTGTTGTTGAGCAAAGGGAGTCATTTTCACCATTTCTAGGGCTTGTTCGGTGAGGTGGCGCGCCTTTTTTGACACCCATTTAAACCATTTTATCTGCCTAAAACAACCCATCATGACTAAATCAAATGCAGTAATGGGAAAATCCCAATCTACAGAAGATCTCTGAGGAACATATCCGACATGTCCCCTCATCTTTTCAAGGGGCTGCCCATACAATAGAATGCTGCCACTGATGGGTTTAACGCCACCTAAAAGTGTTTTTAAAAAAGTACTTTTGCCGGCTCCATTAGGGCCCACGACTGCTACCATTTTCTTATCTGGAAGAGAAAGGCTGATATCCCACAAAACCGATGTTTCTTCATAATTGACGGTGAGCTGCTCAATTTCAAGAGAATACATAGCATGCCTCTCTTTTACTTCCAGGCTCTGCAGAGAGTCTCAACATTGTATTTCATCATATTTTCATATGTGTCGGCTGGCGATCCTATCTCCCCCAAAGTATCTGCATAAAGGCAATCAGGAGAGAGATCTACTTTCATCCCCTTGGCACCACAAACAGCAATGATCTTCTTTAAGGCGTCCCTTCCTAGGTTAGATTCGGGAAAAATCATGGTAATCCCATGCTCACAAAGATGTTCTACAACATTTTGAATATCTCGACAGCTGAGCTGCCCATCTGGAGCTAATCCCTCGGGAGCGCAAAATCTTTCCTTCCAGTCACCACTTTGATCACTCAAATATCTTCGAGCAAAATAATTGAAAGCATCGTGGCTCGTTACAAGGTAGCGTTTATTCACGGCAATATCATGCAATTTGTTTTTTAAACATTGATCGAGTTGAACAAGCCTCTCTTTTACTCTCTCTCCGTTGCTTTTATAAGAATCGTGATGCAAAGGGTCAAACTCTGACAACACTCTCACGATGGGATCGACTGTTTCTACCCAGAGAGAAACATCCAGCCAAATGTGGGGATCCACAGCGCCTCGATCATGCAAAATTACCTCAGGCCTTTTCTGAGCCACCATCTCCCCCAAGGCATAAGTATGTGGGTGTCTTTCAAGGTGATTTCTCAAACTCGCTCCGTGTTCTAACTCAAGACCATGATGAAAAATAATTTGAGCATAAGACAACTTTTCATCATCCCCTTTCACCAACTCATAGCTATGAGGATCTAGAGCTCCTCCAATTAAAGTTACGCGATCGATCTTGTCACCACCAATTTGACCCACGATATCATCCACAATCGCTGTCGTAGAGAGCACCTTGACTTTACCATTGGGCTGTAGCCACTCTTCTAAAGAAAGTTGCTTTCTTTTTTGACATCCTAAACAGATAAAAAGCAATAAGGCTAAACAAATCCATCGCTTCATGGAAACATTGTAAAAGAAAGAGAAGTTATTATGAAACCACGGAGTCGATCTTTAAAAAGATCTTTGGCGAATAGAGGATTTGAGCAAATAGGTATAAAATTATCATGTATAATTAATTTATAAAGAAATCTTGCGGAAATATTATCTTCTTTATAAAATCGCCGTTATAAAAGAGATAGAAAAACATACATTTATAGGAGAAAAATAGGATGAGCCATGAAATGGTGAGAACAAAAAGTTTAAAAGATGTCGAAGAGATCATTGCTCGTGCTATAAAAAAGGTAGGGGCTAAGAAGGAAAATGATATCTGTCGGTACATCCCCGTTGCATCGGGTGGATATATGCACCACTTTACTTTAAAAAAAATGAAAATTAAGCACCCTCATGAATTAGGTGCTATCATTGAAAAATTCATTATCAACGCTGAAGCTCCTGGAGTGGTTACTCCAAAACCTCGTGCAGCTAGAGGGTCCCGTAAACGTCGGGATCAAATCACTTTTACAAAAAACCAAATTGAAAGAATGCTCGCTATCGCTCGCCTTGCTGGAGATAAAGAAATGATTTCAGTACTTAGTCCTAAAAGGTCTTTAATAACCTGTAAAAAGGAATTGATTAATTCTATCCGTCACAACTGCATT
>Ga0187894_10003943_pt1 | contig 16251 bp, 18 predicted proteins | sample GBC1701081metaG_FD_136650 | JGI IMG/M metagenome (GOLD analysis project Ga0187894, IMG submission 136650) | White microbial mat communities from a lava cave in the Kipuka Kanohina Cave System on the Island of Hawaii, USA - GBC170108-1 metaG ... | reverse complement strand
TTGTCCCGTACGGTCACTCGGACCAGCCGACCGTCGGGAGCCCAGGCGGGCGACCCGGGAACGATCTCAACCCAGTGGCGGTCGGTTTCCACATACCGCAGCTCGGTATCGCCGCTATCCGGATCGGCGGCTAAAATCCGCAGCTCACGCTGGTCTCGGGATTGTACGGTCACCAGCGGCGGACCACCCGATGACCAGTGCACGTCCACGAGGTACGGGAACCGGTCACGGTCCCACGGCACTGCTATCTGGGATCCATCGAGCCCGAGAACCGTGAGGGTGACATCGGTGTTGGCAGTGCCGGCCACCGGGTAGGCTACTTCGGTCGCGGGACGGTCAGGATTCGCCGGATCGGCGAGGCGCCAGCGTTGCACCAGGGAGTTATCCACCCGGGCTACCAGAAGCCGGTCGCCATCCGGTGACCACCAGTAGCCGCGATGGCGCCGCATCTCCTCAGCGGCGAGAAACTCGGCCAGCCCCCAGGTGACGTCCGGTCCGTCAGGCTCGGCGAGCGTCCGGTCATTGCGGCCGTTGCTGTCGACGACCCGTAGCGAACCCTCGGAGATATACGCGATATGTCGGCCGGTGGGGTCCGGCCGTGGATCCACCACCGGGGTAGCTGTCTGAAGAAGCTGGCAACTCCCCTCTGGTTCACCCGCGAGATTTCCCACGTAGAGCTGGCCGGATAGGGTGAACGCCGCGAACCGCGCCGCGGAATCGGCGGCGTATCCGACGATGCCGGCCGCTCCCTCGCGACTGCGCTCCCGTCGTGCTCGTTCCGCGGGGGAGAGGTCTTCCCTAGCATGGGCAAGCAGGGCTTTCGGGTCGGCCACGAGCCGTTCGGCGCCCGAGGCCAGCTCGAGCGCCCACAGGCAGGTAACCCGATCGACGCCGGAGGGTGAGCGCAGAAACACTACCCGGCTGCCATCAGGGGCTACGCTCACGGCTCGGGGGAGACCGAGCGTGAACCGTTGAGTTCGGGCGTACTGACGAGGAAACGAGACCTTCGCGGACATGCCTATCATCGTAAGCCGCGAAAAGCTAGACTGATCCATGTGACAAGTCCGCTCCGACGCACGGCAGGATATGCCGCACTGCTCCTGTTAGGTATTGCGGTGGGCCTCTCCGGAGCTTTTCTGCACGGCGCCGTGGTCTACCCGCTTGGCCTCGCTTTCCCGCTGGGGTTCGTCACGGTCCTCGCGGGATGCGCGGCAGCGTTCTTCGGGGGACGGTTACTCACGGCCACTCGAGCTGGAGCGGTGATATGCGTGGGCGGCTGGCTCCTCGCCAGTATCATGCTTGCTACGCAACGACCTGAAGGGGACCTGATAGTACCGGCTGGTTTTGTCTCCTACACATATCTTTTATTAGGATCGTTCTTGGCCATAGCAGCGGTGACACTGCCCACTCTTCCACTCAGTGAAGCTGAGCGCGGATAAGGATCGCGGTATCGTGCCGGGTGAGGTACTGTCGCTAAAATACGCTAGCGTCGAATGGTGGCCTGTCGTGGTCATTCCATGGTGAGCACCGCATGGCGGCTGTCCTTCGGGAGAGTCGAGGACCGCAACGGAGAGCCAAGCATCACACTCTAGGAAGTAGATTGACGAGCGTCGACGCTGACCGCGTAATGATGCATTGGGGAGGCCCTCGCGCGTGAGCATCGAATCCAGCGCTACATCGTCGGGATCTCCTCGATCGACCTCGGGACAATCCGGCGCTCCGCCACGGGAAGACGAATCATCCTCATCTGTCCCGCCGGAAAAGGCATCCCAGCCCGCTACCTCTACCGAAGCTGACCCACCCGTCAAGAAAAAACAGCGTCACCGGATATCGTTCGCGCTTCCGCAATCGATGAAGTCATCCGGCACTAGCCGCCGAAGTCAGGTCCCGGAGACGACCGCGGAGCTTTCCCCGGCTACCTTGCCGGGCACGGTCGACACGGTCATGTTACCGCTCGCCACGGCAGCAGAGACATCTCCACGACAGGCCCTGACTCCGAGCCCCAGCTCATCGGCGACGACGGATTCGCCAGCCGGTTCGGCGCCCAACCTGTCATCGCCAGGCCAGCCCGCGGCTTCGGTTTCCCCTCCGCCTGGCGAGAGCTCCACTCCGTCGCAGCAGCCGGCCGTGCCCCAGGAACTCGTCACGGCTCCTCAACCCCAGCTGACGTCGCCATCCCCAGCAACCGGCTCGTCAGGAGATAGCTCGACGCCTCCGGGTGAGACTGTGGACTCTGGTGTGGACTCGGCTGACGGTGACGGATCGGGGGGGCAGACGATCTTCGGTTTCCGCCGCCGGATCGCGGTCTTGGCAGGGGCAGCAACCCTTGCGGTGTTGGGTGCGCTCTATGCCGCTGGGTGGGCCTACGCCGGGCGCGAAGATGTTCTCCGTGGCATCGAAGTGCGTGACGTCGAGATCGGTGGCTTGTCGTCCGAACAGGCCGAGCAGAAACTCGGCGCCGAGCTGGCGCCCAAGGCCGACGATCCGATACCGGTGCGGATCGGCGATACGTCACTGCGGCTCAATCCGCGCCAGGCGGGGTTGAAGTTGGATATTCCGGCCACAGTTGCCGCCGCCGAGCGCCGCCGTAATCCAGCCCGGTTAATCCTTGCCCTATTCGGAATCGGAACCACGATCGATCCCAAGGTCACCGTGGACGAACCCGCGTTCCGTTCGGCCCTGGGCATGCTCTCCACTCGGTCTGATCGAGAGCTCCGTGAGGGTGGTGTCATGTTCCGTGAGGGCAAGGCTGTCGCGATTTCGCCACGCCCCGGATACACGGTGGATATCGACGCGGCCCAACACGAAATCCTCTCCCGCTTTCCTACCCTTGGGAAGACGGTGACCCTGCCTCTTCTTCAGGCTCAACCCACGGTGTCGGAGCAGGAGGTGGCGCGCGCGATGGAAGATTTCGCCGAGCCAGCCATGTCCGCGCCGGTCACATTGACCGCGGGCGCCGTCGCTCGGCAGCTTTCTCCCCAGGCGATGAGCCGGTATTTGTCCATGACGCCGGATGACGCAGGCGCGCTCCAACCCAGGTTCGACTCTGAAGGATTGACCCAGCAAGTCAAAGAGCTGTTCGCCGGGGTTGAGCAGGAACCGCAGGACGCTACCTTTACGTTCTTGAGTGGCAGACCTGCCGTCGTTCCCGCTCAACCGGGTCGAGAGATCTCCGAGGCTAATCTCGTCGAGACACTACTCGGGGTGCTGCCCCAGAAAACCCGGCGTCAGGCTCAGCTCGATCTGGCGCCCGTCGAGCCTCAGTTCACCACGGAGCAAGCCGAAGCCTTGGGCATCACCGAAAAAATATCCAGTTCCACCACGAGCTTTATCGCCGATCAACCCCGAGTCCAGAACATTCGCCGAGCGACTGAGTTGATCAATGGTTCCGTGATACGGCCGGGCGAGCAGTGGAGCATGAACTCCCAGGTGGGTGAAAGAACCGTGGCCAACGGCTTCGTCGCCGCGCCCATCATCGAAGACGGGCGCCTCTCGGAAGGTCTCGGCGGAGGAGTCTCCCAGCTGGCCACCACAACCTTCGACGCGCTTTTCTTTGCGGGGGTGAAAATCCTCGAACATAAGCCGCACAGTTTCTATATTTCCCGATATCCGGTAGGTCGCGAGGCCACCTTGGTCTGGCCCTACATCGATCTCCGTTTTCAAAACGACTTGGACAAGGCCATATACGTCCAGGCCAAGACCACTCGAAACAGTGTCACTGTCACCCTGTGGGGCGCCAAGAAATACGACGTCGAGGCGGTGACCTCACCGCGGAGTAACATCCGCGAGCCACAGGAGATCTACGAGCAGGACCCGAAGTGCATAGCCCAGCAGCCCGTGGACGGCTTTGATGTCGACGTCGCCCGGATTTTCCGGCAGAACAGGCGGGAAGTAAAACGGGAGAAGTTCCATACCAGCTACCAGGCGGCTGACCATATTATGTGTGACGCTCCTCCCGCTGCTCGGTCCGAGACCCAGTCCGCTCGCAAAAGCGCGAAAACAAACGCGGCTCTCGCCCGGCGCGGCTTGATCGACAGAGATCTGCCTGGATTTGATTCCTTCTCCAACTAATCGTGTGGCTGGGCTGCGCATGGACCGTCGCTAGGTCTCGGCATCGTCCGACGTAGACTGGAAATAGATTGGTCTAAGGGCCTACGCTGAGCAGCGGAATCAGGCCACTGCGTGGAGTTTCGGGCACCGCGACCCGTATAAGGAGGAATCTGGACGTGACCTACGTCATTACGGAAGCCTGTGTCGATCTCAAGGACAAGTCGTGCATCGAGGAGTGCCCGGTCGATTGTATTTACGAAGGTGACCGCATGCTCTACATCCACCCAGATGAGTGCGTGGACTGTGGCGCGTGCGAGCCAGTCTGTCCAGTTGAGGCGATCTACTACGAGGATGACGTACCCGAGCAGTGGAAGGACTACTATGCGGCGAATGTTGAATTCTTCGATGACCTCGGTTCCCCCGGTGGCGCGGCCAAACTGGGTCTCATCAAGAAGGATCATCCGCTTATCGATGCCCTTCCTCCGCAGGAACAGAACAGCTGACCTCGTGGCACGCCAGCCCTCTCCCCCTCTCGCTTCGCAGGCCGACTAGTGCATGTTCGTCGATTACCCTCCTTTCCCTGGGACGGGCTCACTCGTTACGCCGACATCGCCCGCGCTCATCCGGATGGTTTGGTGGATCTTTCCGTGGGCACACCGGTGGATCCCGCTCCGGATCTCGTTCAGCAGGCCTTACGGGCCGCGACCAACGCCCCCGGTTACCCGACCACGCACGGCACATTTGATCTACGTGTCGCGGCGGTGCGCTGGATGGCCCGCGGGTTGGGCGTTGCGGATGCCGATCCGGACGCGGTGTTGCCCGTCATCGGCGCTAAGGAGTTGGTCGCCAGCCTGCCCGGTTTGCTCGGCCTGGGTCCGGGTGACCAGGTTGCTATCCCGGCGGTGGCATATCCTACCTATGAGGTGGGAGCGCTCTTAGCCGGTGCGGAGCCGATCGCCACCGAAGATCCGACTCGGCTCGATTCCCAGCGCCTGCGATTGGTCTGGCTCAACTCCCCGGCCAATCCCACCGGGCAAGTGCTCCCTGCCGGATACCTGCGCGAGGTGGTGAGCTGGGCTCGTCAGCATGGTGTGCTGGTGGCCAGCGATGAGTGCTACATCGAACTCGGTTGGGAAGCCCAGCCCACGTCCGTGCTCCATCCTGAGATATGTGGCGGTTCACCGGAGAGTTTGTTAGCGGTGCACTCGCTGTCCAAGCGGTCCAACCTCGCGGGCTACCGGGGGGCGTTCGTCGCCGGGGACGTCCAGGTGGTGCGGCAACTGCTCGAAGTACGCAAACACACCGGCATGATGATGCCCGCGCCTATCCAAGCCGCTATGGTCGCGGCACTAGACGACGATGAGCACGTTGCCGGGCAGCGATCCCGATACGTTGCCCGCCGGGCGATTCTGCGTTCCGCTCTGGCGGCAGCAGGCTTCGCTATCGATCATTCCGAGGCTGGCTTGTATCTGTGGGTCACCCGGGAAGAGCCTTGTTGGGAAACTGTGCGCGCCCTGGCCGAGCTCGGCATTTTGGTGGCGCCGGGAGATTTCTACGGCCCGCTGGGGCGTCAGCATGTGCGAGTAGCCCTGACCGCCCCTGATGAGTGCATCCAGGCCGCGGCGGATCGGCTCGACCCTAAGATCGATAAGCTTTTCCCATGAGGAAGTCGTGTACTAGCCCGCTGGATCCGGTCATCGATGAACTGTGGCAGCGTAGAGCTGACCTTGGCCCTGACGATGAGGCAGCGTGTCAAGCCGTTCGAGATGCCGTGGATATGTTGGATGTCGGCGTGGCCCGGGTGGCCTTTATCAACTCTGCCACCGACCAGGTGGTGGTGGACGAGCGAGCTAAACGAGCGATCTTGCTCACGTTCAAGGTGCTCGGCATGATTTCCTCGCGGGTCGGTGACTTCTCCTACCACGATCGGGTGCCGCTCAAGCAGCGGTTCGAGGGGGTGCGAGTCGTGCCGGGCGCTATTGCCCGCTGGGGCAGTTATCTGGCGCCGGGGGTGGTGCTCATGCCATCGTATGTGAACATCGGCGGATACGTGGACTCTGGGACCATGGTGGATACCTGGGCCACGGTGGGCTCCTGTGCTCAGATCGGCAAAAACGTGCACCTATCCGGGGGAGTGGGCATCGGCGGGGTGCTGGAACCACCTAATGCTCAGCCTGTCGTCATCGAGGATGAGGCGCTCATCGGCAGTCGCGCCATGATTGTGGAAGGAGCGCGAGTGGGCCGGGGCGCGGTCGTGGGCGCCGGAGTGATCTTGTCCGCATCCATGCCCGTCATTGACGCTCAAACCGGCGAGGAGATCAGCCGGGGGCATGTTCCGCCGTGGAGTGTGGCGGTGACTGGTACCCGGAGAAAGCAGTTCGGTGGGGGCACTTTTGGTCTGCCCTGTGTGCTGCTTCTCCAGCGACTGACGGAGGGGAAACGTCACGACAAAGCTCAACTCAACGACATCTTGCGCGAGCATGGTGGAACTGGATGACCGGAACTCAGCTGGATCTTTCCCTGCATGGCGGCGTGCTGACCGCCCAACTCGTTGATATCCCTTCGGTGAGTGGACAGGAACAGGCACTCGCTGATGCCATCGAGGCGGCGCTGCGTCCCTTGCCCCACCTGGTTGTGCTTCGGGATGGTAATGCGGTGGCAGCGCGCACGGAGCTGGGACGATCCGAGCGGGTAGTGCTGGCCGGTCACACCGACACCGTGCCCATCGCGGACAATGTGCCGTCTCGGCTGGCGGGGACGCGACTGTACGGCTGTGGCAGCTCTGATATGAAAAGCGGGATAGCGGTGCAGTTACGGTTGGCAGCCACCGTGCCCGAACCTGCCCGCGACGTGACCTACCTGTTCTATGACGCTGAGGAAGCCGAGGCTTTCCGCAACGGACTGGGCCGGCTCGCCCAGACCCACCCCGAGATGCTCCATGGGGATTTCGCGGTGCTGCTGGAGCCCACCGAGGCCACGGTGGAGGGCGGCTGTCAGGGCTCACTGCACGTGAATGTGGCCACGTCCGGGCGACGGGCGCACAGTGCTCGCTGCTGGCTAGGCGACAACGCTATCCATGCTGCTGCGCCAATCCTGGCTCGGCTTGCCGCCTATGTTCCCCGCCGGGTTGTCGTGGACGGCTTGGAATACCAGGAAGGTCTCAACGCGGTGGGGGTGGCAGGCGGGATTGCCAGCAATGTGATCCCCGACCAGTGCATTGTTCGCGTCAACTACCGATTCGCCCCGGACCGTTCCGAAGCCCAGGCACTCGGCCACGTTCGGGAGGTGTTCGCCGGCTTCGACGTGATAGTGACGGAGTCCTCACCCGGAGCTTTGCCCGGACTCACCTCCCCGATCGCGACCACGTTCACCGCCATGGTGGGGAAGCCACCCCGGCCGAAGTACGGCTGGACTGACGTAGCCCGGTTTTCCACCCTCGGCATACCCGCGGTGAACTACGGCCCGGGAAATCCCAACCTGGCTCATACCCCACAGGAGTACGTCGAGCTAGCTGCTATTGCCGAGTGCGAGCAGCGGCTCCGATCCTGGCTCACTGGTTGAAGGGACCCTTCAACCAATCCTATTGGTTCAAGGCGCCCTTCACTCAAGAAAGTAGGGATGTGTGGGAGTCATGGCAGCGGTGCTGCTCGGCGCGGTCGAGGGGCTCACCGAGTTCCTGCCGGTGTCCAGCACGGGGCACTTGACGATTTTAGAGAAGCTGCTCGGATATTCTATCGACGATCCTGATGTCACCGCGTTCACCGCGATTGTCCAAATGGGCGCTGTCCTCGCGACCCTGCTCTACCTCCGCCGGGATTTTCGACGGATCACTATCGCGTGGTCCCGTGGCGTACTACGGCGGAAATGGCGTGCCGATCCGGATTACCGCTTTGGGTGGGCCGTGATTTACGGCTCAATCCCCATCGGCGTCGTGGGATTGTTGTTTCAGAACTCGATCGAAACGACGCTGCGGAGCCTCTGGTTCGTTGGGTTGGCGCTGATCCTGTGGAGCGGGGTGATGTGGTTGTCGGATCGCGCCGCTACGCAAGTTCGGCATGAGCAAGACATTACCGGCAAGGACACCCTCATCATCGGCCTGGTTCAGTGCCTCGCGCTCATTCCCGGGGTCTCTCGCTCTGGCGCCACCATGTCAGCTGGCCTGCTCCGCGGTCTTGATCGGGTGGCGGTTACCCGGCTCTCCTTTTTTCTTTCCATTCCGGCGTTGCTCGCCGCGGGCATGCTGCAGATTGTCCAGGAGTTCGGCGCCATCTCGTCCGGTGTGGGATGGGTGGCGACGATCACCGCCACCGCAACGAGCTTCGTTGTCGCCTACGTCGCGGTGGGGTGGCTACTCCGGTTTCTCGCCCGGCATAGCTACACTGTCTTCATCGGTTACCGGCTCGCGCTCGGTGCGGCTGTGCTGCTGTTGCTGGCAACCGGGGTCATGTCAGCGACCTGAGGCCATCCGTTATAGCCTGCCTCTATGACTGAAGAGCAAACTTCGCATTCTGGCTATTCCACCAAAGATCGCCGCATGGCTCCTCTTGCGCGGCGGGGTCGAGTTCGATCCAGCACCACGGATCAACGATTGCTAGATACCTCCGGCCACGCTGACTGGATGCACATGGACCCGTGGCGGGTACTGCGTATCCAATCGGAGTTCGTGGAGGGTTTCGAGATGCTTGCCGAGATAGGGCCGGCGGTGAGCGTTTTCGGATCGGCGCGCACCTTGCCGGGATCGGCTGAATATGAGCTGGGTGAGGAGTTAGGGCGAGCGCTGGTCCAGGCGGGATACGCCGTGATCACCGGCGGTGGCCCCGGCGCCATGGAAGCGGCAAACAAAGGTGCGAGTACCGCTGGCGGGGTTTCGATTGGGCTGGGCATCGAGCTGCCATTCGAGCAGGGGCTCAACCCGTGGGCCGATCTCGGAATCGTCTTTCGGTACTTTTTTGTGCGCAAGACCATGTTCGTCAAGTATGCTCAAGCCTTTGTCGTGCTGCCAGGCGGTTTCGGCACGCTGGACGAGTTGTTCGAGGCGTTAGTGCTGGTGCAGCGGCAAAAGGTCACCGCGTTTCCGGTGATCTTGATGGGGACGGCGTACTGGCGTGGCTTGCTGAATTGGCTGCGCAATACCATGACCGCTGACAATAAGATCAGCGCCGCTGAGCTCGATCTGATCCAGGTTGCTGATGATGTGGAGGAGGTCGTACGGCTTATCAAGCAGTCTGATGACCAACGACGGTGCGTTGAAGCGGAAGCGGTAGCGGTCCAGACGGCCGCCGAGCAACGAGCCCAGAGCCCGGGCTGATGCCGTAATCAGCAGGCTGTCGAGGGCCCGCCAACACGCGAAATACCTCCAAGTTCATGTCACGGCCCGTAATACGGGATAATAGCCATGATCACTGCGTCGACATCGGGGCAGCGTTACTCATTGCATGCAGGTAGATACCGGGTAGGAAGGAGAACGAGCATGGCGGCTATGAAGCCGCGAACGGGCGATGGCCCGCTCGAGGTGACCAAGGAAGGACGCTGCATTGTCATGCGTATTCCGCTGGAAGGCGGCGGACGGTTAGTCGTAGAGCTCACCGATGTCGAAGCCACGGATCTCAAAGAAGCCCTGCGCAGCATCGTGGGTTAGTCGTTTGTTGAGCCTGCGTCATATTCTGAGGTCGTCGCTCCGATCCAGCGATGACGTCGCGAGCGGATTGAAGGACAGAGACTGATGAGTGACGCCAAGGACCAACCACCCGGCCCGCCCGAATCGAAACAACCGCCTACCCAGAAATATTCTGAGGTCGTCTTCGGTCAACCCGACACTGAGCGGCCCGATGCTCCGGACAGGCCTACTGTGGTCCAGGACGGCTGGACGCGGTGGGGTCTCCTTCTTGCCGTTGCTGCCGTGGTGGCGCTAGTGGCAGGCTCGATTGGCGGCGCTACCGCGGCATTTTTAATGAACCGAGCTGACGGCGCAGCGGTCAGCCTTAGCCCCATTCCTTCGGCCAGCATCGATCGGGCGCCGGATAGCATCGCCGGCATCGTCAGCCGGGTGTTGCCTGCCGTGGTCTCCATCGAGGTTCGCGCGCCTGGTAGGCGCGGAACTGGCTCCGGTGTCGTCATTGCCACTGAGGGGAACTCTGGCCACATTCTGACCAACAATCACGTTGCGGCGCCGGCCGCCGACGGGGGGCAGCTCCGAGTGATCTTTCATGGGGGCCAAGAGCTCTCCGCCGAGATCGTGGGCCAAGACGCGCAGTCTGACCTGGCCGTCCTGAAGGTGGCTGGAATATCCGGGCTCAAGGCCGCGGCGTTGGGTAATTCCGACACTGTAGTCGTGGGAGATCCGGCGATCGCGATTGGCGCCCCCTTTGGTCTCGAAGGCACTGTCACCGCGGGAATCATCAGTGCTAAAGACCGCACTATCACCGTTGGCGGGGGAGAGGATCCCTTCGATTTCTCCCGCCTTAACGCTCTCCAGACTGACGCGGCCATCAATCGGGGTAATTCCGGTGGACCCCTGGTCAATGCCCGGGGTGAAGTCATCGGAATAAACTCTGTCATCGCGATCGGTCCTTCGAGTGGCTTTGATCGTGGCCCGTCGGGGAACGTCGGGATTGGCTTCGCGATTCCGATCAATCAAGCGCGGCGGATCGCGGAACAGTTGATCAGAACCGGGAGCGTGGAACACGCGTTTCTGGGAGTAGTACTCGATCAACTCTACCCGGGAGAGGGCGCCCGAATTGCCACGGATTCCGATGGAAACGGTCCAGTCATCCAACCAGGTGGACCCGCTGACCGCGCCGGGCTGCGACCTGGTGATGTCATCATGAAGTTAGCTGAGCGAAACGTGAAGGACGCTGATGAGCTCATCGCGACCATCCAGAGCAAGGCGCCAGGTGATCAGCTGCGGGTGACCTATCGCCGCGCGGACCAAGAACGGACTACCACTGTCACCCTCGCCGGGAAGTCGAGCTAGCTTCCTAGTGGCGCGACTGGCTTTTCTTCATCCCGTTCCGTAGGGCTAATCTGGGGGAGCGGGCTACTTGTCCGCCTTTCCACTGGGGAGTAGGCGTGTTAGATGTTGGTGCGTTCGAAATGATCGCGCTTGTCGTGGTGGCCATCATGGTTTTTGGCCCAGACAAGCTCCCGAAGGCCGCCGCGGACGCTGCCCGGCTACTCCGCCAATTTCGCCGGATGAGTTCGCAGGCTAGAGCTGACCTCAAGCGAGGGCTTGGGCCCGAGTTCCAGGGAATCGATCTTCACGACCTCAATCCCCGCACCTTTCTCCGTCATCATGTGTTGAGCGAGGGCAATTCGGGACTGGGCGGTTTAGATTTCAACCTGGACGACGACTTGGCATGGCTGCGATCTTCTCGGCCATCGGCGTTGCCGGCGGGAGAGCGACCACCGTATGATCCGGACGCCACGTGAGCAAGGTGCGAATTTCGCTTTGTGAGCAGTACCGTGACGTGGGTTTCTCCCCCTATGGGCTTGATGCGGCGTGGCGGGGTCGCCGCTGGCTGGGGCCCCTCGGCGCGACTGCCACCGGCGGTGTCGAGCATGCCAGCCTTGGCCACGGGGACACCCCCCGGCGACGTCCGGATGAAGCTCCCCCGCATCGTTTCGTCACCGTCATCACGGCGCCTGCCCGGCCACGGCGCTCCTGTGAAGGAGGCTATCTGGAGGCAACCTCGCAGCATTCCGCTGCCGCTATTGCGGGAGTGGGGTTGATCCGCGACAGTTGGCCGTGGCAGCTGGATCACGACCTGCGCCAGGATTGGATACGCCAGCAGACCGACCTAGCCTGTGAGTTGGCCGATCAATTGGATAGTAATGCCTGGTCCGCGATCGCCCTGCCCGTCAACGAGCTGTCTACCAAGTTGCGATATCGCGAATCTGAGTACGGGTGGGTGATCGCTGGTGAGATTTCCGGTGTCTTCCTCGGCGCCTATGGGCGCGGGGTCAGCGCTTTCGGGTTGGGTCTCACGCTGATTCATGATCTCGGGGCCTATCAGGACCGCGGCTAGTCGCCCCAGGGGTGACAAGTGGGTCGTCAGATCAATCAAGAAGAGCCCGCCGTAGATCTTTGGCGAGCAGAATGAGATGTAACGGGTCGGTTGGGGAGGCTTCGAAGGCAGCACGGGAAAGATACCAGGCCAGTGCTTGTTCATTTTCGCAATGGATGAGTAAGCCTCGGGCGCCCACGATCTCAGCGACGGTGAGAAAGAGCCGAAAGGTGTCGCGAAGGATTCCGGAACCAAGACCGCGCCTCTGTTCGCTCACATCCACACCGAGTCGAGCGAGCAGAATCATAGGAATAGGATGCCGGCCGATCCCTCGCTGTAGCCGAGCTGGGGCATCGTCAGGATTAATGCTAGCGGCAGCCAAGGCCACATAGCCGACGACTCGATCATCGGTAAGCCGCTGCACGACATGGACTCGTGCGCTCCCGGCCGACTGAGCGGGTCGAGCGTACTTGATGAGCCACAGAGTCTGCTCTGAACTGCCACAATCGAAACCATCCACCTGATGTTCCAGGTTGAGTGGTTTGAGTGGAGCGAATCTTTGCATCTATCCTAGTGTCCCTACCGAAGGGCCGGCCATAAAGTCCCGAAGTCCGGGGATAACCTGGGCTGGCCGGTCGAGCAGCATCTCGAACTTTTCCCACTGCTGGGGATCGAGTCGAAACAAGGTGCGATCGGCTAAGGTATGTTCCGCGGCATCTCGAGCATGGTTAATCAGGAACTCACTCACACTGCGTCCTTCAGCTGCCGCGGCGGCGTCAAACAATACCTTGTCGCTGGCGGCAATGCGCAGATGTAATCTCTCTGTCTTAGTAGCCATAATGCGCTCCTTTGTGCGTACATTGTACACGTAAGGTTCCGGCGAGTTGCACCAGCTCGTCGCTTTTGATGGGGCGTTTCATTCCTCGTCCTCCCGATCGTCTAGACGACGGGCGAGATCGGCGTCGTACTCGGCTGAGAAATCCTCTTCCTGGTCCTCTTCGTCCATGTCTCCCAGTGCAATTGGCTCCACGTAGACGAACTGGGGAACACCATGCCTGCCCGCTGACCGGTTCGCCGCAAAGGACAGCTCATACATGATTCCCAGTGGCCAGGTCTCTGCCGGAGGAATTGGGTCGGCGAGCACGACGTTGAGCCGGAGAACCTCTTCGCCGTCACTGTCCCACCCGATCTCGGCGGACACCTGGTGGATCGTCACCCCGGCGACGGTGTGCTTATCGAGAAGATCCTTGATGACCCCCTGCACCGGATCAGGGGTTTTAACAATGGGCGCGCTCATCACTGAAGTCATACCGTTACTTTAGCCGCGGCGAAACATCGTGACACGAGCCTTTTGCCTGCCTGTGGATATCTGCGTCTCACTCTTGCCTGTGGATCCGAGGCGACCCAACTGGAACTGGCGGTTCAGCTGTGCTGACTGGCCGAGCCCTACGCCGGGGTCAATCCCAGAGCACGGCCTGCCAGACCTCGGGTCCGATGTTCCAGCCGTTCCGCTATACGGCGTAGCTCGGTCGCCGCGGCGCAGTCCGGATCGACGAGTACCAGGGGATGTCCGGTGTCCCCGCCTTCTCGTAACCGCATATCAATCGGCACTTGGCCAAGCAAGGGAACCGGAGCGCCCACAGTTCGCGACAGGGCCTCGGCGAGGCGTTGCCCCCCTCCGGCGCCGAAGATGTCGACGCGCTGCGCGCAGTGGGGACAGGATAGCGAGGACATGTTCTCGATCACGCCGGCGAGCTGTTGATGGGTCTGGAGCGTGATGGCGCCGGCTCGCTCCGCGACCTCGGCGGCGGCCTGCTGGGGAGTGGTGACGACGAGAACCTCGGCGCTGGGCATCAGTTGAGCGAGCGAAATCGCGATATCTCCGGTGCCGGGAGGCAGGTCCAGCAGCAGCACATCCAGATCGCCCCAATAGACATCCGCAAGGAACTGTTGCAGGGCCCGGTGCAACATGGGACCCCGCCAGACGACAGGGCTGTTGCCTTCGGTGAACATGCCAATGGAGATGACCTTCACGCCGTATGCGGACGGCGGCATGATCATCTGTTCCACCTGGGTAGGGCGACCGGTTATCCCCATCATTCGCGGCACGGAGTGACCGTAGATATCCGCGTCGAGCAACCCTACCGCCAGACCATTCGCTGCCATGGCCGCGGCCAGGTTCACCGTCACGGACGACTTGCCCACTCCCCCCTTGCCGGAGGCCACGGCATAGACTTGGGTAAGCGATCCCGGTTGGGCAAACGGGATTTCGCGCTCGACCCGTCCGCCACGCAGTTGAGTCTGCAAAGCCTGCCGCTGCTCCGCGCTCATCACATCCAGGTCCACCTGAACTCCGCGGACCCCGGCTAGCCGCGACACCGCCGCGGTCACATCCCGGGTAAGGGTATCCCGCATGGGGCACCCCGCTATGGTCAGGTAGATACCAACGCGGACATCTCCCTGCTTGGTGATATCAACTGATTTCACCATGCCCAGATCAGTGATGGGACGGCGGATCTCCGGATCCTGCACGGTAGCCAGGGCAGTCCGAACCGTCTCCACGGTGGGCACGTGAGCAGCATTAGAAGTCATAGTTCCATAGTACGGTGCGACTCGTCAGGGCTGGATTTCCGGCGGCGCGCAAGCGACATATCAGCATGGCGTCGGTCTTCGATATCCTTAAGCAGTGTCTCCAGCTCGGAGCGAAGAAAGTCGCGGGTCGCTACGTCACCCAGTGCGGTGCGCAGCGCTGCCACCTCCCGGGCCAGATACTCGGTATCAGCCCGCATTCGCGCGTTTTGCGTCCGGTCCTGCTCCAGGTTGACTCGATCTCGGTCATCCTGTCGATTTTGCGCCAGCAGAATCAGCGGAGCGGCATATGAGGCCTGCAACGACAGGATGAGCGTCAGAAAGATGAACGGGTACGAGTCGAACCGCACCCCCTTGGCCGCGACGACGTTCCACACCACCCAGGTGAGGATGAAGACCGTCATATAAACCAGAAACCGTCCCGTGCCCAGGAGCCGGGCGATGCGCTCGGAAAACTGGCCGAAGGTTTCCGGGTCGTACCGGGGCCGAAATGCCGTACGACGCGGATGCGGTTGATCCAGCCGCAGGTAACGTCTTCTCTCTGATTGGCTATCCCGCGCCACCGCTGAGCTCTCTTTCTGGAGTGTGGCTTTCCGCAGCATGGCTTTCCGCAGCATGGCTTTCCAGAGGATGGTCACGCCAGTCTTGGGGTAGCAAGTGGTCGAGGACGTCGTCCACGGTCACTGTGCCCAGCAGGCGCCCGTCAGAATCCACGATAGGGGCTGCCATCAGGTTATAGGCAGCAAGGTGATGAGCTACTGTCGGCAAGGAAACGGTTGGCCCCAGCGGAGCGATGTCATCGTCGACCACCGCGCTGACCAGATCGGCGGGAGGTTCCCGCAACAGCCGCTGAATATGGGCGATCCCCAGATATCGACCGGTGGGGGTATCCGTGGGTGGCCGGCACACGTACACCTGGACGGCGAGTGAGGGACCCCGCTGGGGTTCCCTGACCCGTGCCAGGGCCTCGGCTATCGTGGCGTCCGGCGGCAGGATGATCGGTTCTGGGTTCATCAGTCCGCCTGCGGTGTTGTCGGGATAGCTCAATAGCCGACGCACCGGACCCGCTTCGGTTGGCTCCATGCGGGTAAGAAGGTCTTCCGCTTCCTCCGGTGGGAGTTCGGCGAGCAGATCGGCCGCGTCGTCCGGCTCCATGGCTTCGAGCACATCAGCGGCGCGTTCTCGTTTCAGTTTGCCGAGAATCTCGATCTGATCGTCTTCGGAAAGTTCTTCCAGCACGTCAGCGAGGCGGTCATCGTCCAACGTGGCGGCCACTTCGGCCCGACGTTTCGCTGAGAGGTCGTGCATGACGTGCGCGAGGTCGGCTGGTGGCAGCTTGTCGAAGGTCGCTACTAGTCCTGCAGCGCCTTGGTTCTTCTCGGGTAGTGAGAACCCGCTCACCGCATTCCAGTCGACTGTGAGATTTTCTCCCCGCCGGCCCAATTTCCGTCCGCCCTTACGAACGTGCACCTTCGTGATTTCCCAATCCTTGACCCGGGTTCGCTCCATGCCGATGTCGAGCACGGTGACCGTCTCACCAGTTTCGGTCAGGGTAACCTGCCGGTCGATCAATTCCCCGAGTGCCAGGGTTTCGGATGGTCGTTGCGAG